>Ga0335071_10008727_pt1 | contig 10393 bp, 4 predicted proteins | sample Lox_Sample_15_FD_206724 | JGI IMG/M metagenome (GOLD analysis project Ga0335071, IMG submission 206724) | Soil microbial communities from Loxahatchee National Wildlife Refuge, Florida, United States - Lox_Sample_1.5 | ecosystem: Environmental > Terrestrial > Soil > Wetlands | place: USA: Florida...
TCGAGCCGATCGGGGCGGTCGGCGTGATGGTGCCGTCGTCGTTCTGGACCGGGGGCGCCCCGCGCGCGTTGTAGCCGCCCTTGATGTCCGAGGCGGTCAGGCCCCACAGGCTGTCGCTGTAGCCGACCCAGTGGGCCGGGTTCGCGGTCGCGTAGGCGCGCTGCGCCAGCGTGGCGCGGCGCGAGTTCTCGAAGTAGGTGATGCCCTTGAGGCGCATGAACGCGTCCCGCCACTGGCGGAAGTCCACCCAGCAGTGCGAGTACTGGTGGCCGAAGAGCGGCGGGAAGATCACGTAGGTCTGGCCGTACTGCGTGCTCCACTGGTAGCCGCTCATCCAGTAGGTCCAGGTGCTGGCGGGGACCGGGTGGGTGGGCGAGCCGAGCGCCAGCAGGTAGAGGATCATGCCCTCGTTGTAGCCCTGCCAGAGCCCGAAGGTGGTGAAGCCGGTGGTGGGCAGCCAGCCCATCTTGATCCCCTGCTGGCCGGCGCGCACGAACTCCCAGTCGGCGCGGTCGTAGATCGAGTCGGCCAGCGCGCGGATCCGGGTCTCGGTGGTGTCGCTGCCGGTGAAGTACTGCTTCGCGTCCAGGATCCCGGCGAGCAGCAGGGCGGTGTCGATGGTGGACAGCTCGCAGTCCCAGGTCCGGTAGCCCGTGTCCATCTCGAGGAAGTGGTAGAAGAGCCCCTTGTAGCCGATGACGCCGCTCGTGCCGTTGCCCTGGGGGAAGGTCCAGAAGGTGTTGAGCGTCGTCAGCACGCGGTCGCGGGCCGACTCGCGCGTGACCCAGCCGTGGTCCACCCCGACGCAGATGGAGGAGAGCCCGAAGCCCACCGCGGCGATGCTGGCCGGGGACGACGCGGTGCTGCGGTCGCGGACCAGGCCGTTGGCGGGATTGGCCTCGTTCCAGAAGTAGAGGAACGACGACTTCTGCACGGTGTCGAGCAGGGCCGCGGTGGTCTGCGCCCGCACGTCGGCGGCGCCGATGGCGACCAGCGCCAGCGCCAGGAGGATCCTACGCATGTGTGCCTTCCTGCCGACTTCCGTCAGCGGCGAATCCCGGGAGCGGGGATCGATGCGCTCCCACTAGAACTGCAGCCCGACGGTCACGCGGTGCGTGCCGCCCAGCCGCCTGTGATCGGCCCAGGCGTAGTCCACCCGGTACCCGTAGACGTCCAGCTTGCCGTGCACCCCGCCGCCCAGCGTCAGCCCGACCTCGGTGTCCCGCTGGAAGGCGTCCTGCCAGCCGGCGCGCAGCGCCAGCCGCCGCGCGTACTCGAGCTCCGCCCCGGCGCTCACCCCCTCGGTGTTGTCGCTCGGGTGGAACGCGTCCACCGCCAGCCGGAGCCCGGCCTGCGGGCCGAGGCGGAAGGGCATGCCCACCCCGACGCGGAACAGCGCGGGCACCGCGAACGCGTCGGTGTAGACATCGCCCGGCAGCGCGCCGTTGTCACCGTAGCGCGTCGGGTCGCCGTCGTAGACGATGGCGAGATCGCGGCCGGAGAAGCGCCCCTGGGTGCCGAAGTTCGACAGGCTCGCGCCGATCCGCAGGCCGCGGTCCGAGACCTGGTAGAGGGTGCCGAAGTCGAACACCACCGTGTTGAGCGACGTGTTCCAGATGGTCTCCTGCAGGTAGGTGAGCTGCGCGCCGGCCGAGAAGCGGTCGGTGATCTCGCGCCCGTAGCCGATGCCGATCGCGACGTCCGAGACCCGGTAGCGCTCGCCCGTGCCGAGCGGCTGCGCCACGGTGCGGACGTCGATGTCCCCCGAGTTGAGCGCGGTCAGGCTCCCGACCACGCTGCCCCACTTGCCGGCCGGGAGCGAGACCGCGACGTAGTCGTAGCTGATGTCCGCCAGCCACGCGCTGTGCGTGAACTCCACGTTGTAGTTCTTCAGCAGCCCGACCACCGCCGGGTTGAAGTAGACCGCGTCGAGGCCGTCCCATGCCGACACGCCGGCGTTGCCCATGCCCGCGATGCGGGCGCTGGGTTCGATCAGCAGGAACTGGCCGATGGTCGTGCCGGTCTTGCTCTGGCCGGACGCCGGGAGCGCCCCGAGCATCAGCACCATCGTCCAGGCCAGGATCCGCTGGTTCATGGCCGCGCCCGCGCTCACTTGATCACCGCGAACTTCCCGGTGAAGTCGTCGGTCCCGGGAGCCTCGACGTGGAAGATGTACAGGCCGGGCGCGACGTCCAGGTCGTCCTTGGTCCGCAGGTCCCAGGCGACGAACCCGTCCATCGAGCCGTCCTGCCGCAGCGTGCGCACCAGGTCGCCCTTGACGGAGTAGATCCGGATCGTGCAGCCCAGCGGCAGGTTGCGGAACTCCATGCGCCGCTCGCCGCGGCCCGAGACCGCGAAGCGCGCGGGCTCGAAGCTGGCCGAGCCCACGTAGGGGTTGGGCACGACGTAGGGCTTGCGGCCCGCCTCCGCGCGGGCGCGGGCGGGATCCACGGCCTGGGCCCCGGTCGTGAAGACGTAGACGTCCGAGACGTTGAGCGGACGGCTGATCTTCAGGTCGTAGACGTCGCCCTCGCGGGGCGCGACCAGCCGCGCCGGCCCGGTGGGGCCGCGGGGATCGATCTGCACGCGCCAGGTCGTGAGCGAGTCGATGCGCACCGACGGCCCGGGCGAGATGACCTCGATGAACTCGCCCAGCGAGTCGGGCGTGCCGTCCTTGTGGATGTCCCGGAAACGGAACGGGAGCCTCACGTCGCCGGTGTCGGTGTGGGCGAGGACCTGGAACTTCGCCGGGTTCCGCGGGATCCCGCCCCAGGTCTGGCCGGTGTCGGCGTAGGTGTCGTGGAACACGATCGAGAGGTCGTCGGGATAGCCGGTGCGGCGCCGGTTGCCGGAGAGCGCGCCGGTGTAGAAGCAGTGGTAGCGCGCGTTGGTGGCGCCGCCGTCCCGGAAGCCGCTGGCCAGGCTGTCCACGACCGAGTTCGTCCCCGTCCTCACGTACGGCAGGAGCCCGTCCGCGGAGACGCCGATCCCCGCGCTGTCGAAGTCGGCTCCGCGCGAGAACAGCGTGGCATGCGCCGTGCTGTCGCGCAGCTCGTACCAGTCCGCGTGCACGCTGTCGGGCGACTCGGTGAGGAAGCCGAGCCGGAACCGGTGACCGTCGGGGACGATCCCGGAGTTCACGACCTCGACGTGGACCCCGCCGGTGCCGTCGCCCGCCACCTTCTCGGGTGTCCCGGCGGTGCCCTCGACGAAGCCCGCGACCCGCGGGTCCGGGCGCACCATGACGACGTTGCGCGGCAGGATCAGGCCGCCCCGCGGCGTGCGGGAGACCGTGATCGAGTTCTCGGACGGGAAGATCGCCAGCGAGTCGGCGCCCGGATCGTAGCCGTAGTCGTATGCGCAGACGGCGTAGTAGTACTGCTGGCCGTTCGTCACGGTCGTGTCGGTCCACGTGTGGGTGATCCCCGAGTCGTTGCCCAGGTAGTAGCCGACGCCGTTGACCACCTTGCGCGAGTAGCCCTTCCGGCCGTCCTTCAGGTCGAAGATGGCGCTCGGCTTCCCGTTCGGGATCCAGATCTGGTTCGAGCCGGTGGCCATGACCTGCGGGTCGCGGAACTCGGGGTCGGTCGAGCGGTAGATCCGGTAGCCCTCGAAGTCGAACTCGTTGGTCACCGGGTCCACCCCGCGCTCCGCCGCGTCGTCCCAGGCGAGCCGCACGAAGCCGTCCCCCGCCTCGGCCGTCACCGTCGGCGCGGGCGGCGGCACCGCGAACTGGTAGTTCGCGTTGTAGATCAGCTGGACCGTGCGCACCGTCTCGCGCAGCTCGGTCAGGTCCTGGCCGTAGGCCAGGGCCAGGCTGAAGCGCTCGCGCTGGCCGGGCGGCAGCTTGAACGGCCCCGAGGCGAACAGGAAGGCGATGTTGTAGTTCGCGGCGACCGACGAATCGAACCGCGCGGCGGGGTTGGGATCGGTGAAGTGCGACCAGAGGCGCGAGGGCCAGTGGTGCGCGTCCTCGTAGAACAGGATGTCGTCGGTGACCGGGTTGGGGTTGCCGGCGCCCGCCTTGATCCGGTTCATCTTGAAGCCGGTCAGGCCGATCTGGTCCGATTCGTCCTTGTCGGTCTGGTCGAAGTGCGGCTCGCCCGCGGTCGGGACGCCGTCGCCCTCGCCGGTGTCGTGGGTGCCGGCCACGCCGTCCGCGCCGACGTCGTCGAACTCGGCGGTCCAGTCCATGTCCTCGTCGCCGGTGTACCAGATGCCGGCGCGGTAGGCCGGACGATTCGCGAGCGGGCCGTAGAAGGCCTCGAACTTCGCGAGGTCGTAGTGCTGCGTGACGTACGCGCGGATGGCGTCCTGGCCGTCGATCCGCGACCCCGGCCCGCTGTCCCGCCGTTCGTCGGTGACGCCGTCCTGGTCGTTGTCGAGCCCATCGTAGGGATTGCCGGGAGTCTCCATGTAGGCGTAGCCCAGGTAGCCGGTCGGGCTGCAATTGCCCGCCAGGTCCACGCCGTGCCCGTAGGTGTCCCAGGTGTAGACCAGGTTCAGGCCCGAGGACCGGTCGAAGTAGGCGTTGTCGTCGTCCGACTCGTAGATCCCGTCGCACGACAGCGCGGACCCGCCGACCCCGGAGTCCATGTAGAGTCCGAAGATGACGTTGTCGTCGTAGTCGGTCGTGCTCTCGTTGGTGATGTCGTAGTGCCAGAAGATGACGTTCCCGGCCTGGGGGTTGGCCCACTGGAAACCGCGCACCTCGACCCGCAGGCCGAGGCCGTAGCGCGTCGAGTCACGGACGTCCGGCGCATAGTCCCAGGCGTCGTAGAAATCGTCGTCCATCACCGTGAACGACTCCTGGTCGGCGGCCGGGCGCTTGCCGAAGTAGCCGTCCCAGCTGCCCGCCCAGCCCGGGTCGTCGGGGTCGGCCGCCCGGTCCGGCCAGGCGTTCGGCCAGGTGCGCGGGTCGTTGCTGATGGCCGGCGAGCGCCCGCGATTGATCGAGGGATCGGCCTGGAAGTAGCCCGGGCGCGGCTCGAAGCGCATGATGCGGTTGAAGCGCGGGCTGATGCCCTGGCGCTCGCGGTAGCCGGTCTCCATGATGACCGAGGTGTCGCCGCTGGCCTGGACGATGCGGCCCATCACGAAGGGCGTGATGCCGTCCGTGTAGTTCATCCCGCTGCCCTTGGGGACCTCGACCGAGTGGAACACACTCAGGTCCACGTTGCCCGGGTCGGGCGGGTAGTCGCCGACCATGCCGTAGTTCCAGAACACCGTGCGGATGCGGTTGGCGTCGTGGAAGCCCGAGCGCTCCGCGTCGATCTGCCCCCGCAGCGCCGGCGGCACGACCGGCGCGAGGTCGGCGCGTGCCGGCGCCGTCAGCGCCAGCAGGACGGCGGTCGCGAGGACGGGGATCCCGCGCGGCGCGTGCAGCGCTCGCCGGCCCGTCCGCAGATCGGTCTCGGCTCCCATCTCAGGCCCCCGCGCGCGTGGTGTTCAGGGTGATGCCGACCTCGATGCGCCGTGGCCCGTAGAAGCGGGTGGGATTCGCGAGCTGCACGCGGTCGGCGCCCGGGTAGCGCGAGTAGTCCGCGCTGCCCGAGTTGTCGAAGACGAAACCGTTGAAGTACCTCGAGTCGAACGCGTTGAACACGCGGGCGAAGACGTTCGCGCCCATGCCGCCCAGGCGCACGTCCTTCTCGCCGCGCAGGTCCACCAGCACCCCGGTCGGCTTGCGCCCCGAGTTCGTGCCGAGGGCCCCGCCGAACCCCGCCGCGATCGCCGGCGTGTAGGGCTGGCCGCTCACCACGCGCACGATGCTGCTGATCGAGAAGTCGGCGGGCCGCGAGACCATCACCGTGAGGTTCAGGGTGTGGCGCTGGTCCCAGTCGAACGGCACCTGCCGCGGCCGCGGGTCCTCGCCCGCCTCGGCCCGCGTGGCGGTCTCCCGCGGGTCGCTCGAGTTGCCCTGCGCGAGCTGCCAGGTGTAGTCGAGCGCCGTGCTCACCAGGCCGCGGCGGCGCTGCTCGAGCGCCACCGTGAAGCCGATGACGTTGCCGAAGTCCACGTTGGTCAGGCGCGCGTACTCCGCGTCGTTGTAGGTCGAGAGGAACTCCACGCCCAGCAGGTCGCGGATGTCCTTGTAGAAGGCGTCGACGTCCACGCCCAGCCACTCGGTCACCGCCTGCTTGTAGCCGAACTGGTACTGCACCGTCTTCTCGGGGCGGATGTCGGGGTTCCCCAGCACGCCGTAGCTGATGCCGCCCGCCTGCAGGTCCTGCAGGATGTGGTAGTCGGCGTTCTGGAAGACGTCGCGCAGCGGGGGCATCTGGTAGAAGTGCCCGTAGGCGAAGAACAGCGCCGCGTCCCGCGTCACCGGGTAGGACACGCCGAGCCGGGGCGCCAGCGACATCTTGCGCGAGGTCGCCACCCAGGGCGTGACCGGCGCGCCGGCGATCGTGCCCGCGGGGTTCGCCAGGTCACCGGGCAGCATGGCCCGCGGGTTGAAGTACTCGAAGCGCAACCCGGCGCGGATCCTGAGGTCGTTCCACTCGAGGTCCTCCTGGGCGAACGCCGCTGCGGTGTAGGGCCGGTACTCCTGCACCCCGGGGTACTTGGGCGGCTCGTTCACGTGCCGCACCAGCGAGTCCCTGCCGCCGACCTGCGTGGCGACCAGGAAGCCCGGGTTGCCGAACGAGACCCGCGGCCATTCGAACTCCGCCCCGACCTTGAACTGCTGGTCCCGCGTCACCTGGCTGACGATCGAGCTCTTCCAGACCACGGTGCTGGTCTTCTGGCGGAAACGCGTGAAGTCCACGCCCTGGACGATCGCGCCCAGCTGGCTGTCCCCGCCCCCGACGGCCGGGCCGGCGGCGTCGTAGCGTCGGTCGTAGACGTCGTCGTAGACCATGTCCCGGTAGTCGAAGTAGTTCTGTCGCAGGCTGACGTTGTAGAACGTGGTCTTCGAGAGCGTGTGGGTCCAGTCCAGCCCGTGCACCACCGAGAAGGTGCGCTGCTTCGACATCCCGTCGGGGGCCATCCGGAACGCCCAGTTCGCGTTCTGCCCGTTCACGACGTTGAAGATGCCCTGGTAGTTCAGCTCGACGCTCTTGAGCGAGCGGTTCGTGAGCTTGGCCACGCCCGACCATTCGCGGCTGTAACCCAGCGGCACCTTCTCGCCCTCCCCCGAGGCCCTGAAGATGTGGTTGGCCAGATCGGACCGGTCGGTCGGGAGATACCACCTCCGGGCGGTCAGGTAGTCGTCGGCCGAGTAGCGCCGGCCGCTCAGGAGGAAGTAGGTGTGCGGCAGCCCCGTGGGCCCGCTCAGGCTGACCTGGTCGTTCTGAGTGCCCGTCGGCCGCAGCTGGTGGAACTGGGGCGGCACGTTCCGCCGCTCGGTCGAGTAGACGTAGCCACCGGTCAGGGCTTCGGCGTCCCAGCGGAACTGGTCGGTCCCGCGGCGCAGCACCGCGTTCACGACGCCGCTCATGGCCTGCCCGTACTCCGCGTCGAAGGTGCCGCTGATGACCTGCACCTCCTCGATCAGCGAGCGGTCGATCCGCAGGCTCGAGGAGTTGTCGTAGGAGTTGTTCACCGAGACCCCGTCCACCTGGTACTGGACCTCGCCCAGGCGGCCGCCGCGGAAGTGCCCGTCCACCACCCCGGCCTGGAGGTTCACCACGTCCTGGAGCTCCTGCACCGGCAGGGTCTTGAGGTCCTCGCGGCTCACGGTCGAGAGCGTGCTGGTGAGCTTCAGGTCCACGACCGGGCGCCGGGCCGAGACCACGACCTCCTTCAACAGCACCGGGCTCTCGGTCAGCTCGATCTCGAGCGTGGTGGTGTTGTCCGCCGAGATGCGCACGTCCTGCACCGCCACCGGCCCGTAGCCCAGCAGGCCGGCCTTCACCTCGCAGGTCCCGGCCGGGACGCCGATGATGACGAAGCGCCCCTCGGCGTCGGTCGCCGCGCCCAGCCGGGCGGCCGGGATCGTCACGTTGGCGCCCACCAGCGGCTGCTTCTTCTTGTCGAGCACGCGCCCCGAGAGCTTGCCGGTGGTGCCGGCGCGGGCGCCCGCGGCCACGCATAGCGAGACCAACAGGACGCCGAGGACCGACGCCCATCGCACGGCTCGCCCGCTCCCCTGGCGACGCATGTCCAGCATCCCCTCGTGGGTCCGGTGCATCCGCGCCCGGCCGCGGCGGACCATCCGGGTCCGCCGCGCCGGGGCGCGCTCCAGTGTCCCGCTATCGGACCAGCAGCATCTTCCCGGTCAGCGCCGCGCGCTCGGCGCCCGAGAGCGGATCGGCTGCCCGCATGCGGTAGAGGTAGATCCCGGCCCGCAGGCCGGGGTTGGAGAAGGTCGCCGTGTGCGCGCCCGGGGGCTGCGTCCCGAGCCCGCGCTTCACGACCAGCCGGCCCTGCGCGTCGAAGACCTCGAGCGACACCTCGCTTGCCGCGGCGAGCGCGTAGCGGATCGTGGTCAGCGCGCGGAACGGGTTCGGGAAGTTGCCCAGCAACTGGAAGCGCGCGGGGCTCCCGGGCCCGGGCACGTCGGCCGTCACGTAGAGGTTCGGGTCGAGGTAGGCCCAGGCCGGGCAGCACTCGCGCTGCTGGTGCCAGAACCACCACTGGTGGGTCGCGTAGGAGAGGTCGGACGAGGAGCCGAACGAGTCGCCGTCCATCAGGTTCAGGCCGAGGAACAGCGACCGGTCGCCGAGGCCGTGCGGGTAGCCCAGCTTGGTCAGGTCGACCGCCATCTCGATGGTGTAGCCGGAGTCGGGCGCGAACCCGAGGGTGTCCGGCACCGTCCCGCCCTTCAGCGCCAGCGCCACGCGCGCGCCCAGCGCGGTGTCACGCAGGAAGGGCAGGTAGTCGAGCGCCAGCCCGGCCCCGGTGGGACCGACGATGTAGGTGAGCCAGCGGGCCTCGAGGTTCCGGTCGCGGTAGCGGGCGCCACGGTCGTTCAGGTTGACCGAGATGCCGTCGTAGCGGGTCGAGAGCGGGTGGTACTGGACCCACAGGTCGGGCACGTCGAAGCCGAAATAGAGCGTGTCGTCCTTGAAGAACCAGCGCACGGTGGCGGTACCGGGGTCGGTCACCTCGGCCAGCCCGCCGTTCACCGTGGGCTGCCACTGGCCGGACCGCCACGGACCGACGCCGGGGTAGCTGCCGCGCAGCGCGTCGTCGTTCCAGCGGATGTCGAACTTGGGCGCCGCGCTCCAGACCGGCTCGTTCAGGTGGCCGTCGATGAGCGGCGCCGGCCAGGCGCCGGCGTTGGCCACGCGCACCTCGGGCGGGATGTCGGCGATGGCTCCGGAGGAGATGGTCACGTCGGGGCGCGCGTAGATGTGGACCTCGTCGTACCAGGCGTCCAGGCCCCAGGGGCTCTGCCACCAAGTGCGGTTCGATCCGAACCGCTTGAGGTTGAGCGGCCACACCCAGTCGGCGTCCTTGATCGAGATGCCCCACTCGACGATGTCGCCGCCCGCCTGGGTCACGTCGTAGCCCATGGCGGCGAGCCCGAACTTCATCTCCACCGTGTAACCCTGGTCGTAGCTCGGCGCGCCGCCGATGGTGTCGGCGTTCGCGATCCCCTGCACCGTGCAGGCCGCGTCCCAGGCGTCGATCTGGGTGGGCGAGCGCGGCAGGCCGCAGGAGTCGGGCGCCCAGTAGCCGCGGATGCAGGGGCCCCGGCCCTGGTCGTGCATGTGCAGGCTGTCGTTCGGGAACCACCACGAGTACATGTACTCGCGCGGCGGGGCCGGGCGGGTCAGCACCGAGTGGTCCTTGAGCTGCATGAGGAAGCCGTCCACGCGGTTGAAGTCCACGTCGCCGCCGACCGAACTGTCCCGCACGACGGCGGCCACATAGAGGTAGTTGCCCGAGACCAGGAACTTGAGGGTGGCGTAGGTGCTGTCCTTGACGATCTTGCCACCCTCCTCCTGCCAGCCGCTTCCCGGGATGCCGTTGTCGCGGCCGTACCGGACGACGGTGGATTCGGCGAACGCCCAGGCCGGTTCGCTCAGCACGCCGTCCAGGGTGATGGGAGCGCCGTTGGTCGAGCGCGCCCAGATGGCGTCCTCGCGCTTCGCCTGGCCCAGGACGGGGGACACACAGGCGAGTGTCGCGCCCAGGAGAAGCAGGGCGGTGAGTCTCAGGTTCATGGGGCAACCTCCTGCGATGCGGATGATGGGGCGGTCCTGGTGGCCGGAAGCAAGGATGATCCGATGCCTGCCTGATCGTGGGATGTCACGCCGATCGCGCGCCGCGGTCTCGTTCCTTCCATCCGACCTCCACGCTGCAGCGACGCCGCCTAGGATCACCGGGATGCTACGCCTCGAAGCGCGCGGTCACAGCACGCTCCGAACCATCGGATCCCGCCGACCCGGGCACCCTGCCGTCGGACGATCCAGCCCGGGAGTCGCGTCCCGGGCGGCTTCCC
>Ga0335071_10008728_pt1 | contig 10393 bp, 5 predicted proteins | sample Lox_Sample_15_FD_206724 | JGI IMG/M metagenome (GOLD analysis project Ga0335071, IMG submission 206724) | Soil microbial communities from Loxahatchee National Wildlife Refuge, Florida, United States - Lox_Sample_1.5 | ecosystem: Environmental > Terrestrial > Soil > Wetlands | place: USA: Florida...
TTGCCCGCGCCATAGGTCCGGCTTGCCGGCGTGGCCGTATAGGTAAGCGTCGCCGGGTTGATCGTCAGCGCCGTGGCGTTGCCGGCCGCCTGCACCAAAGTGTAGTTGCCGTTGCTGGGCGTCAGGCCCGATCCGGTGATGGCATAACTGCCGGCATTCGAAGCCGTCGTGGCCAGGGAGCCAAACGTGAGCGTGCCGGTTGTCACCCCGGCCTGCGTTTCGCCGTTGACGAAACCGGTGACCGTGCCACCGAACGCCGGGTTGGCCGCACCATAGGTCCGGCTCGCCGCGTTGGCGGCATAGCTGAGGGTAGCGGGCGTGATCGTGCCGGCAGCGGTCTGGAGCGTCACCGTGTAGTTGTTGCCGCCGTTGCCGTCGTTCAGGGTGTAGGCGCTGACCGCAAGGGTGCGCGCGCCGGTGTTCGGCGAATCGAAAATCTCCGCCAGACCGCTCAGCGTGTCGCCGCTCCCGAGCGTGGAGGACGTCGGCACGGCGATGGACGCGGTGGTGCCGTCGTAAGCCCTGCTGGCGGACGCCGCCGTGAGGGTCAGCGCGGCCTTGTTGATGGTCAGCGTCCCGTTGACCGTGGTGATGTCATAGCCCTGCTGCCCGGAATACAGGCCCGTGGGAACGATGGTGAAGCTGCCGGCATTGCGCGCCCCCTGGGCGGTGCCGACATAGGACAGGGTGCCAAGGAGCGCGGCCGATGGAGGAGTCGAATAGGTCACGCCATTGCCGCCGCCATAGGATGTGCCGTCGTAGGTCCGGGTGGCGTTGTTGGCCGTGACGGTGAGCGGAGTCAAAAACGTCTTGAGCAACGGATAGGTGCACCCGTCGTAGATGCGCCAGACCGTCGTGAAGTCCCAGTTCGGATTGACGTTGCCGTTGGCCAGCGTGGCCGAGGTGAAATTGACCAGACTCTGCATCTGGGCGGTCGTCATGCCGGTGCCGGCGACGGAAGTGGAAAAACCGGATGTCTGGGTGTCCCAGAAACAGTTCGTGATCGCGGCGGCGCCACCGTTGTTCTGTCTGACAAATCCACTGCTGTCCGCCCCGACGCCCACCAGGCCGGTGCTGTAGCAGTTCGTGATAATGCCACTGGCATTGTTTAACACGATGAATCCGCTGCTGCCGTCGCCGATCGTCGCGCTGGTACTGTAACAGTTCGTGACGGTGCCACTGTTCTGGGAAATGAAACCGGCGCCACCTCCAGCGGTGTCGTTTCCCGTGATTGTACCCGTGCTGTAGCAGTTGGTGACAGTGCCGGCACTGTGGATCATGATAAACCCAGCGCCGCAGGGCTCGTTGACTATGCTGGTGCTGTAGCAGTTCGCAATCGTGCCGCCCGCCATATTGTTGTATCCGATAAAGCCTCCGCCAAACGAGCCATTGGTCACCGTGCCCGTGCTGTAGCAATTGGTGATCGAACCGCCGGTGATGCTGTTGTACCCGATGAAGCCTCCCACGAAAGTGCTGGATGAGGTGACCGGACTGGTGCTGAAGCAGGAAGTGATCGAGAGAACGCCGCCAGCAGCGGTGCTGGTCTGGCCGATCAAGCCGCCGACATCACTGGTTCCCGCCACCGAACCGGTGCTGAAGGAATTCGTGAGGCTGGCGGGCGCACGGAAGTATCCGACAAGGCCGCCCGTCGACGACCCGCCAACGACGGTATTGCCGCTGTTGGAGCCGGCTATCGAAGAGCCACTGGAATATCCCACCAGCCCCCCCGTATACTGTTTGCCCGTGATCAGGCCGGTGGCGCTGTATGAGTTGGAAATGCTGGCATTGAGCAGATAGCCCACGAGGCCGCCGGTATTGCTGCTTGCGGCGGTGCCGGTCACCGCGCCGGTCGCATAGCTATCGGAAATGGGGCCCAAATAATCCATGCCCACGAGGCCACCGACGCTAGCCGTGCCATTGACCGTCGCCGTGCTGAAAGAATTTTTGATCGTGGCGGTGCCGGCGCTGGCGTACCCCACAAGACCGCCGGTATTGGACGACAGGCCGGTGACAGTACCCGTGCTGGAGCAGTTGCTGATGGGACTGTAGCTGTATCCCGTCAAAGCGCCGGTAGCGCTATTACCGGTGATATTTACATTCACCAACCGCAGGTTGTTCATTGTGCCACCATTCGGACGGCCGTCTATCCTGCCAAAGAGTCCGATACTGTTGGTCGCGGGCCGGTTGATGTAGAGGTTGGAGATCGCGTGGCCGAGACCATCGAAGGTGTAGTTAAAAATAGAGGCGCCGCCGCCGATCGGGGCGAAGCCGCTGCCACTGTTCCAGCCCGAGGTAGCGCTCGCGTCGATGTCGCAGCCCAAGACATAGTTGTTGTTCAGATTGCCGTTTATGCCCTGCAAATCCGTGCCCGTGGTGCTGCCCTCCGCGCCGAGGCTCGTGATCACGGTGAAGTTTTTGACGACACCATCCGAGCCCAGCTTGGTGCTGAAGTTGTTGCCGGCGGGCAGAGTGACCGCGACGCCGACCGAGTAGTTGCTGGTGTTGCCCGCTGCGACTGCGCCCTGGCCATATTCGAGGGCGAGGCTGGCGGTGCCGGAGCCGTTCAGGCTGGCATTGAGGTTGATGTTGGTCTGGGCATTGAGCGTGAGCTTGTTGGCGCTCCACGAGACCGGGTCGTTCACATTCACCACACCCGCCGTGCCCGTAGCGCCGCTGGTGCTTTGAATGGTGAAATCGCCGCCGGCCAGGGCCGCTCCCACCGCCGCACCCGTCATGTCGCCACCGCTGGCGGCGATCGTGAAATCTGCCGGATCGATCAGCCAGGTGCCGTTGCGGCCTTGGGCTGCGGTCGTCGTGACCCGGGCGGTATCCGTCACCTGCACCCGCACGGCGGAGGTTTCGATGAAACCGCCGTTGCCACTACCGGGCGCATCGGCGGCGAGCGTGCCTCCCACCATCACCTGCGCGCCACCGAGCACTGAAATTCTACCGCCGCCAGTCGCGCCACTGGCATCAACCCGCGAGCTCGCCGTGAGCAACACGCGCTCGCCCCCAATTTTGACGGCGCCCCCCTGCCCCGCGGCGGACGACGCGTCGAGCGTGCCGCTCGATTCGACGCCTCCGCCATCGGCGACCAGCCACACCTGGCCGGCACGCACCGCGGTGCCGGTGGCGCGCACGACGCCGCTGTTGTTGATCGCCAGGGCGTAGGCGTTGCCGCCCGCTGCCTTGAGTTCCGCCGTGGTCGCGGAGATCTGGCCGGCGTTGATGAGCGTGCCAGGCACCGAGGCGGCCTGCACGAATACCCGTTCGCTGCCGCCGGTCGTGAGCAATACCTCTTAACCCGCCGCCATTCCGGCGGTACCGTTGGCTGCAGCGAGTGTCCCGTGGTTTTCGACCTTGCGGGCGATGAGAAAGATATCGCCGCCCAGCGCGTTGATGGCCCCGAGGTTTTGCACGGCGGCAGAGGAGTCGCCGCGGAACAACAAGTCGCCGCCTCGCAGAAAATCGTCGTCGCGCATCTCGAGCGTGGAGGCGAGAAAGCCCGCCGTGTCGATCCGGGCGCCGGCACCAATCAGAATGCCGTTCGGGTTTAGCAGATAAACCCGGCCGTTCGCAGCGAGATTGCCGAGAATTGTCGAGGGATTGCCCGATACGACGCGATTGAGCACGGCACTGGCAGCGTCGGGTTGGATAAATCTGGTCAATTCCCCGGCCGCGATCGAAAAGTCCTGCCAGTTGATGATCGCGCGTTGACTCTGCTGCTGGATCGTCAGCGTCTGGCCATTCTGGGAAATCGTAATGCTGCCCGCAGCCGTGCTGCTCCCGCTAGGATTGGCGGACAAAATGAGTTGCGACCAACACACGATCGCCAGGGCAACGCTCCAAACGAGCCCGCGTCGCAACGTTCCGATGTCGAAAACACCACAGAGCTTTTTCGCGGGCCGGTGATGAACCCGAGCTGACCAAAGCCGATGGGATTGTGCATCCCCGGACATGACTGCTTTCGTTACTAGTGGTTACTACCTAACCGTACATTGACTGGCAGTGTTTTACATCGGCACTCCCAGCGGATTCTTTAATTAGGGCTCAGCCATAGCGGTTCGGCCAAATACACGTCAAATACGTAGGTTGCTAATTCGCAATCTATTCCATGTAAATCGAGGGGCGGCTCGCCCCCAATTGGAATACCTTCGAATCGGGCACTCACATAACAGGCCAGATGACTGAGGCTAGCCGATTCACAGACTCCTCAAATGTCACTTTCCCCGGGAAATTTCGCTCGCAGTCCTACTATGATGACAGGCACTCTGGATTTCCGGACGTTGGACTATCTCCCACTTACCGTTCGATCCGCCCCGACCACCCCAATATCATGTCTGCCAAATCAATGACCGCCGCCAGGAACGCCGTGCCCAACCGTTACGGCTGGATTGCCGACCTGCCCGATCACCGCGACTTCGTCTATGGCGCACCGCCTGCCGTGGCCGCCGCCCTTCCGCCCAAGGTTGATCTGCGCCAAACCAAATACCTGCCAGTGGCCTATAACCAGGGGCGCATCGGTTCCTGTACGGCCAACGCCATCGCCGGTGCGCTGCAATTCACGCGCCGCAAGGAGGGGCACTCGCCCGATTTCACGCCCGCCCGGCTCTTCATTTATTGGAACGAGCGCAACGTCGAACACACGGTGCCGCTCGACAATGGCGCGCAAATCCGCGACGGAATCAAGGTGGTCAACAAGATTGGCGTGGTGCCCGAAAGCGAGTGGACCTACGACGACGCCCCTGCGAACCCGACCACTCACCTCTGGCCGGCGGGGGCCAAACCCACACTGCGCCCGCCGCCGGCTGTCTTCACCGACGCGAAAAGATTTCAGGCCATCGGTTATCAGCGGGTACCGCGTGCGCTCTCCCAATTCAAGGGAGTCCTCGCCTCAGGTTATCCCTTCGTCTTCGGCTTTTCGGTTTATGCCTCGTTCGAGAGCGCGGTGGTCGCACAGACCGGCAAACTCAATCTGCCGGCGCCGACTGAGGCCTGCCTCGGTGGACACGCGGTGCTCGCGGTCGGCTATGACGACCCCGCGCAGCGTTTCATCGTGCGCAACTCGTGGGGACCGGGCTGGGGCCAGGCGGGCTATTTCACCATGCCCTACGCCTATCTACTCGATGAAAATCTATCCGACGATTTTTGGACGATACGCGTCGTAGAGTAAGCGGGCCGTCGGCTACCGCGGCGGATTGCCGTCAGACGTGAACAACAGCCGCGCCGAATATTCGATATCTGCGCCAACGGGAAAACGGGTCGCAGGTTGGTCGTTTTGCCCGGTCTGGCGACGGCCTCCGGGCATCCTTATTCGCGCCAAATTTTCCTCAGCAATCGCATGCCCAACACCGCACTCAAGGCGCAACCGAGGACCCCGACCACGGATACCCCGCCCACGACCGGCGGCACCCGGTTGCTCCAAAGCACCGCCGAGCCAAGGAACAGGGAGCTGGTGATCATACCCATGACCAACCGGTTCACGGCCGGTTCGAGCCGGCGGTGCTCGAGATGGATGTCGAACGTGCCACTCTGGATCCTTTTGAAAACCTCGTCGAGGCCGCGCGGGAGTGCCTCCCCGATGTGGCGCCATTCGCCAAGCACGCCCTGCCATTTCCGCCATTGCACACGCGGCGAAAGGCGGCGCCGGAAAATTTTGCGCTGATATGACCCTATCAGCTCGAGCATGTTCAACGCCGGGCTGAGGAGCTGTGCCGTGCCTTCGAGCATCACGAACATCTTGATGAGGTTCGAGACGCCGCTCGGCAGGATCAATTGATAACGCGAAATGATTTGCACCATCTCGTTGAGGGCGCCGCCGAGTTGGAGGCGGTCAATGGACTGGCTGCCGTAGAAGGCCACGTAGTCGGCAACATCGGATCTGAAGGCCCGCTCGTCGAAGTCAGGCGGGGCGGAGCAGAGCTCCATGATCAGGCGGGCGAGGTGTGTTCCGTCGTGGTGGGCGATGGCGACCATGGCTTCCTCAATGGTCTCGCGCAACGTTTCGTCGATGCGGCCAACCATGCCGCAATCGAGGATGCCGATGGTGCCGCCGGGCAGTACGAGGAGGTTGCCGGGATGAGGATCGGCGTGAAAGAAGCCGTCGCGAAAAACCATATCCATCCAGATGGTCGCGCCGTGGCGTGCGAGTTCCTCGCGGTTAACGCCGATCTCTCCGAGGCGGTCGGCTTCGCGCAAGCTTACGCCAGTGAGCAATTCCATCGTGAGCACGCGGCTGGTGCACAGCTCGGAAAAGACTTCCGGAAAATGCACTGTCGGGTCGGCGGCGAAATTGGTGGCGAACTGCTGGAGATTCCGTTCCTCGCGGCCGAAGTCGAGTTCGCGCGACAGCGAACGGCTAAACTCCTGGACCATGGCCACCGGTTGGTAGCGTTTCAGTTCCGCCGACTTCTCCGCCAATGCGGCGAGTTTCTGCAAAATTTCAAGATCGCGCCCGATGCGCGACTCGATGCCCGGATGCTGCACCTTCACCACCACGGCGCGGCCATCCGGCAGGCGGGCGCGATGGACCTGTCCAATCGAGGCGGAGCCGATGGGCGTGGGATCAAACTCCGCGAAGATCTTTTCCACCGGCCGTCCCAGTTCTGTGGCGATCGTGGCGCGCGCGATTTCTGGCGCGTCCGGTGGCACGCCGTGCTGCAACTTGGCCAGTTCATCCGCGACCTCCGGCCCGACGAGATCGGGCCGGGTGCTGAGCATCTGGCCGAACTTGATGTAGGTCGTGCCCAGCTCGGTGAGCGCGAGACGGATGCGGGTGGCGCGCGACTGCCCGGCCAGCAACTCGCCTTCCTTGCCAGAGAACAGTTTCTTCGCGCGTTCGAATTCGGTATGACTCAGCCACTCCGCGAGCCCGTACTTCGCGAGGACGCCGACGACCTCGCCGATCCGACGGACGCCATGGGATAGTTGTGGTAGTGAACGGAGATTCATGACGGAAGGTTGGTTAATCCACCCTGCTGTTGGACACCACGGGCTGCGATCGCCGGCCGGCGCCGGCGTCGTCTGGCACCAACCTGACCATTACTCTCACAATCCCTGCCTCAAGGTTTTCACGGAGCTCTTCGCGTCCGACCAGACCGAGAAGCTTTTCCGCTCCGAGGTTGATGGCAAAGAAGTCCGCCCGCCAACGCGTGATGCCGATTCGCAGCGCAGCATCCCGTAGTTCCCTTACCAACTGGGTCCCCAAGCCGGATCGCTGCCAGCCGTCTAAAATGACTACGCCGACGTCGGCAATCGGCATGGTCGCGCCCACCCGAACGCATCTTGCCAGCCCAACGATTTGCCCGTCGCAATCCCCGTCCGATATCACCGCCACACGCGTCAAATGATGCCCCTCACCAGGCGATGCCAGCCGAGCCAGTTCATCATGTGAAAGCATGCATTTATCGTAGAAGAATCGGGCCGTCCGGCTCTCATATGAAAGGGAAACCAGACCATCGATCAACTGGGGAATGTCCTCTGGACGGCTCTCCCGGATGACCGTGCGAACTCCCAAACGGGATGGGAAATAATCAACGGGCATATCCGTGAATTCCTTTCAGTCTCATGGTATACCAATTGCGGACCCAAGCATCAATTTTGATTATCTGACCTCGCAACTGGCGCGTTACCACCCCTGAAATGGGAGAGTTGTCCGGACATTTCCGAAGCGATCCCGTAGCGTGCCTGGATCGGCCTGGCCAGCGCTTGACGGATATTGCGGATGAGACCCAGCCGATATCGCTGCTCCACTTTTCTAATCGCCAATGCAAGGGGATGATCGTGGACCACGTCTGCAATCCACTGCGAGAAATCGCCTCGCCGCGCATGCCCATCAAGCACCCTGGGCGGGCAGTTGGCCAATGACGAGACGAACTCCTTCAATGTCCGCGCCGGGGCTCCAACAGGATTACCATCGTCTGTGAATACGAATGAGTGGCCCTCCGTCATCGGCACATCCACGTACTTGGACTTATGATGGACATGTGAAGTCAGTCGGGGCAAAAGTTTAAACTGCCGGAACCTTTCCCCGGCCTCTTCAGTCCCCGGTAGAAGAACGGCCTCGTTGTTGGCCAGCCCTGCGAGAATGAATTTCCATTCCGACTCGTTGTTCCCTTGGCCGAGCATTGCCACCACGGCCCGGACTTCATCGGGGTCAGTGGTGCGCGTGACAACGACCGTTTCAATGGCCTTCCGAACGTCGGGGTGAAGGTCGAACAAACGATACGTCACAAGCGTGTATGCACCCAGGTCAAGATCCAGCAACCGCCCGGCGTCGGGCTTATGAAGAAAGTAATGGGCCTCATCGACAACGATCCGGTGCGGTAATCCCGTGGTGCGCCTGAGCCGGGCCAGCATCGGCAGGAGCGAGTACAGGTAATCAACCTTCTCTGGGTATGGCACATGCGATAGATCTATAACCACGCTCATATCCGGATGTTGCAGCCCGCGAACCAAATCATCGAGTCGGGGTGGCTGATGGCCGCCTCCGAACAGCATCACGCCAGGCAGAGACTCCAGCGTACCGTAATCCCCTTCGGGATCGATGACGCACACGCAGTAGCCATCGAGAACAAGCTGCTCGCAGTAAAGCCCCGTGGCCCAGGATTTGCCCGATCGCGGGTCTCCTACGACCAGGGCATTGCGACCCCGTACGGCAAGCGCGAGTGGATGACCGTCCCTCATGGTACCCAAGTTCACGCGGTGCCGGCCTCTGCGATCGGCGGGCAGCCGGATCCTCCGCTCTGCGCTTCGAATGTAGGCGGCCACGGCGCCCGGACCATTCCCGGGCAGAACTTCATCGGCGATCTTCTGGAGAATTTGACTGCCCCAACCGACCGCCACGGCATATTCGCACACCGCGAGGAGATCGTGGTCGTTCTCGGCGTCTCCGATCGCGATCGTGTTGTGTACCGAGAGGCGCAGCGCGGTGAGCGCTTTGTGCAACCCGGTGCCTTTACTAATCGCCTGCGGGAGCACCATCAGGCGGTCACGGTTGAACAGCAGCGCGAGCGGCAGTTCCAGGTCTCTGATCACCGCGAGAATTCGCGGAGCGGATGCCGCATCGGCCTCCACGACGCACTGGCCTGCGGCAAACTCAATCCGGCGATGGCGAAGTTCATCGAGAAAAGCCGGCAGGCAGGGATGGCCGAGCGGCCACGAGAGACCGTTGGGGAAGGCGAGAACGGCACCGTTTTCCGCCACCACGGCGTCCACAAACCCAAGATCACCCGCCACCCGTCGAAGTTCGGATAGAATGCGACCTGTCACGAGAATGACCGCGATCCCATGGGCACGGGCTTCCCCGATGGCGGTCCGCACGTCAGGATCGAGCGCTCCCTCCACCGCAATCGTCCCGTCGTAGTCAAGCGCTAGAACGCTGAATTTCATGATTGATCCGCGAAGGTTGGGAATGGGCCAATGACAGTGGCGGCGAGTTGAATTTGGTGCGATTGCGATGGTCGTCAAAACGGGGCCACGTTTCGTGTCCGCCGGAGACGCCGGTGCCCATTCGGTTTACGCTGGTTTGGCCGTGTTCGTCGCGCCCCACTTCCAATTCCGGATCTCCGGCAGGTCTTCGCCGAATTTGGCGATGTATTGCCTGTGCTCGATCAGCTTGTCCTCGAGCTGTTGCTTCAGGTAGACACCCTTGCCGCCGGTTTGCGGCAGGCGGTCGATGGTGTCCATGACGAGGTGGAAGCGGTCCAGTTCATTCAGCACCGTCATGTCGAAGGGCGTGGTGATAGTGCCCTCCTCCTTATAGCCGCGGACGTGAATGTTGTTGTGGTTGGTGCGGCGATAGGTCAGCCGGTGAATCAGCCAAGGATAGGCATGGAAGGCGAAGATGACGGGCTTGTCCTTGGTGAAGAGCTCGTCGAAAACCACGTCGCTCAAACCGTGCGGGTGCTCGGTTTGGGGCTGGAGCCTCATCAAGTCGACGACATTGATCATCCGGATTTTCAGGTCGGGCAAATGCTCGCGCAAAATGGAGACGGCGGCCAGCGTCTCCAGCGTGGGCACGTCGCCACAGCAGGCCATGACTACGTCAGGGGTCGTGCCCTGATCGTTGCTGGCCCATTGCCAGATGCCAATGCCCTCGGTGCAGTGCTTCACGGCGGCATCCATCGTCAGCCACTGGGGTGCTGGATGTTTGCCCGCGATTACGAGGTTCACGTAATGGCGGCTGCGCAGGCAGTGGTCCATCACCGACAGCAGGCAGTTGGCATCCGGCGGCAGGTAAACCCGCACGACCTCGGCCTTCTTATTCACGACATGGTCGATGAAACCGGGATCTTGGTGGCTGAAGCCGTTGTGATCCTGGCGCCAGACGTGCGAGGTCAACAGATAGTTTAGCGAGGCAATCTTCCGCCGCCATGGCAGCTGCGACGTGACC
>Ga0335071_10008729_pt1 | contig 10392 bp, 12 predicted proteins | sample Lox_Sample_15_FD_206724 | JGI IMG/M metagenome (GOLD analysis project Ga0335071, IMG submission 206724) | Soil microbial communities from Loxahatchee National Wildlife Refuge, Florida, United States - Lox_Sample_1.5 | ecosystem: Environmental > Terrestrial > Soil > Wetlands | place: USA...
GAGAACGCGCTGCTCGACGTGATGTTCGAACTTCCGTCGCGGAAAGACGTCTCCAAGTGCGTGATCACGAAGGAGACGATCGAGAAGGGCCTGAAGCCGACGCTCGTCACGAGCGCCGGTGCGGACGCCGAGCCGGACGAGCCGGCCGCCGAGTCCGCGTAGCCCGGCTTCGACCCCAGTCGCCGCCCTCCTGACTCACCGGACGCCGGCCGTCTTGACGGCGTGTTTCCGATCTGTCAAAACTGCTACCTGAATCGGGTCTCAGTTTTGAGGCCCTCATCCGTTCCAGGAGGGATGCGTTCATGCGCCACCGCTTCACCAAGGTCCTGGTCGCCGCCGCGCTGTTCGTGCTGCTGGCCGGGACGGCGACGGTCGCGGCACGGTCTCGGCATGCGACCGCGTCGTACAACGTCGGCATCGTCTACTCGCGCACCGGGCTGCTCGCGGCCTACGGCGCCGAGTACATCGAGGGCCTGAAGTACGGCCTCCAGTACGCGACGAACGGCACGAACAAGGTGAACGGCAAGTCGATCAACCTGACGCTGATGGACGACAAGACCGACCCGGCGACGGCGGTGACCGACGCCAAGCAGCTGATCGGCCAGGGGTACAAGATCCTCGCCGGCAGCGTCTCGTCCGGCGTCGCGCTCCAGGTCGCCCCGCTCGCGGCCCAGAACCAGGTGCTCTTCATCTCCGGCCCGGCCGCCAGCGACGCGATCACCGGCATCAACAAGTACACGTTCCGCTCCGGCCGCCAGACCCTGCAGGACGTCGAGACCGTGGCGTCGTTCCTGAAGGGGTCCGGCAAGAAGGTCGTCGTCCTCGACCAGGACTCGGTCTTCGGGCACGGCAACTACGCGGCGGTGAAGGCGATCGTCGGCTCCAAGGGCCACACGGTCACCGAGGTCACCGTTCCGCTGACGGCGACGGACTTCACGCCGTTCGCGCAGCAGGTCAAGAGCCAGAACGCCGACCTCGTGTTCGTCGCCTGGGCGGGCTCGACGGCCGGCGCGATGTGGAACGCGCTCTCCCAGCAGGGCGTGTTCGACGGTCCCGACGTCGTCACCGGTCTCGCCGAGCGCGCGACCTGGTCGGCGCTCGGCCCGGTCGCGACGAAGATCCACTACCTGTCGCACTACGTCTACACGGCGCCGAACAACAAGGTGAACACCTGGCTCGTGCAGCAGATGCGGAAGAAGGGCCAGGTACCGGACCTGTTCACGCCGGACGGCTTCAACGCGGCGCTGATGATCGTGCACGCGCTGAAGGCCGGCGACTACGACGTCTCGAAGATGATCACCTCCCTCGAGGGCTTCAAGTTCCTCGGGCCGAAGGGCTGGGAGGCGATCCGTCCGCAGGATCACGCGACGCTGCAGCCGATGTTCCGCGTCCAGCTCGTCCAGGGCGCGAACGGGAAGCTGCAGGCGAAGCTCCTCGGCACGGCGACGCCGTATGCGACCGCACCGCCGATCGTGGCGATGAAGGGCTAGGGAAGGAACGGCAGGCAACGAAGGAACGCGCGTGAGCGCATCCCCGATCCTCGCTACGAGGGACCTCGGGCTCGTCATCGGCGGCGCGACGATCGTCGCCGGTGTCGGGCTCGAGGTCCGCGAGGGCGAGCTCCTCGGCGTGATCGGCCCGAACGGCGCCGGGAAGACGACGCTCTTCAACCTCGTCTCCGGGCTGCTCCGGCCCACGAGCGGGAGCGTCGAGCTCGACGGCGCCGACATCACCGCGGAGCCGCCGGCCCGGCGCGCCCGTGCGGGGATCGGGCGCACGTTTCAGGTCTCGAACGTGTTCCCGCTGCTCTCGGTGCACGAGAACGTCCGGCTCGCCGCCGAGGCGGCGCTCGGCGGGACGATGCGCCTCTGGCGGCTCGCCGACCGTGTCGAGGAGGCGAGGGCCCGCGCGGGCTCCGCGCTCGAGCGGGTCGGGCTCGCGTCGCGTTCCCCGCTTCCCGCCGGGCTGCTCTCGCACGGCGACAAGCGGAAGCTCGAGGTCGCAATGGTGCTCGCAGGGAACGCGCGCGTGATCCTGCTCGACGAGCCGATGGCGGGCGTCTCGATGGAGGACGTCGACGAGCTCGTCGAGCTGATCCGCTCCGTGCACGCAGACGGCCGGACGGTGCTGATGGTCGAGCACCACATGGAGGTCGTCACCGGGCTCGCCGAGCGAATCGCGGTGCTGCACAACGGCGAGCTGCTCGCCGTCGACACGCCCGAGTCGATCATGCGCAACGAGACCGTGCAGCGCGCGTACCTCGGAGAGCCGCTGTGACCGCGTTGCTCGAGGTGCGCGACCTGCATGTGCGGCTCGGCGAGTCGCACGTCCTGCAGGGGATCGAGTTCGACGTCGAGGAGGGCGGCGTGACCGCGCTCCTCGGCCGAAACGGCGTCGGCAAGACGACGACCCTGCGCGCGCTGATGGGGCTCGTCGACCGCAGCGGCTCGGTCGTGCTCGCCGGCGAGGAGCTGGTCTCGACGCCGACGCACCGGATCGTCCGTCGCGGCGTCGGCTACGTGCCCGAGGACCGCGACGTGTTCGCCGGGCTGACGGTCGACGAGAACCTGCGCCTCGCCGAGCGGAACGGCGCCGCCCGCTACGACCTCGTCTACGACCTCTTCCCGGAGCTCCGCGAGCGCGGGTCGCAGCTCGCGGGGACGCTGTCCGGCGGCCAGCAGCAGATGGTCGCAATCGCGCGGGCGCTTCTGAACGAGAACCGCGTCCTGCTCGTGGACGAGCCGACGAAGGGCCTCGCCCCGGCGCTCGTGACGCAGGTCGCCGACGTCCTCGCGCGCGTCTCCGAGCTCGCGACGGTGCTGCTCGTCGAGCAGAACCTCGGTGTCGTGAACCGCGTCGCGCGCGACGCCGTCGTGCTCGACACCGGCCGCGTCGTCCACATCGGGCCGGCGAAGGAGCTGCTCGCCGACACGCCGATGGTGCACCGGCTCCTCGGGGTGGGGCACGCGTGACGACGTTCGTGCTCCTCACCGTCACCGGGCTCGGGCTCGGGGCGCTGTACTTCCTGATCGCCTCCGGCCTGTCGCTGATCTACGGGCTGATGGGCGTGCTCAACTTCGCGCACGGCGCCTTCCTCACCGTGGGCGCCTACGGCATGTGGTTCACGGAGTCGAAGCTCGGCGGGGTGCCGATCTGGCCGCGGTTCCTGATCGGCGCCGTCGCCGGAATCGCCGTCGGCACCCTTTTCGCGGCGCTCGTCGAGATCGTCCTGATCCGGCCGCTCTACCGCCGCCACATCGAGCAGGTGCTCGTCACGGTCGGGCTCGGGCTCGCGACGACGGCGCTGATCGTCGCCATCTGGGGGAACGACGCGCGGCCGGTGCCCTCGCCTGCCTGGCTCGGCGAGACCACGACGTTCCTCGGGGCGCACATCCCGAACGACCGCTTCCTGCTGATCGTCGCCGCGATCCTCGTGCTCGCCGGCCTGGAGACGTTCCTGCAGCGGACGCGCTACGGGCTGATCATCCGCGCCGGCGTCGAGAACCGCGCCATGGTCACGGCGCTCGGCATCGACGTGCGCAAGGCGTTCACGCTCGTCTTCGCGATCGGCGGCGCCGCGGCCGCGCTCGCGGGCGTGCTCGGCAACGTCTACTTCACGACCGTCGACCCGAACGTCGGCACGTCGCTGCTGATCTTCGCGTTCATTGTCGTCGTCATCGGTGGGCTCGGCTCGCTGCGCGGCACCGCGATTGCGGCGGTCGTCGTCGGCCTCGTGCAGCAGTACGCGAACTACTACGCGTCGTCCGGCCTCGGCGACCTGAGCGTCGTGCTGCTGCTCGCGCTCGTCCTGCTCGCGCGGCCGCGCGGCCTCTCGGGGAGCTTCGCGTGAGGCGCGCCGCCGTCCCCGTGGGCGTGCTGATCGTGCTCGCGCTGGTCCCGAAGTTCACGGTCGACGTCCCGTGGGTCTTCAACGATTCGCTGAACGCCCCCGGGACGCTGCAGCTGCTCGCGCTCTGCCTCGTCTTCGGCGGCCTCGCGATGAGCTACGACCTGCTGTTCGGCTACACGGGGCTGATGTCGTTCGGGCATGCGCTCTATTTCGCGGTCGGCGTCTACCTGATTGCGATCTCGCTCACGAAGTGGCACTGGAGCTTCGCCGAGGGCGTTGCGTTCGCGGCGCTCGTCGGCATCGTGCTGCCGCTCATCCTCGGCGTGGTGTCGCTCCGCGTCACCGGGATCGCGTTCGCGATGGTGACGCTCGCGTTCGCGCAGGCGGGCTCGATCCTCGCCTACAAGAACCTCTACGGCTGGACGGGCGGTGAGGAGGGGCTCGGCACCGACTACACGAAGCTGCCGGCCGCGTTCGTCGGGATCCTCAACACGAAGAACCTCTACTGGCTCGCCCTTGCCTACGCCGCGGTCGTCTTCGTCGTCGTCCGCTGGGCGGTCAGCTCGTCGCCGGGGCACGTCTGGCAGGCGATCCGCGACAACGAGCTGCGCGTGCAGGTGCTCGGCCTGCGGCCGTACGGCTACAAGCTGCTCTCGTTCGTGCTCGCCTCGTTCCTCGCCACCCTCGGCGGCATCGTCTACGTGCTGCTGATCGGCGGTGCGACGACCGACGTGACGACCGCGACGTTCACGCTGACGCTGCTGATCATGGTCGTGATCGGCGGCAGCGGCACGCGCTGGGGAGCCTTCCTCGGCGGCGTTCTCTACACCTGGGCGAACCAGCGTCTCGGCGACGCCTCGTCGTCGCACATCGTCTCGTCGCTGCCTTCGTTCCTGCGCACGCCGCTCGAGCAGCCGACGTTCGTGCTCGGTGTGCTCTTCATCCTCGTCGTGTTCTTCCTGCCGGGCGGGCTCGCCCGGACGGGGAGACTCCGAAAGGCGCTGTCATGAGGATCGCGTGGGAGGAGCGCGGCTCCGGGACGCCCCTGCTGCTCGTCCAGGGGCTCGGCTATGCGCGCTGGAGCTGGGAGCCCATCGTGCCGGCGCTCGCCGAGCGCCACCGCGTCCTCTTCTTCGACAACCGCGGGATCGGCGAGTCGGAGATCCCGCCCGGCCCGTACACGGCGCGCGACATGGCGGACGACGCGCTGCAGGTTCTCGCCGAGGCTCGCGTCGACCGTGCCCACGTTCTCGGCGCGAGCCTCGGCGGGATGATCGCGCAGGAGCTGGCCGTCGCCGCGCCCGAGCGGGTCGACAGGCTCGTTCTCTGCTGCACGCATCCGGGTGTCGCGCACGGGCTCCCGATGCCCGAGGTCACGGTGCGTCTGTTCGCCGAGGCGCCCGCGCTCGCGCCCGAGGTCGCGCTGCGGCGGTTCGTCGAGAACGCGCTCGGAGACGACCCGCCCACCGAGCTCGTGGACGAGCTCTACGCGCGCCGGCTCGCGAACCCGCCGGATCCCGCCGGCTGGCAGGCGCAGGCGGCTGCGGGGACGACGTTCGCCGGCGTCGACGGCCCGATCGAGGCGCCGACGCTGATCGTCACCGGCACCGCCGACAACGTCGTCGATCCGCGCAACGCCGACGTGCTTGCCGGGCGGATCCCCGGCTCACGGGTCGAGCGGCTCGACGGTCTCGGCCACCTGTTCTTCTGGGAGGCGCCCGACCGGTTCGTCAGGATCGTCGAGGAGTTCCTGGGATGAGCCTGCACACGATCGACCGGTGGATCACCGACCGCGCGCGCACGACGCCGGACCGCGTGGCGATCGAGTACGCCGGCGCGCCGACGACCTATCGCGAGCTCGCGGAGCGCAGCGGGGAGCTGGCGCGCGGCCTGCGCCACGGGCAGGTCGTCTCGACGCTCACCGGCAACACGCCCGAGCACGTCGCGCTGATGTTCGCGTGCGCCCGCGCCGGCGCGATCCTGCACCCGATCTCGTGGCGGCTCGCGCCGGCGGAGGTCGCCTACCAGCTCGACGACGCCGGCTCGTCGCTCTTCCTCGTCGAGGACGAGCACCGGGAGCTCGGCGAAGCGGCGCTGGCCCTGGCGGCCGTGTCGCCTGCCACGGAGGTGTATCCAAGTAACAGTCTGTTACAAGCTCCCGAGGACGGCGACGGCCTGCTCCTGATCTACACGTCGGGCACGACCGGCCGGCCGAAGGGCGCGCTGCTGACGCACGCGAACTGCTTCTGGACGAACGTCTCGTTCGACCTCGCAACCGGCCTCGGCGAGGACGACGTCGTGCTCGCCTGCCTGCCGCAGTTCCACTGCGGCGGCTGGAACGTGCAGCCGCTCCTTGCGTGGTGGAAGGGCGCCCGTGTGCTGCTCGAGCGGCAGTTCGACGCGGAGCGTGCGCTGCAGCTGATCGAGGAGCGCGGCGTGACCACGATGATGGGCGTGCCCGCGAACTACCTCTTCATGGCGCAGCAGCCGGGCTTCGGCAGCGCAGACCTCTCGTCGCTGCGGCGGGCGGTCGTCGGCGGCGCGCCGATGCCGCTGCCGCTGCTCGAGCAGTGGCGCGAGCGCGGCGTCGAGATCGTGCAGGGCTACGGGCTCACCGAGGCGGCGCCGAACGTCCTCTGCCTGCCGCCCGAGGACGCCGTGCGCAAGGCCGGCTCGGCCGGCAGGCCGTACCCCTACGTCGAGGTCGACGTCACCGCCGAGGGAGAGCTGCTCGTGCGCGGCCCCAACGTCTTCCCCGGCTACTGGCACAACGAGGAGGCGACGCGCGCCGTGCTCGCCGACGGCTGGCTGCACACCGGCGACATCGTCGAGCGCGACGACGAAGGCTTCTTCACGATCAAAGGCCGGCTGAAGGAGATGTTCATCTCCGGCGGCGAGAACGTCTACCCGGCGGAGGTCGAGTCGGTGCTGCACGAGCATCCGCGCGTGCGCGACGCGGCCGTCGTCGGCGTCCCCGACGACACGTGGGGCGAGGTCGGCGCCGCCTACGTCGTCCGCGACGGCGCGGTCACCGAGGAGGAGCTCGTCGCGTTCTGCCGCGAGCGGCTCGCGCGGTTCAAGGTGCCGAAGCGCGTCCGCTTCGTCGACGAGCTTCCGCGCAACTCGATGGGCAAGATCGTCAAGTCCGAGCTGCAGGTGACCGCATGACCGAGGTCTTCACGAACGTCGACGGCCGGCCGCTGTCCCGGAAGGGCCTCGACACGCGCCGCCGCGTGCTCGACGCGTCCGAGCAGGTGTTCGCGGCGCTCGGCTACCACGACGCGTCGGTCGTGAAGATCGCCGAGGCTGCCGGCGTCGCGACCGGCACCTTCTACTTGTACTTCGACTCGAAGAAGGCGGTCTTCGACGAGCTCGTCCGCGACCTGAACCAGCGCGTCCGGCATGCGATGAAGGAGGCGTCGTCGCAGGGGACCACGCGCCTCGAGGCGGAGCTGCTCGGCTTCGACGCGTACTTCCAGTTCACCGCCGAGCACCCGGCGCTCTACCGGATCATCCGCCAGGCCGAGTTCGTCTCGCCGGAGATGCTCCACTACCACTACGACCGCCTCGCCTCGGGCTACGTCGACGCGCTGCGCGACGCGGAGGCGACCGGCGAGGTCGGGCCGCTCGACCCCGAGGTGGCGGCATGGGGGCTGATGGGCCTCGGCGAGCTGATCGGCATGAAGTGGATCCTCTGGGGCGACGGGACGCCGCTCCCCGACCGGGTCAGCAACGAGCTCCGCCGGCTGATCGCCTGCATCCTCGAGGCGCCTCGGTGAGGCGCGTCGGGCTCGCCGCCACCGCTTCGTACCTTCCGGAGCGGTGGATGACCGCTGCCGAGATCGGCGACCGCGCGGGGATCCCCGAAAGCGTGATCGTCGAGAAGTTCGGGCTGCGCGGAAAGCACATCGCCGCCGCCGACGAGCACGTGAGCGACCTCTCGGTGAAGGCGGCGGAGCGGCTCCTCGAGGAGAGCGGCGTCGACCCGGCCTCGATCGACGTCGTCATGTACTACGGCTCGATGTACCGCGACTACGCGGTCTGGCAGGCGGCGCCGCACATCGCGCACCGCATCGGGGCGGTGAACGCGTTCGCCGTCGAGTACGCGAACGTCTCGCACGGGACGTCGATCGCACTGCGCGTCGCGCGAGACCTGCTGCGCGCCGAGGCGGAGCTGGAACGGGTGCTCGTCGTCGCCGCCTGCCGGGAGTCGTACCTGCTCGACTACGCGAACGAGCGCTCGCGCTTCATGTTCAACTTCGGCGACGGAGCCGTGGCCGGGCTGCTCGTCGGCGACTCTGCGCGAAACGAGGTGCTCGGCGCGCACGCGATCACGAACGGCGTGTACTCGCTCCAGGTGAAGGTGCCCGGAGGCGGGTCGGTCGACCCGGGCGGCTACCCGTACCTCGACGTCGCCGATCCCGCGTCCATGAAGGACGGCCTGGACGAAGAGTCGCTGCCGAACTTCGTCGCCGCAGCGCGCGGCGCAGTCGAACGCTCGGGCCTGCGGATGGAGGACGTCACGTTCGTGTGCCCGCTGCACACGAAGCGATCGATGTTCGTCGCGTTGCTCGACGCGCTCGGGATGCGAGAGGATCGAGCGGTGTACCTCGACGACACCGGGCACATGAGCGGGGTCGATCCGCTGCTCGGGCTCGACCGCTCCGTGCGCGACGGCCGCATCGCCGACGGCGACGTCGTGCTGCTGCTGTCCGCCGGGACCGGGTACACCTGGGCTGCAACCGTCATTCGCTGGGGAAAGGAGCCGTCATGAAGCAGGGGGACACGTTCGGGCCGTCGAGCTGGATCGACATCACACAGGAGCGGATCGACCAGTTCGCGGACGCGACGGGTGACCACCAGTGGATCCACGTCGACCCGGAGCGGGCGAAGGAGGGCCCGTTCGGCACGACGATCGCGCACGGCTACCTGACGCTCTCGCTGCTGCCGGTCGCCTCCTTCGAGGTCGTCCCGTCCGAGGGCCGGATGGGGATCAACTACGGCGTCAACAAGGTGCGCTTCCCGGCCCCGGTGCCGGTCGGCTCCCGCGTCCGCGTCTCGTTCGAGTGCCTCCAGGTCGACGAGCACGACTGGGGCACGCAGGTGACGATGCAGGCGACGGTCGAGCGCGAGGGCGGCGACAAGCCGGTCTGCGTCGCCGAGTCGCTGTCGCGCCACTACACGTAGCCGTGCCGCGCGTCGCCCTCGTCACGGGCGCGGCCGGCGGCATCGGCGCTGCGATCGTCGAGCGTCTCGAGCAGGATGGCTGGGCGGTGCACGGGGTCGACGTCGACGACGCCGACCTGACGACGCGCGAAGGGAACCGCGCCGTCGTCGACGCCGCACTCGCCGCCCACGGGCGGCTGGACGCGATCGTCCCGAACGCGGGCTTCCAGCACGTCTCGCCGGTGCGCGAGTTCGACGAGGACCGGTGGGACGCGCTGCTCGCGCTGCTCCTCACCTCGCCGTTCCTGCTCGCGAAGTACGCCTGGGACGCGCTCGCTGCTTCCGGCGACGGCCGCATCTGCGTGATCGCCTCGGCGCACGCGCTGGCGGCGTCGCCGTTCAAGGCGGGCTACGTCTCTGCGAAGCACGGGGTGCTCGGCCTCGTGCGCACGCTCGCGCTCGAAGGCGCCGGCGTGGGCATCGCGGCCACCGCGGTCTGCCCGGCGTTCGTCCGCACGCCGCTCGCCGAGCGCCAGGTCGAGGAGCGCGGGCTCGACGCCGTCATCGAGCGCCACGCGGTGAAGCGGCTGCTCGAGCCGTCCGAGGTCGCGGACGTGGTCGCGTTCCTGCTCTCGCGCGCGGGCCGCGGCATCACCGGCGTGCCGGTTCCGATCGACCTCGGCTGGACCGCCGCCTAGGTCCGGCGCCGGATCCGCAGGCGCACCGGCTTCGGCCGCCGCTCCAGCCGCCGCTTGGAGAGGCCCGCGAGGATCATCAGCGCGCTCGCGATCATCAGGGGGAGGAGCTGGGATGCCATGGCGCGAGTGTGGCCGCGCCGCCCGGCGCCCGCCTCAGCGCGAGGCCGCCGTCCGCCTGCGGCTTTTCCGCAGTTCGCTAGTCGCGCTCGTGGTCCCGCTCGCACCAGTCGGGGCACGTGCACTCGGCGCGCTCCCACTGCGCGTCGAGCCGCTCCTCTGCCTGCTGCTCGTCGGTCGTGCTGGCGGTCTCCGCCATCTCTCGGCTCCTTTCGGATCCCGTCGCTCTCCAGCTTGGGATCCAAAGTTTACACGATGTTGGCATGTTTCGCGGGTTGACCGCAGGATCCTGTGCTATTTAGGATCCAGTACCCGAGAAACGACGACCTAGGAGGCCGCCGTGAATACCGCAGTTCGGATCCAGGAGCAGGCAGAGCAGCTCGAACGGGATTGGGCCCAGGACGAGCGCTGGGCGGGAATCGCCCGCGGCTACGGGGCGGAGGAGGTCGTCCGCCTGCGCGGCTCGGTCGTCCCCGAGTGCACGGTCGCCCGCGTCGGCGCGGAGCGGCTCTGGCGGCTCCTGACCGCGGGCGGCTACGTGAACGCCCTCGGGGCCCTGAC
>Ga0335071_10008730_pt1 | contig 10392 bp, 6 predicted proteins | sample Lox_Sample_15_FD_206724 | JGI IMG/M metagenome (GOLD analysis project Ga0335071, IMG submission 206724) | Soil microbial communities from Loxahatchee National Wildlife Refuge, Florida, United States - Lox_Sample_1.5 | ecosystem: Environmental > Terrestrial > Soil > Wetlands | place: USA: Florida...
CGGAGAGCCGAGTGCGTAGGGGTTCCAGTAGAGGCGGAGCGCCTCGCTCGGCAGGATCCACTGGCCGGCGAGCTCGTGCCCGTGGAAGGTCGCTGATCCTCGGAGGAACTCGAGGAACGGCATGAGGCCGGGAGCCGACATCGCGAGGCCGAGCCCGAATGCGCCCAGGCCGACGACTCGTGCGAGGATCGCCTCGCGGACGGGACGGAAGGGGAGGCGCAACAGGAGATAGGTCACCGCCGCGAGGTTCACGATGAATGCCGCAGGCGGATAGCCGGCGATCGCGACGAGGAACTCGATCGGCGCGATCGCCAGCGCGGCGCGGATCGCGGCGCGGGGACTCCGCACCATCGCCGCGTCGATTCGCTCGACGCAGAAGAGGAGCCACGGTAGGCCGACGTACGCATTCGCGCGCGGCTGTTGCTCGAAGTGCACCAGAAACCCCGGCGCGAAGCAGAAGGCGATCGCGACGGTGCTCGCCCAGAGCACCCCGAGGCGCAGGCGGCGTGCGAAGAGGTAGGCGCCGAGCCACATGAGGCCGAAGCGAAGCCACGCCGCCCAGGCGAAGCCGAGCGGCCAGGGAAGCACGAGGATCGGCAGATTCAGGGGCTCCAGCGGCCCCGACTCTCCCGTGCCGAGGAGAGGCTCGCCGCCGCGCAGGAAGCGGTTCCAGAGCGGGAAGGTGCCCGCGCGAAGGGCCCCGTGAACCACGGCGAGCTGCGGCGCGTAGAGGAACGCGGGGTCCGTGAGCAGCGGGTTGCGCGGACGATGCCTCTGCGAATCCGCGGCCGAGAGCGAGAACGGGACGGAGTACATCCAGAGGTCGGCGGGCAGGAAGGTGCTTCGACCGGAGAGCGACGGGACGAGCACCACGGCCGCGAGCAGGAAGCCGCCGAGGGAGGCGGCGCGCGATCCGCGCGCGAGACGCTTCGCTGCCGACCACGACGACGGCCCGCGATGTCGTGCCGCGTCGAGCCCGACCTCCCGCATGCGAGCCAACGGTAGCGTGCGCTCTCCACCGACAGGAGACGTCGGACGGCACCATCGGGCGTCGGACTCGACGTGCGAGCCGCGCTAGCATGCGCCGCCGGCAAGGGGGAAGGACGCGTGGCCGCGCGGAAGCGCTTCGCATCGCTCGACCTCGGCCTCGCGCTGCCGCTCGCATTCGCCGTCGCGCTCAATCTGCCGTGGCTCGCGAGACGCATCGTCCCGATCCACGACACGTTCTACAACTTCGAAGACTTCCACGTCTTCTACAGCCACCTCTTCTACCACGCGCGGCTCGCCGCGTGGATCCCCTACGGCCTCTACGGGCTGCAGAGCGACTACGAGCAGGTGATCTCGCTGAGCCCCTTCAGCTACCTCGCGGGCGGGATCGGCGCGCTGCTCCGGATCCGCGATGCGCTGCTCCTCTTCAAGCTCGGGATCCTCGGCGAGCAGCTTGCGTTCGTGTACGGCGTGTACCTGCTGTCACGGCGGATCTTCGCCACGCCCGCGACCGCGCTCGTCCTGTCGATCGCGGCCGCGGGGACGTCGGTGTGGTACGCGCAGCTCTGGCTCGACTTCCGCATCTACTACCTGCTGCCGCTGGTGCTGTACCTCGTCGTCTGCTTCCAGCAGAGCGGGCGCTCCGCGTACGTGTGGCTCGCCGGGATCACGGGCGTCGCGTGGGCGCTGGGCGAGGTCCCGTACGTGAATCCGCTGCTGGTGCTGGTCCCGCTCGGCGTCGTCCTGGTCGCCCTGGCGCCGGACTACCGGAGCCACGCGTCCCGGCTGGCCCGCCCGTCGCGAGCGAGCCTCGTCGCGCTCGGCCTCTTCCTGCTCGTCGCGGGCGCCTACCTCTACTTCGCTTCGCGGTCGCTCGACTTCAGCATCCTGCGCACGGAGGAGCGCAATCCGATCACCGGGAAGGTCGACCTCGAGACGTTCCGCTCCTACGCCGGCAACGCCAACCTGGTGATCATCGCCAATGCGCTCCTGTTCGGCTGGCCGCTGCACCTGCCGTGGGGCAGCGGGGCAGACAACAGCGTCTACATCGGGCTGCTGCCGCTGCTCGGGCTCGGGATCGCCGTTGCGCGGGAGCGGAGCCGGCTGTTCTTCGGATTGGTCGTCACGGCGATCCTGCTGGTGGCACTGTCGATCGGCGGCGCCTTCACCACGCTCGCGTACTACCTGCCCGGGCTCGCCTACTACCGGCACGTCGGGCTGGTCTACGGCCTCGTGAAGGTGCTGCTGCTGCTCGCGTCGGGCTACGGGATCGAGCGGCTCTGGTCCCTTCCGCTCCCGCGCCTCTCTCATCCCCTCCTCCTGCTGGTCGGCGTCCTCTTCCTCCTGGAGCTCCTCGGCGCGCTGCCGGGCCTTCGCGGCCCGGGGCTCGTCCGCTGGCTGCAGCTCCAGTGGGGGAGCCACGTGCTGCTGCGTCTCGCAGCCTACGGCGCGTTCCTCGCGCTCTGCCGTGCTCTCTCGGGATCGCTCCGGACTGCGCTCGCGCTCGGGCTGATGTTCGACCTCGCGCTGTACCAGCTCGCAGTCTTCGAGGTCCGAGCGCCCCGGCTGGCGCCGGCCGACCTCGCGCTGCTCGACGCCGTCCAGGTGCGCGATCTCGCCTACCAGCCGGAGCGGAGCGAGCACGCGGTCGACCCCGCGGACCCGAGCACCCGCACGCCCACGAGGATCCTGAGCCAGGAGGGCCTCGACCTGGTGGGTCGCCTCCAGGAGACGCGGTACCTCGAGTGGAACATCTACCCGTTCGCGCAGTTCGATCCCTGCCGCAGCGCGGTGCGCGCGGACACGCTCGCGGTCGGCGTGCAGCGGCTGCTCTCCCTCGAGCGCGGCGACGGGCTCGATCTCTCGCCGATCCTCGGCTGTGGCGCGCCCAAGCTGCGGGTCGTCGCCGACGCGGCGCTGGTGCAGTCCGCGGACGAGGCGCGCAAGGCGCTCGTCGCGGCGCTGCGGGCGGGAGAGCGGCTGCCGGCGGTGATCCAGCCCGCGGCCGGGGTGGCGCCGCCGACGCCGGGCCCGGCCGGCGGACCCGCCGGCCGCGTCGAGGTGACGCGCTTCACGGCCGACGAGCTCGAGGCGCGGGTCGAGGTCGACGCGTCGGGCGGCGCGTGGCTGGTCTACGCCGACGCGTTCCACCCCGGCTGGCGCGCCTCGGTGAACGGGCAGGAGGTCCCCATCTCGGTGGCGAACCTCGGCTTCAAGGCGGTGCGCGTCCCGCCCGGGGCGAGCGCGGTGCGATTCTGGTTCGGCCGGGGCCCGAGCCATGCGCTCCGCTACGCAGTCGCCGGCTTCGGCGCGGCGTGGGCGCTCGGTCTCGTCCTCGCCATGGTCCGCTCGCTGCTCCGCGGGTCCCGGCGGGCGGCCGCCTGAGGCTGCCCGTCGCTCGCGCCGCGGGTATCGTTGCGGCGCCGCACCGACAGGAGACGTCATGGCCAAGGGCCCGCTCGATGGAATCAAGGTGCTCGAGGTCGCCCAGTGGTGGTTCGTGCCCGCCGCGGGCGCCGTGCTCTCGGACTGGGGCGCCGAGGTGATCAAGATCGAGCACCCGGTGCGCGGCGACGCGCAGCGCGGCCTGGCCGCCGCCGGCTTCCGAATGACCGAGGGCGGCGTCGACTTCATGATGCAGCAGAGCAACCGCGGCAAGCGCAGCGTCGGGATCGACATCGGGACGCCGGCCGGTCGCGATCTGCTCTACCGGCTCGTCGACCGCTGCGACGTGTTCCTCACCAACTTCCTGCCGAGCGCGCGCGAGCGCCTCGGCATCGACGTCGAGGAGATCCGCAAGCGCAACCCGCGCGCGGTGTACGTGCGCGGATCGGGGCAGGGCCCGCGCGGGCCCGATCGCGACAAGGGTGGCTACGACGCGACCGCGTTCTGGTCGCGCGGCGGCATCGCCTCCGCGCTCACGCGGCCGGACGCCTCGGCGCCGACCATGCAGCGGCCCGCCTTCGGCGACTCGATCGGTGCGATGACGATCGCGGGCGGGGTCGCCGCGGCGCTGCTCGCCCGCGAGCGCACTGGCGTCCCGCCGCTGGTCGACATCTCGCTGCTCGGCACCGCCATGTGGGTGATGGCGCCCGACGTGGTCGCGAGCAAGCTGCTCGCGCCGGGGCAGGGGATCCCGTCCTTCACGCGGGGCAACGCGCCGAACCCGCTCGCCAACTCCTACCGCACGCAGGACGGGCGCTGGCTGCTGCTGATGATGCTGCAGCCCGACCGCTACTGGGCGGAGTTCTGCGCGTGCGTCGGGCGCCCGGACCTCGCCGCAGATCCGCGCTTCGCCGACGGCATGAAGCGCTTCCAGAACCGCGAGGCGTGCGTGGCGGAGCTCGACGCTCTCTTCGGGTCGCGCACGCTCGCCGCCTGGCGCGAGTGCCTGTCGGGGATGGAGGGGCCGTGGGCCCCGATGCAGACCGCCGCCGAGCTCCATGACGACCCGCAGGCCATTGCGAACGGCTACCTGCGCCCGGTGGACGGCGGCGACAAGGGCCGCTTCGCGCTGGTCGCGGATCCCGTCCAGTTCGATGAGACTCCGCCCGACCTCGGGCCCGCGCCGGAGATGGGACAGCACACCGAGGAGGTGCTGCTCGAGCTCGGGCTCTCGTGGGACGAGATCGCGGCGCACAAGCAGTCGGGCGCCATCAACTAGGGCGGGCGAGGGAGCGCGGATGACGGCGACCGACTTCGACAGCCGGAGCGCGGACGCGCTCGCCGCGGGCGACCTCGTCGACGCGTGGCCGTTCCTCTCGGCCGCCGAGCGGGTCGAGGGCTTCCGCCTGCTGCCGCCGGCCGAGGCGGAGCACGTCTTCCTCGGGCTCGGCGCGCGCGAGCAGGCCGAGCTGGTGCTCGGGCTTCCCTCGCCCGAGCGTCAGCTCTGGATGCGGCAGCTCGCGCCGGACGACGCGGCCGACCTGATCCAGGAGGCGCCCGAGCCGGAGCGGGCCGCGCTGCTCGGGCTGATCGACACCGACACGAGGCGCGAGGTGACCGCCCTGCTGGCCTACGCCGAGGACGACGCCGGCGGGCTGATGAGCCCGCGCTACGCGCGCCTGCGCGCCGACATGACCGTCGACGAGGCGATCTCGTACCTGCGCCGGCAGGCGCGCGAGCGGCTCGAGACCATCTACTACATCTACGTGCTCGATCCGGACCAGCGGCTGATCGGCGTGGTCTCCTTCCGTGAGCTCTTCGCGGCGCCGCCCGACAAGACGGTGCGCGACGTGATGCGCACGCAGGTCGTGACGGTGCCCGACGACATGGATCAGGAGGCCGTCTCCGACGTGATCGCGCAGCACGACCTGATGGCGGTCCCGGTGTGCGACGCCCAGGGTCACATCAAGGGCATCGTCACGGTCGACGACATCGTGGACGTGGTCCGCGAGGAGGCCACCGAGGACATCCAGAAGATCGGCGGCAGCGAGGCCCTCGACCTTCCGTACTGGCAGACCGCCTTCCGGACGCTGGTGCGCAAGCGCGCCGGCTGGCTCACCATCCTCTTCCTCGGCGAGATGCTGACGGCGACCGCGATGTCGCGCTTCCAGGACGAGATCTCGAAGGCCGTGGTGCTCGCGCTGTTCCTGCCGCTCATCATCTCGAGCGGCGGCAACTCCGGCTCGCAGGCGTCGACGCTGATCGTGCGGGCGATGGCGCTCGGCGAGGTGCGGCTGCGCGACGTGCTGCGGGTGATGCGGCGCGAGATCGCGTCGGGTCTGACCCTCGGCGTGATCCTCGCGGCGATCGGCGTGCTGCGGATCAACGCCTGGCAGATGCTGGGCATCCAGAACTACCCGCAGGGCATCGCACTGACCGTCGGCCTCGCTCTGATCGGCGTCGTCGCGTGGGGCACGCTGGCCGGCGCCATGCTGCCGTTCCTGCTGCGCCGGCTCGGCTTCGACCCGGCGAGCGCGTCCGCGCCCTTCGTCGCGACGCTGGTCGACGTCTCGGGCCTGATCATCTACTTCAGCGTCGCGCAGGTGGTGCTGCGGGGGACGCTGCTCTAGATCCCCCACGCGTCTGCGAGCCACTCAGGGCGGTTTGCCAGCTCTCGGCCGCGTAGGCCTCGCTCCCAAATTCTGCGCACTGCCGCCCGCAGAGAAGGGGGCGGTTGGGGAAGAGTCGACTCCTCCCCAACCAACCCATTCCTCAGAGCTGCATCGACTTGATCTCGAGGTACTCCTCGAGGCCGTGCTGGCCGAACTCGCGGCCGCGGCCGGACTGCTTGTAGCCGCCGAAGGGCGCGAGCAGGTTGAAGCCGCCGCCGTTGATCGCGACCTGGCCGGTGCGGAGGCGACGCGCGACGCGCTTGGCGCGCTCCGGGTCGCCGGACCAGACGCCGCCGCCGAGGCCGTAGACGGTGTCGTTGGCGATGCGGACGGCGTCCTCCTCGGTGTCGTAGGGGATGATCGAGAGCACCGGGCCGAAGATCTCCTCCTGAGCGATCGTCATGTCGTTGCGCACGTTGGCGAAGACGGTGGGCTTCACGAAGTAGCCCTTCGGCAGGCCCGCGGGCGCCTCGGGGCCGCCCGTCACGAGCTTCGCCCCTTCGGCGATGCCCTTCTTGATGTAGCCGCGCACGCGCTCGCGCTGCACGTCCGAGATCAGGGGGCCGAGCCGCGAGTTCTCGCCGAGCGCGGGGCCGAGCGTGAAAGACTCTGCCGCCTCCTTGGCGATGCGCACGGCCTCGTCGTGGCGCGCGCGCGGCACCAGCATGCGGGTCTGCGCGCTGCAGGTCTGCCCGGAGTTCAGGTAGCAGTCGTTGACGCCCGCGCGAACCGCCTTGTCGAGATCGGCGTCGTCGAGGATCACGTTGGCCGACTTGCCGCCGAGCTCGAGCGTCACGCGCTTCACGGTCTGCGCGGCCAGCTCGGAGACGCGCTTGCCCGCGCGGGTCGAGCCGGTGAACGACACCATGTCGACGTCGGGATGGCGCGCGATCGCCTCGCCCACCACCGGGCCGTAGCCCGTCACCAGGTTGAACACGCCCGGCGGGAGCCCGATGCCGTGCAGGACCTCGGCGAGGATGAAGGCGCTGAGCGGCGCCACCTCGCTCGGCTTCACCACGACGGTGCAGCCGGCGGCGATGGCGGGTGCCACCTTGCCGATCACCTGGTGCAGCGGGTAGTTCCACGGCGTGATGCAGCCGACGACGCCGACCGGCTCGCGCACCACGAGCGAGTTGCCGACGCGCTCCTCGAACGGGAACTCCTGCAGGATCTTGACGAAGGTCCCCGAGATCGCCGTCGGCAGGCCCGCCTGGATGCCGACGGCGAGCTTCACCGGCATGCCGACCTCGCGCGCGATCGTCTGGCCGATCTCGGCCATGCGCGCGCCGAGCCCCGCGGAGAGCTGCTCGAGGTACTTGCCGCGCACCTCGAGCGGCGTCTGCGCCCAGCCCTCGAAGGCCGCGCGCGCCGCCTTGACGGCGCGGTCGACGTCCTCGGCCGTGCCCTCCGGAATGCGCCCCATCACCTCCTCGGTGGAGGCGTCGATCACGTCGATCGTGCCGCGGCCGCTCGACGGCACCCATTGTCCGCCGATGTAGATCTTGTCGTGGGTCTTCATGGGCTCCTCGCTGGGAAATGTCGGGATGGGCGGAGGGTAGCCGCGCCGGGGCGACGCTGTCACCAGCGGAGCGGCACCCTGGCGAAGCCCATCACGCTGGTCATGTGGACGTGCTCGAGGCCGGCCTCGTCGACCTCCCAGACCGGGATCCGCGCCAGCCACTCCTCGAGGGAGACGCGCGCCTCGAGCCGCGCCAGCGCGGCGCCGAGGCACTTGTGGACGCCGTGCCCGAAGGCGAGCTGGACGGGAATCTTGCGGTCCATGTCGAAGCGGTCGGCGTCCGGGAACTCGCGCTCGTCGCGGCAGGCCGATCCGGTGAGCAGGAGCACGCGGGACCCGCGCGGCAGGCGCTCGCCGTGCAGCTCGACGTCGCGGGTGAGCGAGCGGCCCTGGTACTGCGAGGGCGGCCAGTAGCGCAGCGCCTCCTCGATCGCGTCGGGGATCCTCTGGGGCGAGCGCACGAGCGTCTCGCGCGCCTCGGGATTGCGCGCCAGCAGGACGATCGCGTTGCCGAGCAGCTTGGTCACCGTCTCGTTGCCCGCGCCGGAGAGGAGGCCGGCGAAGCCCAGGATCTCGCCGTCGGTGAGCCGCTCGCGTCCTCCCCCATCGTCGCGGTCGATCTCGGCCGTGAGCAGGCCGGAGATCAGGTCGTCCCCGGGGCGCTTGCGGCGATCGGCCACGAGCGCGGTGAAGTACTCGTGGATGCGGACGTGCGCGTCGAGCGCAGCGGGCGGGAGCGCCATCGAGCCGGGGTCGCGCGTGAGCGATGCGTCCGTCCACTCCCGCATCGTCTGGTGATCCGCCTCCGGGACGCCGAGCAGGGTGCTGATCATCGCGATCGGGAGCACGCCCGCGAAGTCGTCGACGAACTCGCAGCCGCCGTCGCCGCGGCGCGCCTCGACGAGGCGCACCGCCAGCGCGCGGATCGCGGGCTCGAGCGCCGCCATCGCGCGCGGCGTGAACACCTTGCCGACCAGCTTGCGGAGCCGGGTCTGCCGCGGCGGGTCCATGAAGATCATCATCGGAGTCGCTTCGAGCAGCGCCGGCTCGACGTCCTGGAGCAGCGTGCCGCGCGCCGAGCTGTAGGTGACCGGGTCGAGCGAGGCCTCGAGCACGTCGCGCCAGCGCGACAGCGTGTAGAAGCGGAGGCGGTCGTTGTGGTAGACGGGCGCGTGGTCGCGCAGCCACTGGTAGGTGGGGTAGGGATCGCTCTGGAAGGCGTGCGAGTAGGGGTCGAGGTTCATCAGGTGCCGCTGCGCGACGCGTCTCGATGGACTTCGCTCGCCCGCGGCTCGCTGCGCGCCCGCTTCGCGGGCTCGCGGAAGCGCACGGGGAGGCGGTCGGGGCCGCGGAAGGCCAGGCCGACGATCGCGCACTCGGTGCCCGGCTCGAGCCGAAGGTCGGGAAGCCGCTCGAACAGCACCTCGAGCGCGACGCGCGCCTCGAGCTCGGCGAGCCGCGAGCCCGCGCAGTAGTGCTTGCCATAGCCGAAGGCGACGTGGTCGCCCGGCGGGCGGTGGATGTCGAAGCGATCCGGCGCGTCGAAGTGCGTCTCGTCGCGGTTGGCGGAGCCGACCGCCAGCGTGAGACCTGCGCCCTCCGGCAGATCGACACCGGAGAGCGTCACGGGCGCGAGCGGCTCGCGCGTCACGATCTGCACCGGGGACTCCCAGCGCAGCGTCTCCGCCAGCGCCGCCGGCACGAGCGACGGATCGGCCACGACCTCGGCGAGCTGCTCGGGATGGGTCAGCAGCGCGTAGAGGGCGCTCCCGATGAGGTGGTAGGTCGTCTCGGCGCCGGCCACGACGAGGAGGCGCAGGAAGCTCACCACCTCCTCGTCGGTGAGCCGCCCGCCCTCGACCTCGGCGTGGGCGAGCCGGCTGATCAGGTCGCCCCGCGGCTCGGCGCGGCGCTCGGCGAGGAAGGGCGCGAGATAGCCCGCCAGCGTCTGCGAGGCGGCGAGCCCACGCGCGGGATCGCGGGCGATGCCGATCAGGTCGATCGCCCAGCGGTGCACCTCGGCCCAGTCCTCGTCAGGGAGCCCGAGGATGCGCGCGAAGACCTTGAGTGGGTAGACGAAGCTGAACTCCTCCACCAGGTCGGCGCTGCCGCGCCGAGCGAAGCGGTCGATCAGCTCGTGGGCGATCTCGGCGACGAGAGCGGGGAAGTCGCCGCGCAGCGCTCGCGGCGCCAGCGCGGGGGTCACCAGGTTGCGGTGCCGCAGGTGCTCGCGGCCGTCCATCTCGACGATGGTGCGGCCCATGACCAGGCTGATCCCCTTCGCATTCGAGCGATTCGAGTAGAGCGCGTCGTTGCGCAGCGCCTCGCGCACGTCGTCGTAGCGGGTCACGAACCAGCTCGTGCCGACGAACAGCTCGACGGGCAGCACCGGCCGGTCGCGCCGCAGGCGGCGGTACACCGAATACGGATCGCGCAGCGCTCCGAAGTCGCCCGAGCCGAAGAGCTCCGTGCTCCGCACCGGCTGGAGCGTCAAGGTCTCGGCTCCGCGAGCAGTCGATACATCGCGGTGAGCCCGCGCAGCGTCTGCTCGGGCTCGGGATCCTCGAAGAGGTACATCGACACGAGGAAGCGGGTCATCCAGTCGACCATCTGCCGCGAGGTGACGGCGCCGCTGCGCACTGCCTCGGTGTCCTCGAGCGAGGGCCCGAACGAGCCGTGGAAGGCGTCGACGAGCTCGGGAAGCCGTCGGCGGATGCCCTCGAGGACCTCGGCCGGATCGCTCTGCAGCAGGCGCTGCAGGGCGGGGTGGGCGCGCACCTCGCTCGTCGCGTGCTCGATCAGGACGCGCAGCCGCACCTCGCCGGGCGG
>Ga0335071_10008731_pt1 | contig 10390 bp, 9 predicted proteins | sample Lox_Sample_15_FD_206724 | JGI IMG/M metagenome (GOLD analysis project Ga0335071, IMG submission 206724) | Soil microbial communities from Loxahatchee National Wildlife Refuge, Florida, United States - Lox_Sample_1.5 | ecosystem: Environmental > Terrestrial > Soil > Wetlands | place: USA: Florida...
TCATTTATGCCGCGCCCACGCTCCTCTTGGTTGCGGTTTTCTGGCTGGGCATCGCCGTCAATGGGAGAGACCTCTTCGGCCGATATTTGATACTGACCGTGACGCTTTTGTTCACCAACTTGATCGCATTGGTCTTCTTCGTTCTGCCGCGATATCGGCTGGTCGTCGAGCCGATCATGATTCTGTTCTCTGCCGGCGCTATCGTCTGGATCTGGAATGCGCTGATTGCACTAGGGACTCGGCCCGCGGAACCGAACGTCGAACAACGGTCTCTTGTACTTTAGTGCGCGAGCAATATCACTTTGGCGCGCTCGTTCGCCAATTACACATTCGATATGACAAACAAACTGACCCTTCCATCTGATGAACTGGATTTTTCCGCAAGGCAGCATCCGGGCCTGATCGATTCTCTCTCTAGTCTCCACTTTCTCGATTGGCTTTCCCTCGCAGTCATCATCGGTGCTGTCTATGGTTTGTTCAGCGGCTGGGTATGGTTGCGATTTCGCTATCTAGGCGTACCGCAGATTCTCTGGGCTTCGCCGATAGTGGACTGCGCTCTTGCCGTCATAATCGTCCTCGCCGGCTTGTGCTTCTACCGAGTGCTGCAGCGGCCGATGGTTTTATGCGCATTCTTGTTCTTCGCCTGCATGCTCGTGTACACTCCGATCCGTGTCTGTGCGAAGTTTTCACTTTCGCGCCTGGCGGTCATCGACATCTCGATGGTGCTTGCGGCTTTCTTTACGTACCTGATCCTTCGCTTCCTGGTTCCGCATCGCAGTTGGCTCTGGAAGGGCGCAGCCCTTGCGGTTGGTATCATTGGACTGCTGATAGTCGCGACTGACGTCCGGCCCAATCTGCTCCACGCTCAAGCCCTCGCCCAGGCGCGGTCTGCCGGAAAGAATGTTGTCGTCATCGTCGTGGACACACTGCGCGCTGACCACTTATCTCTCGCTGGTTATTCTCGCAATACTTCTCCGAACCTCGACCGGTTCGCCGCCGGTGGCGTCACCTTCGATTCCGCAATCGCCTCATCCTCATGGACGCTTCCGTCCCACGCCTCGATGTTCACTGGCCTGTATCCTCACGAACACCGTGCAGTCACCATGGAAGACCGCCTGTCTGAGGACATTCCGCTGGTCTCCGAGTGGTTCTCTGAGCACGGTTATCAAACCGGAGCATTTTCAGCGAATACCTATTTCTTCTCGCGCCGTGCAGGTTTCGGGCGCGGCTTTGATGTCTTTCGCGATTGTTATCCTCCATTCCTGACGCTACTTGCCGCAACCGAGAGCGGTTTGCGCATTCGCGAATTTCTTTATCGCGTACATCTCTCCGAAAACCTCCTGGGCAGGGTGTCCGGCGCCGACATTACCAACGAAGCAATCGGCTGGGTTGGCAGCGCTCGCCAACCGTTTTTCCTGGTGCTGAATTACATGGACGCCCATGATCCGTACATCCCTCCCGCGGAATACAAGGGTCGCTATGCCGATCCGAACTTTCGCTTGAGCGGGTTCGGCATTACTTTGAATGACTTCCCCGAGCTCACTCCCTACCAGGTTGAGCAGGAAGTTGCCATGTACGATGCCTCCATTGCCTACACCGACAGCCAGATCCACGCCCTCCTGCTGGCATTGGAGCACAAAGACCTGCTGAAAGACACCGTCATCGTCATCACTTCCGATCATGGTGAGGAGTTCGGCGAACATGATTTTTATGTTCACGCCAACGCGCTGTATTACGAGTTGGTGCATGTGCCGCTCGTGATCGTCTCTCCCGGTTCTGTCCCGAGAGAAACCCGAATTTCCACCCCCGTGTCCCTCACCAGCATTCCCGCGACCCTCATCGATCTCGCCACCGGCCAGAGCTCCCCCAAATTTCCGCAGCCGTCGCTTACCCAGCTTTGGCGCGATCCCGCTCGCCGGAACAATTGGCCGGCACCCGCTTCTGAGTTGGCTCAGCTGAAGGTTTGCGATTGCTTCCCCAACCATGATCAGAGCTTCCGCTCCATCACCTTGGGTGACTGGCATTACATCGCCGGCAGCAAAGGTGGCGAGCAATTATTCAAGCTTTCCGGCGATCCCACCAATCTGTCCAACCTCGCCGGCTCGGCTCCTCCTGACGTTCTCAACCGCGTGCGTGGCGATTTGGATTCCCTCACTCGCTGATCCAGTCCGTTGCATGTCCACACTGGCGCGGGCGCTCTGGCGCAAAGATTCGCTTACCTGTCCGTGGTCACAATCTGACAACACGCGCAACATGGCACCGTCGCAGGGCAATCCTTCACTCTCCACGCGGGCCTGTATTGACTTCGCTAGAAGTGCCGTCGGGAACGTGACGCCGCACGTCGAAGAAAAATTCCCATCCCGACACTCTCCTCTACCGTTTTCGCGCATTCCAGCAAGTTAGAATGGAACTACGTCTGCTTCCGGCAACGCTCGACGAAAGGCTCATGACTACCAGCGAAGAGATGCTGCAAGGAAAACAATTTTCTGACAGCGAGGCTAGCTCTGCCGCTCGCAAGTCTCCTCTCACGATCGTCATCCCGGTTTACAACGAGGCCGCCAATTTTCCTCGTCTCTGGCAGTCGGTGAACTCTTCCATCCGTTCGCCTTTCCGCGCGATCATGGTGTACGACTTCGATGCCGACAACACCGTGCCTGTTGCTCAACAAGTCATCGATTCCGGCGATAGCCGCCTGCACCTCGCCAGGAACGCCTACGGAAGGGGTGTCGTCGGTGCCATCCGCACCGGCTTCAATGCAGTCCGTCAGGGCCCTGTTCTCGTTGTGATGGCTGATCTATCCGACGACTTGAACACCGTTGACACCATGGTGGATCTCTACCGGCAGGGGTTCGACGTCATCGTCGGTAGCCGTTACATGCGCGGAGGAAAAATCAACGGAGGTCCCTTCATCAAGCAGCTCATGTCGCGCGTCGCCGGAGTGAGTCTGCGTTATCTTCGTGGCTTGCCTACTCACGACGCAACCAACGCTTTCAAAATCTACGATGCCGCGATGCTCCATAGCATGTCGATCAAGAGCACCATGGGCTTCGAGTTGAATTTGGAGCTCACGGTGAAGGCCTTTCTCGCTGGCCACCGTGTCGCTGAGGTACCCTCTACCTGGAATGACCGCACCGACGGCGAATCCCGCTTCCGTGTCTGGAAATGGCTCCCCCACTACCTGCATTGGTACTTCTTCGCCTTTCAAAGGCGCCGCCCGCTCCGGCTTGGTGAGAGCGGCTCCCGCGAGTCCGCTCCTGCATAGTTCGTAACTCCCGCCTCCCCAATGAACGTTGATGTCGTCATCGTCTCTCACAACAGCGAGCGCGACATCGCCCGCTGCCTCGCGAGCGTTCTGGGCAACGGCGCCCATCCCGTAGTCGTTGACACCGGATCCACCGATGCGACCATGCACCTTCTCGCCCGGGATTTCCCTGGCGTTCGCGTGCTACACAGCCCGTGCAATGGCTATGCTCGCGCCGCCAACCTCGGATTCGCCAACACCTCGAGCCCCATCACTATCCTCAGCAACGCGGATGTCATCTTCCCTCCACGCTCGGTTCTCAGGCTCTACCGATGTCTGACCCAGCATCCGGCGATCGGCGTGCTTGGGGCGCAGCAGGTGTTTCCTGACGGCTCCTGGCAACGAAGCTGGGGTGCAGTGACCGGTGCCCGCGAAGTAATCGCCGAAGCGCTCGGGCTCACCACGCTCATGAATGGTGCAAGAAGCGTTCTATGGCCGCGGTTTGCCGGCCATATACCCAACGATGTCGGTTATGTCGATGGAGCCATCATGGCCATTCGCCGCGCCACCTTCGACTCGGTCAGCGGCCTCGACGAGCGGTTCTGGTTCTCGTCGGAAGATGCTGACTTCTGTGTCCGCGCGCGGCAGGCAGGCTGGCGCGTTGCGGTTTTGCCGTCCGTAGGCATCATTCACCGCCGCGGTGGCAGCTCGGACCTTCGCGACTGGTCCGTGCAGCGCAAAACCGCCGCTTTTGTTGATGGCACCCGCATCTTTCTCGCCAAACATCGCGGACCGTTTTTTGCGAAGTGGTATTTCGCCGCAAAGCGTTTGAGCAATTTCAACTTGATGCTGCTGTCGGAACTTGCTCGCAGGGTCGCTCCCCGGCAGTACCATCCTTACCTCAGCCGCAAGGCAAAGATTCACCGAAGCTACGTCGAGAACCTTCGCTCCGGCGCAAAACAGGTCCCCGCGGAAGCGTTCTTGTAGGTTCCGCCCGCTCTGCCCCCGTAATCGCCGTCTTTACGTGTCCGGCGCACTCACCCTCGGTCCGCACCTCATCACAGGGCGGGCCGATTGCTTTTTGCGCCAAAAATTTCGGGAAGCCCTCCGCCGGACGAAGATGCCCATCTCTTCGTTGGCGCCAATTCTTGCCAATTCCTTCGGAGAGGGGAATTGAATGGCGGGGTCGACGGCACTCAAACCAGCGACCTCTGCGTGACAGACTAGCTGTATTCGATTTTTCAACGACTTACAACCGCTTTGAGACTGCCTAAGTGCACGCAAATCGTACAATACATCACGTTTTGTGGGTTGGATTGTGGGATGGAAGATTCGCCTGGACGGAACCTCATAGCTTTGCCGTTTGACCCATCTCGACCCAAGTTCCACCAGCAGAGTTATAGTTTTCGACGCTTCCGGTCTTAGAGTCGTTCTCGGAATCGCAACTTCCGTTGTCCGAGACGCACTCGAGTCCGAAGGCATCGATGTTGCTCAGCAGGTTGTTGGCGACATAGGCGTAGCGGTTCCAGGTCTGTATACGTGATCCGCCGCGAGTTTCCGGCAAGGTGACGTGCATCCCCAACGTGCTCTGCGAGTTAACGAACAGCAACCCAGGGCCTGTGCGGTTGCTTTGCCGGCGAACCCCAGACGCCAGTTTTCGCTGAGCTCAGGCCAGGCAGCTAAGGAAAGTACCTCATTGTCGATTCGCGAAGCCGGCACGTGCTCAGTGTAGTCAGCCTGGCAAAGCAGAGGCACTGGTTTTCGCTAGGCAGAGGCACTGGTTTTCGCTAGCAGGAAGGGGGCCAAAGGAGACGATGTTCAAACCGGGCATGGCCTGGAAGTGGAGCAGGTTGAAGGTGACCACATCGAAGCCGAGATGCATGGCCGTGGCCCCGACAAACAGATCTTCGATAGCAATGGAAACACCGCTGGCCGCCTGCTCGCCTTCGATACGTCCGGCAAGCTGGGCGATTCCCAGCGTCAGAGAGTGCATGATCAGGTCATGGAAGATGCCCTCCACGAAGACGCGCCGCCGGTCGCGGTCGGCATCGCTCCTGGCGCGGTAGATACCGTGCGCCAGCTCCACGGCGCTGATGGCCGAAATCGCAACATCGATCTCGCCGTCGGTGAGTCGCCTGCTGCGAGAGTTGGGGCACGAAGTATGGGTGGCCAACACGCGGAAGATCCGGGCGAACACGGCCAGTGAATCCAAGAACGATCGCAATGATGAGGAGAAACCGGCTCGATTGCGGCCCACGACCCGCAACTGTTGTCGCCGATTGAGCGTCGCAGTCCGGAGCGGCAGCGGGACCTGAACCTATTGCAAGCGCGGGACAAGCTGGTGCGGGCAAGAACGATGCTGGTGAATACGGTGCGGGGGATGGTGAAGAGTTTGAGACATCGCCCGCCGAAGTGTGCGACGGAGAGCTTCGCCAAGGTAGTGCGGTTGGCGGCGGGGGCCGCGACGCAGTAGTGGCGACCCCCGAAGTCAGATCACCCACCCGCAATCACGCGATGCGCTTGGCATCCTCGGAACCGATCGACGGCGGTCCCAGCGGATTTCCGTCGTTGTCGAAGAACTGAGCTGTGGCGTCGGCGTGATAGCTCTTCCCATCTGCGCTCAGCGTCACAACCTCATCCACCGTCCCGAACCCAGTCGGGTTTGCACTTGGATCGTAAGTCCAGTAGCGTCCGACAACGTGGTACTGCCGATGTCCGATCTTCTTCACAACGCTCCAAAAGGGTACTGCTCAGCGCGGCGGGGGTTAAGTCGGTCTGCCCGCTGTCGGTCCAGATCTTGCCGTCGGTCCTGATGATGGTGTTGAAGGACGGAATGCCTGGATATGAGACGACTCCCGCCCACAGCCCCTCAATTACGTTCGCCCCGCATTCTTCACTCGTGTCGGCCGCTGCGGGAGTGCCAAGAGCCGCGAGCGCAGTCGCCCCTCCGAGAAGCATACCGGCTTTCTTGATCATCGCGCGCCGGTTGGCCGGATTAGGCTGTTCGGGTGAGTTGCCGGCTGCTTCCAGCCGTTCTGGGTGCACTTCTGTTTGCACGCTCATTCGTGTCTCCGTCCTGCTAGGGTTGTTCGTGACTATTGCATCCTTTCGAATGTCAGAAATCGATCACGCGATCCGCTTGGCATCCTCGAATCCCGGCGACGGAGGACCAAGGGGATTACCGTTCACGTCGAAGAATTGGCCCATAAAGTCGGCGTGATAGCTGTTCCCATCCGCACTCAGCGTAACGATCTCGTCGACAGTCCCATAGCCCGTCGGGTTTGCACTGGGATCGTAAGTCCAGTAGCGTCCCACCACATGGTATTGCCGATGTCCGATCTTCTTGACCGCTCCCCACAGGGTGCTGTCCAAGGCCGCTGAGGTTAAGTCTGTCTGCCCGCTGTCAGTCCAGATTCGGCCATCGGTCATAATGATGGTGTTGAAAGGCGGAGGCAGGTTGCCGGGAAAGGAGACAACGCCGGCCCATAGCCCGGCGATGTCGTCGGCGCCAGCGTCGGCCTTCGCAGGAGTGCCGAGGGCCGCGAGAGCGCTGGCTGCCCCGAGAAACATGCCGGCTTTTTTGATCATCGCGCGCCGGTTGGCCGGATTAGGTTGTTCGGGCGAGTTGCTTTTCTCAATTGTTACGGTCTCGCTTGACGATCCTGTTTCTGAAGCCATTGGTCTCCTCCACATCCAGTCCGACTGGGTTGCAAGTGCGCGCATCTTCGCCCAGCTGGGTCCTGGAGCGCAATGGACGGCGGCTTATTTCAGATTCGGTTCTCAGGCGGATAACTCGAACGACGACAAAGGATTAACGAGAACTTCACGCAGGTAAGACCACTTATTTCTGCGCCTGTCGTGATAAACTTCGGCGCCAAAGAGGAAGTGAGGATGGCGTCGGCTACCCGGCCTTCGAGCAAGTCCGGGGTCCTGGGATTCGCGGACTTCAAGCTCGATCTGCAGAGCGGTGAATTGCACCGCAACGGCTCTCTCGTGCGCCTGCAGAGGCAACCCTTCGAAGTCCTGGCTCACCTGGCCGAAAATGCCGGCGAGATTGTAAGCCGCGAAGAACTCCGGCGGCGGCTCTGGCCGTCCGATACCTTCGTTGACTTCGACAATGGCCTGAACGCCACCATCAACAAAGTTCGCGAGGCCCTGGGCGATTCGGCCGATTCTCCGCGTTTCGTGGAGACCCTGCCCCGCCGCGGCTATCGCTTTATCGCCAAGGTGGCGGTCATTGCGCCCCACGGGTCAGCGCAGGCGTCTGCAGAGCCAGTCGGAGCTCGAAACCTCGAGATCGTACGCCGCCCCTGGAGGCGATGGCTTCTCGGTGCTGCCGCATGCGCAGTCATCATGGCGCTTGCCGTAATCGGCTGGCGCGTGCGCGCGAAGCCTGCACCGCTGCCGGAAGTACGACCCGAGCAGATCACGACCAATGCGGCGGAGATTCCCGTTACCGGCTCCGCGTTATCGCCTGACGGCAAGTTTCTGGCATATTCCGACCCGACGGGTACTCACCTGCGCGTTGTCGCGACGGGCGAGACACATACGCTGCCCGTGCCTACCGGGTTGGCACTCCACCCCGATGCGTGGCTTCCTGATTCGGCTACCTTTGTGGCAACCGACCACGTGGATTCAAGGCCGGGTGAGCCCCCTTCTCTCTGGACGATTTCCGTGGTGGGCACTCCGCGTAAGCTGATGGACAACGCCTTCTCAGCGGCGGTTTCACGCGATGGGACGCGCGTTGCCTTCCTCCGGAACGTCTTGAATGTCAACACCCAGGGCGGTCGCGAGATCTGGACGATGAGTCTGGACGGCTCCGCACCACGCCTGCTGACACGCGCCGAAGAATCCGAATGGCTCGGTTCGCTTACCTGGTCCCCCGATTCTCGAAGCCTTGCGTTCCTTCGTACCCGCGACCCGAATCATTTTGATGAGATGACTTCGATTGAAGTGCAGTCCGTCGATTCTGGCCGCTCCATCACTCTGTTGCGCAATCCCAAGATCGGCAATGGCCTCTGGTGGGCCGCCGACGGTCGCATCCTCTACACTCTCCAAGAGTCCACGACCTGGGGCTCGGCATTCGAGAATTGGGCGAGCACGTTCTGTAGTGTCTGGGCATTGCCGATTACATCGAACGGGGAACCAAAGGGAACGCCGGTGCGCATCGCGAGCGCAAGCGGCGAGGTATCGCGGTTCAGCATGTCGGAGTCAACCGGCATGCTGGCATTCGTGAACGAGGTGAAACAGACGGATGTCTATCTTAGCGAGCTTGAGCCGAATGCTAAAGGCGCATCATCGCCCCACCGCCTGACTCTATCCGACTCCAACGACGTGCCGCTGGCGTGGACACCCGACAGCCGTTCCGTGATCTTCATCTCCGACCGCAGCGGCTATGTGAACATTTATCGCCAGGCGATCGATCAGGCGACCCCGGAGCTGATTGTCGGAGGGCGGGTGAATTCGTGGACCCCGCGCGTCACTCCGGATGGCCGGCATCTGGTGTATTTGGAAATGCCGGATGCCGCTGCCGCGCATCAGGCTACTGGAGAATCAGGCCTTCCGGTACGCATCATGGAAGTGCCGCTCGCGGGCGGCATGCCGCGTCACGTTTTGACGGGGCCCGACTTCGGCAATTTGAACTGCAGCCAGACTGGGGGATGCTTCTTTAGCAAAGGTCCCGCAGCCGGCTCGGGTCCGGGAACAGAACTTTTTTCACTTGACCTCTCTACTGGGGCGACAAAGCGGATCCTCGAACTGAAGGGGGATTCGGCGCATTGTTGTGCCTGGACTTTGTCGCCCGATGGTCAAACTCTGGCGGTCGGAGGGCCGGTTAAGAACGGCACGCTCAGGTTAATATCGCTTCCCAGCATGGCAACGCAGGAGCTGGTGATTGCTGACTGGTCGCGACTGGGGTCTTCGCTGGAACCGGTGTCGGGCGGCTTCGATTGGGCGGCAGACGGAAAAGGATTGTTCTTGTCGGCTGATATTCAGCCAAGTGGCTTGGCTCTGCTGTACGTCGATCTGCAAGGGCATGCGCGGGTGCTGCTGAAGGGCGGCAATATTCGCTGGGCAATTCCGTCGCCGGACGGACGATACTTGGCGCTGCACACCTTCAGCACCGTCCGCAACGTTTGGTTCGCAATACTTGACTGCCGGCGTGGTCCGTAAGACGAACCATTACGCCGCTCCTTAATGAGATGGTCCGCCGCTTGAAGGAGCATCATTGAGCGGTAGCACCCAAACGGAGGATCATCGTATGCAGATCGCATCCATCGGCATTGACCTGTGCAAGACCACCTTTCACCTGGTCACCCTCGACCCACACGGCAGCATTGTCATTCGCAGGAAGTTTTCGCACCAGGGGCTTCTGGCCTACACCGCAAAGTTAGCACGCTCGCTGATCGGCATGGAAACTTGCGGCGGAGCTCATTACTTAGCCCGTGTCATACGCCAACAGGGGCATGAGGTTCGGTTGATTCCCGGGCAGTTCGTGAAGTCGCATCGCAAGTCGCACAAGAATGATTATCTGGATGGGGAGGCGAATGCTGAAGTGGTAACGCGCAGCAATGTGCGGTTTGTTCTCATCAAGACCGACGACCAGCTCGATCTGCAAAGCCTGCACCGGGTGCGGGAGCGACTGGTGCATAACCGCAAGGAGCTCATCAATCAGATGCGTGGCTTGTTGCTAGAGCATGGCCTCGGCTTCCCGCGAGGACCGGAGAACCTCCGCCAACAGCTGCCCTGGCTGCTGGAAGATGCCGAGCAGCACCTAACTCCCAAGTTTCGTGCTCTGCTCGCACATCTCTGGCAGCAGTGGCAGTATCTGGACAGCCAGGTTGAGGGCATGGATTGCGACATCAAAGCCGTAGCCGACAGCGATGCCGCTTGCCGGCGTCTGCGCAAGATTCCGGGAGTGGGGCCTCTGGTGGCAACAGCAGTTGTCGCCTCGGTGGGCAACGGGGCGGCGTTCCGCCGCGGGCACGACTTTGCTGCCCGGCTCGGACTAGGCCGTGTTAACACTAATGAAATGGGAGTTCGCCCGGCTTTGCCGGGGAGGCACCCAGAGTTGGACAGATACGGGCGTCCATCCAAGAAACTCCCAGCGTGAGCCGCGAAGCACACGCAGAGGAGAAACTGGATGGACGA
>Ga0335071_10008732_pt1 | contig 10390 bp, 12 predicted proteins | sample Lox_Sample_15_FD_206724 | JGI IMG/M metagenome (GOLD analysis project Ga0335071, IMG submission 206724) | Soil microbial communities from Loxahatchee National Wildlife Refuge, Florida, United States - Lox_Sample_1.5 | ecosystem: Environmental > Terrestrial > Soil > Wetlands | place: USA...
ACTGCCCCGGCCAGGAGTGCAGGCCGGAATAGGAGGGAAGCGCCCAGTCGAAACTGACTGGCAGCGGGTCGCGCGCGAAGTTCGGATTGTTTGGGGCGCCCGCGTCGGCTGCGACCCAATGCTTATCGATAAGGCCGCTCCAGATCTCTTCCGCATCGCCCCCATCCTGGGCCGCGACCAGTTTGTTGATGGCAGAAAATAGATAAGATCGATCAATTTCTGGGTTTCCGGACTGGATGAGGCGCCTGGCAATGGCTGCGGAAGTCCGTGGCTGATCCTTTGCAAGGAGAAAATCGAGGTACTGCCGGATCAGTTCGGGATTGTTGTTCAGAACTTTCTGCGTGATCTCATTAGGATCGGGCGATACATGCCAGCACAGGGCAAACAGTGAGCCCATGTCGTCCGAGGGCATCTCCGCGGCTTTCCTTGCCCAGATCCAGAAGGCGGGAATGTTGTCGCGGCGAAAGTAGAAGTTGGCCAGGCTCCATCGCGGCAGAAAAGTACGGTCAATCGAAAAGGCATCCAGCAGCAGCTTCTCGGCTCGGGAATAATCTCCTACTGCCTCAAAACGCAATCCCAGTTCAGTGTCCGCCTCAGCATCGTAGGAATCGAGCTTGATCGCCGTTTCGAGCAGTTGCGCCGAATGCTCATTATCCAGTAACGCTAGTCGCATGTAGTACTTCCACGCATCTGGCTCAATGCGGATGGCCTCGTGCAGCGATTGCGCAGTATCCAGGCGAAAGAGATGATCGGCGCGAGCCAGGTTCCAGGAATACCATACGCCCAGTAAGCAGAGCCCCGCGACGACCATCCGCCATGCAGCCGTATTGAGTTTTGCAATGAACGGAATCACAGTAGATTAGCCTATCACCTGAATTCGGTCTTCAGGTGACTTTATGAAGGCACCGACCGCGAGCCTGGAGAATTCATGCAAATCTCCGGCGAGTGGTTAAGAACGCATGTGAAGAGCAGAATCGGGATGCCGCTATCGCATGACAGATGTATGACGCTGAAAATACGGAAAATGGCTTGAAAAAGTCTCGCAAATGGCGTAAGAATTAGTGAAGATCAGGACGCTGTCTACGGGGGAGCGAAAGTGAACAAGACCATTGGATACCTCGTCATCATCCTTCTCTCATCGTATGCATATGCTGCGGGTGGAACGGGCTCCATCGGCACCGTGAGTGTGCGCGGCAATGTGCGCGTGGACGGATATACGGTTTCCAGCAATGGAACCATCTTTGATGGCACGATCATCGAGACCAGCCAGTCCACTGCAATCCTGAGGTTGAATAATGGCAACGAGATCAGTCTGGCCAGAAACTCCCAAGGCGTGGTGCACGGCGACAGGATGGAGCTGCTGCGTGGTAGCGGCCAGTTGAAGACCTCGGCTGCGCCATTCCAAGTGGAAGCGATGGGACTGCGCATAACCTCTGGCGGGATCGATGCGACGGGGATCGTCTCCATGAGTTCGGCGGACACCATTGATGTGGCTTCACTGAGCGGCGAACTCCGAGTTATGGATGAAAATGGTCTTTCGTTGGCTCGTATATCCTCTGCCGCTGCGATGTCCTTCCCGGTACCCAAGGCTGCCGATTCCAAGAAATCCGCTCCGACTGGACAGCCCAAGACGATAACGATTGTGGGTCTTGTGAGCTCAAAGGATGGGCACTTTTACATCGAGGTGCTGAGCGACGGAACTATATATGAACTGATGGGGAGAATTCCGAAAGAGTATATCGGAGCCAAAGTCATTGCGGAGGGCACGGTGGAATCTGCGACTTCGGCCTCGGGGGTCCGTGAGTTTGAGGTCAAGAGCATTCAAATTAACGGCGGAAACCCCCATAAAGCCAGAGGCGCAATCATTACCGGCACAACGGTAGCAGGAAGCGCAGCTGCCATTGCGTTTGCCGCATTCGAAGCCACAAAGAGCTCTGCCAGCAGGTAAATTCTGGAACCAGCGCATGGTCAATAGAGGTGGAACGCGGTAATGTCCGCGACCTTGTGTAAACGCTGTCCCAGATAGTGGCAGAATTTTTCCCTTCGTCAGGATGGTTGGATTATTTGGCCGGATGCGGGACCACCGCGAGCGAGATCGCCAAGCTTGCGGGCGTTTCAGAACCAACCCTCTTTCGCCTGTTCAAATCCAAGGAAGGGTTCTTCTTGTCGCCCTGGACGATTGCCTGGATGCGGTGACAAGGCAAATCGATTTTGAACGCATGACCAAGGCGGCGCCGTTGGATTTCTTGGCACAGGTGCTTAAGGTGTTTCACGAGGTGTCTACGCCTGATACCATCAAGTTCATCGCCGTCGCCTGTGCAGAGCATGGACAAGCCCGATCGACATGCATGAGTCGCCTCCTTCTTACTCCGGACAACCAGGGATCACCTGGAAGCACAGATGACCAGCGGAGTGTTTCGCCGCACTCACCCTTGCCTTGCTGCAACGGTACTTGCGCTTTCGGTCCTTAGGAGCATCCGGGCATGGCCGGGGTTTTCGCCCCGGCCTCAATCGGAGCGAGTGGGTTCATGCGCTCACCTCTTCGTCCTGCTGCCGCTTGTCCACATCCAGCGCGATTCCGCAGGACCGCAGAAATTCGGCGTCAGCAAGCTGCCCCGCCCCGCGACCGGCCACTTCTGCTTCAGGGATTTCTTCGCCGACCCTGAATAGCTTTGCACTCAGCTGAACAGTAAGCACGTGATGGCTCACGGTGCCGCTCCGCCGACGAACGGCGACAATGTCACCAACACGGTGGCCTTCAACGCTGACCAGCCAAGTGCCGCCGCTGTTACGCCACTCGCCGAACCCTGCATCACGGGCCTCTTGGCGCTCCTTCCCCAACTCCACCAAACGGTCTGCAGCCTTCACGGCGTCGATTTTACGCTGTGCCAAAATTGACGGCCACTCCTCATCAGAGATGATAGAGTCCAGCTTGGCCTGGATTTCGCTTTCCAGCCATTCCGCCGTGTGTAACGAGCACGGCGTGCGTTCGCTGTAAAGACTGTTCTCACCAGCGCAATGGCGCTCCCGCCCAAACTTGCCCCAGCAGCATGTACTGCTACTCTCCACGTGATTGATGATGCGCTCTTTCAGAGCATCGCGCAGGGTCATATCAAGATAGACCTGTGCTGACTTGTTGGTCCTCCGGCTCAGGCGCACAATCTCCTCGCCGTCGCTAAGGTAGAGGTACACCCACTTCTCGTCCACTTTGATACCGATCCCGTCCGCGTAACGCGTTCGCTCCTCGATGCCGGAGCCGCTTTGCCAAATTGCGGCTCCTTGATATTCACCGATTTTCAGATGTTTGCACTGCCGATTCCGCGCCATATTCGATCCCTTTCTGATTTTCCGGCTTGATTTCTTCCTGGTTAATGGACAATACGCTCAAGATTTGTCATCTCCGCCTTATCCCACACTTTTTCGGGACCGGATTTAGAACTTGGTGCGAGCGTGCTCGGCGCCATTCCTGCACCTGCAGCGCGGACCGCGAGATCATCCTGATGACATCGATCAAGCAGAACATGAGGTGTAACGAGAGAGCGGCTCATGGCCGCTCTCCCTGATTGGTGAGGGCTGCTAGGATACCTAGCAGGCTTGTGTTAGAGGCTTGAGCCAGGTGCTTCAGCGGCGCTTCACCTTTTACATTGACCTGCGTTTTGAGCCAGCTCATGGTTTTGCGTAGTGCGGCAGTGGGTGGGCGCCCCCTCTTGATGCTGGCGTCTTGGCACCGGCGTGAGGCCACTCGCGTACCCGTAGATCGGCGGGAAAATTCTCCGGGTTCTTCCCCTGGACATCGCGGTACGGATTTGCGTGATCCTTGTCCGCTGGCCACCTGACGGAGTTCGTGATGACGAAGTCGCCAGAGAGGGCCTTGCTTCCGTTTTGTTTATAAAAGAATGCGACGTTATCCTTTTTGCACTTGTCGCGCAGCAAGCGTGCCCAGTCAGCGTTAAACGTGCGTGCATTGCCGCCGCTCTCCCCGCCGGTGATCACCCAATCGATCCCCGTAAGGTTGATGGTACTGATATCTTCGAGCAGCGGCTCGCACGACAGGAACTTTACCTTGGCCGGGGTGGTGCGGAGGATATCCACGCGCGGGTAGCCGTGTTTGCGATCCTCTACCGTGACACCCAGCCACACATTGGCGTAGCCCTCGCCCCAGTCAGCGGGCAAGTACTTCTTGAAATTTTTCGGTCGCTTGGTGAGCAACAACCAAGTGAGGTGCGGGGTCGCCCGGAAGAGCTGCCACATACGGTCGCGTTCGTCGGGCAGGCCATGGGCGTCAAAGATGTCGCACATGTCACCGGCAAAAACGATCCAATGCTTCCCATCCTTGCCTACCTTGCCTTTTGCTGCTTCCGCATCCCAGCGCAGGGGCTGCCTCCAATACTTAGCATCCTGGCGCAAGCGCTCGGCTTTATCGCCCCATTCGCACTGGTTAAAATGATGTGTTTGAGACCACGCGTAACAATTCGCGCACCCGGGGGACACTTTTGTGCACCCCCACCACGGGTTCCAGGTGGAATCCGCCCAAGAAATCTTTGTGTGCTTCATAATTACCTTTCTGAGTTGCCTTCACAGGAGCTCCGCGCTCCACATTGGGTCTGAGGGTTAATACGCGCAGTATGAAAAAAGTCGCCCTTAGAACCAAAAAGAGTTGACGCGGGTAGCCTGACATTAAGGCGGTGCGCCTGTGCTACCGCGTAATCCTGCACACCATCTGTCAGGGTCTGTAGCTCCGCCACATCGCCGCTCAGTTTAGTTGCCATCTCGATCGCCGCCAAGCGGGCTTGCGACCACTCAACGCTGCCATCGAGCACAGCGTCCAACACCTGTTTCTTTGCCCTTACCTTTTTCATTTGGTGCTTCTCCGTCTTTGGGATACATAGGTGGATACTCCGGGGTGATAACATTCCGTCCTTACGGGCTGTGGAAAACCCAAAACAAAATGAAAATGGCGGGCTCTCCATCAAACTTCGCTCCTGATGCACGCGATTGATTTCACTGCGGCGTGCAGAGTTAAATACCAACGGACAGGAAATCTCCGTCCGTAAGCCTGTGGAAATCCGAGAAGTTGACGGGGCGCTTGCACTGCCTCCTCAGGTGCAGGAGCCACGGGAGACCGGCGTGCGTGGATCTCGCGACCTCACCTTGAACGCCAAAGCCGAAGACGGACTTTCCGGTGGGTGCCCGTTTCTCCGTCTGGCCGGGGAAGGTGGCGGACCGGAGAGCGTAGCTGGCTCCGTGTGGGACGATCGAGGAAGACCTCGCTCGGGCAGTACTGGCGGAGTTCGCCGCAGATGGGGCACTCAACGGTGACGGATTGAAATGGGAACCCTTCTGCCCTGAGGGCACATTGCGGCGGCACCGCTTGCATCGCACGGCGAAGAGGCGATTGACCCAAAACTCAAATTCCACAGAACAAGTCCGCTGATGTCGTTCAAGGCTCACCGCTGCGTCTGCATGACGCTCTTTGCCCGTGTTGCAGTTGTGGTCCGACTGTTTCACCGCTGCAAGTCGTTGACCCTAGATAATCAGTCACACGGTACTCTCCTTACGGGATCAAGCCTTCGACACTTCGCTCGATTCAACAAGGAAGGCTTGGAGTTGTGAAGGCTATAATGAGGTTTCGTATGAGCGAGACGGCGCGCACGCAAAGCATTCTGGTGGAAGGCATACCGAATCATATCGGTTCGCTCGGGTCTTTATGGGATGCGGACGATACGTTTGCTTATGTTGCGTCGAAGAGCGCCATCAGCCGGGAATGGATCGCGGATTCTCTCGAGCGTCTTCCCGAGCCCTATCGAATCGGGCATTTTTGCCTGTTGACATCCGGCAGCACGGGTGTTCCAAAACTGGTGATCGGCCGGAAATCGCGGTCCGAACAGCTGGTCAAAGTCTTGCACGATGTACAGCAGAGTGAAGCGGTCGAGGAGACCATCGTCTCGCTTCCGCTCAGTTACTGTTACGCCTTTGTTAACCAATGGCTATGGTCGCGGGTATACAACCGCCGCATCGTTGTGACTCCGGGTTTGAGTCAGCCCAACGTCTTTCTCGAAACCCTACGTGTGGCACGCGATGCCATGCTTTGCCTAGTGGGGCCGCAGGTGGCCCTCCTTGCCCAGATGTTCGGGGAGGAATGCTTTCCAGGAGTGATCCGGGTGCACTTTGCCGGCGGAAGGTTTCCGCAGGAAAAGATTCCATTATTGAAACGCATGTTTCCGTCTGCGCTGATCTTCAATAACTACGGCTGCGCCGAGGCAATGCCTCGATTGACGTTACGACGTGCCGAAGAAGCGGAGGCCGCATCAGATATTGGGCGTCCCTTACCGGGAGTGCGACTGAAGACCGGCGGCTCCGGCGAATTGTTGTTCCTGAGCGAATACCGCAGTGTTGGCCTGGTAGATGACGCCGGATTTCAGGCCATTGCCGACGATGAGTGGATCCCGAGCGGCGATCTCGCGCATTGTGGCGACAACGGCCGTTGGCAGCTTCTCGGCCGCCCAGGAGAAGTCTTCAAACGATATGGGGAAAAAGTAGCCGTTCCGCAGATTCTCGCTACCGTAAATCGGCACTGGCCCGGGCAAATCGGCTACTATCGGGACAAGGACGGTGCAGGCGAGGACGGCTATGTGCTGGTACTCTGTCCGCCACCTCTCAAAGACCAGTTACAGTTACTGTTCCGGGCGTTCCGCACCAGCCATTCCCGAACGCACTGGCCTTTACGGATTGAGAGCGCAGTGTCGCTTCCTTTACTTCCGAATGGGAAGGTCGACGGCCTCGCTCTCCGAGTAGCGGGAGATAAATTTTTGCACTGGCGTCAAAGAGTCTGAATGACGAATATCGAGAAGTTAACCAATCTGGCGGTCGAGGTATTTCTCATCGATCCTTCTGAATTTCGCCGGGACCTGCGCCGCGACGAGGTGGGCACCTGGGACTCTTTGGGAGTGGTCTCACTTGCCGTCGGAGTGCAAGAGACTTTTGGTTATCACTTTACACAAGATGAAGCGCTGAGTGTGAAAAGCTTCGCCGATGTTATCCGTATCTTGGAACAGCACGGGATTCCGTTCGATGAGCCTTAACATGGCGGCGTATGCGGTCTGGGCAGGAACGGGAGCCCGCGAAGCCGCGTGGAGACGCTTTCCGGGGCCGGCAGTTCCCGGTCTCGAAGAGATCCCGCATTCCGCACCGGGACTCGTGGTTCTCGGCGGGGGACGCATGATGGACGAAGCCAAGTATTTCCGCGCCCGCCGGCGACCGCAAATGGGTCTAGTGCTGGTTCCCTCACTTTGGGGAAGCGGAGCCGAAAGGTCGCCGATCGTGGTGCTCAACCGCGACGGGGCTAAGTACATCGAGACCGACACGGCTTTCCTGCCGGATGCGGTGATCTACTGGCCCGAGCTGTTGCGAACGATCTCCGAGGAGCGGGCCCGGCACGCCTGCGGCGATGTCTGGTCGCATGTGCTGGAGGCGTTTCTATCGCCGCTCGGCACGGAGGAGTTATACGGGGAACTCGCCGCGCTCATGCAACAATTGCTACGGTTGCCGTTGGCTACCGACGAAAGATGGTTCGAGGCGAGCGCCTGCGCCTGCGAACTCCAGAGCAAAGCGAGCGTCGGGCTGATTCACGGGATCGCGCATGTTCTCGAATTGCAAATCATCGCACAGTATCCTGAAAGCGGGTGGGGCCACGCCAAACTCTGCTCTGTCCTCTTGCAGCCGGTAATGGAGCTCAATCGCCGAAATTCGGGCAAGTGGGTTGAACGCGCGGCACAGTATGGCATTGATGATGAGGCGGTGAGCGCGTTGTGGGGTCCGCTCCACGAAGCAGAGGCCTATCGTCAGGTGCTGCCGCTGCTGAAGCAGAACTGGCCGCAGATTCTACGCGACCGCTGCAGCCGCACCAATGGCACGCTGATTCGTCCCCAGGCGATTCAGTTTTTCGAAGAGTGGCAAGCATGATAGGTGTCGAACCGGGCAGTTTGGTGGACCAACCTCCTTACGCGAGCCGCAACGACGCGCGTTTTCTGGCGGAGATGGAGCAACTCACGCAGCATCATCTCGCCGGCTGTCCGTTGTACCAGCGGATCTGGAGTCAATGGCGACCCGGCGGAAGTGTTCAGGACTTGCCGTTTCTCCACGCTGGTCTTTTCAAACGACTCCTGTTCCGAACTGAAGGACTGGCACACGAGCGCACGCTGGAGTCTTCCTCGACCACAGGTTCCCAGCCGAGCCAGATCGTGCTCGATAAGAGCAGCTCGCAGTTGCAGGCGCGCAGCGCGCTTGCGATTCTCAAGGACTTCGTCGGAGAAAAGAAAAGACCGCTGCTGATTCTCGACGACGGCAAATCCCTGCGCCAGAAGAGAGGCAGTGTGTCGGCGCGCATGGTGGCTGCCATGAGCCTCAGTCCATTGGCCACAGCGCTGCATTTCCTGCTGGTCGACGCCACCAGTCCCGCAACGATGAAATGGGAGGAAGTGCGAAGTGCAATGACTGGGCACGATGAGCTCCTGGTTTACGGTTTCACGTCCATGCTGTGGCTCGCCTGGGCGGCCGCCGAAATACCACAAGAGATTCGCCAACTGCTGGCATCGCGGCGGATCCATTTCGTTCATAGCGGCGGCTGGAAGACGATGGAGTCGCTGCAAGTCAGCCCTGAGGAGTTCGATCGCCGGTTGACACAAGGCCTCGCAGCAGGCAGCCGAGTGGTGGATTACTACGGCTTGGTGGAACAGGTCGGCATCATCTATCCTCTGTGCGAATGCAAGTTTCGCCACGTACCGGTATGGGCCGATGTGCACGTTCGCGACCCTCTCACGCTCGAATCGATCGAAGGCCGGACGGGACAACTCCAACTGATGAATACACTCGCGCAAGGTGCGCCATACCACTCGGTGCTGACGGAAGACATGGGGGTGATTGTTCCCGGCGCATGTCCGTGCGGACGGGCAGGAAAGCGTTTCGAGCTGGTCGGCCGGATGCCGAAAGCCGAAGTGCGAGGCTGCGCCAATGTGTAGCCGGTTGCATTGGTTTTCCCGGAGCCAGCATCTCTCAGTGGTCGCATTGCCTTTTAACCTCCCGGAATTGATTGCCGACTGGGACTCGCTGCGAAGTGCCATGCGGCGGACCACGCCCGATGCATTCCAACGCGATGAATGGGCATACCTGATGTCCTTTCTTTCGCCCGAGCAACTAATGGCGCCCTATCGAGAGGCCTTTGGTTCGCCAATTGAGGCCGGTGGGAGAGCAACTCGCCTGGCACGTCCGCTTGGTACGGTGGCAGTATGGCTCCCGAATAATGTCAGCCTGCTGGGACCATTGACGCTGGTCCTGCTCACGCTCACCGGAAACCGAATGCTGTTCAAAACCGGGTCGCGAAGCGACGACCTGACCAGCGCCTTTCTCGGCTTCGCACTTGCACAGCTTCAGGCCGGACCGCTGCGGGATATTCTCGAGAGCCGGGTGACATGCGAGACGTTCGAGCGGGGCGATCCAAGGCAGACGCACATGGTGGAAGAAGCGGATGTCCGCATCGTCTTCGGGTCGGATGCTGCTGCGGCCAGCATTCACGGCGCGGCAAATCCTCTCAAGGGTGTTGGCTTTTCGTTTATCGACCGGCAGTCGCAGGTGTGGCTTGAGCCGCAGGCTGTCAGCGACGAGGTCCTCGGCAATCTGATTCGAGTGTTTGCGATCTATGGCCAAGCCGGTTGCACCTCTCCTCGGCGGGTCGTGTTGCTGGAGGGAACCGAGAGTCAGGCGCTGGAACTCCGCGACCGAATTCTGACTTTATGGCCTAAGGTACTGCGAGTCTCGACGCAACTCCATGTCGCTTCCGCGAATACCCTGGCTCTGCAGTGGGCGGCGGCATGCGGCTGGAACGCCGCGGCCGCGCCGAACCGTCAAGCCGTGGTGGGTGTCGGCCCGATCGGTCTTGAAGCCATCGACTCGCCCTTGTTTCTCCCGATCTCCCCCGCTACAGTCGAAGAAGCAATCGCGCAACTGCCCTCAAATATCCAGACGCTCGGGCATGCGCTGGTGAATCCGTCCGATGGACGCTGGCTGGAGATTGTAGCGACGACCGGCATCAAACGCTTCGTGCCGATCAGGCGAATGCACCACTTCGCTTCTCTTTGGGATGGGGAGCAGTTTTGGCGGCGGTGCTTCGAGGAGGTTGAATTCGATCTATGATCCGGTTGCATGAGTTCAATACGAAGTGGTGGGGACACCCCGTCGGGATCGTCGACGATGGGGCGTTTTTCTCGCTTTCCCCCGAGGCACAACAGGAGGCATTGGCGCCCTTTCACTGGGTAGAGTACAAAGCACCGCTGCATGAGGCACCGCTCCTCGATATGCAGCGAGCCGGTTTCTTTCTGTCCGATGTTCAGGAGCA
>Ga0335071_10008733_pt1 | contig 10390 bp, 13 predicted proteins | sample Lox_Sample_15_FD_206724 | JGI IMG/M metagenome (GOLD analysis project Ga0335071, IMG submission 206724) | Soil microbial communities from Loxahatchee National Wildlife Refuge, Florida, United States - Lox_Sample_1.5 | ecosystem: Environmental > Terrestrial > Soil > Wetlands | place: USA...
GAGCTTTGCGTTGCCGTTTTGCGAGCCGCGGGATTTTCCGGGCTTGTGGGCCCGGATCGTCGCGGCGATTCGTCCGGGTGGCCGCTTCGCCGGGCAATTTTTCGGGAGACGAGATTCCTGGGCGTCGATCCCGAATCGGACCCACCACTCGCGGGAGGAGATGTTGAAGTTGCTGGAGGGCTTTGACATCGAGATGATCAGGGAAGAAGAACGGGATGATGCGCCGGACGTGCGTAATCCCAAGCATTGGCACTTGTTTCATGTAGTGGCGAGAAAGTCTTAGACGCGCGCGAGGCTGGCTTGTCGCCATCTCGCGGATTGAGACGCCAAATTGCGCGTTTTTCGTCAATGCGCCGGCCCACCTGCCCGATCTGCTAAGTCTTGCCGGACAGGCTCGAAGGGCAATTCAAAAATTTCGATATTTCATTTTCGCCGGGAAGGCTTGAGCGGCGGAGCTGCCGAAGGCGGGCGGCGGTGATGAGTGAGCTGCTCATAGGCGTAGGCAAACCGTATCAACTGCGCTTCGGTCCAAGGCCGTCCGAAAAACTGAAAACCAATCGGCAGATTTTCTTCGACGAAACCCATCGGAACAACGACGACCGGCCATTGTGTCGCTGAACCGATGAACGTGAGCTGGCCCTGTGGCGTTTGACCGCGATCGCCGTTGACCTTCGGCGGAAATGTCCAGACTGGAAAGACCAGAGCATCGACATGTGCAGCGTCCATTGCAGCTCCGAATGCTTCACGAAACATCTGCTCGTCCTTGCGGAGTTGGACCTTGGCTGGATCTTCCTCCGGTGTTTTTGTGATGGCGGCGACCTCCGCGACGCGGGCGGCATGTAACGGGTGCACACCTTTAGCACTCGGCGCATCGCGCAGCGCAGCTACGGTCTTTACGGGAAATGTCGGGCCTTCGTAAGCAAAGAAGCTCTCTCAATCGGCTTTGCTCCGGGCCGCGGTTTGCAGCGGAAACGGAAAGCTTTCGAAGCCAGACACGGTGAAGTCATCCACGATCTCGGCCCCTGCAGCGCGGAGGTCTGCGATGGCTGTTTCAAACAGTTTTGCGACGCGCGGGTCGGCGCCCTCCTGAAGTTTGAACGCCTGGCGGAACACACCAATGCGCGCGCCCTTCAGTCCGGCTTTGTCCAAGAATGCCGTGTAGGTCGGCGGAATCTTACTCCGCGCGGCTGTGGTTCGTGGATCGGCCGCATCAACTCCCGCACTAACGTCCAGTAACCGCGCCGCGTCTTCTACAGTGCGTGCCATCGGCCCAGGCGTGTCCCGCTGGCTGTCGAGCGGGGCCACGCCGGTGCGGCTCACGAGGCCAACCGTCGGGCGAATGCCCACTAGGTTGTTGATCGATGAGGGGGCGCGCACGCTTCCACCCGTATCGGTGCCTATACCAACCGTGCCAAAATTCGCTGCGATGGCGACGCCGGTTCCGCCACTGGAACCGCCGCTCGCATAAGCGGTGTTGTAAGGATTCCGCGTGAAACCAGGCAGAACAGAGTTAATCGTATCGGCCAGACCCATCGCTAGTTCCGAAAGTGACGACTTCGCGAGAATGATTGCGCCCGCAGCTCGGAGGCGGCCCACAAGAAAAGCATCCCTCGGTGGACGGAAATCTTTGAAGAGTGCCACGCCAGAGCTTGTTGGCATATCGCTGGTGTCGATGTTGTCTTTCACAATGACTGGAATACCGTGCAGGGGGCCGACGAGTCTCCCAGTGGACTTAAGTGCGGCATCAAGCTTAGCAGCATCAGCGAGCGCCCCGGCATTGACCGTGATCAGCGCGTTGAGATACGGCCCACGCTTGTCATAAGCAACGATCCGGTTGAGATAAGCTTGCGTCACTCCACGCGCGGTCATTCGGCCCGCAAGATATGCAGTATGGATCTGAGAGATGGTAGTCTCTTCGATGGCAAACGTCGCTCCCTGCGCTTGGTAGGCAAGGCCGCAGGCGACCATGAAAGACAAGCATCTTTGGATATTCACAATCTAAATTAGCTCCCGTTGTTCGTCTCAGAATACCTTATCGCTCTCACATGAGCGATCCCTGATGCGGACACCATTGAGCGGTTCGCAGCAAATTGGTGCCTCTGAATGTTGCTCTGATGTTCGCTAGCCAGCCCAGTTACACCAACGTTGCAGTGCTACGAGCCGTGAATTGAGATGCACATATACGGGCCAATTCGTACATCTGCGTGCTGCCCGAAGGGCCGAAGGAGCAATCTCCTACCTGAAATCAAAGTATAGGGTGTGGGGTTAGAGGGGAGGAGTATATAGGGGTGCTTGGGTGGCCCTTCGCACAGGGGGCATTTAGATTTCACGTCCCCCTGGCGCGGGATAAGTTGGCGATTCGCTTACGCGCTTGCAGACGTTAATGCGCAACCGCGAGCCGCCGCCTTAGGGGTGCCAAAGCCGGTGTGGGGCCTCGCCAAGCCAAGTCATCAACAGCATCGAATACCGATATGTCGGTGCTGAGCGTGGCCAGCCGCCGAAAGAGCTCTGCCTTAGAGCGTTCGTTCTTCAACGTCGCGCTGAGCGAGCCCAACCGGGCCACCGGCACGCCCCACAAACGGTAGTCGTCTGGAACCGCCTCGATGTGCCCGAAGTTCGACAAAATTGTCGCCGCGGACTTCCCGCCCCATCCTGGCAGACCCGGAAGGCCGTGTGAGGGATCGCCGACAAGTGCGAGATAGTCTGGAATCGACGCTGGCGCAATTCCGAATTTGGCGAGGACGCCTGCTTCGTCACGAGTCGACTTCCGCACGCGGTCATACTGAACGACGCGCTCGACCTCTCACAGATTGCCCCATTCTCGCTTTTGGCGAACAGATGGACAATCGATCCACTTGTGGGTCGAGCGCCGCCTTGAGTGCAGCGGAGGCGATAGCATCATCTGCCTCTACATCATCTAGAGGCCAAAGTTTGCCCCCACGCGGTCAGCGCCTCCTCCAGCAGAGAGAACTGAGCGAGGAGTTCCTGAGGAGCATTAGTGCCGGTTCTGTAGCTTGGCCAAAGTTCGTTCCGGAACGACTTGAGGCCGCGATTGGTCGCTATACCGATGTGCGTGGCGCCGTCCTGAACGAGCCCACGAATCGCATGCGTCACCCCTCGGACGGCAGCCACTTCCTCGCCGAGATAATTCTTCGCCGACGGCAACGCATGGAAGCACCGGAACAGCTCGTAGTTTCCGTCGACGAGATGTACGTCCACCGCAACAAGCATAACCGGACTGGCCAGGTCGATCTCTGTCAACACTCGGAAGCCCCAGCTCACGATTGCGTTAGATTCCATCAGAATGGATACTGTTTGCATGAGTCACTCAAGCCATCGCCGCAGTTTTCTTGCCGGTGTGGTAACCGCCTTTGGTGGCGCCGTAGGCCGCGGCGAGGAGTCCCCAAATCACCTCGTAACGATGACTCAGTGGCTCAAGGCATCCCCGAATATGCGCAAGCTCGCGCTACAGTCATGCCTGGACCGCATCCGAGAGCGGGAACCCGCAATTCACGCTTGGGTTCAGGTTCAACCGCAGAGCTCCACCGGGCGCGGGAGTCTGTCCGAGATTCCGTTCGGAGTGAAAGACATCATCGAGACGCGAGGTCTGGCCACCGAATATGGCTCCCCGATCTACAAAGGGCGAGTCGGCGAAACCGACGCCGCGATTATTCAGCAGTTGAAGAAGCGGGGTGCTGTCGTTCTTGGAAAGACGGAGACGACCGCCTTCGCATATCAGACTCCTGCGCAAACACGCAATCCACGCAATCTTGCACACACGCCCGGCGGAAGCTCCAGCGGTTCCGCGGCGGCGATTGCCGCAGGCATGGTTCCGTTTACGATCGGCGAACAAACCCGAGGTTCCATCCTGCGTCCTGCTTCGTTTTGCGGTGTAACCGGATTCAAACCCACATATGAGCTTCTCCCGATGGAAGGCGTCTTACCGCTGTCGCGTAGTATGGACACGCTCGGATTCTTCACGCATACGCCCGACGACATGTTGGCCCTATGGGAAGCATTGGGGCATTCGACCGGGGGGCCAGAGGACGTCATTCTGGGAGCGCCGGAGCCAATGCCTGAGGTCGAACCCACGATGGGAAAGGCGTTCCAGGACTCATTGTCGCGTTTGCGCGCCGAAGGCGGAAAGATCCAGGCAATCGATATTGCAGGAACGCTCACCAAACTCGCCGATGCCAACCTCACCATTGTCCAGTACGAGGGCGCGCGGTTTCACAAGGAACGCTATAAGCAATATGGCGACCGGCTTGCGGACCTCGCAGACCTGGTTCGAAAAGGTTTGCAAATTCCCGTGGATCGCTATGACAAGGCACGGAGGTATATCGATGCCGGCAAAGCGACGTTCTCGGAGTTTTTCAAGCGCACGCCGCTAATCTTGACTCCGGCTGCGGTTGGGCCGGCGCCGGCGGGCCTCTCTTCGACGGGCGACGCGAGGATGAACGCCCCATGGACCGCTTTGGGCACACCCGCGATTTCGATTCCCATGCCCGTGGGAGACGCGTTGCCGCTGGGCTTGCAATTGACCGCGGACCGGGGCCAAGAAGCCCTATTGCTTCGTACCGCCGTGCGTGTGTACAACATGCTCGGCCGTCAGGCGGTCTGATTCGACACCTCGAACCTATCCCCTGAAGTCTAAGTGTACGGTGCGGGTGTTGGCGACATTTCCGGCAATGGAGGCTTCGCAGAACGCCCTCAGAGTGTTGCAGCGGATGCGCCGCACCGAGCATTCAGGAGTTTTCACTTGGCGCCGTACCCGGCTGGGAGCACCTTGTGGGGGTCGACTCGTACCACAAGATAAACAATCTGGTCTGACGTTATTTCGCGGAAATAGTGTGGGGTGTTGGGCGGAATGATCACTACGTCGCCAGGGCCGATCTGGCGGCTGACGCCGTTAGTGACAGCGCCGCCTTGCGTGCTGGGCCCGTTGAGCACAGTGACGACAGGGCTATCGGGCGCCGATTCCCGAGGATTCTCGATGGTGCCACCGGTTACGAGCGTCGCATTCCCGGAGATCACGTGGTACACCTCGGTGATCTGGCTGTGTTCGACGCCACCGCCACCTCCGGGCCCGCCAGTTCCAACGGTCTTGGCGCGATGCACGACGCCGACCCCCACGTTGTACTCGCCATTGATACTCAACACGCGAATTGCCTGGTCGCTGACACGCGCAGAGGCAGTTTTTTGAACAGTGGCAAGCACTTCGTCGTTGCTGATATCGACCGCCATGCCGCGAGGCAGATGCTGGGTCTGTGCTTCGACCACCAGCAGCAGGGATGCACCGATGAGCATCAATCTTCGCATGATGTCTCCTTGTTGAGAAGCTGTGCGCGTCATTCTTTCACCTCTCCAAGCTGAACGCAAGGCCAAGCCTCCGCTCCGTTCTGGCGAGAGACTCGATGGGCCGCAGCGCTTAGAGTCGTGCGATGCCATAGGGAGCCATGTCCGACGCCAGCTCCGCCCACGCCTGTACGCTTACCCATCCCGTATCCCAATACTTATTGTTTTGGACACGCCGGCCGACTCCCCGTGAATCTGCGAGTCCACAGGCGGTTCGCGACGAGTCCCCAATTTCAATCGAATCACTTCACTGATATCCTCGTCGATGACCCGATCGAAAATCAGCCCCCCAAGGAGGCCGCATCATCGACCTGCAACCGCCCGCCCAACTCTTCGCGACGACGTTGTACGACCGGTATCAGCCGAAGAGCCTCTCGTTCGCGTTTGTCCCGGCCCGCAGGATACCGACCGGCCAGTTCAACGAATTAAGCGCCGTCAAGGACTTGATTGATCCGAATGCGACGTTCTTCCTGCCAATCACACCTTCTTACCTTCCGGCTGCCCTCGCGTCCATGCGGGCCCAGCCTTCGGACCAGAATCCATTCTCGTGGGCGACGCCACTGCCCCAGGTCCCAGGTCAGATCTGGATTGACCCCAACAGCGTGGGTTTTGCCGAATACGTCGCGTTTTCGGAGAGCCTGCCGATTGAAGAGTCCCCACTAGAGTCCAAGCAAAAATAGGCTTGATCGCAGGCGGCGCCACTCCGTTCGTCCTGCTGACCGTCCCGGTTGGAATCGTTCTTTGCACTGCCGGCGTTGTCTTTGGGCCCGCTTTTGGTGAGAAAGTGAGCAAGCTGATCGGTGCCCCTCTGCATCCGAGTGCTTAGAATGAAAGCTGCATGAGGTATTTGGTGCGCGCGCGAGTTCGGCCAGGCTGCGAGCGGGCGCTCCTGAAGGCGATCGACGAGCAAACACTGGGCAAGGGTTCCGTCGCCGGGGGTGAATACCTACGAAATATGCAAGAGGCCCGGTTGTGCGAGGACGGCACGGCCCGCTGGGTAGAGGTTTGCTACTGCCCGACTCCCCTTCAAGAGGAACGACCGTACTGGGAACAATACTTCGATCTGGTTAAGGTACAGGACGCGCACGACCGCCGGCAATGCCGGGACCAGAACAGAACGGAACCATGGGCCTGCGAAAACTGCAACTGCACGGAGCGCCTAGAGAATAAGCTGACAACCCTTGGTGATCGGTTCTTGAGACTGCTCCAGGGGAGTGCCAAATAACGAACGGAACCAGTCAATTCCTACAACAACTTACGGTTCTAAATGGAGGTGACAATGCCAGACAGAGACAATCTGCCAAAGGAAGCCGCGGAAGCGATCGACGACTCCAGGCGGTTGCGCGCCGAAATCAATCAACTGAGTATGAACTACTTGGGCGCGGTTGAAGCTATCACGCGAGACGACGCGGATACACGCCATTTCGCAGACGATCTCGAACGTGCGCGAAACAGAGCTGTCGAGCTCTTGGAGCGGATCAGCGAACTATTGGAGCGGATAGCAAGGGAGCCAGGAGCAGACATTAACTTTGGCGTGCGGGGGACCACAGCAACGGTATTTCGACTGACGACTTCAGCCAATGAACTCCAAGCGGAATTCGAATGGCTGACCTCGATTTTAGAACAGATCGACATTATGATGGCGTCGAGCGCAACAAGCCCGCGCTCTTGGATGGCGCAGAAAATCGCGCAGCCCGTTCAGTCGGCGCTTTTGAAACTCAAGTCATATCTGATGCCCCTGCTGAAGAAGTTTCTCTCCAAGCTATGGAGCATAATTTCGCATCTTCTGACGCCGAAGGAGTGGAAGCTGAAGGGGAAAGTCGGCAATACCGTTCTCGGCTTGGCGGAGGCCGAAATCGAAATCACGTTCGGACCATAATCGGTCGGTCCCTTGCCGCGGTTTTAGGCACCGGCGACCAAGAAAAGAAGTGCTGTAGTTTATTGATTTCAAAAGCCACCGAAGTCGTGAAAAGCATCAAAAGCAGGCACGCGGTACAAAATCGGTACCACAGGCATCGCCGATCCGTCCGCTCTCTCGACGAGTCTGCCCCGCGCCAATACGCCGCTTCACGGGGAACTACAATGATGGACATGAGGCTGGTCGCGCTGGCTCTTCTGCTGATTTGCAACGGATGGGCGCAAACAGATTCTCAACTAACAGCGCTGCACGAGACCTTGCAGGCGCTGCATACTCAGACTGATGTCTCGGCTGTTAGTCCAGTCGGTGGACCTCGACTGACAGTCGCGAAGCATCAGCTGCGAGATTGGATTGAATCTCAGCTCGGCCCAGTCGAAAACCAGGGTGACGAGACGAAATTTTCAGAACGAATCAATAAAGTCCTGGAGAGTATCAGTATCCCGCCTTCAAAGGATGATCAAAATCTACTCGGCTCGCTTGGTGGTGTCGGCTTCAAGTGGGAATCGGGGATTCTCGTCGTGACCACCAGCGTAGGAATTGTGTGTGAGGAGGATGAGTCGTCGTACGGCTACAAGCGAATCGATGGGCGGTGGCACCGCGTCTGGGAATCAGAACAGAACAATTACCAAAACTACACTCCACAACACATCAACGCCGTTCACGTATGGCAGTCCTATGAGGGCGGACGAACAACCGGACCGGCGTATATTCTGACTCTCGGAAACCAATGGGGTTGCGCCTCCGCGTGGCACCGGGTCTACTATCGCATCTGGCGAGTGGACGCGTCAGGCTCGAAGCTGCTTGTTGACCAATTCGGTGATGGGTACCTGCGCGGCCAGAGCTACATAGTGGGGAGCGTAACAAACTCGCCGATGCACTTCGCTGGACCGGTCGACGCGATCATAGAGTTCACGCAGCGCAGCGTCGATGCCGGCGTGCATAACCGTGAAGCGATCCGCCACTTCCTGATTGAAGGAGATAAAGTTCGCCGTGCGGCCCCCGTGGCTCTGAGCCCGAGAGATTTTGTGGATGAGTGGATGACCAGCCCGTGGAGCGAGAGCCAAGGCTGGTCTCTATCAGCGGATCTTTCCAAGTGGCATCAGAAACTACATGCCGACTTTGTAGGAGGCGATTTTCTTGGAGACACAATGCACTGTCAGACACCGGACCTTTGGCAAGTCGGATTCGAGCCTCATGACGCCAAAAGGAATTTTGAGCCGGAGCCAGATGTCTATTTCCTAGTTCGCTGGACTCCGCCTTACCGCTTTGCACTCGCAGGCGTCAGTAACAATCCTTGGCCTCGATGCACGCAGTCGGATCGGGAAGCAGACACATGGCGAACACTGTTCTCTACGCAAGATTGGCGCTGGTAGGCTTTGAAATCGGCAGAGTCGAAATATCCGACATCGGCAGTGACCAATGGAAAGGTCAAACGTGGCAAAATCGAGGACCGGGGTGTATACTTTGGAACGTTGTTGGAACAAGTAATTCGCGAACAGGCTTTGCGCCGCGCGTACAACAAGGTGTCAGACGTTAAGGGGGTGCGACGGTGAAACGGGGTGCCTTATTAGCTGCGATCGTGGCGATCCTTTGGGTAGTGCCGGCGGTGGCTCATCATTCGTTTGCAGCTGAGTTCGATGGGCAGAAACCGTTGACGCTGAAAGGGACCGTCGTGAAATGGGAGATGATCAACCCTCACGGCTGGATCACGATGGATGTTACCGGGCCGGACGGCAAGACCCTCGAATGGATGGTGGAGACGTCCAATCCGAACGGTCTCATGAGGCTCGGTTGGACGAAGCGAACGCTCAAGCCGGGCGACGAAATTACGGTTGAGGCGTTTCGGGCCAAGGACGGGTCGAACACGGCAAATGCCGCGCGGGTTACACTTGCCGACGGCCGCCAAGTGTTCGTGGGTTCCCCCGGCACACCACCGTCAAAGACGGATCAATTACCGAAGGAAAAGTGAGGGGACGGTGAAGGTGTTGCGCGCACACCATGGTCGGTCGACGCTACCGGCGATTATCTGCGTATTGCTGAGTCTCCCGGGTGCGGGTCCAGGTGCGGCACAGACCACAGAGACCTCGCCTAAGGCGCCTCGATCGGCCCTACTTAGATTGCCGGACGGTCACCCCGACCTGCAAGGTCTATGGATGAAGAGCGACGGGGGATTTCAAGGCCTCTTTGTGGGATCGCTGGATGGAACCAATTTTGCGGCGCCGGGCCGCGGAAGGGGCGACGGCCGCGGAGTCGTAGGACCCACGTACGAGTATACGCCGGCGGCCGAAGCGGAGAGAAAGGACCGCGTGCGGCGGGGATACGAGGATCCTGAGGCGCGTTGTCACCTGCCCGGAGTTCCGAGAGCGCTCGATCAGCCAGGCGGCCTGTATCCAGTGCAGATCATTCAGGACGAGAAATATGTGGCTTTGCTCCACGAAGCCATGCACGACGTCCGCATTATCCCCACCGACAACAGCAAACATCCGCCGAACTACTGGGCGTGGGATGGAGATTCCCGAGGCCGCTGGGAAGGTGACACGCTGCTCGTGGACGTGAGCAACTTCAACGGGCGAACGTGGCTGGATATGGCGGGGAACTTCGTGGACGAGAACGAGCACGTGGTGGAGCGATTCACACTGATCGATCTCGATACGATTCTGTACGAAGCAAGCATCAGCGATCCGACGGTGTTTGTGAAACCGGTTCAGATGCGCTTCACGCTGAAACGAGTGCCAGCGGAGCAACAGATCCTGGAATACAGCTGTCTGGAAGGCGAGCGAAGCCTGCAGCACTACACGGAAGAGGACGGCGGCAGGAAGCGGAGGGCTAGATGAGTAATCCCTTGACGCGACTGGCTTTGCGGTCCACACTGGCCGGGGTCGTGGTGGCAACCTTGGTTCCCGGCAGTGGCGCCCAGACGGCGGCACGAAAGACGGCGTTTTCGCCAGCGCGCTTGTCGGACCGCAAAACACCGGACTTCCGCGGAATCTGGCAAGTCCACGACACGGCCTACGTGAATATCGAAGGGCATCCCGCGGAGAAAGGCATAGCCGCCGGCAAGAGCATCATCGCGGACCCGCCTGACGGGAAGATACCCTATAAGCCTGAGGCGCTCTC
>Ga0335071_10008735_pt1 | contig 10388 bp, 4 predicted proteins | sample Lox_Sample_15_FD_206724 | JGI IMG/M metagenome (GOLD analysis project Ga0335071, IMG submission 206724) | Soil microbial communities from Loxahatchee National Wildlife Refuge, Florida, United States - Lox_Sample_1.5 | ecosystem: Environmental > Terrestrial > Soil > Wetlands | place: USA: Florida...
GCTCCGGCCGCGAGGCCCGCCCCCGCCCGCCCCGCCCCCGCCCCCAGCCCGGCCGACGGCGGCGGCGTGGCCGCCGCCCTCGCCAAGATGGAGAAGCAGGTGCAGCGCGAGCGATGGGGAGACCCGAACGGCGATCCCGAGGGCGACTCCGACGAGGCCACCGAGGGCGAGCGCTACTACGCGCTCCTGAAGCGCTCGGTGAAGGACAACTTCCACCTGCCCCTGACCCTCACCGACCAGGAACGGATCCGCCTCGTCACCAAGGTCACGCTCTGGGTGGAGCCGGACGGAACGCTGGCCCGCTGGCGAGTCGAGAAGCCGTCGGGAAACGACTCCTACGACTCGGCGGTCGAACGCGCCCTCCGGGCCGCCCGCCCGCCGGCGCCGCCCGACACCCTGCGCGACCAGTTGCATTCCCGCGGCATCACCTTGAACTTCACGCCCAACGATTGAACTTGCCCCCTATGCCCAGCCCAGCCGCCGCTCGCGTCCTCGTTTGCGCCCTCGCCCTCGCCGCCCTCCCCGGCCCCTCCCGCGCTGCCGCCCCGGATCGCCCGGTGCTGGTCATCGGCGCCTCCGACTTCCGCCCGCTCCCCATCGCCGTCCAGGCCTTCTCCGGCGAGGGGGATGCCTCCGCCGCCGCTGCCACCGCCAACGCCGTGGTCCGCTCCGACCTGGCCCTGTCCGGCCTGTTCAACGTGCTCGACCCCAAAGGCTTCTTGGCCGACCCCGGCGAGGGGCTCTCCGTGGCCGCGGTGGCCTGGCAGCGCTGGGCCGACGTGGGCGCCGACGGCCTCGTCAAGGCGGTGGTCCGCGCCGAGGGGGGCACGCTCTCCGGCGAGCTCCACCTCTACGAGGTCCAGGCCGGCCGGGAGGTCTTGAGCGCCACCGACCACGCCCCGACCGCGGCAGCGCGGCTCCTCGGACACCAGATGAGCGACGACATCGTCCGCTACTACACCCACGAGCCGGGCGTGTTCTCCACCCGCATCGCCGCCGTCCGCAAGCTCGACGACCAGTACCAGCTCGTCGTCGCCGACATGGACGGGCAGAACCCGGAGGTGCTCTTCACCGACAAGGACATCCTCATGACCCCCGCCTGGCGCCCGGACGGCGGCGAGATCCTGGTCACGAGCTACCGCACCGGCCGGCCGGAGCTGTGGGCCTACCGGCTCGCCGACCACTCGCTCCGCCCCCTCTCCCACCGGGGCAACGCCATGGGCGGCGTCTACTCGCCCGACGGCAAGCGCATCGCCTTCTGCCTCACCGAGGGAGCCAACACCGACATCTGGGTGATGAACGCCGACGGCAGCGGGGCCAGGCGGCTCACCAAGGACCCGGCCATCGACGTCTCCCCCAACTGGTCCCCGGACGGAACGAAGATCACCTTCACCTCCGACCGCGCCGGCACCCCCCAGATCTACGTCATGAACGCCGACGGAGGCGGCGTCCGGCGGATCACCTTCCAGGGCAACTACAACCAGACGCCGGTCTGGAGCCCCCGCGGCGACACCATCGCCTTCACCGCTCGTGACGAACGCAAGGTCTTCGACCTCTTCTACGTCTCGCCCGAGACCGGGGTCATCACCCGCATCACCCAGGACCAGGGGCGGACCAACGAGGACCCCTCCTGGGCGCCCAACGGGCGGCTCCTCGTCTTCCGCACCGATCGCAGCGGCTTCGGCCAGCTCGTGGTCTCCGATCCCAAGGGCAACCGCCAGTCGGTCATCCTCGGCGCCGCGGGCGCGGACCTCGTCGCTCCGGCCTGGGGCCCGGCCCGCTAGCGGGCACTGCCCCCAGAACAGGCCGTGACCGCCCCGGAACGCTACGCCACCATCGACGTGGGCACCAACACGGTGCTCCTCCTCGTGGCCGAGCGGCGAGGCCGCTCCCTTCGGCCCATCGCCGAGCGCGCCGAGATCACCCGGCTCGGCCGGGGCGTCGACCAGAGCGGGCGGCTCCTTCCCTCGGCCATCCGCGACACGGTGGCCGTGCTCGCCGATTACGCCCGCCTGGCCCGAGCCCTGGGCGCCTCGGACATCACCTGCGTCGCCACCAGCGCCGCCCGGGACGCCTTGAACGGGGAGGAGTTCTTCGCCGCCGCCCGGGCGGCCGCCGGCCTCACCCCCCAGGTCATCTCCGGCGAGGAGGAGGCCCGGCTCGTCCACCTCACCGCCTGGCGCGACTTCGGCACCCGGGACGGCCGCTCCTGCCCCATCGCCGTCCTCGACGTCGGCGGCGGCTCGACCGAGTTCATCGTCGGCGAGGGGCCCTCGCCCCGCGAGCGAGTGAGCCTGCAGGTGGGGGCGGTCCGGCTCACCGAGCGCCACGTGAAGGGGGACCCCATCCCCCCCGCCGAGCTCGCCGCCCTCCGCGACGCCGCCCGGGCCGCGCTCGAGCCGCTCACCGCACTCTCACCCGCCCCGGGCGCCCGCCTGGTGGGGGTGGCCGGCACCGTCACCACCCTCTGCGCCGTGGAGAAGGCCCTCCCCCGCTACGACGCCGAGCGGGTGCACGGGGCCGAGCTGTCGCTCGAGGCCGTCCTCGCCCTGCTCGAGCGGATGGCCCGCCTCACCGTGGCCGAGCGGGCCGCGCTGCCGGGGATGGAGCCCAAGCGCGCCGACGTCATCGTGGCCGGCGGGGTGATCGTCGCCGAGGCCATGCGACACACCGGCTTCGATCGACTCACCGTCTCGGACCGCGGCGTGCGCTGGGGGCTCGTCTACGACCGCCTCGAGCGCTAGGGGCGACGAACCCCCCGGGCGGCGGGGCCCGCGACCGATCCCGGCCCTGCGGGAAACGGTGGCCAAAGCCGCCTTCGGCCCGGGCGCCCTCGCCTACGCGCTGCTCACCGGCCACGCGCCCTGGCGCGCCGACTGCCGGGCCATGGCCCGGCTCGTGCCCGGACCGCGAGTCCTCGACCTGGGCGTGGGCCCGGGGACGAGCGCCCTGGAGATGTCCCGGGTCGAGCCGCAGCACCGCCTCGTGGGCCTCGACCGCTCCCCCTCCATGCTGCGCCTCGCCGCCGCCCGGGCCCGCCGGGCCGAGCGACCCCTCTCCCTCGTCCGGGCCGACGCCGTCGCCCTTCCCTTCGGCAGAGCCTGCCTCGACGGCATCACCGGGCACAGCGTGCTCTACCTCCTCCCCGACCCGCTGTTGGCACTGCGCGAGGCCAGACGGGCCCTCCGCCCCGGCGGCGGGGTGGCCTTCCTCGAGCCCCGGGACGGCCCGGCCTCGCTCTCCGCCGCCCTCCGCTTCGGCCCGCGCTGCGCCGCCTCCATGCTCCTGTGGCGCACCATGGCTCGCCTCCACCGGCGCTTCGACGAGCCGACCCTGGCCGGCCTCCTCCGCCAGGCCGGCCTCGACCAGGCCTTCGCCTGGCCGGTGCTCTTCGGGTTCGGGGTCATGGCCACGGCCCGGGCACCCTGATCGTTCGGGGACCAAATCGGGCGGCCGCGGAGAACCTCTAGAAGAGCCCGATGCTGAAGTGGGGGGCGAAGACCACCTCGTTGATGCGGCTGTCCCGATCGAGGTTGAACCCGAAGTCCAGGGCGGCCGGGCCGATGGGGGTGACGAACCGCGCCCCCAGGCCGGCGCAGGGCCTGAGGATGCGCGGGTTCACCCGCTTCGGGTCGAGCCAGAGGTTGCCCGCGTCCACGAACATCCCCAGCTCGAAGCGGCCGGAGAGCGGCAGCCGCAGCTCGGCCTTGCCCAGCATGTACGCCTCGCCCCCCTCGGACACCGGCTGCTCCCCGGCGGCCACCCGCCGGCCCCGGTCGGTGCAGCCCACCCCGGTCACCGAGGTGGCGCACTGCCGGGCCTCCGCCGCCAAAACCGGCCGAACGTCCTCCTGGATGAGCTGGTCCTCGCCGAAGCCACGCAGGGTGGAGGCGCCCCCCAGGAAGAAGCGGCGGGGGATGATGGTCCGCGAGGACGAATCCAGCGGGAACACCTGGCCCGCCCGGGCGGACAGAGCCAAAACCACGTGCTTGCCCAGCCCGATGTAAGCCGAGACGAGGCCCCAGGCCTTGGCCAGGTTGGTGTGGATGGCCGACCCCGGCAGGACCCCCATGATCCGCGTCCCGGGCTTGCCCAGCGAGTGCTCGTACTCGACCGAGCCGGAGGCCAGCCAGCCGTGCTCCGGGTGGGTGGGATCGTCGCGGAAGTCCAGCACCAGCGAGGGGCGGAGGGCCTGCAGGGTGGTCGTGCCCTCGTCGAACCGGAGCCGCTCCACGTCCACCTCGGTGAGCTGCCCCACCGCGCCCGTCCGGGCGATCTCGTCCACCTCCACCTCGTACTGCAGGGAGAAGGTGGCCCGGCGGCCCATGCGCAGGTCCACCCCGGTCACCCCCGAGACGCGCCGCATGTTGTAGGCCGGCCGGTGCACCACCTCGCCGATGAGGTTCACCTGGCCGGCGGTGGGGAAGGGCGAGACGAGGAGGCGGGCGTTGCGGAGCCCGGCGTTGAGCTGCCCCTCCACCCGGTCCTCCGGCTTCTTGTCGGCCAGGTCGGGCCTCAGCCCGAAGGCGTTGGTGGGGTAGTTCACCTTGCCGAGCAGAGCCAGGTCCAGCGCCCGGCCGAAGAGGTTGGGACGCTCGTACTCCAGCATCGCCCGCGGCCCCTGGGCGATGGAGAAGCCGATGGACTGGGTGAGGATGGCGTAGGGACGCTCGGTCACCTCCACGAGGAGGTCCTTGGTCGGCTGGGGCGCGTCCGGGTCCTGGAGCCGCACGTTCACCGCCCGGAACACGCCGGTGTCGAGCAGGGCGGTCTGGCTCCTCGCCGCCGACTCCGGGTCGTACACCTCGCCCTCGTGGAGGAGAAGGCTGTTGCGCACCAGCTCGGTCCGGGTGCGGCGGTTGCCGCTCACCAGGATGCGCCCCACCCTCACCTCCGGCCCCTCCTCGATCTCGAAGCGCAGAGCGACGGTGTGCCGCTCGCGGTCCATCTGCTCGCGCACCTCCACCCGGGCGAAGACCCGCCCCTTGGCGCCGTAGCGGCGCAGCAGGGCGGCCCGCGCCTCCTCCACCCGGGCATAGGCGAGCCCATCCCCCTTCCCCAGCCGAACGAGGGGGAGGAGCTCGTCGTCTCCCAGCACCTCGTTCCCGACCAGGGAGACCGACTCCACCGTGGTGCGCGCTCCCTCGCGAAGCCGGATGACCACCTCCGCCGTCCCCTTCGCCTCGTCCAGGTCGAGCTGGGTGCCGAGGTAGATCGCCTCCAGGTAGCCCTCGCCGCGCAGCTCGTCGGCGAGCTCCTCGGCCGCCCGATCCCAGCTCACCTCCTCGTAGTACTCGCCGGCGGGGAGCGGATCGGGGACCCCCGCCCGCTGCCGCACCGAGGGGAACGCGGCCGCCAGCTGCCGGGCGGCGTCGCCGTCCGAGGCCTCCACCTTGCCCTCTCCCGCCGCCAGACGGGCGTCGAGCCGCCCCTTGAGCCACCCCGGGGGGTGGGCCTCGGTCCCCTCGAAGCGAACCGCGGTCAGCCGTAGCGGGCGCCCCTCCCAGATCCGGAAGAGGACCAAAAGCTCCCGGCCGCGCGGCTTCTCCTCCACCTCCACCTCGGCGGCGGCGAACCCTCGGGCCCGGTAGGCGGCCCGCAGCCGATCCGCCGCTGCCTCGAGGGCGGTGGCGTCGAGGGTCGCCTCCGGCTCGAGCCCCATGTGCTTCTCGAGGAGCGCGCGGGGCAAGGTCTCGTTCCCCCGGAACACCAGCGCCATCTTGGGCCCGGCGTTCACCGGGAAGACGACGTCGGCCCCCCCTTCCCCCTCCTCGACCGACGCCGTCGTCACCTGGGCGCGCCGGTAGCCGGCGGCGTGCAGCGCGGAGCGGAGCGCGCGGACGTCGTCCGAGAGCGCATCCTGGTCGAGCACCGCCCCGGGCCGGGAGGCGATCCCGCCGAGGAGCGAGGCCGCCGGCCCGGCGTCCCCCTCGGCACGCACCGAGCGGACCACGGTGGGCGGTCCGCGGCGCAAGAGCACCTCCAGGACCTTGGCCGCCTCGCCCCGCACCGCCACCTCCACCTGCGGGTCCCGGTAACCCTTGCGCGCCAGGGCCGCCCGGATCCGCGCCGCGGCCGCGTCCAGGTCGGCCGGCTCGAAGGGATCCCCCGCCGTCAGCCGGATGGCGTCCCGCAGGGCCTCGTCGGAGAGCACCGCCGGCCCCTCCGTTCGCACGTTCACCCGGGCCAGCCGGCGCTGTGCCTCCGCCTCGACCCAGAGCTCCACCCACTCGCCGCTCTCCCCGGGGGGGGGCGGCACCGGCCGGGTGCGGATGCGCACGTTGCGGAAGCGGCCGGTCTGGTGCAGCCGCTGCACGGCGGTGCGCAGCGCCCGGCGGGAGAGCGGATCCCGCGGGCCGATGGGGAACAGGGCCGAGAGCGCAGCCTGATCCTCGCCCGGCGGGAGAAGAAACCGCACCCCGCTCACCCGCACCTCCTCGCCCTCCCCCTCCTCGAGGCCGCGCGAAGTGAAAGGCCAGAGCGCGAGGAGGCAAAGGGCCAGGAGCGCCGGCAGGCCGGTGGGGAGCCGACCGCCCCAGGGCAGCGGCAGCCTCACCGCTCGTCGCTCCATTCCCAGCGGAGCTTCAGGTCGAGGCCATGGTCGCCGGTGGGCACGTCCACGCTCTCGTTGTCCCATTGGTACTGCACCGCGGTGTGGGCGCCGAGCTTCAGCTCCGCCTGCGCCATCCGCCCCCGCCCCGCCCCCAGCGGCGCCTGGAAGCGCAGCCGCAGCCGCTCGTGCAGGATCCGCGACTCGAACTCGGCCCGCGGCTCCACCTGCCCCGTCTCCTCCGAGTAGGCGGTGACGATGCGCATGGAGAGATCGCGGATGGGGCCGCCCCGCGGGGCGAAGCGCTTCACCTGCTCGTCCAGCCCCGAGGCGGAGAGCAGCGCCTGGGCGGCGGTGGCGGTGGCCACCCCCGAGACGCCCGACTGGGGCCCCGCGTCCCGGCGGGTGAACCCGTAGGCGAGCAGGGTGACGATGTCCTGCTCCGGCAGATCGGGCACGCTCGAGAGCTTCAGGTGCGGCTCGGCCAGGGGGCCGAAGACGTGCAGGAACACCTGGTAGTCGCGCACCTGCGACTCCCCGTTCACGTCGAGCGCCACCTGGATCCGGGTCCGGTCGGTGAACTCGATGACCGCGTGGGTGAGGTCGAACTCGTTGCCGCGGAAGGCCAGCTGGCTGCCCCGACCCATGGCCAGACTGCCCACCAGCCCGGGCGCGGCCAGCGTGCCGGAGAGGGTCAGCTCCCCGGAGAGCGGGCCCTTCACCAGGTCGTTCTCGATCCGCACGTCCCCGTCGACCGCCAGCTGGACGTCCAGCCGCAGCCACTCGCCGCTCCGGTCGTACAGCTTGGGCGGCGGCGGCGGGCGCCGCTTGAGGAGGTTCCCCTGCAGGTCGACGTCGCTCGTGTAGCGCGCCCGGACCACGTGCAGCCGGCCGCTCAGAGCGGCGCTGTCCGCCGTCCCCTCCGCCAAGAGCCGGCCGGAGAGGGTGGCCGGGAGGAGCCCGGGGATCGTCACCGGCACGTCCTCCAGCTGCCCCTCCGCCCGCCCATGCGAGGGGACTAGGCCGGCCAGATCCACCTCCCCCTTGAGCTGGACCCGCCCGCCGTTCAGGGCCCCCTCCAGCTTGTCGAAGACCACCTTGCTCTGCGAGAAGGCCAGCGCTCCGTTCACCCCCGACAGGGAGAGCGGCGCCCCCTTCACCTGCACCGTCCCGTCGATGAGCTTGCCGCTGCCCACCACCCGCGGCTCCTCGGGTGTGCCGGTGAGCCGGGCCTCCACCGCCAGCTGGCCCCCGGCCCGGCGCAGGGCCGGCACGAGCCCGGAGAGGAGGCGCAGATCGAAGGTGCCGGTCGCCACCCCGTCCAGCTCGCGGCTCGGAAGAAAGGCCCCGCTCACCGTCAGCGCCGTGTTGGGCCCCTCCAGCGTCAGCCGGGCCAGCTCCCATCGCCCCCGCGCCCCCCAGAGCCAGGCCGGCCCGGTGGCCTCGATGCGCAGGTCGGCGTAGGAGGCGGAGAGCTCGGTCAGGTGGGCCTCGAGACGGGCGTCGCGCCAGTCGAGCAGCTCGCCGTCCGCCTCGACCCTGCCCACGAGGCGCAGGCGCAGCCCGGCCGGCGCCAACCCCTCCACGAGAGCGGTGGCGTCCTCCAGCGAGACGGCGGCATGGGCGTGGAAGGGGATGCGACCGATGAGCACCGCCTCGGCCGAGAGAAGGATCCCCCCTGCGCCGAGCGAGAAGCGGGCCTGGTCCCCCTCCACCTGCGCCGTGAGCCGGGCCGCCCCCAGCTTCAACCCATGGACCGCGAGCGCACTGCCTGTGGCGGCGGCGCTGAGGCGCGGGTGGGCGAGCGAGCCGGAGAGCGACGCCTGCCCCTCGAGCACGCCCGAAAGGCCCGGGCCGAGCTGGAGCTCCTCGAGCGGCAGGCGGGCGAAGGACAGCTCCAGCTCCATGGGGTAGGGGGACAAGGTCCCCCAGCTCCCGCTGCCCCGCACCCACCCCTCCCCTCGTCGCAGCTCCCCGGCGCTGAACCGCGCCTCGTTTAGGCCCCGGACCCGCCCCGTCAGCGCGCCCTCGTCGAAGCGCCGGCCGAACAGGGTGCCCGGCCCGAGCTGCGCCTCGTAGTCGAGGTCGACGGCCTGGGCCGGCCCCTGGGCCGTGCCCACGATCTCCGCCTCCGCCTCCAGGGCGTCGCGGAGGGTGCGCGCCTTGGGGATCCGCTCCCCCACCGCGTCGCACAGATCCCGGATCCGGCCGTGAAGACGGTAGGAGGCGGAGCGGATCGCCACCGGCCTGGCAAAGAGGTCCACCACCACCTCGCCCCGGTACCGGGCGCTCGCCACGTTGCCCTCCACCGAGGCCACCGTGAGGAGCGGCTTGTCGAAGCGGAGGTCGGCCGAGACCGTCCCCAGGTCCACGTCCAGGAAGCGGAACTCCTCGGCCCGGGCGTGGCCCTCCACGTGGGGGATGGCATACGGCGCCGCCCCCAGGCTCGCCTCCACCGTGGCCAGCCCGCCCCAGGGCACCGCCGCGATTCGAGAGAGCGCCGAGAGGTCGACCTGGCCAGCCGCCTTCACCCAGAAGCCGCCCGCGCTGCTGAAGTGGATGCCCGCGTCGGCATGGAGCAGGCCCCGCCCGACCCGGGCCCGCGCCCCGTCGAAGTACAGCCCCTGCCGGTCGATGCGGATCCGGGTCTCCACCCGGCCCTTGTCCAGCACGAGAATGCCCGGGTCGCCCGCTCCGTCCTTGTAGGACCGGGTCAGCACCTTGAAGTCGCGGATCCCCACCTCGGCCTCGCCCGAGAGATCCACCGGCCAGAGCCCGCCCGAAACCCGCCCCCTTCCGTCGAGGCGCATCGTGACCCAGGGCCCGCTCACGCCCAGCCGGTCGATGATCTCCCCCAGGTCGACCCCGCCCAGCTCCGCCTCGGCCGTCAAGGGGAGCCCGCGCTCGAGCTGGAGCGTGCCCCGGGCCACGAGCTGCCCACCCTCCGCGGTGGCGAGGAGCCGATCCACCACCAGCGACCGCCCCGCCAGGCGGAGGTCGGCATCCAGATCACCAGCCGTGAACTTACCCACCCGCACCCCGCGGGTGGTGGCCCGGCCGGAGAGGGTCGGCGCCCAGAACGGCCCGACGATCCTGGCCCGGATCTGGACGGTCCCCTCGCTGTCCGGGTGGCGCCCGGCCAGCTCCGCCAGGGCCGACACCGGACCGTCGACCGCCGCCTCCAGGTCGAGGCGCGGGGCGCACAGGTTCTCCACCCGCCCCGACAAGGCCAGCTGGCCGCCGTAGAGCTCCACCTCGGCGCGGCGGAGATCGAGGACCGACAGATCTCGCGCCACCTCGGCCGAGAGGAGCAGCCGCCCGGCGTCGAAGGCACGTCCGTCGACGGCCAGGTGGGCCGGGCCGGTGCGAACCTCCACCCGCGTGCGGCGGCCCGGGCCGGCCAGCCCCCGCAAGGAGCGGCGGCCCGGCCCGGAGCGGATCTCGATGCCCTGTACCGAGAGCTGCTCGCCGCCGGCCGAGAGATCCAGGGCGCCGTCCAACACCTCCAGCCGGCGGATGTCGAAGCGGGAGAGGAAGGGCGGCGGACAGCCGCCGCCCTTCTGGGCGGGCAGCTCCGCCGCCGCCACCTTGAGCCGGGGCTTCACCAGGCTCACCCGGTCGAGGTGGATCTGCCGCCCCAGCGCCTGCACCGCGGCCAGCCGGGCCGAGACCGCCTCCGCCTCGAACACCGGCGGCCCGGAGCCGCGGGAGAGGGTGAACCCCTTGAGCTCGACGGAGAGGCCGAAGACGTCCAGGCTGCAGGCGTCGAAGGAGAGCCGTAGCCCGGTCGCCCCCTCCACCCGCGCCGCGGCGGCCCGGCAGACCCGCTCGCCGGCCC
>Ga0335071_10008736_pt1 | contig 10388 bp, 6 predicted proteins | sample Lox_Sample_15_FD_206724 | JGI IMG/M metagenome (GOLD analysis project Ga0335071, IMG submission 206724) | Soil microbial communities from Loxahatchee National Wildlife Refuge, Florida, United States - Lox_Sample_1.5 | ecosystem: Environmental > Terrestrial > Soil > Wetlands | place: USA: Florida...
ATCTTTCAGCTTTCCGTAGCGGTCGCCCCAGAACTGATCAGCGACGGGCATTTCAGTTTGCGCACCGGCTTTTACCGCGCGAGCGAAAGCTTCGTCCACATTGTTCACGTAGATGTGCAATCCGCTGCTGCTTCCTCCAACGGACTCGGGAGACAGTGCTCCGAAGTGGGGCATCTCGTCCGCCAGCATGACAATGGAGTCGCCGATCAGCAGTTCAGCGTGCATCACTTTGCCATCTGGGCCTTTCATTACGCCGCGTTCTGTTGCGCCGAAAGCGTGCTTGTAAAATTCAATCGCTTTGGCCGCATCGCGGACTGTGAGGTAGGGAGTAAGGGTGTGATATCCATCGGGAATTGGTTTCACTGCCATAAGGCCTCCTAGGAAACTTGAATTTCGGGCAGTTTACACCCGGATGGTTGAACAGTTGTTAAATGGCTCGAAAAAATTCCCAGTTTTTTCGCAGCCATAATTGCCTGAAAATCGTATACGTTTCATGAGAGAGCAGGCCCGAAAATGACGATGCGTCCACTCCAACAAATACTGGCATGGGGTGTTGTGTCAGGATTTCTGATTGCGGTTGCGATTGCTCAGGACAGGACCGTTGAGCGCATTGATGGTTCCAAAATCTCCAGCGCAGAAATTGATCACACCGTTTCGCGGCTGATGAAGGCTGCGGAAGTGACCGGGGCCGGAATCGCGATTTTCAGTCACGGCAAGTTGGTTCACCTGAAGGCCTATGGTTTGCGAGATGTGCAGAAAGATCTGCCGCTCACCGTCGATTCCGTGATGTCCGCTGCGTCGTTTACGAAGGTCGCATTCGGATATCTGGCGATGAAGCTTGTCGATGATGGAGCGCTTGATCTGGACCGCCCGGTCTACCAGTACTTGCCGAAGCCATTGCCGGAATACCCGCAGTTCGCGGATCTGGCGGGTGACGAGCGGTACAAGCGCATCACGGCTCGAATGCTTCTGAGCCACACGAGCGGCTTTCCGAACTGGCGATGGTTGGAAGACGATCGCAAGCTGCGAATCCATTTCGATCCGGGATCGCGATTTGCTTACTCGGGCGAGGGAATCGCCTTGTTGCAATTCGTCGTAGAAACGATCACGGGCAAGGCGCTCGACTCGTTGATGCACGAGCGGGTATTTGCCCCACTCGGAATGACGCGTTCGAGCATGGTTTGGGAGGAGCGCTTCGAGAATGATTTCGCCAATGGATATGACGAATATGGCCGATCCCTGGGGCACAAGACGTGGAAGAAAGGCGGTGCTGCCGGTTCGCTGCTGACGACCCCGCACGATTTCGCATTGTTCTCCCAAGCTGTAATGGAAGGCAAGGGACTAAGCAGCAAAGGACGCGCGGAGATGTTCAGCCCGCAAGTCGAGATCAAGTCCAAGCACGAATTCCCATCTCTGAATGAGGAGACGACCGAGGAGAACAAGGCAATCCGTTTGAGTTACGGATTAGCTTGGGGCCTCTATTGGACTCCGTATGGCGAGGTGTTCTTCAAAGAAGGACACGACGATGGCTGGAGGAATTACGCGGCTTGCTTTGACAAGCTGAAATCCGGAATCGTCATTATGACGAATAGCAGCAATGGCGAAGGGATTTTCAAGGAACTGCTGGAAACGTTGTTGAAAAATACTTACACGCCCATTGAATGGGAAGGATATACGCCGTACGACAAGTTGCCGCCGCGCCCCCCGCTGAAGCAACACAAGACAGTTGTGGTGGATTCGAAGTTACTGAATGCATATGTGGGGCGATACAAAATCCCGCCGAATATCGTGCTCACGGTGCGCCGCGAAGGCGATCATCTCTCGCTGCAGGAGAACGATGAACCGATGCAGGAGTTGATGCCGGAGAGCGATACGGATTTCTTTTCAACGTCCAGCGACGACCGGGTTACGTTGCGGGCAGATGCCGATGGGCGTGTACGGCAGATGATTTTGCATGTGGATGGGAAGAATATAGCTGCAAAAAGGATTCAGTGATCGGACGGTGACGAGCGACAGCAGATTCCTCCTCGCTTCGCGACTCGCCGGAATGACAACGGATGTATCGGACAGTTGGCGGAACTCACGCTAGAAGAAGCGGGTTACGCCTTCTTCCAGGACTATGACGCGGTCTTCAATTCCTGCTGCGCTGGCTTCCTGATCTAACAACTGTAGCGGTTCGTCTACCGGTTCGTGGGAGAGGCGGAAGGTGCCATAGTGCATGGGGACCATCCAGCGGGCGTTCAAGTCGAGGAACGCCTTGGTTGCGTCAGCGGGATTGGTATGGACGTTGCGGTATTGCGGCGGGTTGTAAGCACCGATTGGTAGAAGAGCGACCTCGGGCGACAACCTCCGTCCGATTTCAGAGAACCCTGAGAAGTAGGCGGTATCACCGGCGTGATAGACAGAATGTTTTCCATTTTTTAAAACAAATCCGCCATAACCGCGTTGCGAGTCCTTCAAGATACGTGCACCCCAATGACGAGAAGGTACGTGTGTAACCGTCAGACTTCCGTGACGCGATTGTTTCCACCAGTCGAGTTCAATGATCTCTGAGAATCCCAGATCAGAAATCAAATCAGAAACATGAGTCGGGATGATGATTGCGGGTGCAACACCGCGAGTCCGCAGGTTGTTCTGCACGATGGCTCGGAGCGAAGGGCGGTGTAGATGATCGAAATGGGCGTGCGACACAAGAACCAGATCGATGGGTGGGAGATCCGCGATGCGCAAGCCGGGGCGGCGAAGCCGTTTCAATACAAATAACCAGCGCGCGAAGTTGGGATCGATGAGAACCGTCTTGCCGCCGATTTGGACGAAGAAGCTGGCGTGGCCGATGAAGGTAACGCCGAGTTCTCCACTACCCGCCAGACGTGGCTTGTGGGTCTCGCCCGATCGCGGCGTGACTGCAGAGTGGCGTACGAGGCGCCCAAACTGAGTAGCGCGTTTGCGAAGAGCCGGATTACGAAGCGTTTGCTTGATCATCCTTGTGCAGAGCCCGGGGGTAGATCCAAGCTAAGTAGTTCATGCCAGGACTGAACACCTACACGGTTGATGGAAGGGTCGAACCCTAGAGCCTCCCGAATTTTAGATGACTGTTCGTGAGCCCGCGCTGCCTTTTACTTTTCTTGACAGTACAAGAGTAACAGCGCTTGCGTCGAGCTTCGAGCCCTGAGTTGCGAGAAGCGCGCAAGTGCAACGCCGAGAACCGCTGCGACAGCATGACCCGTCAATCTTTATTTTCTCATTTCGATTCGGCAAGCGTGATCCAACGAGAACGCGGAATTTCGCGATGACCTTCATCATCATAGAAAAATTTCATTTCGTGATCGGAATGTGCGTTCGGCACCGGGTGATCATTCGCTGAGCTGAAGCGAGGAGCATCGTATGAAACGGGCAATGGATTTCGAGTCGTATAAATCGCCTCATTTAACGTGGAACCGGTCGGAGGTAAAGCTCCTGCGACGACAGCGAAGGGATTCCCATTCACATAAGAAACGCCGATATAGTCGGCCAGCATAGGACCATTGTCGGAAACCGGCAACCAACCGACTTTCATCGGGCCACCGAGCTTGGCGCCGGCAGTCCACGTTGCGCCACTGTCCAACGATGTTGTGAATCCAACGTACAACTGGCATGTGCTGCTATTGCAGTTGGTATTGGAATAGTAGTAATAGACAATCGCGACATGGGCATTGGGGCCTGAGGTTGTGGGATCAGCTCCGATTCCAGGGATAAAGTGATCGACCGTGCTGGAAGTGGGATCGATGGGAATGCGAGTGACGGCGCTCCATGTTCTACCGTCAGTTGATGTGCTCATAACAACGTCGTTCGCAGAGCATCCGGTACGGAAGCGGCAATCGTCCCAGACGACGTAAACTTTGCCGCTGCCATCGATGGTTGCGGACGGAAGATTGGGATTGCGAATGCCGGCGGCGTCGAGATGGCTGTCGATGGATGCGATCTGTTGACTGCGGCCCCAACTGGCTCCGCCGTTCGTAGAACTGAAGACGTCGATTCCTCCGCCTTCGAATGGAACAATGACTGTCCCGTTCGGTTGAACAACGGGTTCGCCGCCCAGACCGAAAGCGTGATCGGAAGAAGCGAGTCCCGGTCCCCAAGTTTGGCCGCCGTCACTTGAAACGCTCATCAGGACATCGCCGCTGCCGAAGGCCTGGTCCCATTCCGTGTAACAGTTGCCGTAGTAGGGACTAGTGGGGGTGTTGTCGCAGACGGTCCAGTTCTTGTCGTCGAGGTGCGTTTTATCGATGAAGACGGGATTGCCCCAGTTCAACCCGTCAGTGGAGCGACTCACAGCAACATCGCCGATCGCATTGCAGCAGCTTAATCCAGCAAGAGGAAGCGTGGAGATGAGCCAGACTCCGTGTTTGGCGTCATAGGCGACGGAAGGATCCGCGGCAGCTCCATACGTTCCATTCTTGTAATACTTCGTGAGACCGGGAAGCAGACCGTAATGCCAAGTCTTGCCGGCATCGGTGGAGGTGGAGAATCCAACATCGCCGCTGCCCCATCCGGCTGATCCCGGCCGGCGCGCGACGTGGAATGCAGAAACCATCGTGTTGCCCCAGGCAAACATATGAGGCTCGACTTCCGTTTTGTGATCACTATCCGCGTTGGTGAGAGTGTCAACGCTGATTCTTACCGGAGAGTTCTGGGCGGCAGCAGGTATGACACACTGAAGTCCAAGGGCCAGGATGAGAGCAGAGAGCATTCGGAGTGCACGAAAATGAGCCAGCGAAAAAACAGTCATGAGGAGTGTCCTTGGGTGAGGGTTGAACCGGGTGCAAGGGACGATCCAGCAAAGCAGCGATCGAAATTCATCCCGCGCACTATATCCGATAGCAACTGAGCTGTCGATGTGAAGGAATTTTCACACATAGCGAGTGCGAGAAGTCCGCTGAAAGAATTAAGAGGTGATTGCTTGACCTGAATTATCTGCGTCATATTTAATCCGAGTAAGCCCGGAACTGGGGACAACAAGGAGCGCTCCGAATGAAAGTTGCATTTCTGGGGTTGGGAATTATGGGTCAGGCGATGGCGACGAATCTGGCAAAGGCCGGCCATGAAGTGACGGTGTGGAATCGCACTCCGGGAAAGATGGTGGAGGGCGCGGCGATAGCACCCACTCCAGCTGCCGCAGCACAGGGGGCCGAGGTGGTGTGGCTTTGTGTTTCTGATACCGATGCGGTGGAGCAGGTGATTTTCGGAAACGAGGGGGTGGAGTCGTCGCTTGCCGAAGGTGTCATTATTGCGGATTCAAGTACGATCTCCCCTTCGGGCACAATCAAATTTGCGGAGCGACTCGCGGCGAAGGGAGTGGCGTGGGTCGATGCACCGATGACCGGATCGAAGATCGGCGCACGGGACGGGACACTCGTGTTTATTGTTGGAGGTTCGGAAGATCATATTGAGCGCCTGAAGCCTCTGTTCGCGGCCATGGGGAAGAAGATTTTCCGCATGGGAGAGACTGGAAAGGGACAGGCCACCAAACTGGCGATGAACCTGCAGATTGCGATGATCTTTGAAGGATTCGCCGAGGCACTGACTCTTGCTACAAAGTTGGGGGTAGACACTCAACAATTGGTTTCGTTGATTGAAGCCACCATGGTTCGCTCGGGAGTGGTGGAATACAAGGCGCCGTTTATTTTGCAGCGCGACTTTACACCCAATTTCCCGTTACGACTGATGCATAAGGACATCCGGCTGACGCTGGAGGCGGCAAAGGAGTCTCGTGTGAAATTGCCCGGACTGGAAACCGTGGAGGAAGTCTACGAAATGGCCACGGAAGATGGCCACCAAGATCTCGATTATGCCGCGACCTTGACACTGCTGGAGAAGTGGGCAGGGGTGCAGGTGAAAGGGAAGGCGGCCTGATCCTGTCGCGGCCGGGGCTGCGATAGCCTGTGTACGAAAGCAGATTCCTCGCGGCTTTGCTGCTGCGGAATGGCAGAGTCTTTTGAACAAGCCACCCGTTGCTGCGCAACTTACCCCCGTAACCATTTAGGCAGACCAATTACACAAGTATTACAGTGGCATCCTGGGGCTTCCTGTTAGCTTAAACGTGGGTTACTTCTACGTCGAAGGCTTGGGAACGGGGATTCTCTTGGACATTCAACTGCAAGATTTGGAAAAGTCTCAATCTGCCAAAGATCAAGTAAATTGGATAACAGCCATTGCTATGGCGCTGTTTCACGTGGGGGCAGTGGCGGCACTGTTCTTCTTTACCTGGAAGGCTCTGCTGGTCGCGATCTTCTTCTGGTGGGTTGGAGGCAGTCTCGGTATCGGGATGGCCTACCATCGCTTGCTTACGCACCGCGGATACAAAACCTACAAGTGGGTTGAATATTTCCTGACCTTCTGCGCGACTCTGGCGCTCGAGGGCGGACCGATCTTTTGGGTCGCGACACATCGAATCCATCACCAGTGTTCAGATCAGGAAGGCGATCCTCATTCTCCGAATGACGGCAAATGGTGGGCGCACATGGGATGGATTCTCATGGGCAAGTCCATGCATCATGATGTGACGACTTTGGCCCGCTACGTGCCTGATCTTGCCAAAGATAAGTTCCACGTGTGGATCACCAAGTATCATTACGTTCCGCAGATCGTGCTTGGGATTGTGCTGTATGCGGTTGGCGGGCTTCCGTGGCTGCTTTGGGGGACGTTCTTCCGCACCGTGTTCTTGCTGCATGCGACCTGGCTGGTGAATTCGGCCACACATTCCTGGGGAACCCGGCGCTTTGCGACGCGCGATCTATCGACGAACAGCTGGTGGGTGGCGCTGCTGACGTTCGGCGAAGGTTGGCACAACAATCATCACGCGCATCCGACCTCTGCCGCGCACGGATTTACGTGGTGGGAGATTGATGCGAACTGGTATGGGATCTGGATTCTAAAGAAGCTGGGTCTGGTTTGGGATATCAAACGCATTACGCTCGCGGATGTGGAGCGCGGACTTGTGGCGGCGCCTAACGGCCAGTTGATTACTGCAGACGCAGCGGAGTCTTGGGCTGCGGGCGATTAAGACAGTCGAATCTTTGTTTCCGCCCCGGTCGTTATGACCGGGGCTTTTCTCTTTTGGGATACAGAAAGACTTTGCCGCAAAGATCGCCGAGAACTGCCGCGAAGGGCGCAAAGAAGACATCTTTCTCTTCCTTCTACACTCGGATGATCATCACTTCAGTGGCCTTAATCAAGGCTGCTGCAGTTTGTCCCTTTTTTAGTCCCATCTCGCGGGCTGCGCCTGAAGTGATCAGGGAAGTAATCAACTGTCCTCCTACTGAGAGCGTTACCTGAGCGACCAGGCCGCTAACCCGTACATCGACGATGCGCCCGACGAGCTGATTGCGTCCGCTGATGCGCTTGTAGCTGACGCGTCGTTCTTCCTCATTGTGGCCACGGGTTCGATAGAGCAGGCGATCGATCTCTGATTGTGGAATGCGGTAGTGTCCGCCTGGAGTCTTCACGGCTCGTAATTTGCGGTGATAGATCCACTGCTTGATCGTGGGATAGCTGATCTGAAGCTGGACGGCTGCGTCGCGCAGCCGGTGTAGTTCCTCTGCCTTAGCCTTCTGCTGCCTGCGGTTTGAGCCGGTTGCCATTTGACGGCAATCGTATCTCGCGACACTGGTACGGTCAATTCAGGTGCAGTTCCAACAAAATGCCCTCGAGGATTGCTGTTCTATGCTTTGGGATCGTATAGAAGCGCATCAAAGTCGACATGTAAATCGACTATCATATACACTTCATTTCTCTGAAGCAGATCTGGGAGAAGTCATGCGCAATCTTCTGTATCGATTCGTGTCGCCAAAGCACTCTATGCCGAGCCCATTTGGGATGGGGCGATATTTCTACATCTTGTTGATCGGATTGTGCTGCTCGGGATCTTTGTGGTCTCAAACATCGGCCAACATCTCGGGATCTGTTACTGATCAATCGGGAGCCGCAGTGGGCGGCGCAGTAGTGAACGTAAAGAGTTTGGACACTGGAGTGGCGCGGTCAACGGCGACAGATGTGGCTGGCCGGTACCAAGTTCTAGCCCTTGGAGTTGGATCTTATGAAGTGCGCGTGACCAAAGATGGATTTGCGACCGGTCTTCGCACGGGTATTCGACTGGTGGTGGGCCAGGAAGCGACGGTCGATGTATCCCTACGTGTCGGCGGGGTGAGCGAAGAGATGAAAGTGACCGCAGACGCTCCGATTGTGGAGTTGAGCACGAGGGATATCTCCGGACTGGTCGGAGAGCGGCAAGTGAAGGATCTGCCGCTGAACGGGCGGAGCTACGATTTGCTCCTCCCCTTGAATCCCGGGGTCGTGAACTTCACTTCAGAGAAGACTGGTGGACTTGGGGTGTCGAATTCCACCACGGCGAATAACTTCTCGGTGTCGGGGAATCGGCCCCAACAAAACTTGTTCCTGATGAATGGAGTGGAATTCACAGGGGCGGCTGAAAACAATATGACGCCGGGGGGATCCAGTGGAGAGTTGCTGGGGGTGGATGCGGTGCGCGAATTCAATGTGCTCCGCGATTCGTATAGCGCCGAATACGGGAAGCATCCAGGGGGACAAGTCATTATCGTCACCGATTCGGGAACAAACCAACTGCACGGAAGCGTCTACGAGTTTCTGAGAAATAGTGCGCTGGATGCGCCGAACTATTTTGACCAGGGTTCGGCTCCGCCGTTTCAGAGAAATCAGTTTGGGGCGTCGCTCGGCGGGCCACTGCAGAAGGATCGCACCTTCCTGTTTGGCAACTACGAAGGGTTACGGCAACACCTTCATCAAACGTCAGCGGCTTTTGTCCCAGATGCAGGGTCTAGATCGTCCGCCGTGCCGAGCGTTCAGCCACTGTTGAATCTTTGGCCAGTCGCTGCACCGGGAGCGCCAGATTTTAACGGAATAGCACAGGTGTTCAGCAGCCCTCTTCAGACGATACGGGAGGACTTTGGCACGGTAAGACTGGACCGCAATTTCGGGCGGCGCGATTCCCTGGCGGCCGTGTACACAATCGATGATGGCAACGATTACACAGCAACGGTGCTGAATCCGTATAGTTCGGACGTGCTTTCATTGCGGGAGCAGGTAGTGAGCCTGGATGAGACGCATTCATTTTCCCCGGCGTCCGTCAATGTTGCTCGGGTCGGCTATTCGCGGGCCGGTTATTTCTTCACAGGTGAGCCGACGCCAGGAACTCCAGCGGAGAACGTTCCTGGATTTCTGTTAGGTCGAAAAGTCGGCGCGGTTGTTGTGGGTGGCGCCGCCACCTCCAATCCGCAGGCGCAAATTGGATTGGCGGGCAGCAACAATGGCAGCAATCTGACGATCGCCAGGAATCTGTACACGTTCGAGGATCACTTCACGATGTTGCGCGGAAGACATCAATTTACTATCGGAGGATGGTTTCAACCGTTCCAGTCAAATGAAGTGATCGCGCTGAGTCAATATGGGCAGGCGACATTTTCGAGCTTAAGCAGTTTTCTCGCAGGGACTACGTCAAGCTTCTTATTTGATCCGTCGCCCAGCGCGATGAACTGGCGGTCCTTGTTTGGCGCCTGGTATGCGGAAGATGTGATTCGCGCGACTTCGAAACTAACTCTGTCACTAGGTTTCCGCGACGAATTCTCGAACGGGTGGAACGAAGCGCACGATCGCGCTGCCAACTATACGTTCACCAATGGCGTCATTAATACGGATCCACATGTCGGGCATTCGCTGTTTACGACGAACAATGGCAAGTTTCTTCCGCAGCCGCGACTCGGTGTGGCGTGGAGCCCATTCAGCGACAAGACGGTTGTGCGGGCAGGTTTCGGGATGTACAACGACCTGCAAGACGCGTTGGGGTACAGAACCGATCAGAACGCGCCGTTTAATCCGACGTATAGCATCGCATCACTGCCCGTATCGTCACTTCCAGTCGATCCAGCAGCGGCTGTGCCGACCGGGGCGAAGTTAGTGGCCGGCGGAGTGCAGCCGGACATGAAAACGCCGACTCTGATTTCGTGGTCTTTGCGTGTGGAGCAGCAGATTCTGCCCGAAACATCGCTGACCGTCGGCTACGTGGGCAGTCATGGATATCATGAAATGATTGGAATCGACGCCAACGAGCCGTTTCCAGTGATTTGCCCCGCCTCACCTTGTCCAGCGACTTATCCAAGTAGTTTTCCCGGGGCGCTGGCAAATGCTCCGGTACCAGCCGGAGCCTACTACATTCCATTCGTCTCGCCGAGCACACCGCGAGCGAACACAAACCTAGCCAATACATGGACGTGGTTTGCGGTTGGAGACAGCAACTACAACGCTTTGCAAATTGATGTAAACCGGCGGTTCAGTCATGGACTTTCCCTGCGTGGAGTATATACGTGGTCGAAGGC
>Ga0335071_10008739_pt1 | contig 10386 bp, 11 predicted proteins | sample Lox_Sample_15_FD_206724 | JGI IMG/M metagenome (GOLD analysis project Ga0335071, IMG submission 206724) | Soil microbial communities from Loxahatchee National Wildlife Refuge, Florida, United States - Lox_Sample_1.5 | ecosystem: Environmental > Terrestrial > Soil > Wetlands | place: USA...
GCATCGACGGGTTCCGCAAAGAGACGCTGACGCGCGCGCTCGCCGGGGGCTCGGCAGTGAAGGCGGGCGTCTTCCGCACGACGCTGCACGTGCTCGACGGCGAGGACTTCCCGCACGCGGCGTCCTCGTACGCGGAGTCGGTGCGCGGCCGCGTGCGGGCGGACGATGTCGCGGTCGTCGAGGCAGCCGTGCCGCACGGCGAGCTGACGAGCGCGGAGCTCGAGGAGATCTGCGCCCGCGTGCTCGCCACCGACGACCCGTGGCGGATCTCGTTCGCGGTGCGGCCGCTGCCGTTCCTGCGGACGGCGCCGGTCGGGCCGTGGCCGCACACGAAGCCGTCGCCGGTCCGTCTCTGGCGCGAGCCGCTGCCGGACGCGCAGGAGGCTGCGACGCGCATCGTGCGCGCGTACCTCGCGGGCTACGGGCCGGCGACGCGCGAGGACGTGCAGCAGTTCACGGGGTTCAAGATGGCGCAGATCGACCCGGCGCTCGACGGGCTCCGCGACCGCGACGGCTACTGGGACGTGCCGCGCGCGCCCCGGGCGGCCGCCGGCGCGCACGCGCCGGTGCGGTTCCTGCCGGCGTTCGACTCGATCATCCTTGCGCACCGGGACCGCTCGCGGATCGTCCCGCAGGAGTACGTCGAGACGGTGTTCAACAAGAAGAACGCGACCACCAAGAACACGTTCACGGTCGACGGGTTCGTCGCCGGTGCCTGGCGGGTCGAGAAGCGGCGGCTCGTCGTCGAGCCGTTCGCGCCGCTTCCGCCCAAGTGGCGCCGCGAGCTCGACGCCGAGGGGGCGCGGCTGCTCGCCTGGTGGCTCGGCTAGAAGAGGGTCAGCTCGGGCTCGCGCTCACCGCGCAGGACGGCGAGGTCGACCTGCGCGGTGGAGATGCCGCGCTGCTCGGCGAGGGCAACCGCCTGCGGCTTCAGCTGCTGCGCGGCGAGGATGCCGCGGCACTCGGCGCGGGCGGGGTCGGCGCGGATGCAGTCGAGGTAGCGCGTCAGCTGCTCGACCGCGTCGATCGTGCCGATGCGCTTGATCTCGACGGCGACCCAGCCGTCGCTCTCGTCACGGCACATGAGATCGACCGGGCCGACGTCGGTCGGCCACTCGCGCTTGACGAGCCGCAGTCCCGGCTCGACCTGGGCCGGGTCGTCTGCGAGCAGCAGCTGCAGGTCGCGCTCGACGCCGTCCTTCTCGAGCCCGGCCGCCTCGCCCATGTCGTGGGTCACGTCGGACAGCACCTCGAGGAGCCGGATCTCGAGCCGGTCCTCGGAGCGGCCGGCGCGCTTCCGCACGACGACGAGGTCCTCGGCCGTCTCGATCACGGTGGGCGGCGTCATCCAGTTGAGCGGCTTGTAGCCGCCCGCGTCCGCGTGGACGAGCACGGAGCCGTCCTCCTTCAGCATCAGCAGCCGGGTCGACTCGGGCAGGAAGGCGTTCAGCCGTCCCGAGTAGGCCACCTCGCAGCGGGCGACGATCAGCCTCACGGCGGAACCGTACTGTCTGTTTCGGACGTGTCCTGGCTCAGAGCCCAGACACGTCCCGAAGGGCCATGCGCTCGGCCTCGAAACACAGTCGCCGTCCCGATGCGGGGCCGAACGGCGCTGGCTGTTCGGGGCGTCATCTGGCTCTGAGCCCAGACACGTCCCGAACCGCCACGTCCGCCCGGGTCAGGTGCGGCGGATCAGGGTGATGCCGTCGCGGACGGTCAGCAGGACCTGGCGGGAGCGGGGGTCGGCGGCGACGTGGTCGTTGAACGCGACCACCGAGGCGCTGCCGTCGAGGACGCGGCCGTTCGCGAGCGTGTTGTCGACCGCGATCAGGCCGCGCTCGGAGAGCCGCGGCAGCACGGCCTCGTAGTAGCCGACGTATCCGGTCTTGTCGGCGTCGATGAAGACGAAGTCGAACGCACCCTCGAGCCGGCCGATCGTCTCGAGCGCCGGGCCGACGTGCAGCGCGATCCGCCCCGCGTACGGCGACGCGTCGAACTGCCGCTGCGCGAACGCGGCGCGCCCCGGGTCGAGCTCGCACGTGTCGATGCGCCCGTCGGGCGGAAGCGCCGCGGCCATCGCAAGTGCCGAATGCCCCGTGTACGTCCCGATCTCGAGCACCCGCCGCGGCCGCCCGAACCAGACCAGCAGCTCGAGCAGGCGGCCGGCGACCGGCCCGGTCAGCATCGTGGTCGCCCCGAGCTCCGCGACCGACGCTGCGGTCACCTCCGCCAGCAGCGGCTCGTGCGGCGAGGTCGCAGCTTCGGCATAGGCCTCGATACCGGGGTCGATCAAGTCCACGACCCTCGTTAGGCTAACGGCACCCGAATCGAGGAGAGAAGACGACGATGGGCCTCTGGCAACGCTTCACCCTGATCTTCAAGTCCAAGGCGTCCGCCGCGCTCGACCGCGCCGAGGACCCGAACCAGACGCTCGACTACAGCTACGAGCAGCAGCTTCAGCAGCTGCAGAACGTGAAGCGCGGCATCGCCGACGTCACGACCGCCAAGAAACGGCTCGAGCTGCAGTACACCAGCATGCAGCAGCAGGTCGACAAGCTCGACGGGCAGGCGCGCGACGCGCTGAAGGCGAACCGCGAGGACCTCGCCCGCGAGGCGCTCACGCGCAAGGCGGCCGTGCAGGCGCAGCTGCAGGACATCATGACCCAGGGCCAGCAGCTCGAGGCGCAGCAGCAGAAGCTGATCGAGGGTGAGAAGACCCTCGCGGCCAAGGTCGAGTCGTTCCGCACCCAGAAGGAAGTGATCAAGGCGCAGTACTCGGCCGCCGAGGCGCAGGTGCGGATCAGCGAGGCGGCGGGCGGCATCGGCGAGCAGATGCAGGACGTCGGCCTCGCCGTCGAGCGCGCGAAGGACAAGACCCAGCAGATGCAGGCGCGCGCGAACGCGATCGACGAGCTGACGAGCGCCGGCGCGCTCTCCGACCTGACGGGAAGCGGCGACGACATCGACCGGCAGCTGCAGCAGATCTCGCAGGGGAGCCAGGTCGACGACGAGCTCGCGAAGATGAAGGCGGAGATCGGACAGGGCGAGGCGCCGAAGCAGCTCGAGGCGGAGCCGGAGCCGGCGGCGGAAGGCGAGGAAAAGCCGGCGTGATCGTCCGGCTCCTCGGTGAGGGGCAGTTCCGCGTCGACGACGCCGTGATCGCGCGCCTGAACGAGCTGGACGCCGAGATCGAGCAGGCGGTCGCCGCGGGCGACGAGAACGCTCTCTGGAGCCGCCTGCAGGAGCTCGCCGACGCGGTGCGCGCGAACGGCGCGCGGCTCTCCGACGACGAGCTCACGCCTTCCGACGCCGTCATCCCGCCGGAGGACCTGTCGCTCGACGAGGCGCGCGAGCTCCTCTCGGACGGCGGCTTCATCCCCGACCCGGTCGCAACATGAGCCGCGAGGTCGCGCTCGCCCGCAGGCCGCAGGGGACGCCGGACGAGTCGTGCTTCGAGCTGCGCGAGGCGGCCGACGCCGAGCCCGGCGACGGCGAGGTTGCGATCCGCAACGTCTTCGTCTCCGTCGACCCGTACATGCGAGGCCGCATGACCGGCATCCGCACGTACGTCGGCCCGTACGAGGTCGGCGATGCGATCGACGGCGGCGCGGTCGGCCGTGTGGTCTCGTCACGCCACGACGGCTTCGCCGAGGGCGACTGGGTGCTCTCGCTGCTCGGCTGGCGCGACCGGGGCGTCGCCCACGGCGACCACCTGCGCAAGCTCGACCCGGCCGTCGCCCCGCCTTCGGCGGCGCTCGGCGCGCTCGGCGCAACCGGCCTGACCGCCTGGGTCGGCCTCACCGACATCGTCCCGATGCAGGCCGGCGAGACGCTCTACGTCTCGGGCGCCGCCGGGGCGGTCGGCAGCATCGCCGTGCAGATCGGGAAGCTCCGCGGCCTGCGCGTCATCGGCAGCGCCGGCTCGCCGGAGAAGGTCGAGTGGCTCCGCTCGCTCGGCGTCGAGGCGTTCGACTACCGGGAGACGCCGATGAAGGACGCGCTGGCCGACGGCATCGACATCTACTTCGACAACGTCGGCGGCGCGCAGCTCGAGGCGGCGATCTTCGCGCTACGGCCGTTCGGGCGCGTCGTCGCGTGCGGCGCGATCTCGCGCTACAACGACGAGCAGCCGGGGCCCGGCCCGCGGAACCTCGCGTTCGTCGTCTCGAAGCGGCTGCGCGTCCAGGGCTTCATCGTCACCGACCACTTCGACCGCTTCCCGGCCTTCCTCGCCGAGGTCGGCCCGTGGCTCCGGGACGGAACGCTCACCTACCGGGAGACGGTCGTCGACGGGCTCGAGAATGCGCCGGCCGCGTTCGCGGGGCTGTTCCGCGGCGACAACATCGGCAAGATGCTCGTCCGCGTCGGCCCGGACGACTAGACCGGCGCGTCGAAGAGCGCCAGCCAGCGCGTCAGGTCCTGCTCGATCGGGAGCTCCTGCTCGAGCTTCGCCTTCAGCTCGAGCTCGGTCGCGTTGTCGCGCTGCTCCTTCCCGGCCGGCACGAACGGCCAGAACGCCCCGCGCTTGAAGCCGTAGATGAAGTAGACGGGGTTCGCTGCGCCTTCGAACTTGAAGATCGCGGCGAGCAGCTGCTCGCCGAAGCCCTGTGCGGTCAGCTCCGACGCGAGCGTGTGCGCCGCGCCGACGAGATCCTCGAGATCCGGGTCGTGGACGACGATCCAGTCGTAGCCGTACTCGTCGGACTGGCGCTCGACCTTCGAGCCGCACTGCTGCGCGACCGCGTCGACGAGCTTGTCGACGTCGTCGAACGCGCTGCGGAACTCGCCGGAGGACTGCGGCTTGAACGAGATCGCCGCCGCGCCCGCCGTCTTCAGCCCGAGCTCCGTCTCGAGCGTGACCGCCGCCGTCGTCAGTGCGAAGAGGCGGTCGTCCTTCGGGCCGGGCAGGCTCTTGCGCCCGGAAAGGATGTTGCGCAGGCCCACGCGGGGACTCTAGGCGACCGGGCGGCCCATCTCGCGGGCGATCTCCGCGAGGGCCGCGATCCGCTTCTCGAGCGGCGGGTGATCCATGAAGAGCTCGGCCGCGGCGGTCTTCGCGCGGGCCGGGATGATGAAGAACGCGTTCATGCCCTCGACCTGGCGCAGGTCCTGGTTCGGGATCAGCGTCATCTGGGACGAGATCTTCTGCAGCGCGCTCATCAGGTACTCGGGCGCGCCGGTGATCAGCGCCGAGCCGCGGTCGGCCGCGTACTCGCGGTAGCGCGAGATCATGCGGATCAGGACGAAGCTGATGGCGTAGACGGCGATCGAGACGAGCGTCACGATCAGCCAGACGGGCACACCGTTCTGCTGGTTGTTGCGGTTGTTGCCGCCGTAGCCGCCGAACATCCCCGCGTAGAACCCGAAGCGGGTGAGCAGGGCGGCGAGCATCGCGAAGAAGCTCGCGAGCGTCATCACGAGTACGTCGCGGTTTGCGACGTGCGAGAGCTCGTGGGCGAGCACGCCCTCGACCTCCTTCGGCTCGAGCCGGTTCCAGAGGCCGGTCGTGACGCAGACGGCTGCATGCTTCGGCGAGCGCCCGGTGGCGAACGCGTTCGGCACCGGCGTGTCCATGATCGCGACCTTCGGCTTCGGAAGGTCGGCCATCGCGCACAGCCGCTCGACCATGTCGTGCAGCTGCGGCTGCTCCTCGCGTGTGACGACCTTCGCGCCGGCGGCGGCGAGGGCGAGCTTGTCGGAGCTGTAGTACTGGAAGAACGCGAGGCCGATGACGATCACGAGCATCGGCACGAGCGCGACGTTGAGGACGTTCAGGAGGACGACCGCGAACACGACATAGAGCAGCCCGAGGAGCCCCGTGGTGAAGAGCATCCGCAGGGTGAGCCCGGCGTCGCGGCCATATGACCTCCGCTTCATGGCGCGCATTGTAGGGATGACCTTCGGATCGCCGTCCTGCACTTAACGCGGCCTGAACAGCGGCGCGCCTGTATAGACTCGCGCACGTGCGCCGCCACCTCCCGCTGCTTGCCCTCGCCGCCCTCGTGGCCGTCGTCGCGTCCGGATGCTCCAGCTCGAAGCCGGGCGAGAAGGTCGTGGCGCCGCTTCCGTCGACCGTCGTCGGCACCGTTCCGAAGCAGCAGACGGAGACCGTCCCGGCCGAGTACCAGAACGGCGACCCGGCTGCGGGAAAGCACGTGTTCCTGACCGCGGGGTGCAGCGGCTGCCACACCCTGTCGGACGCCGGCTCGCACGGCACCGTCGGCCCGGTGCTGACGGGCGCGAACGTTCCGCTCGAGCTCGTCGTCCACAACGTCACCGAGGGCGCGGGCGCGATGCCGAGCTTCAAGGGGCAGCTGTCGTCGCAGCAGATCGCGGACGTCGCCGCCTACGTGGTCAAGGCGTCCGCGGGCTGATCCGCCTCCCCGACGGCTTCCCCTCCGACGTCCGCGTCGTCGCGACGGACTTCGACCGCACGCTCGTGTGGACGGACGGCACGCTGCGCGAGCGGACGATCGCCGCGCTGCATCGCGCGCGCGATGCAGGCATCCCGGTGATCGTCGTGACCGGGCGGATGGTGCAGTCGGTGCGGCGTGCGCTCGAGCCGGCCGGGCTCCGCGCGCCGGTGATCTGCTACCAGGGCGCGGTCGTCGCCGACGCCGACGGGCGCTGGCTGCGGCACGAGCCGCTCCCGCTCGAGCTCGCGCGCGAGACGATCGTCGCGCTCGCGGAGGAGGGCTACTCGCCGAACGTCTACGTCGACGACGAGCTGTACGTCGCCGCCGACAACGCGAACGCGCGCGCGTATGCGACGCTCAACCACATCGCGTTCCACCCGGTCGGCGACCTGCTCGACTGGCTCGACGAGCCGCCGACGAAGCTCGTGTGCGTCGGCGACCCGGCCGCGCTCGACGAGCTCGAGCCGCGGATGAAGGCGCGCTTCGGCGATCGCGAGTACATCTCGAAGTCGCTGCCGCACTTCCTGGAGTTCGCGCAGAAGGGCGTCACCAAGGGAGCGGGACTGGACTTCCTCGCAGGGCATCTCGGCTTCACGAAGGACGAGACGATCGCGTTCGGCGACGGCGAGAACGACCTGGAGCTCGTCGCCTGGCCGTCCTACGGGATCGCCGTCGAGAACGCGACGCCCGGCGTGAAGGCGATCGCCGACTGGGTCTGCCCGCCCGCCGAGGCGGAAGGCGTGGCGCTGGTGCTGGAAGCGCTTCTAGACTCGAAGGGATGATCGATCTCCGCGCAGCCCGGAACGACCCCGAGCGCTTCCGCGCCGCGCTCGCGCGCAAGGGCGCGGCGGAGATGCTCGACGAGCTGCTCGAGATCGACGCCGGCAAGCGCAAGCTGCAGGCGAAGGTCGAGGAGCTGCGCGCGAAGACGAAGCTGAAGGGCAAGCCGACGCCGGAGCAGCTCGAGGAGCTGCAGGCGGTGAAGGAGCAGCTGCAGCCGCTGGAGGCCGAGTACGCGGAGGCCGAGGCGCGCCTCAAGGATCTCCACGACCGCGTCCCGAACCCACCCGCCGACGACACGCCCGACGGCTTCGCGGAGGAGGACGCGGTGACGGTCAAGCTGGTCGGCGAGCCGCCGTCCTTCGACTTCGAGCCGCGCGACCACCTCGACCTCTCGGCGGCGCACGGCTGGATCGACGTCGAGCGCGGCGGCAAGGTCTCCGGCTCGCGCTTCGTCTATCGCCTCGGGGACGTCGCGCTGCTCGAGCTCGCGCTGTACCGCTGGGCTCTCGACCGGATCGCGCAGAAGGGCCACGTGCCGATGCTGCCGCCGGTGCTCGTGCGGGAGCAGGCGATGTACGGCACGGGCTTCTTCCCGTCGGACAAGGGCGACTTCTACGACGTGCCGGAGGACGAGCTGTACCTCGTCGGCACGTCCGAGGTTCCCGCGGCGGCGTTCCACGCCGACGAGATCCTCGACGAGCTGCCGCTCCGGTACGTCGCCTACTCGACCTGCTTCCGCCGAGAGGCCGGCGCGGCCGGGAAGGACACGCGAGGCATGTTCCGCGTGCACCAGTTCGAGAAGGTCGAGATGTTCGTGTACTGCGAGCCCGGGCGCTCGCGCGAGGAGCACGACCGGCTGCTCTCGATCGAGGAAGAGCTCGTGCAGGAGCTCGAGCTTCCCTACCGCGTGCTGAACATCGCGGCGGGCGATCTCGGTGCGTCTGCCGCGAAGAAGTACGACATCGAGGCGTGGTTCCCCGGCCAGTCGCGCTACCGCGAGATCACCTCGACGTCGAACACGACCGACTACCAGGCGCGCCGGCTCAACATCCGCTACCGGCCGGAGAAGGACCTCGAGTTCGTGCACACGCTGAACGGCACGGCGGTCACCGCGCGGGCGATGATCGCGATCCTCGAGAGCTTCCAGAACGAGGACGGCTCGATCTCGGTCCCCGCCGCGCTCGTCGACTTCGGGGCGCCCGCGCGGCTCGGCGCCGAGCGCGTGACACACTAGGCCGCGCGGCGGGGTGCCGGAGCGGCCGAACGGGGCGGTCTTGAAAACCGCTGGCCCTTCGCGGGGCCCGTGGGTTCGAATCCCACCCCCGCCGCCTACGAGCCCTGCGGCACCCCCGGCTCACGCACCGTAGTTCTTTCGGAGGCGCGCGGCGCCCGCACGCACGAAAACTCATCCATGGCAACAACGCCGCCCGGCGAGGCGCGCAGTTCGCGGTACCCGGTCGTCTTCCGGACGGAGGAGGACGGGCAGGTCGCGGGCGCGCTCGTGATCACCGATCACGACATCGTGCTCAGCGGCCGCGGCCGCGGCAAGGGCTCGATCGAGCGGACGATCCCGTGCGCAGACATCGAGCGGGCACGGATCGGCCACGAGCCCGGCGAGCGGCTGAACGGCCATGCCACCGTCGTTCTCGACCGCCGCGGCGGGACGCCGGTGCTGATCGCGCCCTACGGCGTCCAGCTGCTCCACGAGATCCACGAGCTGCTCGCGGCGCTCGGCTCCCACCGATCGCCCGCCGCCGCGCGGGTCGACCTGGTCGTCCCGCTGAAGCCCGGCTCGCGCGAGCGCGCCCGCGAGCTCGTCGCCGACGGGCCGCCGTTCGAGCTCTCCGGCTTCGCCGAGCACCAGGTGTACCTCGGCGCCGACGACGTCGTCTTCTCGTTCGCCGGCCCGGAGGTCGAGCGCGCCGTGCAGCAGGCGATGACGCGCCCCGAGGTATGGCGTGCCGGAATCGCCTGGCGCCGCTGCATCGCCGGGCGGCCCGAAGCGGCGCCGCCCGGTTTCGACCCGGCGGACGGGCGCGAGCTGATCTTCTCCTGGCCCTAGCCTCGGGTCGAAGAGTGGTGCTGGCACCACCCCGGGAGGCCCGGCGCCGCCAATGCCACGCGACCCGTGCGGGGCGAGCCTGGTCGTGTCCTGAACACGACCCAAGGGGAAGTCATGAACCTCGCAGCGCGTGCGGGCCGTTGGAGCGCCGCACACTGGAAGACCGCCACCGCCGGGTGGCTCGTGCTCGTCGTCGCCGCCGTCGCGGCGGGGACGGTCTACGGCTCGGTGCAGCAGTCGCCCGCGGAGCAGACGAACGGCGGCGCCGCCAAGGCGGAGCGGATGCTCGCCGCCGCCGGCTTCGACACGCCGGCCGGCGAGACGGTGCTCGTCTCGTCCAGGACGGCGACCGCCGGCACGCCCGGCTTCGACCGCACGGTCGACGACGTCCGCTCGGCGCTCGCGGCGCTGCCGCAGGTCCGGGGCGTTCACGTCGGCGGCATCTCGAAGGACCGGCACGCCGAGCTGGTGCAGTTCTCGGTCGCCGGCAAGGCCGAAACCGCTTCCGACCGGATCCAGCCGGTGCTCGACCGCGTGCACGAGCTCGCCGCAGCCCATCCCGGAACCACGATCGCCGAGGTAGGCGACGCGAGCCTCGAGCGTGCGTTCAACAGTCTCGTCTCCAAGGACCTCTCACGGGCCGAGAAGCTCTCGGTGCCGCTGACGTTCCTGATCCTGCTGCTCGCGTTCGGCGCGTTCGTCGCCGCGGGCATCCCGGTGCTGCTCGCGTTCTCGGCCGTGCTCGCCGCCATCGGCCTCACCCAGCTTTCGAGCCATCTGCTCCACGAGGTCGACACCACCGCGAACGTGATCGTGCTGATGGGGATGGCCGTCGGCGTCGACTACTCGCTCTTCTACTTGAAGCGCGAGCGCGAGGAGCGGTTCCGCGGCGCCGATCCCGCGTCGGCGCTGCAGCGTGCGGCGGCGACCTCCGGCCGGGCGGTGCTGGTCTCGGGCCTGACCGTGATGACGGCCGCGGCCGGGATGATGCTCTCCGGCTCGAAGATCTTCATGTCGCTCGGCCTCGGGACGATCCTGGTCGTCGTCGTGGCGATGGTCGGCTCGCTGACGGTGCTGCCGGCGCTGCTCGGGAAGCTCGGCGACCGCGTCGAGTGGGGGCGCATC
>Ga0335071_10008740_pt1 | contig 10386 bp, 5 predicted proteins | sample Lox_Sample_15_FD_206724 | JGI IMG/M metagenome (GOLD analysis project Ga0335071, IMG submission 206724) | Soil microbial communities from Loxahatchee National Wildlife Refuge, Florida, United States - Lox_Sample_1.5 | ecosystem: Environmental > Terrestrial > Soil > Wetlands | place: USA: Florida...
CAGCGCGCAGATCGCGTGGACCGCGTACTGGTTGCCGCGGCGGGCGAGCAGCAACGAGCGCACCGCCTGGCCGCAGCCGGCGCCCACCGCCGCAGCCGCGATCTCGACGAATCCGCCGCCGTTGAGGAAGGCGAAGGCGCCGCACGCCGCGCCGACCGCGGCGCTCGTCGGGCCGGCGCTGTAGCGGGCGGGCGTCCGCTCGATCAGCGCCATCCGGCGGGCCAGCTCGCCCGGCCGCAGGTCCTCGGCGGGCCCGCTCACCAGCGCCTCGAGTGCGCGCAGCCGCGACGTATTCACTCCCGGCAGGCCGACCTCGCGCACCAGGGTCGCGGTCTCGCCGGCACGACTCGCGGTGGCGACGATGCTGCCGAGCGCGAGTTGCAGCGCGAACGCCTCCACCTGCATGCGGCGGGCGAGTTCGTCCACGAACCGGCGCACGCGATAGGCCGCGTGCCCGGCGGTCAGCAGCAGGCCCGCGAAGCGCAGCAGCTGCTCGAGCGTCTCGGTCAGCGCGCCGGCAGGTGGCTGCGGCAGTTCACTCGGCTCGTGCAGTTCCCCTCTCCCTGAGCTTGGCCGGACGCGGCGATCGGTTCCCGCCGCGCGCGCCGGTGCCGCCGGCCGCGGCTGCGGACCGGCGCGCTAGTTCGCCGGCGCGGCGGCGAACTCCTCGTTCATCCAGCGCTGCAACGCGTGCGTGTCCTGCGGCCGGCCGAGGAAGTTCCTGATCAGGTCGCTGGCCGGCATCGAGCCGCCCGGCTCGAGCACCTGCCGGCGGTAGCGCATCGGTGCATCGCCGGCGAGCAGGTCACTGCGGTCGAACTGCTGGAAGAAGTCCTCGGCGATCACCTTGTCCCAGAGATAGGTGTAGTAGGCCGACGAGTAGCCCGCGAGGTGACCGAACGACGCGAAGCTCTGGGCGTCGGAGTCGAGCGGAACCGTGAGCGTATAGCGCCGGAAGGCGCGCAGCGTCGTCGCGTCCGGATCGACGTCCTGCGGCCTGTCCTTGTAGGTGTCGTAGGACAGCGCCGAGTAGGCGTTCTGCCCCATGACCCACAGCGCGCGCCCGAAGGTCGACGCCCGGTTCATGCGCAGCACGAGCTCGACCGGGATGGTCTCGCCGGTCTGGTAGTGCCGCGCGAAGGAGGTGAGCACCTGCGGGCTGCGGATCCACTCCTCGAGCATCTGCGACGGCGCCTCGACGAAGTCCGCCTCCATCGAGATGCCGCTGATGCCCGCCCAGCGCTGCCGGCCGCCGAGGATGTGGTGCACGAGGTGACCGAACTCGTGGAAGAACGTCGATACCTCGTCGATCGTCATCAGGCCCGCGTCGCTGGCGGTCGGCTCGGGGAAGTTGCAGACCAGGGCCGCCTCCGGCAGCTGCTTGTCGCGCACGCCGTCCAGCACCGGCGCCATCTGCGCGTGGCTGTACTTGCCGGCGCGTGGGTGCATGTCGAGGTAGAACCGGCCGACCATGGCGCCGTCCTCGATGACGTCCCAGGTCTCCACCGACGGATCCCACGCCGCCGCCTGCGCCTCCTGGCGAAAGCCGACGTGGAACAGCTTCGCCGCCGTGTCGAGTATGCCGGCCTTGACCGCGGCGTACGGGAAGTAGGGCCGCACGCTCTGCGAGTCGAAGGCGAACTGGCTGCGGCGCACGAGTTCGGACAGGCGATTGCGCTCGTAGCTGGCGATCTCGGTGGCGTCCGGGCTCGTCTTGCGCTTCTCCGCGAGCAGCGCCGCGTAGTCGCGCTCCGCGATCGGCCGCGCCGCCCGGTCCACCTCGTCGATGAACGCCGCGATGTTGCGCCCGCTGCCGACCATCTTGTCGGCGGCGCTGTAGTCGGCCCAGGACGGGTAGCCGATCAGCTGCGCGATCGCGAAGCGCGTCTGCATCATGTCGCGCAGCACGGCGCTGTTCTTGGCGTACGCCCGGCCGGTGTAGGCCTGCCAGAGCCGGCGGCGCAGCGCGTCGCTGGTCGCGAACTGCAGCACCGGCCAGAGGTCGGTGTAGTTGGTCGTGATGCGGATCTTGCCGTCCGCGCCGGGCGGGTGGTTGGCGACGAAGTCGGGCGGCAGGCCGTCGAGCTCGGCGGCGTCGGCGAGCTCGAGCGTGCGGCTGTCGTCCGAGATGTTGCGGTCGAAGTTCGACTGCGCTTCGGTGAGCCGGTCCTGCAGCTTGGCGAGCTTCGCCCGCGTGGCGTCGTCCTTGTCGACGCCGGCCAGGCGGAACTCGAGCAGCTGCCGGCGCAGGTAGTACTGCGTTGCCCGGTCGGCCTTCGTCACGTCGAGGCGCGCCAGCGCGCGGTACACGCCGCGGTTCAGCGACAGCGCGGTCGCGACGCCGCTGACCTTGGTCGTCATGGCGGTCGCGTGGTCGCGGTAGGCGGCGTCCGGGTGGACCTGCTGCACGAGCGTCGAGAGGTAGATCGCGGCGTTGAGCTCGCGGATGGCCTCGTCGTAGGGTCGCAGCGTGTTGTCGAGCGTGCGCGCGCCCTTCGCGGCGACGATCGCGCCGATCGCGCGCTGCGCGCGCGCGAGGCGCGCCTCTTCCATCGACTCGAACGCGGCGATGTCGGGCTTCGCGCTCCACACGGGCGGCTGCTCCGGCAGCGCCGGGTGCGCTGCGGCGCCGGTCGCGATCAGCAGCAGCGCAGGCAGCGAGAGGCGATTCGGCGCGGTCGGCATGGCCGGGGCTCCGGGAGGGTGATCGTGCTAGCCGCGGCGGCAGGGAGGCGGGCGCCCGGCGTGCGACAGCCGGGATCGTAGGCCGAGTGGCCCCCGTTCTCAATCGCGGTGCGGGCGCGGCGCCGCGGCCGGACGGCGGCCGGCGCGTCGGCAGCCGGTCCCGCTCAGGTGCCGCGGCTCGCTCGGCGGCTCAAGGCGGCGGGCGCAGCCATTCGAGCGCGCGCCGCACCGCGGGCAGCTCGCCGGGGATCCCGGCCGCCCCCGCCGGCAGCGACTCGACGGCGCGCAGCCCGGCGCCACCGCGGTAGAGCTTCGCGTCCTCGGGGTGTCTGCCGTCGTCTGCGACCAGCGCGAGCAGGGCACGGTCGGTCGCGAGTGCCGCCGCCGCCACTGCGGCGCACACGGGTTCCGGATGAGCGTCCGCGTCGTGGGCGCCCGTCGACGACGCACCCTGGGTCGGCGACGGTGCAGCCAGGTGAGCCTTCTCGCGGCCGTAGATGCGCTCGATCGCCCCGCGCAGCTCCGCGGGCTGGCGCAGCAGCAACTGCACCGCGCGCGTACCCACCCCGGCGAGGAGCGCCTCGGCGCTGCGCGGCTCGTCGAGCACCACGATGCGGTCGATCTCGGCGGCGCGATGCCAGCGCAGCAAGCCGTCGAGGAGCACGCGGTCACGGGCGTCGACGTCGAGCCGCTGCGGCGCGACGCTGAATATCGCGTTCCACAGCGCGGTGCCGCAGTCCGCGAGCAGCGACTTGGCGATGACCGCACCGGCGCCGCGGGCGATGACCGTGACCCGGCCCTGCGGGTCGCGGCCGGTGGCGCCGGCGAACCTCGCGGCGAAGCGCTCGAGGTCCGCGCGGAATGCGCGCGCCGCGTAGCAAAGCGGCGCCGTGACGGGGTACCGGTACAGCCACACCTGGTACTGCGAGCGCAGCAGCGGGTCGGCGGCGACTTCGTTCGTCAGCTGGGCCATGGTCGTCAGCGACAGGCCGACGCCCTCCATGAGCACCAGCGGCGCGCGCTGCAGGCCGAACGGCGTCAGCGCCGAGAAGCCCTCGACCGTTCCGCGGCGCGTCGTGCCGCGCAGGCCGTAGGCAATGGCTGCCGGCCTGCGCTCGAGGCCGAGCGTGAGCGCGACCGGCGCCGTGAAGTCCGCGGCGAGCGGCACGCGCGTGGCCCCCAGCAGGAAGTCCGGCGCCTCGCCGGGGTCGAGGATCTCGATGCGGACGCGCCGCAGCCGGCGGTCGTCGTGGCCGGCGACGCTGACGAGCACCGTCCAGGGCCTGGCCGCCGTGGTGCGCGCCGGGTCCAGCACCGGGTCCGGCGCCGCGCGTCGCGTGCGGGCGGCGACCGGGATGCCGAGTCCCTCCCGCGCGCTGCGCTGGCGGATGCCGTGCAGCGGCTGATCCTCGGCGAGCACGATGTCGGTGTCGGCGGCGAGGGCGCCGCGCTGCGCCGCGTCGTCGTCGATCGCGAGCGTTCGCCCGGAGAATGCGTCGACGCGCCACGCCATCTGCCGGCGGTCGCGCAGCCAGTCCTTGACGAAGTGCCGCAGTGCCGACTGGTAGTGGCGCGCGAGCTCGGCGAGCGTGCTGCCGGGGCTCGCCAGATCGGCGGCGCTGAGCGCGACGACGTTGTGCGTCTCGAGGTAGCTGCGCAGCGCGTCGCTGCTCGCGACCATCGCCCGCATCACGGTCAGCGTGATCGTTCCCGCGTCCGCGCCGAGATCGACGCGGGCGCTCGACGGCGAGCGGCGGCGCTCGGCCGGCGGGCGCTTGCTGGCTGCCGCACGCTGCGACTGCCGCGCGCCGGCCGCCCCTTGGATCGGAGGCCTCGCCACGTTCTCTACTCCCTGCCGGCGCGCCGGGTCCGTCGTCGGACCGCCGCCGGCCCGAAAATCGTGACAGGCATCACGCCCGCCCGGACCTCGATTTGACAGAAGCGACGGCGCGGTGCGCGTCGCCAAGGCGCGACGTGACGCGCGTCACACTTTCCCGGCGGGCGGCGGGCGAGGCGGGGGCGGGGGCGGTGTTGCGCGACCGCGACCGCGGCCGGCGCGGGCGGCCTGCGGCGGCTAGGCGCCGCCCGCCAGGCCCTTGAGCGCGCGGAAGCGGCCGGTCGGCGAGACGTCCTCGGCACCGGCCTCGCCGGTCCAGAGCGCGTTGCGCTTGGCGACGAAGGCGCTCTGCGCGAGCGTCTCGAGGGAGCCGGAGCCCGCGAACAGGAAGCCCTGTCCCGCGACGCAGCCGAGCGCGAGCAGCGCGTCCACCTCAGGCTCGAGCTCGATGCCCTCGGCGACCGTGTCGAGACCGAGCGTCTCGCCGAGCGTGATCACCGCCCGCGCGAGCTCCGGGCCGTTGTAGCTGTTGGTCAGGCGGCTCACGAACGAGCGGTCGATCTTCAGAATGTCGATCGGGAAGCGGTGCAGGTACGACAGCGACGAATAGCCGGTGCCGAAGTCGTCGATCGCGAGCCGCACGCCGAGCGACTTCAGCTGCAGCAGCCGCGCGAGGTTCGACTCGGTGTTGTGCATGATCGTGCTCTCGGTCAGCTCGATCACCAGATTGCCGGGCTCGAGCCCGGACTCCGTCAGCGCGTGCGCCACGTCCTGCACCAGGTCGCCGTGCTGCAGGTGACGGCCGGAGATGTTGACCGCGAGGCGCAGCTCCGTGCCGCCGGCGACCGAGTTGCGCCAGGCGCGCACCTCGCGGCAGGCGCGCGCCAGCACCCAGCGGCCGAGCTTGACGATCTGGCCGCATTCCTCGGCGATCTGGATGAAGCGGCGTGGCATCAGCAGCCCGAGCTCCGGGTGGCGCCAGCGCACCAGCGCCTCGACGCCCAGCAGGCTGCGCGTGCCGAGGTCGACGATCGGCTGGTACTCGACCACGAACTCCTCGTTGGCGACGGCGCGGGCGATGTCGGCCTCGAGCCGCATCCGTTCCTGCAGCATCTCCTGCATCGGCGGCTGGAAGGCGACGAAGCGGTTCTTGCCGCCGGCCTTGGCGTGGTACATCGCGATGTCGGCCTTGCTGAGCAGCGCGTCGGCACCGGCGTCGGCGGTCGAGAACGCGACCCCGACGCTCGCCGAGATGTGCAGCTCGCGCGCATTGAGCGTGAACGGCCGGTCGATGCTCTCGATCAGCGCCGCCGCCAGCCGCTCGACCTCGGCACCGGTCGCGAAGCCCTCGACCAGGATCGCGAACTCGTCGCCGCCGAGGCGCGCGACCGTGTCGGAGGTGCGCGTCGACTTCACGAGACGCTGGGCCACCGCCTGCAGCAGCCGGTCGCCGGCATCGTGGCCGAGCGAGTCGTTGACGGTCTTGAAGTTGTCGAGGTCGAGGAACATCACCGCGACCTGGTGCCGGCCCCGCTGCGCGAGCGCCAGCGAGTGCTGGACCCGGTCGCGGAACAGGCTGCGGTTGGCGAGCAGCGTCAGCGAGTCGTGGAACGCGAGCTGCCGCAGCTGCTCCTCCAGCGCCTTGCGCTCGGTGATGTCGCGGAAGTTGAGCGCAAGGCCCTGCACCGCGGAGTCGCGCGTCAGGTTGCTGCCGACGATCTCGAGCACGTAGCGGTTGCGCCCGCGCTCGATGCTCATCTCGACCGGTCCCACGGCCTCGCCGGCGGTGCCGGCGACGTCGGCCAGGAAGGCGCGCAGGCGCTCGGCGTCGCCGCCCGACCAGAGGTCGACCAGGTTGCGGCCGCCGACGTCTTCCGGGCGCAGCCCGAGCGTGCGCTCGGAGGCCGGCGAGGCGAACCGCAGCGCGCCGTCCACGCCGACGATCATGATGACGTCGGAGGCGTTCGCGATCAGCGACGCATAGCGGGCCTCGACGAGGCGCGCCGCTCGCCGCTCGCGCGTCAGCGCGTCCTCGCGCAGCACCAGCGCCTGGCGCACCATCACGAGCAGCGCGAGCGCGAACACGACGATCGTCATGACCGTCGCCGGGCTGCCGATGTCGCCGTGCGTCAGGGTCACGAGCACGAGGAAGGCGGCCAGCATGGCCGCGTAGGGCAGCGACTGCGCGGCGGCCCGCGTCGCGCCGGACTCCGCCTCGCCGGCGCCGAGCCGCATCTGCTCGCGCCCGGCGGCGGCCAGCGGCACGTAGCACGAGACGTAGAGGATGTCCTGCAGGTCGCCGGGCAGGTAGTGGCCGGTGATCTTGGCGACCGACCAGGCGACGTCGCCGAGCAGCATCGTCGCGAAGCCGACCGACAGCAGCAGCGAGACGCGCCGCCCGGTCGAGTTGTCGGCCCCCGCCAGCAGCAGCACGCCGAGCGTCAGCACCAGCACGCAGTTGAGCGCGATGTAGGTCTGGCTGAGGGTGTTCTTGAGGACGTCGATCTCGGTGCTCGAGGCGGCCGGGCGGATGATCAGGAACCAGAAGAACGCGCCGAAGCCCGCCACCAGGATCACCGCGTCGAGCAGGAACTGCGTCCAGCGGATCCGCACCGCGGCGGCGCGGATCATGAGTCCCACGGCCGTGAAGAAGAACGGGTAGAACGCGAGGTAGAAGAGGTCGGCGACGCCGGGAAAGGGATCGACGTCGTGCAGCCACGAGACGACGCCGATCGTCGTGCCGACGGCATACAGTGCCAGCGCCGCCGACAGGCAGCGCCACGCGGACCGCGTCGTGCCCGGCTGCATGCGGCGCGTCGCCGCGATGGTGACGATGAGCGCGGTGACGCAGGCGGGCGTGTCCGCCAGCAGCCCGACGTAGTGCCGGACCGTCTCGCCGCCGAACCCGGTCAGCATCCAGCCGACGCAGACGACGACGTAGATCACGAGCGCGACGCACAGCCGGTCGACCCATCCGGACGGCGCGGCGGCACGCTGTGCTGGTGTGGTTCCTGCGCTCGCGGCCACCGGCGGCACCCCTGGCTCGATCGTCGTGAAGGCGCGCCGGGCGACCCAGATTAAGTCGCCAAGCGCAGCGTCTAAACATGCGGTGGGCGGCCGGCGCTGGCAAGCGGGACCCGCGCGCGCTGGGATGCAGGTCTCGTTTGGCGCAGCGCACGCGCGCGCCGCCCGCCGGCGTCGGCGGGCGGTGGCGTGCGCCGCGCGCGGACTGTGAACTGGCTCCGGCTTTGCGGACTGGCGGGGAGCGGCGGGCCTCGGGCGGCGTCGCGGGCGCGCTCGGCGCGGCGCTCTGGTCCCGCCGCCGGTCCATCGCGGCTGGCGCCGCGGCCGGCCCGCCGGCTCACCAGTAGTGGACCGCCATGCGGGTCGCGAGCACGTACAGCAGCAGCGCGAAGATCCGCTTCAGCACCACGACCGGCAGCCGGTGGGCGATACGCGCCCCCGCGGTCGCCATCGGCCCGCTCGCGAGCACCAGCGCGAGCAGGGCCGGCAGGTAGACGAAGCCGAACGAGTGCGGCGGCAGGTCGGGCGCGTGCCAGCCGGTGATCACGTAGCCGACCGTGCCGACGAACACCACCGGGATCGCGATCGCGGCACCGGTGCCGATCGCGGTCAGCATCGGCACTCCGCAGTGCAGCATCCACGGCACGGTGAGGAAGGTGCCGCCGGCCGAGACCAGCCCGCAGACCACGCCGATCGCGAGGCCCACCGCGAGCGTCACGGCGCGGCCGGGCAGCGCGACCACCCGGTCCGTGCGCCGCCCCAGCAGCATCTGCGTGGCGCCGCCGTAGACGATCAGCGCGAAGGCGAGCGCGAGGTGGCGCTGGTCCACCCAGCCGCTCGACACCGACGACAGCATCGAGCCGCACACCATCCCCGGCGCGAGGTGCGCCGCCACGCGCCAGTCCACCGCACCGCGCAGGTGGTGCGCGCGCACGCTGGCGCTCGCGGTGAGCACGGCCGACGCCATCGCGGTGCCGAGCGCGAGGTGTACGCCGTGATCGGCGGACAGGCGCTCGGCATCGAACAGGGCCGCGAGGATCGGCACCAGCGTCATGCCGCCACCGATGCCGAGCAGGCCGGCGAGCAGGCCGACGGCGGCGCCGGCGACCGCGAAGGCCAGCAGCCAGATCACCGCCGCACCGCCCGTGCGCCGGCGCGCGGCGGCCGTCCCGGACACCGGCGCATCGCGCGCCTCAGAAGATGCCCGCCGCGACGCCGGCCGCGAGCGTGGCGCCGAGCTCGCGGGCGCGGGCGAGCGCATCCGCGTCCGGCTCGCCGACGACCACCAGCGGCGGTACGACCGTCGTCCAGCCGTAGCCGGTCGCGATGCGCTCGACCGCGCGGACAGTGCCCGTGCCGTCGGTGCCGGCACTGACGAAGAGCGCATACGGCAGCCCGGACGTGCGGCCCTCGCACGGGTAGAACGTGCGGTCGAAGAAGTCCTTGAGGGCACCGGACATGTAGCCGAAGTGCTCGGGTGTGCCGAGCAGCAGACCGTGCGCGGCCAGCAGCTCCGGCGCGCCGCACTCAAGCGCCGGGCACGAGCTCAGCGTCACGTCCTCGGCCGCCTCGCGCACGCCGGCCTCGACGGCGATGCGCAGGCGATCGGTCCGGCCGCCGCCGTGTCCGCCGTAGACCAGCAGGATCCTGCGCATCACCCGACTCACCCCACCCCGCCTCCGTCGCCGTCCGCGGTGACCGCGGCGCGGCCTGCAAGCCGCCGCCGAAGCGTACCGCGTCGGCGTGCGCGGCGTGTGGCGTCGTGGCAGGACGGGCGGGCCGACGCGCGCCGGCGCCGCCCGCTAGACTTCGATGCCCTGCGCGTGCAGGTACTCGTCGTAGCCGCCGCTGAAGTCGGCGACCGCGCCGTCGGGGCGCAGCTCGATGATGCGGGTGGCGAGGCTGCCGACGAACTCGCGGTCGTGCGAGACGAACACCAGCGTGCCGGGATACTTCTCGAGCCCGATCTGCAGCGACTCGATCGTCTCCATGTCCATGTGGTTCGTGGGCTCGTCCATGAGCAGCACGTTCGGCCGGGTCAGCATCAGCTTGCCGTAGATCATGCGGCCCTTCTCGCCGCCCGACAGCACCTTGACCGACTTCTTGATCTCGTCGCCCGAGAACAGCAGCCGGCCGAGCGTGGCGCGCACGATCTGGTCGTCGTCGGCCTTGCCGGTCCAGGTGGACATCCACGTGAACAGGTCGACCTTTTCGGCGAACTCGGCCTGCGGGTCCTGCGGCATGTAGCCGCGCTCGGCGTTCTCGACCCAGCCGATGTGGCCGGCGGTCGGGGCCAGCTCGCCCGCGAGGCAGCGCATCAGCGTGGTCTTGCCGATGCCGTTCGGGCCGATGATCGCGACCCGCTCGCCGGCCTCGACCTTGAAGCTGAGGTCGCGCAGCACCGGGGCGCCGGATCCGGGGTAGGCGAAGCTGAGCTTCTCGACCGTCACGGCCGAGCGGTACAGCTTCCTGGCCTGCTCGAAGCGGATGTACGGGTTCTGGCGCGAGGAGGGCCTGATCTCCTCGATCTTGATCTTCTCGAGCTGCCGGCGCCGCGAGGTCGCCTGGCGGGCCTTGGAGGCGTTGGCGGAGAAGCGCCGGATGAACTCCTGCAGGTCCGAGATCCGGTCCTTGGCCTTCGCGTTGGCGGCCTCGACGCGCTGGCGCGCCTGCACCGACGCCAGCATGAAGTCGTCGTAGTTGCCCGGGTAGACCTTGAGCTGCTGGAAGTCGAGGTCGGCGATGTGCGTGCAGACCTGGTTCAGGAAGTGGCGGTCGTGGCTGATGATGATCATCGTGGCGTCGTAGTCGTTCAGCACGCCCTCGAGCCAGCGGATCGA
>Ga0335071_10008741_pt1 | contig 10385 bp, 7 predicted proteins | sample Lox_Sample_15_FD_206724 | JGI IMG/M metagenome (GOLD analysis project Ga0335071, IMG submission 206724) | Soil microbial communities from Loxahatchee National Wildlife Refuge, Florida, United States - Lox_Sample_1.5 | ecosystem: Environmental > Terrestrial > Soil > Wetlands | place: USA: Florida...
CGTCTTCGGATTCTTGGTATGCGCGGCTTCGTCAGGAGCCATAGTGTGAATGTGAACGAAGTCGTAATCGGAAAGGTGTTCACAAGCTATAGAAATCCTTTCCGCCAGATCCTGGCCCGGGTTTCCGGTGCTCTTCACTCGCAAAACATCCATACCTAGCGAACTACATATGCCCCACTGAACCAGCTTGGCGGAAATGGAAAGCGCCTTGAGTCCCCACCGCTTGCTGAACGGAACAATAGTCTGCGGCTGATCTGCAAGGTGCGTTATCAAGGCGTTGATTGGTTGCTCACCGCGAGCGAGCCTTTCAAGGTTTATGGGATGTGCGCTCAGCCTTCTGTATGTCCACATCAGATACTGTTTGAGCGCAGCAGCGGTCTTCTGAGCCGCGACATGGTTGCCGGCCGAATCCAGCGGTTTGACTTCCGCAGCCACAAGCTGATTCCCCATGGGATCGCTATCAGTCACAAGCGGCGAAACATTGCCACTGATCACCAGGATACCTTCGACTCCGGTCACCGGCTTGAAACTAAAGCGAATGCCCTCCCACTCGAAACTTGCCACGTCCGTCATCAGCGTTGCCACTTCTTCGCGCGTGCATCGAGGGAGGCGCTCCTTTATCATGAGCGCTCCATTCTCGTCGGCTGCCGTAACAAGTCGCCCGAGGACGGCTACGTTCTCCGGTGACAACTTGATACCTGCTCCCAGGGCCTCCAGCACCCCCCGCCGGGGCATGCTCCGCCAATCGTAGCCGAACAAGGAGAAATGTGCGTCCTGGCTAGAAAAGGCCATGCCTAATCTATTAGCGTGAAACAGGCCGTTGGATCCTCGTTCCGCCAGGCGATCCAGGGTAGGCGTTACGGCTGCTTGGAGAGGGGTCATGTCCCCCAGCTCCCGGAAGGAGCGGTCACCAAGTCCATCCAGGAGTATGACAACACATTTTGAAAGCATGGAGAGTCTCCATTCGGTCGGAGGTGCCCGGGGAAATGCTCTTCGACAAGTGATAGGGTTAAAGCCTTTTCCGGGCCATTCGAATTGGGTTCATATAGCCAATCGGTATCAGCCCGTCCGTAATCGGCGAAGCCGGCCTACGACATCCCATTTTCTCAAGAGAACCGCGACAGCGGCCGGCACGAGGTGCTCCCACGGCTCGCCCGCGATCATCCGACGGCGGATTTCAGCTCCGGTCAGTCCCTTTTTCTCGGCCGATTTGTCCCACATCACCTCGGTCTTCAGACCGACCGATTTGAATAACTCGAGCTTTCGACGGCCCCACTGATCGTAAATCGTCAGGTAGAAAACTGCATCTACTGGGACGTAGTACTTGTACAGCTCCGTCACGTTAATGGGAAACGGCACTATTGAAAACTGCGCCTGAGGAACGCCTACCTCCTCAAAAGAAGCGCGGAGCAAGGCGTAGCGCTCGTAGTACGTGAGAGGATTGGCAATTGGATCGCTTCGCTGGGGATCGGCTGGATCCTCTCTGGTCAGCGATGGATCCGGATTTGTGATTCCTACGAAGAGATGTTTGCAACGCTCCTTTCCGGCAAGAAGGTACTGCATATGATCGTTGTGCAGGACTTGAAACCGACCGTGTATGACACCGATGTTGGTCATGTCAGAAGCCGTTTAACCCCCTGTACTGCATCACGTGACACATTGTAAAGACGCATGACAACCCCCCAGAACGGAAAACGTTCGACTAAATTCCTCGTGAGGTTAGTGCATCATTTCTGCCCCGCCAAGGGGATTTGAACCCCTGTCGCCGGCGTGCAAGGCTGCTGATATAGTCTTCTCCACTGCCACGGTTTGTAGGAATATAGCGTGATTTCTGGGTTTCCTCAACTTCCCGGTGTGTTGATTGGTGCATTTTTCGTCAGAAAAAGACGACTTTTGCACACAAAGAACGCACCGGAGTGTAACATGGAAGGAGCCCTGTGCCCACCGTGAGAGGCTGAGCTAACCCTTATATAATCAACAAGTTATCTGACTTTCCCGAAATCAAGCGCCCTAAACGTCCTTCAATGTAATGGCAAATTACTTGATATTTCATCAAAAGAGGGGAAGGCATGAGGGGTGTGATAACTCCGCTACTTTGATCTTGACAACAGGTTTTCGTTTGACCTGAATTTTACCTATATGAACTCACAGCCTCGGCCGGCTTCGAGTGATAGACCAGTGTCAGTGCTCGGATGGACTCGTTCGTTCGGACTCTTCCGGGAGAACCCTTTCGGCCGCCTCCCTGACGGTCACCATTAACTTCTTATGATTAATGGGCTTCTCCACTATTGCATCGACGGCCGATTCAAGGATTTTCTCTTGTTCCAGCTGCTGACCTCCCCACCCGGTCAACAGAATAAATGGCGTCTTGGGCAGGCCTCGTTCTCGGCAGATTGCCCGGATAGCTTTACCCACCTCCCAACCATTCATGCCCGGCATGCCCAGATCACAGATCACCACGTCGATCTTGTTGTTCCTGAATATCTCAAGAGCTTCTTCTCCAGACTTTGCGGAGTAAACCGTGTTCCCCTGTTTGGTCAATAGTCCCTTAAGGTGCATGACAATGATCCCCATGTCGTCAACCACAAGGATGTTTAATTTGGCTCCTAGAACCTCTTCGCCCGAAGGTATTGGCATTTCGAGAGTCTCTTTGGCCAAAGGAAGCGTCACAGTAAAGGTGGTGCCTTTTCCGTCTTCGCTCTCCACAGAAATAGTCCCACCATGACGACTGATGATCCCGTGACTCACTGCGAGCCCCATACCGGTTCCGATGGAGGCTCCTTTAGTGCTCCAGAAAGGCTCAAACACTTTCTTGAGATGCTCTCTCCTTATTCCCACCCCATTATCAGCGACCTGGAGCATGACCTGATCTCCTTGGAAGAAGGTCCTGATTCGAATTTCGCCCCCTTTTGGCAAAGCCTCGGAAGCATTCTTCACGAGATTAACCAGCACCTCTAAGATCTCGCTTTCCTTTGCGTTCACAAAACATCGAGCCGCGAGTTCCAGATTCAGGGCGACACTTATACCTTCCTTGTCCGGACCGGTTTTCCAAAAAGGCCTTGTCATCTCAGCCGCCTGCTCCACAGTTTTGGAGAGGTCAAACACCTCGCGTTCAGGAGATTGGATCTCACCGCGGATCTGGGCAAAACTCTGGAGTCGTCTAACGGTTTCGGTGCCAGACCTCGAAATCTGAAGTAGCTCTTCGACTGTCTTTTTGACTTCGAAGAGGCTTCCCATTTCCAGATCAACTAATGCGAGGTCAAGGCCGCCCACGACCATTTGGAGCAGGTTGTTGAAGTTATGGGCTACACCGCCGGCAAGGTCGCCAATGGCCTTGAGGCGCTCGGTCCGGATGGCGAGTTCTTCGGCTCGTCGCTTTTCCGTGATGTCTTCACAGGTCACCATCTCTTCGCCGGACGGCAGACTCAACGGAATGAAACTAACGATTTTTTCGGTTCCATCCCTACACGTGACCGTAAAGATCCTTGGTCGCACTTGACCGATTTTGGCTATCCTTGCGTCATCAATCCACGTTGAAATCACATTGTGTCGGTATTCTGTATTAGGATACGCCCTCCTGAACCATTCTCTGCCATTGGGGACATCTTCGAGAGCGTACCCGAACATTTCTTTGAATTTCGGATTGATGTACTGAAAGGCCCCTCCTTCTTTGATTACCACAATACCAAGGGGGGCCCCCTCTGCTAAGGCTCTGAATCTTTGCTCGCTTTCACGAAGTGCCTCTTCCGATTGCTTGTGCTCGGCCATCTCCACAAGGAGCTTTTCGTTCGTATCTCTCAACTCGGTGGTCCGTTCCTCTACCCTACGCTCAAGCTCATTGCGAGCTGTTCGAAGTTCTTCCTCTGCCCTTTTTTGATCCGTGATATCACGACTGATTCCCACCATTCGTACTGCATACCCCTGCTTATCCCATTCCATGACTTTAGCCCGAGAGAGAACCCATATGTACTCGCCCGATTTGTGGCGGAGCCTGTGCTCAGATTGGTACAGAGGAGTGCGACCTTCCACATGAGCGTTGAAAGCGTTCACGACCCGATCCATGTCATCAGGATGAACGAGTTTCCCCCACGAACTTACGTGAGGCTCCAGTTCATCGACAGAATATCCCACCATCTCCGCCCGGCGATCATTGATGAAGGCCTCTCCGGTCTTAAGATTGTAATCCCACAGACCAAGGTCGGCGCCCTTTAGAGCAAGTTCAAACCTCTCCTCGCTTCCGCGCAACGCGGCTTCAGCCTTCTCCTTTTCTGCGATTTCTCGCTCAAGTTGGGCGTTCTGTTCCTGAAGTCTTTGCCGCATATTCCGAAGCCTTAGGTGTATCTTTACACGGGCTGTGACCTCCTCTCCTTGAAATGGTTTGGTAATATAGTCTACTGCACCGGCGGCAAAGGCCTTCACTTTCTCCGTCGCCTCATCGAGCACAGTGAGGAAGATAATCGGGATATCGGAAGTTCGTTCGTCATCTTTGAGGACTCGACAGACCTCGTACCCGTCCATGTCCGGCATTTTGATGTCCAGGAGTATTAGGTCAGGTGGAATGGAACGAGCCGCCATTAAGGCGATTTCACCACTGGGCGCTGGACGGACGTTATATCCGTACTCGCTGAGCATCGAAACCAGAACGTCAAGGTTCTCCATCGTGTCATCAACCACGAGAATGTCAGCCACGGACTCTTGGTTTTTCAATTTGGCTGCCTCCATTCCTCCGTAAGAGCTACAATCTCGTCGAAGCGGTAGCGCTTGAGCAATCGCGAGAGCGCACGAGCCAATGCTTCATCACGCACACGGATGTCTTCTACCAAGGCGGATGTCTCTCTGAGATGCGCTGCTGCTGCCGAATGATTCAATTGGCTGAGCCACTCAGTCGGAAGAGCTGCCAGGTGTTCTCGTATCCTTGCGTACTCGAGTTCCTGCGATTCGTCCCTTACTTCAGCGGATTGCTCCGCGAAATTGAAACGAACGCCGAGGTGCTGCTCAAGCTTCTTGACGATGTCGCGCAAACGAATGGGTTTACTGACAAAGTCATCACACCCCGCGCTCATGACCAAATCCTTTTCGTGTGCAAAGACGCTGGCGGTGACCGCAATGATCTTTATCTCCTGACCTTTTTCGGCGGCTTTGATCCTACGAGCCGCCTCGAACCCGTCCATTACCGGCATACGCATGTCCATGAAGACCAGGTGGGGGTGCCAGTCTTGACTGATCTCAAGGCCATCCTGCCCATTTACGGCTTCCCGAACCTGGAATCCCAACGTTTCTAGAAACTCCATCAACACGGTACGGTTCTCCGGATTGTCCTCCACGACGAGGACTCGATACATGGGCTGCCCAGGAGCCAGGCCGATAATGTCGTTGACACTATCGACAGCGGACTGGTCTACTTCGATTGCCGGTTCAATCTCCACATAAAAAGAGAAGATCGAGCCCTTGTCCATTTCACTGGAGACGCTGATCTCGCCTCCCATCAACTGTACATACTGGCGGCTTATTGGTAACCCCAATCCTGTGCCTTCCCCCGACTTCCGTCCGCTCCCCGTCTGTACAAAAGGATTAAAAATGTGCTCAATTTCGGATGCGGGAATTCCTGGTCCACTATCTGCGACCTCAAAACGCAGCAACCCTTTAGCACTTCTATTCTCCTGAGGATCCTCATAGCCTACATTCAAGAACACTCTTCCCTTTTCGGTGAACTTGACAGCGTTGCCCAAAAGGTTGACCAGTACTTGCGTCAATTTGCCCTGGTCTGTCTTCACATATCGGGGCAAATTTGCGTCACGTTTAATCTGCAGTAACAAGTTCTTGGCATCCGCATGCACCCTAATCATTGAATCAATGCCATCAAGTGTCCCATAAAGATCAAAGGGGACCACTTCAAGTTCTACTCGACCTGCCTCGATCTTGGACATAATGAGCACATCGTTGATAAGATCCAACAGGTGCTCGCCACTACGAGCAATCACGTTCAAATTTCCTCGCTGGGTAGATGTAGCGTTGGGATCACGTTTCATCAATTGGGCAAAGCCGAGAATGGCGTTCAAGGGGGTCCGGAGTTCATGGCTCATGTTTGCCAGAAAGGTGCTCTTCGCCTGATTTGCGGATTCGGCAGCTTCTTTTGCTCGCGCCAATTCTTCAGTTCGTTCGGCTACCCGTTTTTCCAGAGTGATGCTTTGCTCAAAAGCCGACCGTTCCTTGTCTTGCGAGGCTTTCAGGGCCGCAGACTGTGCTTCTTCTTTCTCTTTCTTGAGAATGTTGACACGGTCGGCCAGCGCGAACGACATAAACAGTAAAAACAGCACTGACCCAATCCGTTGGACATGTTCCGTGAATGCAGTGCTTGGAATAACGCCGAATCTCACCATCGCCAAGGTGACTATTCCGATCACGCAGGGCACTGCCGCCAGCACGAAATAACGGGCAGCTCGATTCTTTTGTTTCAAGGCAAGAAATCCCGCTATAATCCCCACTGCGCACACTACTATCCCGAATCCCATCAGTGGCCCCACTATAACGCGATAATCAACAATCGGAATTAGAATTGTCAGGAATCCGGACAGGGCAAGCAATAGGTTCATAAACTTATGCAGGCCCGGAAAATTACGCCTCGTTTCGAGAAAAGCGCCGACAAACTTTAGCCATGCAGCAGTCATGATTGCTAGAGAATACAGCTCGATGGAACGGCCGAGCCATACCCGATTGGGCCAGAGGTACTGATACGCCACTCCTTCAAACAGCAATTGATGAAATAAGAAAGTGATTATCAATATTACGTAATAGAAATAGCTTTTGTCGCGCAATGAAAGCATGAGAAAGAGATTGTAAAACGCCATTATGATCAAAATGCCATAAAAGATTCCCAATTTAAGCGATTCAGCCTCACTTGCCTGGGCGAATGCGTCGACAGACCATAAAATGAGGGGCAAAGTCATGTCCGCTTGACTTTCAAAGCGGAGGTAAATTGCCGTTTCGCTTGCAGGAGCGAGGGGGAGTCGGAAAACGAATGTGCGATACGGGACATCTCTGGTGTTGAACGGCAAAGCGGTCCCGGTTTTTTTGACTTCAAAACCCGCACCCTGAGCCCGTGGTAGATAAAGATCTACATGTTGCAGTAGTGCGTAAGCCACCTCCAAAATCCATTTCGTTGACGGGCCCGCCTCGTTCCTGACCCGAAAGCGGACCCAGTAGGCTGAGGCAGTGTGGCCGAAAATGGGGACTGCAACCTGACCGGGCACAAATCTCCCATCAAGTTCTGCCGAAACGACCTGTTCAATGGTCAATCTTGTAGTGGGATCCTCCAAAATGTCTAGGTACAAACCCAGCGGGTATTTTCCAACTTCTTCAGTGAGAACCACCGTCCTTGCGGGTTGAGTTGGGGCGGTGTCTTGGGCATGGCTATTTACTGATGCCACAATGGTGAATAAGAGAGCCATTATCAGGAATCGGGAAATCGCTTTCATTGGTTCACAAGTATCTGGAGTGCTCGGCTGTTCCACGGTCCTGAAACTTGCAGCAAGGGCCTGGCGGCCCCCTTTCTAGCGAAACGAGTGATTGGAGTTGAGTGATCTTGAACAAGCTTAGCAGAGCCACTTCTCAGTTCTGTGCCAAACTTGTGGACAGTCTCGCTCTTATTTAATCATACTTAGATTATTCCCGAACGTCAATTTTGCTATGGAAAGTCGGGCTCTTCCCCATATGCGGCCGGCAGTGATGATTCATGAAGCAGGGCCAAGCTACATCGTGCGAGCATGTGAGCACGTGGCCTTTCACATCCAGCCCTGAGAGATATAGGAAACAGCGATTACATCTTTCCTCAGGCCGCACATAAAGAGGCCGTCTGCGTATACGCGCCTCAGCCTGTCTGCCGGAAGATAAGAGAACAAGGCAGAAGCCATACTCACATCGTGCCTCATCCAAGCTCCCCCGGAAGATTTTCTCTCTGACACAGGAGGACAACAGACTATGCCTCCAGCTGAACGTGTGGTACAAAATCCGGAAGCAGGTCAATGCTGCAGCAATGATCAAGAAGAGGTCGGAGGAGAAGAGCATGAAGGTGGTCGGATTCAATGGGAGCCCACGGAAGGATGGAAACACCGCTGCATTGATCCAGAAAGTCTTTCGTGAAATGGAGAATGAGGGGATAGAAACGGAGTTTGTTCAGCTCTCCCACAAGAGTATTCATGGCTGTGCATCGTGTTACCAATGTCTCGAGAAGAAGAATGAGCGATGTGCCGTGCAAGATGACGCGGCAAACGAGTATATCGAAAAGATCACTCGTGCACAGGGTGTTGTCTTGGGATCTCCTGTGTATTTTATGGATGTCACACCTGAGATGAAAGCGTTGATCGATCGGGTGGGTTTTGTTTCCAGATCGAACGGGGGGATGTTCAGGAACAAGGTGGGCTGCTTGGTGGCCGCGGCGCGGCGTACCGGTGCCGTGCACACTTTGGACACCATGAGTCATTTCTTCCTGAGTATGGAGATGATCGTTGTCGGCCGTGCGATCGGTATAGGCCGGGACAGAGGTGATGTGGAGAAGGATGAGGAAGGCATGATGCTGGCAGAGTCTCTGGGGAAAAGGATGGCATGGGTGTTAAAGAGGATTTGCTCGTGAGATATTCCCTAGCAGAGACGCAGAGATCATTCAGATTTGGTGTCTGACAATGGGGCGAAGAACCACATTGACGTCGAGATTTTTGCGGTCACTCATTCCTGAAAGAATACCCTGGTTTGCTGCCCGCCTATACGACCAAATGGCTCACGGAGCCATTGAGACCTACTACAAGGAAGTGGCGGGGTCTGTCACAGCCCACTTAAGTCAGGGTTTGGTCTTGGATGTTGGTACTGGTCCTGGATATCTCTCCATCGAGATCGCCAAGCAGGCACCCCGGATCGCAGTCGTCGGAATCGACTCGTCGAAAGCGTTGGTGCGTATAGCTCAACAAAATGCAGAGATGGAGGGTATGTCAGATCGAGTCCGATTCCTGAAGTGCGATGGCAGCAGGCTCGACTTTGCAGATGATTCATGCGATCTCGTGATCAGCACGGGTTCCCTCCATGCCTGGAAGAGTCCGGTGCTCGTGATCGACGAATGCTTCAGGGTCCTCAAAGCGGGGTGTGAAGCCTGGTTATTAGACCCGGCACAGATCATGACCCCGGAGACTCAACGGCTCTTGGAGAGTGGCCTCAAGCCGGTGGACAGGCTCGCTTACTGGTGGGGCTCTTTCACTTCCAACCTCACGCCACCCTACACCGTCGGGGAGATTGAAGAGATTATCCGCATGACAAAATTTGAGAAAGGGACCGTAGCTGAAGGAAAATGGCTCACGGTCAAGCTGAGAAAAGATGCCGGTCCAACAAGCCGAAACTCGTCAACGATCCAGCGATGAAACCAGCGAGAAGTCTCATAGCGGTCGTTCCGGATCATTTCACTGACCTGACGTTCCACCCTAGGAGACTCTCACGCAAAAGGCTCCTGGCTTGATACTCTTACCCTGAGACAGATAAACCTCTACCTCCGAAAGCATCTTGAAGATCGTCTCCACCTTAGAACGATTCCGGTTCATCTTTGACCTCCATGCTTAGCCCAGGTCTTACTCTATACTAACTTAGCACTCGGACCAGTTTTTGGGGGCCAGGTCACTCATAAGCAATCTGAGTTTCTTGTTCCGTACTCAAGCATTAAGGAAAGCAGTTGTGCGATCTCATCGAGGCGGTTGTAGATTCGAATCCCTTGTGCGTTCAGGTCTAATATCGCTTGGCTTTCCCATATACTATGATGGCTGCCGATAAGGACAGGAATCCCCATTTCTTTTTCCAGGGATTGAACTGCCTGCATCATCTGCTTCTCAATTTCGAGAAATACCTTCATTTCGACGGGAGTATTTTCATCGTGTAGTCCGGGGCGACCAAACCCATGCACAACGAGAGCGTCCACTTCGCTCGATTCAAGAATGCCTCGGGCAAGCCTGAGGAGGATGTCGACGGAGCCGAAAAGCCCTGAGGCACCCCAATCTACAGGGTTTCTTGTTGAGGCCCTAACAGGAAGACCCATCGACCCGAGTGCTTTTCGGAGCCTCGGACTGAATTCAGGGACCACTAGACCCGCCGCTTCAAGAGAATCTGAAAGGGCTACTCCCCATGATCCCCCCATCGTCACAATTCCTATCCTGGAACCTCGCAAGCGGGGTCGCTCGATCAACGCATGTCCAACGGGAAGTAGAAGCTCCATCGTTGGCGAGATAATGATGCCCACTTGACGAAAAATCCCGTTGTAAATCTCTTTTTGACCTGAAAGGGCGCCGGTATGGCTTTGAGCTGCCCGCGCGCTACCAGTTGATTGTCCTGCCTTGTAAAGGACTACCGGTTTT
>Ga0335071_10008742_pt1 | contig 10384 bp, 6 predicted proteins | sample Lox_Sample_15_FD_206724 | JGI IMG/M metagenome (GOLD analysis project Ga0335071, IMG submission 206724) | Soil microbial communities from Loxahatchee National Wildlife Refuge, Florida, United States - Lox_Sample_1.5 | ecosystem: Environmental > Terrestrial > Soil > Wetlands | place: USA: Florida...
GCAAGAGCTGAACCACGATGACGGACGGCGGATTCGGGGAGAAGGCGTACACCGCAAAGCGCGCGGAGTGTCCGAGGATGCCAATGACCATGGTCCAGCGCCAGCCCAGCCGCTTCAGCGTGGCGCCCAGGATCAGCATGGTCAGCATCTCGGCAATCTGGCCCAGGCTCATCACCGGCATAATCCAGTTGCCCGGAATGCCGACGCCGCCCGCTGCGGCGCTCGTGCCCAGGAAGGTGCCGGTCCAATTGAAATAGCTGTAGAGCACGAACGAATCCACAAACGTCACGACCCAAAGCACCAGGACGAACGGGTGCTTGAGGAGTTTGACGGCTTCGAGCCAGGCAAAGCGGTCGGCGCCGCGCTCCACCTTTTTGGGCGGCGTGTGGGGCAGCATGAGGCTGTAGGCCGCGAGGATTAACGAGGCGACGCCGGCGACAATGTATGTCCAGCGGGTGGCTTTGAGGAGCGCTTCCCCCGTCAGGCCCGAGCTCAGCACCGTGCCGAGCCACCCACCCAGGCCCTGGGGGTTGGCGGCGTGGACTTTGTCCCAGTCCACCAGGATGAAAGTAAAGGGCCAGGCGGCGAGAATCCAGCCGATGGTGCCCCCCACGCGCACCAGGCCGAACTCCTTTTGCGAGTCCTTCATATTGGCGAACGCGATGGAGTTGGCGATGGAGAGCGTCGGCACGTAAAGCACGCAATGCACGAGCATGAGCCCGAAGAAGGGCCAGAACGATCGGCAGAACGCCAGGAGGAGAATCGCGGTCCCGCCCACCAGATGGCTGAAGGCGAGGAATCGCTCCGCGGCAAAATGGCGGTCGGCGTATTGATTGCTGAAGAACATGCCAATGATGGCCGCGATGGGAAAGGCATTGAGGATCCAGGATTGTTCCACCGGGGTAAACTTGAGGCTGGGCAGGTAGCCGTAGATCAGCGGCAACCAGCACCCCCAAATGAAGAACTCCAGCACCATCATCAGGAAGAGTTTGAAGCGGATCGGACTATTCATAGCTCAGTTGCTCGCGAGCCTAAGAGAAGAGCCCGTAAGGAGGCAAGCGCCGATAAGCCGATAAGCTGGTCAGCGGTGCCATTCGGCCCTCGACGTCCGTGCGCCGCGTGCGTATGCTTTTGCCATGCGAGCCGCACTGAAGGCTTTGCCGCCGCTGATCCTTGCGTCTGCGTCCCCGCGGCGGGTGGAGTTATTGCGCCAGTTGAGCCTCGATTTCAAGGTCGTGCCGAGCCATGCGCCGGAGATTCATCACGAGCAGATGACGGCGCGTGAGTTGTCTCAGGTCAACGCCTACCGCAAAGCCCGCGCGGTTGCCAAGAAGCTGCCCGACGCCCTGGTGCTGGCCGCCGATACGTTGGTTTATCTGGAGACGGCGCTGTTTGGTAAACCGGCCACGCTCGAGGACGCCTATCTGATGCTGGAGCGGTTGCAAGGCCGCACGCACCAGGTGATCACGGGCATTTGCCTGCTCCATCTGCGCGATCATCGCCAAACCCTGTTTGCGGAGAGCACCGACGTCACCTTTCTGCCTCTGGACGACGTGAAAATCCGGCGCTACCTCAACCGGGTGAACCCGCTCGATAAAGCGGGCGCCTACGCAATTCAGGAGGAAGGCGATTTGATCGTGGAGAAGATCGTCGGCTCCTACACCAACGTTGTCGGCTTGCCCGTCGAGCGGCTCACTGCGGAGCTGCAGGCGTGGACCACAATCTAACGCGCGCCGCTCGCGAGGACCGTTAGACCCGGCTCAACTCCTGCCAGAGATAGGCGCTCATCAACTGCCCCTTCTCGAAGCAGCCCAGGTCGAACTTCTCGTTCGGGGAGTGGGCGTTATCGTCCGGCAAGGCCAGCCCCAGCAGCAGCGAGTCCGCCCGCAGGATCTTCTTGAAGTCATTGACAATGGGGATTGAGCCTCCCTCCCGGATCAGCACCGGGTTGCAGCCGAATGCGGCCTTCAAGGCCCGCAACGCCGCCTGCGCCTGGGGGCCGGTGGGTGACACCAGGTACGGCTCGGCGCCGTGGCCGGATTTGATTTCCAGGCGCACCGTCGGCGGGCAGAGCTTTTCCAGGTGCTGGCGTACGCGCTGGATGACCTTGGCCGGCTCTTGATTCGGCACCAGCCGCGCGGTGATCTTGGCCCGCGCCCAGGCGGGCACAATGGTCTTGCTCCCTTCACCCTGATAACCGCTGGTCAGCCCGTTAATCTCGAAGGTCGGGCGGGCGGAGCGTTGCTCCAGGGCCGTAAAGCCGCGCTCGCCAAAGAGCTTGGGCACGCCGAGAAACTTCTGGTAGTCGCGGGCCTTGAACGGCAGCCGCGCAAATTGCTTGCGCTCAAAGGCGGACAGCGGCTGGACGCCGTCATAAAACCCGGGGATGGCCACGCGGCCATTCTTGTCCCGCAGTTTGCCCAGCAGTTGGCACAGCGCCATGGCCGGGTTATCCACCGTCCCGCCAAAGATGCCCGAGTGCAGATCGCGCGCCGGACCGTGCAGCGTGACTTGGAAGGCGGCGATGCCCCGCAGCGCATAAGTCAAAGCGGGATGCTTCAGCGTCGGCATGCCCGTGTCGGAAATAACGATCGCATCGCACGCCAGCTCCGCCCGGTGCTCTCGCAGGAAGGCGGCGAGGCTGCTGCTGCCCACTTCCTCTTCGCCCTCGATGACGAAGGTCAGATCGCACGGCAGCTCGGTGCCGGTCTTGAGATACGCCTCCACCGCTTTGAGGTGGGCGAGGTTCTGGCCCTTGTTGTCGCTCGCGCCGCGCCCGAAGAGCGCCCCGTCGGCAACCCGCGGCTCGAAGGGCGCTGATTTCCACAGGTCCAGCGGTTCCGGGGGCTGCACGTCGTAATGTCCGTAAACCACGAAGTGCGGTCGGCGCGGCGCTCCGTTCCCGGGGCGGGGCGTCTTGGCGACGACAATGGGATTGCCCTGGGTGGCGCAGAGCCGCGCCTCCAGTCCGATTTGCTGGCAGTGGTGCACGACCCAGCCGGCGCAAGCCTGCAAATCGCTGCGGTGTTGCGGTTGGGCGGAAACGCTCGGGAACCGCACATACTCGCAGAGCTCGCTCACGAAGCGCGACTCGTTCTGGTCCAAGTAATCAATGACGCCTTGCATCGGCTGTGTTGAACTATTTCTTCTTCGGCCCGAACAATCCGTTGAGCAGGCTGTTCACCGGCGACTGCTTCTGGGCCGGTTGATTGGTGGTCGAGGAGGGCGAGGTGCCCAGCAGGTTGCCGAGCGTTCCGCCGACAGTGTTGCCCAAACTTTGACCGGCGCCGGTGATGCTCTTCCCGGCCAGGCTGGCCACGACCGCGTAGTCAATCTTGGACTTGGGCGCGCCTACCGTGCCGATCATGGTCAGAAAACTCGGCAGCTTGGAATAGGTCGCGCTGGCCGAGGTGTTGGCCGAGGCGAGGCCCAGGCGCTGGGCGATCGGCTCGCTGAGCGAGACCGTCACCGGGATTTGGATGGCGGAGTTCGTCAGCACCGGGGCCAGGGTAACCGTGCCGCCGCTGGCGTCAGCCTCGAACGCGGTGCTTTGCACCGTGGCCTGCTGCAGTTCGATGCGCCCGGTGCCGGCCGTCCCGCGCAATATGATGGAGTTGATCGGTGACCGCTGCAGGTCACCCGCCAACCCGCCGCTGCCGCCGCCACTGCCGGTCAGGCTGCCGAGCAGCGAGCCGACCGTGCCAGTGGGGTTGCGGATGAGCTCCGGTATGCCCGCGACGACATTGATCAGGGTCTTGAGCATCGCGCTCTTGATATTGATCACGTTGAGGTTGAGGTTCGTCATACTCATGTCGAACTGCCCGGCCAGGTTCTTCTGGAGGCTGGCGCCGGTGATGCCCGCGCCAGTGATGTGCCCCTGGGTGGTCACGGTGCCGCCGATCTGGCCTTTGCGCTCGGGCTGGAACGAATCCACTAGCGGCGCCAGCGGAATGGCCTGCGCGCTCAGCGACGTGTCGTACTTCCAGCCCGTTACCCCGAGGTCCAGGTCAACCGTTGAGTTGATGGGCGCCCCGTTGAGCGTCAGCTTGAAGGGGTTCACGACCACATGGCCGCCGTCAATTTTGGTAGTCGTCTGCAAGCCAGCAATGTCCACCTCGCGCAGGTAAAAGTGGCCGATGGCGGCCTCCGCGGTGAAATTGCGCAGCGGGAGGATGATGGGCGCAGGCTCCTGGTTGGCCGCGCCGGGCGTGGCGGCGGGCGAAGTTGCCGGAGTTGCCGCCGGGCCGGCCGGCGTCGCTCCCGCGGACCCGGACGGCGTCTTCTGTCCCATGAACAAGTCGTAGTAGCTGGTCACATCAATCGAGTCAGCCGTCAGCTTGAGGTTACCCTGGATCGCGTTGGTCTGGGACATATCCACGTGGCCGCTCAATTGCACCTGGTTGGTCGCGCGGGCGGTGGGCGTCAGCGTGATCTGGAACTGGCGCACGTCGGCCACCAGCTTGTTGAGCGAAGCGTCCACCTGCATCTTCGCCTCCAGCGGCGTGGCGGGGAACTTGCCGGTGGGGTCCTTCACCACCAGGTTCGTCACTTGCACGTCCGCCTTCACGGACGATGCCGCTTGGGGATCGTACTGGGCGTTGGCGTTGGCATTAATCGCCACGGAAACAAGCTGCTTGTCTCCCAGCGCCGGCTGGAGGAAGGGACCCAGCCCGGTCTGGTTGAAATCCACCAGCTTGGCCGTCAGGGCGGCGGTCTTCTTGGCCAGGTCGTAGGTCGCGGTCAGATCGAAGCTTCCGCCCGCCTTCCCGCCCTGGGTCAGGCTGCCGGAGGCCTTCCGCAGTTGGATTTGTTGCGGCGTCATGCCGGCGTCCATGTCCATCGTCGCGCCAAAGCTCTGGAGGGCGTTCTTGCCGAACTGCCCTGTGAAGTCCGCCAGCGCGAGGTTGCCAGTCACGGTTTGAGCCTTCTGCTTCTGCGTGATGTGTGCCTTCAAGCTCACCGTGCCGGCGCTTACGCTCATCTCCGGCTGCGGCACGGCCTGGAGCAGCGGTGCCAGCGCCACCTGAATGGCGGCCTGCAAATCAGCGTCCTGAGTCGCCGGATCGAACGTCCCGGAAAGATCAAGACTCCCGGCGGGCGTTGCGCCTTGCGTCAGCTTGCCCGCGACCTTGCGGATCTCGACCTGCTGCGGGGTCCGGCCCACGTCGAAGTCCACAACCGTGCCCAGGCTGCGGACCGCGTTCTTGCCGAACTGGCCCGAAAAGTCGGCGAGCGCGAAGGAGCCCGTCACGGCTTGCGTCTTCTGCTTCTGCGTCACGTGGGCCTTCAGCGCGATGGTGCCGGAGGAGATCGTCGTGTCCGGCTGCGGCACGGTTTGCAGCAGCGGCGCCAGCGCCGCCTGAGCCTCGACTTGCAGGTCGGCGGCCTCGCTCGTCAGATCGTAGGTGCCGGAGCCCGACACCAAGGTCAAGGTCTCGTTCTGGTGCGCGATTTCCAGCTTGTACGCCGTGAGGTTGAACTGCTTCAGGTCCGTCGCCGCGGCGCTGGCGTGCAGCGTGATCGCGGCATCGGCGATATGGTTGCTGCCGGCGTTGACGGTCAGATGCTGGATCTGCGAGTCGAAGTCCAGCGTCACTTGCTTGCCGCCTTGCTGCGAGAGGACTTTGGCCGTCATGCTCACCAGGCCCGCCGGCGCGACCTCGCCCACGAACGGCTTCCAGTCCGCCAGATCCAGGTTGGCCAGCGTCATCGTCAGCGCCGAGTTCCCCACCGCGTTATTGGCGTTGCCCCAGGAGATTTGCATCGGGCTGGTCAGCTCGGCCTTCAGCAGCGCGTTCCCGTTCTGCGTCCCGGTCAGCGTCAGATGGCGCAAGGTGGCCGCGCTCTGGCTCCGGTCCACGGTGACGTCGTACTCCTGCCGCAGGTCCAGCCGGGGCGTGGTCTGGTTCATCCGGGTCAACTGGAAGCTGTTTACGTCCAGCTCGCCGCTCGCGGTGATCACCGAACCGCCCTTGGCCAGCTCGACTTGGTTGGTGGCGCCGATGGTGGTGCTGCCGAAGTCCATGCCGGCCTTGGCGCCCGCCAGATTCAGCAGCCGCTGGTCAATGCCGGTGAGCACAATGCTCAGGCGGCCTTCCGTCTTCGCCAGGTCGAACGGCCCGCTGACCCGCAATTCGCCCAGGTGCGCGTCGCCCTTTTGGAAGCGCAGCGCCACTTCCTTGATGTCCGTGGGCGTGACCTCCACACTCAGGTCTGAGCCGAAGCCCGCCAAATCCGCCAGCGCGCCCTCGGCCTTGCTGACGTCCAGCCGCGTGCTGCCCTTGACTGAAGCGGGCTGCAAATCTACCGTCAGCGCCAGGGCATAATCGCCGGTCAGCTTGGCCTGTAGCACCTCATTCGTGTTCTCCACGCTAATGTCGGCACCGAGAGCGAGTTTGCCCGTCCCCCCATTCTTCAAGTCATCCAGTGTGACGTTGACGTGTGAAAGCTCCAGCACATCGCGCTTCCCGTTCGCATAGTTCTTGACTTGACGGATGGTCGCGTCCGTCAGCGCGAACTTCTTCAAGTCAAGCTGCAGCGGCTTGGCGCCGGGCGGCTTGGCCGGCACGGCCGGCTTCTGCTCCGCCGGCTTGGCTTGCTGGGCCTTCAGGAGCGGGTCCAGATTGCTGGTCCCGTCAGGGTTCACAATGAGGGCCACGGTGGGGGACGCCAGCGTGACCTCGTCCACATGGATGTTTCCGCGGATGATGTCCATCAGGCTGTAGCGCAGGCGCACCTCGGGCACGCTCACCAGCGGCTCGGTGCCGGTCGTCTGCACCTTCAGGTTCTGGAGCACCACCTGGCTGAACGGGCTGATGGAGGCGGCGCTCACCGTGATTTGGGCATTCATTGCTTTGCTGACGCGGGGCAGGATCACTCCCTTGAGAAAGGCGCCGCTGGTCGCGACGAAGTACACGATAATCAGCAGCGCAATGAGAATTCCACACACCCAGGCGATGACCCGGAGCCAGCCGCGCCGCTTCCGCGGCGCCGGAGTACTAACAGTTGTATCAGTCATATAAATCCTATGCGAAACCCATCCAGCAGCTCGCGAGGGATGCTGGACTCCGCCAGCCTCGCCTGCCTGACGCTGGGCAGCAATATAGTCCAGAATTGGACCTTGTCAGGGAGCTACCATGCAACTAGAGAGCGACGCTGTCCATGCCTCTCGTATTCAAGCACCGGCATTCTGCCGCATTGCGGCGAACCCCGCAATCTGATTCCATGCCGCTGAACCCGAGAACGAACCCGGAACCGGCGATGCACCACGAGAGCCTGTTGTTGAATCTGGCGGTCTGCCTTGCGGCCGCGCTGCTGTGCGGCTGGGGGGCGGCCCGCTTGCGGTTTTCGCCCATCGTCGGCTACCTGGTGGCCGGCATCATTTGCGGCCCGTTCACGCCCGGCTGGGTGGCCAACCCCGACATTGCTGAACAGCTTGCCGACATGATCTCCATCATGCTCAACCCCTTCCTGTTCCGGAAACTGCCATCTATTGAAAGGCAGTTGCGCCGGCTGCCGCAGTGGCAGAACGCCTGACCGGTGCCATGGCTGGGCGGCGGCTCAAGTGGATGGCATAGCCATCTAACGGTCAGAGATACCTGAGGCGATTTCCTTGGACAAACAGCCGCGCTTCTGTTCTCATTGGCGCGACGGAGAACAGGAGTCAAGCTTATGAAAGCCAGACAAGTCGTCCGGGTAGCTGCCGCCGTATTTCTGCTGATGGAGGCAACTCTCGCGTGGGCGGACTCCTTCACCAATTCGCCGGCGTGGTGGAGTTCTTTCCCCTATCCGCGGGATGTTGATATGAACTTCAATGTGGATCCCGCCGGGCCGCCCAGCGGCAGCGGGATTCCGGGCGCCACCTACGCGGGGACGGGCGACCCCACCTTGATGCTTTCAGACTCGATTACGCTGAGTGGCGCAACGCAGTGGATCCCACCCTGGACGGCCTTTACCTGCGGGGCCCTTGGGGTCGTGAATCCCGGCAGCGGCGTTCTGACCGGCGCAGCCGCCGCCAACCTTGGCAATGCGACCTGCGGAAGGCCATTACACCTTTGGGTTGAAATGATCTGCTTCTCTGGAATTGGCACCTCGGTGGACCTCGACGTTGCGGCCTCCGGCGGACGTTATAGCGTCGCTACGCTTGGGGCCATCATGGGCGGGGACCTTTATCCAGAAGGCTGCTGGGAGGGATTCATGCCTGTTAACGGGGCCAGTTTTCAGCGGTTCAACTGCGAGTACGAGATTACACCCAATCCCGGCAACGAGCAGGTCGTGGTGTCGTTTTCGGCAGCCCACGGCGCCTTTTGCGATGCCGCGTGCGTGCTCGAACTGCACGTTGCGACGGAGGCGGCGACGCCACCGCCGTCACCGCGCCTGGCGGCTCCGGCCTGGCTGGCCAACGGTGGCGGCTTGCGCCTGACCGTGGTTGGCGAAGTGGGGGCGAATTATGAGATCCAAGCCTCCGAAACCGCCACTAACTGGCACACCCTCGGCGTGATCAGCACGCCACAAGGGACTAATTCATTTACGGATACGGGCGCCGGCACCAATCGCCTCCGGTTCTATCGCGCGCGGTGCGCCCCGTAGGCGCAAGGGGTTCCCGGTTTCGCGGTCGGAGCGGCCCGCTCGGTTGCACCCTCCTTCACCCTCGCATTGAACTGGCGGCAGCAATCGCCGGGAGGCTCTCGAAAGGAGGGCTGAGGACTTTGGTTCCGTGCGGGCCGACGGCCACGGGCGGGGCAGGGGAGCCGGCAGCGTGTCCCTCGCAAAACCGGAACAGCGTCTTGCCGGCCAGAATACAGTCGTTGTGGCTGAGCCTGGCCGCCAGCGCGCGGTGCCCATGCACCCAGGTGCCGTTGCGCGAACTCAAGTCTTTGACCAGATAATCCGCGCCTTCGCGCACGACCATGAAATGCCGCCGCGACAAGCCGTCGTCCTCGACCTTCACATCCACCGACGCACCCCGGCCAACGGTCATCGGCTCACTGCCGAGCTCCCACTGTTGCGCCAGCGCGCCATCTTCACCTAACAAACAAAGAGTCGCCATATTCAATTCCTCCCGGGAGGATGGTCCTGGACACAGTCTGACCAGCCAGCCTCTCCCGCTTACCATCGTTAATAACCGGACAAAGCAAACAGTTGCATCTTCTTTGCCCCCGGCCATCTCGCCGTATCCAGTCAGACGGAATCCGCCCCCAAATGCTCCCCGGATGCGGTTTGACGTTTGGGGTTGGAGGGCTATGGTGGGCGGCGTGGCTCGCCAGCGCATCCGACGCGGGAGCCCGTACCGCCTTATGAAGAACCTGCGGCTGGCCACTACTGCTTCGGCGGTTCTGGGTCTGCTTGTCTTGACGGTCTCGTGCGGCACGGTGACACCGCGGATGAGTGATGCAACGGTTATCCCGATCTATTACGCCACCGACCGCAAACCGCGCATGCCGCTTGAGGTCTGGCAGGCGGAATTGCCCCAAAAGGGAAGCTGCTTCCAGTACTACGGCGGCGATTACAATCCGGCGGCCCTGGAACTCGGTGTCTGCGCTGTCAATATCCCGACCGGGCAGCACCGGGTCGGCATTGTCGAGCGGCCTGCCTGGTATGAATCGGCGGAACGGCCCGAGCGGGACTTTGCCATCGCCGCGCTCCGGCCATTGAGACGGGACCAGTTCTTCGCCGACCTGAATCGGCGGCTGACGAACTCGGGCTGCCGCGAGGTGGCCGTCTTCATCCACGGGTACAACATCACGTTCTCGGCGGCGGCGCTCTACACCTGCCAATTGACGTGGGACTGGGATTTCCGCGGCGTGCCGGTGCTCTACAGTTGGCCCTCGCATGGGACGCTGCTGGCGTATCCCCGGGACGAGGAATCGGCGCACCTGACCGAGGCGCACCTGTGCGCCTTTCTGCACGGAATCCTGACCCAGACGGCGGCGACCAAGGTGCACCTGATTGCGCACAGCCTCGGTTGCCGCGCCCTGACCGAGGTGCTCAAGTCGTTCCTGGCGGAGACCAACCAGCCGCTGTTCGGCGAGGTGGTGCTGGCGGCGCCGGACGTCAACCGGGTGGGATTCATGCAGGACGTGGCCCTGGCCCTGCCGCGGGTCTGTCACCGGGTGACACTTTATGCGTCTTCCGCAGACAAGGCGCTGCACGCCTCACGGTCGTTTCACCAGTACGAGCGGGTGGGTGATGTCGAAGCCGAGCCCACGGTCTGCCAAGGCATAGATACCATTGACGCCTCGGCCGTGGACCAGGATCTCCTGGGCCACAGCTACCTGGTGCGGTCGCGCGCGGTGATTGCGGATATCGCCGACGTCATCTGCCGCGGCCTGCCGCCGGAGCGGCGCAATCTCACCCGGCAGACCAGGAACGGGCTAGAGTACTG
>Ga0335071_10008744_pt1 | contig 10383 bp, 9 predicted proteins | sample Lox_Sample_15_FD_206724 | JGI IMG/M metagenome (GOLD analysis project Ga0335071, IMG submission 206724) | Soil microbial communities from Loxahatchee National Wildlife Refuge, Florida, United States - Lox_Sample_1.5 | ecosystem: Environmental > Terrestrial > Soil > Wetlands | place: USA: Florida...
CGCACGCGCTTGTGGCATTTCGCGATGACCGCCATCACCTCGTCGTATTCGCCTTCGAGCACCGTGCACATCGGCGTCAGCTCGCTCTTCAGCCCGCTCTTCTTGACGATCCGCTCGCATTCCACGACGTATTCGCTCAGGCTTTCGCCCTTTCCTATCGGCACCACCGTGAACTGTGCTATCACGCATCTCGCCTCTTGCCCGTTTACGAATCTCGTCGGGAAAAGCCCGGGAAACAGGCTCGGTAGCCACCTGCCACAAGCTCGGTCCGTAGCATTTCCCGTTCCGTAACCCCGCTTGTCCTACGTGACGAATGTATATATAGGACTTGTCGACTCAACAACTCTCTATCTTTGAAATGCGCGCGAGTGCGCTATTTAAGGGGGGCTCACAGAGATGATCGCAAAGAACGCGAGCGTCAAAGGCGTCGCTCCCGCAAAGGCAGCTAAGGCAAATGGCAAGGCTGCTCGAGCGGCAAACGCCGGTGTTGAGAAGTTGACCGAAGAATCCTTTACCTTTTCTCCGAACGGCAAGACCCTGACGCTGACCGTGGACCATCTCACGCAGGCGATCCGCACCAGCATCGACCACAGCGGAATGCCCGAGGACCAGGCCCGGGCGATGGCGCAGCACGTCATGAACTTCTTCGGTTATTCTGAGCGCATCATCGACAACATCCTAGAGCCCGAGGACCGCGACGCCTTCTATATGCTGGAGGACACCGGGATCCTTACCACCGAGCGCGAAGAGACCACCCTGTACGACGGCAGGGAGTGGCGCATCCACTACTGGCTTTTCAGAAAGGAACGCATTTTTGAGATCATCAACGGCAACGGCAACCGGCTCGGGGACCTGAACGGAGCGGACTCCGTTTACGATGAGATACCCGAAGAGGCCTGGGCTCGCCCGACCTGATCCGGTCCTCGACACCAGTTTCGGCTGCCCCAGCGAAAGGGTATTCGTTCATCGTTCAGTAGCAGAACAGAATGGACCTTTTCCCCTACACCCCCCGCAAGCATCAGCGCGAGTTCGTCGAAGCGGCGGCGAACGTGCTGGAGAAGGAAGGGCACGTCGTTCTGGAGAGCGGCACGGGGACGGGGAAAACGGTCTGCGCTCTAACGTCAACGCTGCAGGTCGCGCTAGCGCAGGGCAAGAAGGTCGTCTACCTGACGCGCACGAACTCGCAGCAGCGTCAGGTCCTTCTCGAGCTCCGCAAGATCAATCAAAAGGAAGAGGTGTTCGGCATGGGCGTGCAGGGGAGGCAATCCACCTGCCCCTTGATGATGCGAGATCCAGAGCTCAAGCAGGGCAGCGCGGAGGAGCTGTCGAGGCTTTGCGCGGAGAAGAAGAAGCGGGCGCTCTCCAACCGCCCGGACGGCTGCGCGTTCTACAAGAACCTCCTTGAAGCGAACTCGGAGGAGGTCGTCTCGTACTGCAAGCGCGAGCTACCGACGGTGGAGGAGTTCGTGGAATACTGCGACAAGCTGAGCATTTGCCCCTACGAGCTGGCGAAGGAGCTGCTGGCGATGGCGAAGGTCGTGACCGCGCCCTACGCGTACTTCTTCATGCCGTTCGTTCGCGACGCCTTCCTGGAGAGGATGAACATCTCGCTGGCCGAACTGATCATCGTGGTCGACGAGGCGCACAACCTTCCCGACTACGCTCGCGAAACGATGTCCACCGAGCTCTCGATGCATTTTCTGGACCTGGTTCGCAAGGAGGTTGGCGAGTATGGCGACCCCGAGGTGCTGAACGGCGCGAGCATCCTGGATTTCGTAGCGATCTTCGAGAAGCTGCTGCGCGACGCGCTCGCGGAATACCTCATCGAAGACGACGGCCTCATCCCTCCGGAGTTCGTCGAATCCGGCCTGCTGGAAACGTTCGCGACCACGACACGCTCGCTGCGCATCGCCGCCAAGGCGATGATGACTCACGGGGAGATAGTCCGAGAGAGCAAGAAGGAGCAGGGACGCCTGCCGCGCTCGTACATCTTCTCCCTAGGCTCGTTCCTCAACTTCTGGCTCGCGATGGACGAGGAGGTGTACGTGAAGCTGATCGTGGGCGGGGAGAACCCCTACTTCGAAGCGGCGTGCCTTGATCCCTCGGTCGCCTGCGGCTTCTTCCGCGAGAGCGCCGGGTCGCTGCACATGTCGGGCACCCTGGTGCCCTTGTATGAATACAGGGATTCGATCGGCCTGCCAGAAGATTCAGCGATGCGCCTCTTCCCCTCCCCCTTCCCGCCCGAGAACCGCCTGATCCTCTACGCGGAGGACGTGACCACGAAGTACGAGGAGATGGCGATGGACGAGGAGGTCGTGCCGCGGATGCAGAATCACGTGGTTACGCTCTGCAACGCGATCGAGCGCAACACCGTGGTGTTCTTCCCCTCCTACTCGCTGATGGACAGGTTCCTGAAGGATGGCGTTGGTAAGAGGATCAGGCGCAAGGTGCACCTGGAGGAGAGAGGGATGCCACAGGCCGAGCTGATGGAGACGGTCTCGGAGTTCAAGCGGTCGGGGGAGAAAGGCGCGGTGCTCTTCGCGGTCATGGGAGGGAGGATATCGGAGGGCATCGACTTCCCGGACAAGGAGCTGCAAATGGCGCTGCTGGCCGGCATACCGTACCCGAAGCCGACGGCGAAGCAGAGGGCGTTGCTGCACTACTACGAGATGAAGTTCGGGAAGGGGTGGGAGTACACCGTGAAGGTGCCCGCCTCGAGGAAGATGCAGCAGGCCATCGGTCGGCTGATAAGGAACGAGACGGACATCGGGGTCGCGATCATCCTGGACAAGCGCGCCAAGCACTTCGCGGACAGGATCGAAAGCAAGTCCACCGAGAGTCCGCTATCAGACACACTGCGGTTCTTCAGTGAGAGGGCGATCAGGCTCTAGTGGCTCCATTTTGATGCTTCATCAAGAAGTCCCGCATATTCTCGTGCAAGGGCCCTGTAGCTGAACCTGTCGACTTCCGAAGAAACGCAGTTGGCCGATGATCTACCATCCCGATACGCCGAATAGGCGGTCATTATCGCTTCCTTGGCCTGATCGCGGTCATAGGCCACGACGCCGCACTTGGTTGTGTCCAGAATCCTCGAGACCGCATCTCCTGGGTACCCGCCAGTCGCGATGATCCGATTGCCTGTGTGGATGTACTCATAGACTTTCAAGGGAACGACTCCAGGCTGAGTCTTGTCATTCCAATTCAACAAGAGAAGGCATTGAGAATCCCATTGCATCTGCAGCGATTCTCTGCGCGGCACTGGTGGGCGCTGCTGAACCACCTCTTCTAGCCCATATTGCATTGCGGCCGTCGAAACGACCCTTGAGTAAGGACCGAAGAAGCGGACCTCAACCTTGGATTTGTCGATTTGCCCATTTCCAATCAGGTCGGATAGGGCTTCAAAGAACGCGTTTGGATCCTGCTTGCCTTCGTAGACTTGCCCAGTGTATGTGATTGTGAACTTGGAGGGCGGACTCCTGACCTCTGGCACTTCTTCCGGGTCGAAGCCGTTCGTGATGTGAGTGATGGTTGCTTGTGGATGCAGAATTCGAAGCGGCTTCTCCAGCTCGGGACTTACCGTAACGATGATCACTGCCTTCTTTAGGGTCTTGGTTTCTAGGCGCTTCGTGCATTGTCTCAGCAGGGGGCCGGCTTGCGCAGCGTAGTTGCCGGACCACAAGTCCCGGAGTTCTGCTATCCATGGTATCCTCGTTTCCTCATTGACTTGCTTAGCGATGAGATGGGCTACTATTGGCGACGAACTGCTGAGAATTGCGTCGAAGTGCATTCGGCCAACTGTAGTTGATGCCGCGGCGTAACCGATGTCTCGCCAACCCATGTTTGGATCTGGATAGGTAAGAAATGAATAGAATCGCCAGTAAGCCGAGTCTGCTATCTTCTGGATTCTTGAATCAGGCCTGGGGTCGATTCTGGAGACAAAATGATTGAGAAACGCGACTGCACCAGAGAGTCCGAACTCTGCTTTTGTGGACTCATAGGTCGCCCCCTCTCCAACAGCTTGGATCTCGAGGGAAGGTAGTAGTTCCCTTTGAAGAGCGACATGGGTGCTTTCCTTCGATTCTGTCTCAGGCGAGATGATGACCGGATCCCAACCGAATTCTGGAAGATATTTGCAGATTCCGGGAATCCTTGGAGTGGCATGGTAAAGATTGGCAATTACCAGCACTCGCCTATTCTCACTCACACATATCCCCTTTGAGATAGACCTTCACTACGGCTCCCAAAGTGCTCCAGTACTCGTCATCCCAAAGCTCCTTCGTCAGTCGTTTTGTCTCCACCGACATGACTCCGCTCCTGCCCTCGAACAGTCTGGTGTAGTTCCTCTTCCAATACCCTTTCTTGAGGATGAATCTCCCTTTTGGATCAGATTCCGGATCGTCATACTCCACTAGCACAATGGCTTTGTTTGCCACACGGAGCATTTCACCGACAACCGTCTCAATCCAGTCCTTGCCAACGTAGATTAGGACGGCATCTGTGAAGACCACGTCGAAGCTGTCGTCCGCGAATCGGCCTAGGTCCTCCGCCTTGCCTTCGAACAGCTCAACGTTGGCAATCCCGGCGGCTTTGAAGCGTTTCGTGCCTTCCACGATTGCAGCACTGCTGACGTCGATTCCGACCAGCCTAGCACTTGGGAGCTCCTTGGCTAACCTCAGGAGGTTCGGTCCAGTGTTACAGCCAACTTCGAGAACCGACGTTGGGTTCAGCGAGAGTATCTCCTTCACTAGTAGGTCTCGATGCGGGTGGCCGCTTGAATCCCAATACGATGAATCGACCCCTCTTTCCTTCCACTCTCTTTCAGCCCTTGCCGATCCACCAAGGCGAACCCCAATGTGATGACGGATATCCTTCGCCTTGTTCGTAGCTCTCTCGCGCAGGGGGGCAGAGGTCGTCTTCATCAACTCTTACTTGAAGAATTGGCGCACCTTGGCGATGACGTAGTCTATCTCGTCGTCCGATAGCTCGGGGAACATTGGTAGGGAGACTACAGTCCGGGACAGTTCCTCTGTGACTGGCAATGAGAAGCTTGTCAGTCCGAGCGATGGGTGCGAGTGGGTCGGCTTTGGCCAGGAGATGATCGTCTCGATGCCTTGCTCCTTCAGATACTGATAGAGGGCGTCTCGCTTTGGAGTGCGAATCACGTAATTCTGGAACACATCGAAGTAGCCGTCCTCGTTCTTGGTGCTTGGAGGGAGCGTAAGCCCCGGCACGTCGCTCATCCCAATCTCGTACATGTTCGCGATTTCGCGCCGCCTCCTTATCCAATCATCAAGGTGCCTCAGCTTGATATCCAGCAACGCCGCCTGGATGTTGTCAAGCCTGCTGTTGAATCCATACATCAAGAGCTCGTTCGTGTCCCGCTTGAACCCATGGTCTCTCAGGAGTCTGACCTTTCTTGCGATGTCGTCATCATTGGTCGTGAGTGCTCCACCATCGCCGGCGCACCCAAGGATTTTGGCCGGATAGAACGAAAAGCATCCCGTGAGGCCTGACCCGCCTGAGTTGTACTTGCCCACTCTCGCGCCAAGCGCCTGTGCGGCATCCTCGATGACGGTCAGTCCCCGTTCCTCAGCGATCTCGTTGACCACCCTCATGTCGACCATCCTTCCATTTAGGTGGACGGGGATGATCGCCTTGGTCTTCTTGGTGATTGCCTTCTTCAGCAGCGAGACATCCATTTCCATATCTTGCCCGACGTCTACCAGCTTGGGTGTCGCTCCGTTGAACACTATGGACATGATCGTTGCCACAAAAGTGTGTGAGACCGTGATTACCTCGTCACCCTTTCCGATTCCCGCGGCCTTGACGGAGAGCAGGAGTGCGTCGGTTCCGGAGTTCAGTCCTATCGCGTGCTTGGTACCGATGTACTTGGCCAGATTGGCCTCAAAATCATCCAGCTGCTGGCGGGCAATTAGGTCACCGCGCGTCAGACAGCCAGTGATCGCGGGCATGACTTCATCCCAAAGGCGCCTGTAGTGCTCTGGATAGTTGACGAATCTGACCCTGTAGTTCATTTCGATCCACCCACGACTTTTCGGACTTCTCGCGTAATGTCCTCGGAGTTCTTGAAGTAGTATCTCTCAAGCGCTCGGCTAGCTGGGGCGGGCGAGTCTGGGAGCGTGATGCGTTTCATTGGTGCTGCCAGGGAACCCACAGCCGCGCTCTCGCCAATAGTGGCCATGATCTCGGATGCAGCTCCGTAACTCCTCCACCCACCGTCCACCACCACGAGCCGACGTGTCTTCTTGACAGAGGAAATGATCAATCCCGAGTCGAGCGGTTTCACTGTGAGTGGATCCACTAGCTCGACATCGATTCCTTCGGCCGCGAGCGCTTCCGCCGCTTTGGCAGCCTCGTGGACCAAGAACGAAGTTGCCACGATCGTAACGTCCTTCCCCGTTCTGCGCACTGTCCCTTTGCCGATTGGTACTGAGTAGTGATCTTCAGGCACGTCACCTTTGATCGGATACAGCCATCTGTCGTCGACGAATAGCACTGGATTATTCTCGTAGACGCAACTCCTCAGTAGACCTTTGACGTCGAAGGGAGTGCTCGGCATCACGACCTTGAGTCCAGGCAAATGCGCGTACATGGCGTGCGTTGATTGCGAATGTTGAGCCCCCTGCTCACCACCCCTATTCACGATGCCCCAGATTGTCAGGGGCACGGACAGCTGATCGCCGAACATGTAGTGCCAGTTGGCGGCATGGTTTGCTATCGGGTCCATCGCATAGTACATGAAATCGAGTCGTGGGTGTTCCAGGATGGGTCTCAGTCCGGCAAGCGCGGCGCCGACCGCGGCTCCGGTCACAGCATTTTCCGATACGGGAGTGTCAATCACCCGTCGGTCGCCAAATCGTTCGATCAATCCGGTGCAGCTCTGGCCAACGTACCAGGGGCTCGTGACTCCCTGGCCAATTAGGATGACATTCTCATCGTCTTCCAGGAGCTGGTGCAGGGCCTCATTGAGCGCCCCTACATAGGTCATGGTCCTCATCAGACGGACCCCCTGAACACCCCTCTAAACTCAGTCTCTTCGGGACCATGTGGCCAGCCGCATCTCTTCGCTTCTTGCCTGGTCGACAAGACGAGTTTGTTCACCTCAGCGGTTATCGCGGCAAGCTCCTTTTTCGTTGCATAGTTGCTTCCAATCATGCGCTTCTCTAGGGTGCATATTGGGCACCGCTTCAACCACGAATCCAACTCTTCTTGCGATCTCAGGCCCTTCTCGACATCGTAGTTGGGTCCGACATGACCGCGATGGCGGTAGGTCAGGCATTCTATGAACGCGGGTCCATCGCCGCGACGAGCCTTTGCGATGGCCCTCTTTGCCGCCACTTGAACCTTCATGACGTCATTGCCATCCACAGTGATCGCGGGCACGCCCATGGCTCGGGCTTTTGGAGCGATCCTGACGTTCGCAAGGCACTTGGAGATCGGCAGGTGGGTCGAGTACAGGTTGTTCTCACAGACGAAGATCAAAGGAAGGGAGTACAGCGCCGCCAAGTTGAGCGACTCGTACATCACGCCTTCTCCCATTGCACCGTCACCAAAGAATGTCGCTGCGACTCTGTTGGTCTTCTTCAGGGAAAATGCAAGCGCTGTGCCGACGGCCAGGGATATGCTCCCTGAGACTATGGCCGAACTCCCCGGGAACCCGATCTCGGGGGATGACAAATGCATCGAACCGCCCCTGCCCTTTGAACATCCTTCGCTCCGGCAATAGACCTCCGCCATTAACCGATAAAGGTCACCCCCTTTCGCGAGGTAATGCCCGTGAGACCGGTGCGAGCTATACACCCAGTCATCTACTCGCAGGACATCACAAACGCCGGTTGCGACGGCTTCTTCTCCGGAGTATAGGTGCACGGGGCATCCAATCTCGCCCTTCTTGACTTCATCGGCTAGAGCGTCTTCGGTCGCCCTTATCGTCACCATCATCCGATGGAGGCGCAGCATCCTGATTTTCTCTGAGTCTCTTCCATGACCACCGTGCGATTTCTCTGGCTCCATCTTCAGAAGGTCTGCCTCCGATCCATGCCGTAGTTTCGGTACCACTTGACGAACATGTCCAGACCTTTTTCGAAGTCGACGCTGGGCTCCCAGCCGAGGACCGATCTCGCTTTGTCACTGTTTGCGATTAGGCGCTTTACCTCACCGATGCGCGGCTCGACGTAGACGGGTCTCATCTTGCCCTTCTTGCCGCAAAGCCGAATGAGCTTTTCAGCGATCTCAGTTATCGTGATTTCACTCCCTGTGCCGAGGTTCAACGGTTCGTCTATCCGCCCATTGTGGTTTAGGGCCAGATCGTATGCCCGGACGGCATCGTCGATGTAGGTGTAGTCTCTCGTCTGCATGCCGTCACCGAAGATGATAGGAGGCATGTCCATCATTATCCTGCGTGTGAATATGGAAATCACGCCTCCGTATCCGATATCTCTCTGGCGTGGTCCAAAGATATTGAAGAATCGCAATAGGCTGACGTTTAGGCCATATGTGTGGATATAGGCGTAGCACATCCTGTCAGCCGCAATCTTGCTCGCTCCGTATGGATGCGGCGCATTCAGGGGATGGTTTTCGTCGATCGGAACGTGTAGCGCCGAACCGTAGACCTCGCTTGTCGAGGCATGAATCACCTTGTCAATGTCGTGGAATCGCGCCACCTCGAGGACGTTCTGGGTCCCCATTACGTTGATGTCGTAGGTCAGTCCCGGTTCGATGTATGACCTGTCCACGTGGATCTGAGCGGCGAGGTTCAAGATTACGTCTACATCACGGCAGACGTTTTCTAGGAGGGGCCGGTCTCTAATGTCACCCTTGATCAACTTGAAGTTCCGGCAGTCGAGGAGGTGCCTTACGTTGATCAAGTCTCCGCTGAGGAAGTTGTCTAGGCAGAGGACGGTATGGCCCTCTTGCGTGTACTTCTCGCACAAATGGCTGCCAATGAAGCCGGCGCCACCGGTCACTAGGATGTTCATTTCTTGCCTCCAATCAATTTCTCATACAACGATTCGACCTTGCCCATTTCCTTGTTATAATCCTGACGCTCTAGCATGCTCTCACGCGCTTTGATGCCGATTGAGCGTCTCAGCTGCTCATCCACCAGGAGCGCATTTATCTTGTCCGCCAAGGCGTCCGTATCGCTCTTCTCGATTACAAATCCGTTGACTCCGTCGTGGATCCAGATATCGATGTCCCCGACCCGAGTCGAGATGACTGCCGCTCCGCAGGCCATTGCCTCCGCGGTGCTCGCAGCGATTCCGCTGTCTGAAAGCGAGGTAGACACGTAGATGTCCGTGGATGCCAGATAGACCGGAATCTTGTCCGCCGGGATATTCCCAATGAAAGCGAGATTTCCTTTGATCCCCAGAGTAGCCACCAAGTCCTCGAATTGCTTGCGTTCATCCCCTTCCCTTGCCATGACGAATAGGGCATCAGGACGTTCCTTCAGCACCTTGACGGCTGCTTTGATGAACGTAGCGGGGTCATAGACTGGAGTGAACCCCCTTATGTCGATGATCACCGGAGAATCAGCCGTCTTCTTGAACTTGGCAAAGACCTGAGGGTCCCGCTTGTCCGGGCTGGCTCGGGCAGTATCGACGCCGAAGTAGATTCGCTGAACTTTCTCCGGCGGAACTCCGAGAGCGACCAGCTTGGCAACGGTGTTCTCTCCATCACAGGTGACGATGTCTGCGCGTTTCAGAGCATACTTGACCTGGAATCGCTTTACGGTCGATTCGTCTGGCTCTATCAGCACATCTGTTCCCCAGGCGGTCATAACCGAGGGTCTGAACCCCGAGAAAGCACCAAGGAATCCATAGTGGCTGATGTAGTGGCAATGTATGATGTCAGGTTGAATCTGCTTGATGGTTCGTCTGACTTCAAATGGAACCAACACGCGCCTGGCCCTTTGTCCGTTGACGAGGTGAATCCTGATCCCGATCTTGGTATACTCCTCAGGACTAAGCATCCGGCCGTCGCCTGATGGCTTCTCTAGCGACACGAGGTGGACCTCATGCTTCGGTACAAAGAACTTGAGCCATCTCAGCGTGTGAATAGAACGGAAGTCGGACAGGAAGCAGATCCTCATCAAAGGGCCTCTTCTTCAATGACTGGCTGAGTAATTAATCCCTGCATATAAAGGATGCGTCTGGATAAACGGAGCGGGCAAGCGGTCCCACGCTCCGAAAGGTTATTTAGAGGAACTCTGGTTTTCCAGCCGATGGATGCTCTTTTGGCCGCCGGAGTTGGCGTATGGGTAATGCTTCCGGCGCTCATCCCGAATTCTGCAGCAGTTCTTTTTGGAGGCGGAACCCCGATCGATTTCGGAAGGGTTTGGCACGGAAAGCGAGTATTCGGGGA
>Ga0335071_10008745_pt1 | contig 10382 bp, 11 predicted proteins | sample Lox_Sample_15_FD_206724 | JGI IMG/M metagenome (GOLD analysis project Ga0335071, IMG submission 206724) | Soil microbial communities from Loxahatchee National Wildlife Refuge, Florida, United States - Lox_Sample_1.5 | ecosystem: Environmental > Terrestrial > Soil > Wetlands | place: USA...
CAACGCGGTTTCGACTTCGGCCGGGAAGATGTTCATGCCGCCACGCAGAATCATGTCCTTGACGCGCCCGACGATGCGCAGATATCCGTCGTCGAGCACGCCCAGATCACCCGAGCGGTACCAGCCACCCGAATCCCAGTTCGCCACATCGTAATCCGGCTGGTTGCAATACCCGTAGGTGTTGTTGGCGCCCCGCCAGAACACCTCGCCGGTCTCCCCCGGCGCCACGAGGTCGCCGTTGGGATCGCGCAACTCGACCTCCTCGCCGAGACACACCCTGCCGACGGTGTTCCACCGCGCCCAGTCGGGATCATCGAGGGTCGTCATGGTCGGCACCCCGCCGTCGGTCGTCCCGTAGATGTTCTGCACCATGGCGCCCATGCGCCGCTCGATCTCTTGGGCAACGTGCGGGGGCAACGGGGCGCCCGCATTGTTGAATCGAGTGAAGGCAGCAAGATCTGCGGCCTCGAGGTCGAGATCGAGCATCATCACCATCTGCGTCGGGATCGCCGTTGCGTAGGTGCACTTTTGGTCGACGATGAGATCCAGCGCCGCCTGCGGCTTCCAGCGTTCGAGAATTGCGCTCGTGGCGCCGATGAGCAGCGGCGCGAGGATCGGGAACACGTAGCCGGTTGACCCCTGGCCGGCCGGTGCGATGGCGGCGGCCACGTCGTCGCGCGTAAGCCGGAGCGCCTGTGCCGCCTGGCGCACCAGCAACGTCACCATGTCGTTGGCACTCCACAAAGAGGCCTTGGGCACTCCGGTGGTCCCCGACGAGCACATCACATGTGCCGGCTGGTCGGCATCCAGGCGAAGCCGTTGTGCCACTTCGGCGTCGAGCGGCTCCGTGGAAAGGATCCGCGCCTCGAGCCCATCGGGCGTACCGGTTCGCGCGTAGAGCACTTCGCGCAGATCGGGTAACCCAGGCCGCAGCTCGTCGTGCAGGGCCCGCACATCGATCACATCGTCGGATTCGACGCCGAGCAGGATTTCTGCGCCGATGGTACGCAGCAACGACCCGACCTCGGCTCTGCGCCACCGCGTCGGCATGGCCACCATGTAGGCACCAATGCGGTTGGCCGCCAGGTGGATCAGCGGCAAAAGCGCACACGTAGGCAGCTGTACGGCGACCGGATCACCCGGCTGGACCCCTAGTTCACGCAGGAAGTTCGCCGCGCGCAGCGTCAACTCGGCCAGTTCGGCATACGTCCAGCGCACATGATCGTCGATCAGCGCCAGCCGGTCCGGATCGCATTGCACGTTCCCGTCGAAGATCTCTGGCAGGGTCTGATCGGCCCAGATCCCCGCAGCGCGGTAACTCTGCGCCTGCGCCTCGTCGTGCCAGCGCCGAATGACCCTGCTGGCCGGCATCTACGCGTTCCCGCCGGCCACCATGGTGTTCCGGAGTAGTCCCACCCCGTTGACCTCTGTCACGACGACGTCGCCCGGCTTGAGGTAGCAAGGCGGTTTGCGGAGTAAGCCGACACCGGACATCGTGCCGGTGAAGATCACGTCACCCGGGTAGAGGGTGCAGAACGTCGAGAGCTCCGCAACGATCTGCGGAACCGAGTAGATCATCCGCGACGTGCGCGCGTGCTGGACGAGCTCGCCGTTGAGCGTGCAACTGATCTCGATGTCATCGGGATCTGGCAACTCGTCGGCGGTGACCAGCCAGGGCCCCGTCGGCCCGAATGCGGGATACGACTTCGCCAGACCCCATTGGGTGGAAGCCATTTGGCGTTCCCGCTCCGAGTAGTCCTGGCCGGCCGTCACGCCGGCGACGTAACCCCAGGCCGTATCCTCGCTCACCCGATGCGCTTCGGAACCGATTATCACCACCAGTTCCGCCTCCCAGTCCACCGTCGGCTTCGGCAGGGGGACATCCGCATTCGGGCCGGTGATCGACGACGGGAACTTGCAGAAGACTTCCATGACCTCGGGCAGGGGGAAGTCGGCCTCCGCCGCGTGGTCGGGATAGTTGGCCCCGATCGAAAACACCTGGCGGGGGCGCGGCGACGGCGCCCCGAGGACCCGCTCATCGATCGGGTCGGGGCCGGCTTCAAAGCCGGTTTCGGGGCCGGATTCCACCCAGCGCCGGAACTCCGCCCAGCGGTCATAGACGGCGGCCGGATCTGCGGAAAACAAGCCATCGCTTGCCTTTTCGACGTCAATCGCACCACCTGGGACGACCAGGTTAAGCCGGTTGCCGATGTTGGCTATCCGCACTGCACACCTTTCATAGGATGAAGCTGACCTTGCCCTGCGGGCGCAATTCTTCGCAGTCGAGCGTTGCCCTGCGCTCCCGTATGAGGAAGCCCCCGTCGGTGGCCCGCACGAGCAGATGGCGGTACTCGCCGGTGAACACGTGCGATACCCCGCGGCGGTAGCGGTAGACGGCGAAGTTGGAAAGGACCTCGTAGGCTGCCGGGCCGTCCGCGCGCACGCGCACATTGGTGATCAGTCGGCGCGTTCGCGACCGAGGTTGTTCGACGAATGCCTGTTCGCTTTCCAGCCGTTCGACACGTCCGTCGATCTGCGCGCGCGAGTCGGCGATGATGAAGACCGTTCGGTCCGGTGTGGTGGAGTGCGGCGCGTCAGTGGCCGGCACGAGGTAGGAACAGTCCTCGGTGAGCAGCTGCAGCCACTCCCGCAGCCGCCACCCGTCGAGCAACTCGGCCTCCTGATACAGGAAGCTTTCAACCTCGTAGGTGGTCTGCTGGTCGGCGTGCGTCGAACCCAGCGGCAGGGTGCCTGTCATTTCGGCGTCCCGTCGGCCGGCGCGTCGTCGGCTTCGGCGACGTCCTTTTGCCATTGGCGCCAAAAGGCGCGCAGTTGTTCCTCGTCGGTCAGGTTGTGGACTTCCTTACCCATCCCTTTAGAGACGATCGACCACTCGGTGCCGCGTACCTGCCCGTAGCCCTCCTGGCAGGCTTCGATGACTTCGTTGTCGTCGGGCGTGGCGAACCCACCGGGTCCGAGGAACTCGAGGTAGCCCTGAATGCGGTGCTGGCGAAGTTCGGGGTCTTCGCCGACCGGAGCCAGGCACCAGGCGGTGACGTCGGTGTGGTCGACGCCGATCGGGTCCAGCACCCGCAGCTGCAGCGACGCCGCGTCGATGATCAGCAGATTGGGGTACACGAGGATGTTCTTCGACTGCTGCCCAACGAGTTCGGCGGTCTCTTCGCCGAATTTTTCCAGCAGTTCCCCTGCGAGCGTGTCCACCAGGTTCTTGGCGCGCTCACTCATGACCGGGGCCGGCCGGGCCACCGAACGGCCGAAGGGTGCGTAGTAATGCATCGCGGCATGTCCGTTGCCCAACTCGAGGCCGACACCGTCGAGTCCGCCACCCAGGTTGTAGCCGCGCTCGTTGAGATAGGCGAAGTACGTCTTGTGGACCGCCATGCCGTGGTAGCCGTCGAGACTGTTCTCGACGATGAGCTTCCAGTTTCCGCCCATTCGATAGAAATGCGTCCCCTCGACGACCTCCATCTGGCCTGTCAGCGACTGGTCGATGACCGAATCCAAGTACGGCAGCACGGGGCCGAGGAACTCCCGCAGCGGCGATGCCGCCTTGTTGAACGTGACGAACACGAAATCGCGGTAGATCTCGTACCGCGGCGTGTCCAAGCCGAGCTTTTCGACGTCGAAGCTCGGCGGGAATGACGCGCGCTCCGCGACGCCGATCAACTCGCCCGAATTCCGGTATGTCCATGCGTGATAGATGCACCGAAACCTCTCGGTGTTGCCCGATCGCTCGCGACAGACCAGTGCCCCCCGGTGCCGGCAGGTGTTGAAGAAGACCCTCAGCGTGCCGTTGCTGTCCCGGCACATGATCAGCCGTTCGCCGAGGAGCTTTCGCGTGACGAAATCGCCCGGTTGGGCAATCTCCGAGGCATGTCCGAGGTACAGCCAGCTGTTGGCGAAGATGGTTTTCCGCTCGCGCCGCAGGTACTGCTCGTCGGTGAAGACCGACCGGTGCACGCGGAAATCCACGCCCGGGGTTTCTACGACCAAATCCTTGAATCCGTTGGTAGTAATCATCTTTGGCCCCGCACGGGTGAGGTGCGTTCTCCCGGTGCATAACTGGCTGTCATGCGAGCGTCGACCCGCCGTTTACCCCGATCACCTGGCCGTTGATGAAGCCCGCTTCATCGCCGGCGAGGAACTCGACCGCGGCCGCCACCTCGCTCATTTCGGCGGGTCTGCCCATCGGGATCTGGGAGACGAAGCGCTGCGTGAGCTCCGGCTGTTCCCGCAGGAACCTCTCGAACTCGGGCGACCGGACCGCTGGCGGTGCCACCACGTTGAAAGTCACGCCCTGCTTGCCGAATTCGCGTGACAGGCTGCCGGCCACCGCATGCACGCCGCCCTTCGCGGCGTTGTAAATCGCGTGATCCTCCAGGCCGTTGCGGACCGAGTCGGCCCCGATGAAAATGACTCGGCCCTTGCCGGCCTCGAGCATTACGGGTAGTGCGGCCAGCGTTGAGTGCAGTGCCGACCATAGGTTGCGATTGATGGTGGCCTGCAGCGTGTCCTCCGTGTGTTTCAGGGTGGGCAGGATGACGCCACCACCGGCGTTGTTCACGAGGACGTCCAGCCGGTGGAACACCGACACCGCCTTATGCACCATCTGCAAGGCCGCTTCTGGCGTGCTCAGGTCACCCGCGCTGGTGACGACCGGCGCGCGGTAGTCGCCTTCCAGCTTTTCAGCGAGTTTGGTCAGCCCCTCCTCGTTGACGTCGGCCAGCACGAGCGATGCTCCGGCGACCGCGAAGCGTTCGCTGAGAGCGGTTCCGATTCCGCCCGCGGCGCCGGTGACGATGACGCACCTGTCAGTGAAAGCGCCCATCTCAGCTGCCACCGGCAACGTCGTAAACACCGAACACCTTATTGGAGGTGAAGAGGTCGCTTTCCACCATCGTCAGCCAGTTCGGGCGAACTCCGAGCTGGTCCACGGCGCCCGCGAGGCAGAACCAGTTGAGCATCTCGTGCTGGCCCGCGCGCTCGACTTCTTCCAGCGTCACATCGCGCCACGCGCCGGGTTTGTCGCCCTTGAGCAGCTCGAAGAGCTCGCGGTCGCGAACCGTGTCAGGCAGCAGGAAATGACTTGCCTCGTTGAGGAAGGCATGCGACCAACTAGACGACGCGACCAGCGCAACCCGGGAGGCACTTTGCAGACTGATCTCGGCGACTGCCGCCCCGAGATCGAAACAGCGCGCCGGGGAGGGCGCCGGCGGGTCCAGCTCCGAGATGTCCTTGGGCATGCTGCTCAGATAGGCCAGTCCCCCTTTGTGTTTGACCAGCCGCCGGCCGTAGCAGTTGATCGAGAAGAACAGCGACGGATACGGGAATCCCGCACCGTCCCAGTCGAGGTAGCGCAGGGTGTTGGCGAAAGCCGCCGGCATCGGCCGGTCGGGTAGGGGCTGGTAGCTGTAGGAAATGTCGAAACCCCGGCCCAGCAGTTCGGTGGTGAGCTTTTTGCCGGCCCGGGCCGCGCCCTTGATCGGGTACGCCGTGTCCTCGGGTTCACCCCATGCATTGGGCCGTCCCTTGTAGAAGGGTCGCTGCCAGAGCCGGGTTTCGAGGTCGTCGAACGCACAGACGGCGAACGGCGGTACGCAATCCTCGTGGAAGAGCTCGTATTGGTCGTCGCCCCAGATCAAAACCACGTCGGGAGCGAACTCGTCGAGGGCGGTCCGAACCCGGTCGAAGTGCCGCCGCAATTCCTCGCGATGGGCTGCCGCGGCGGCCAGCCCACCATCGTCTGCCAACTCTCTGGTCAACATGGCTGACAGGGCGGCTGGATCACGCTTCTCCGCCGGCAACTCGGGATCTCTAAGCGCCCACTGGAATACGTCCGCCATTCGCTCGTCTGGGAGCGCCAGCGGTGGGAAATGCGTCACACCTGCGGCGAGTACGGCACCCATCGGTTCGGTGATCCTCCTTGATCGCTTTCAGCCGCGACGGCGGCCCAAGACCCAACTCTGTGCTTGCTGGACGAATAATATCAATCGCACATATTTCGTTCAATCTATCCTATTAAGCCGTATTGAGCTATCATGTTGAAGCACAGGAGCCGTTGCACAACTCGAGGACGAAGGGCCGGGCTGTTGGCATCCAGGGAAACCACCGAGGCACGTATCTTCCACGGCACGCTTCACGCGCTGGCTCGCCAGGGCCCAAAGAAGCTGACGATGAGTGATATCGCCGGCGAGGCGGGCGTCTCCGCGGGGACGCTGTACCGGTACTTCAAGAACAAGGACGACATCCTGCAGGCGCTCGGCGACTACTACGTGATGGGGCTGCGGCGCGTCCTGCATCAGGCGATTGAGGATGAGCCCAAGCCCGAGGATCGCCTTCGGGTCGTCGTCGACGTCATGCTGCGCTACTGGGAGGAAACTCCAGGGCTGCTGCGAATCGGCCAGATGGAACCTGGCTGGCTGATCGGCTACATCAAGAGCGTGTGGCAGCCGTTGACGAAGGTGCTTCACGAAGCTCTCGAGCCGGCTCTCGGCGAAAGCCCATCGGTCCAACTTGGTGTGGCGACGGTGGACGAGGCCGTGGATCTCATCATGCGGCTCGCCTTTTCGAACTACTTCGTGCCTGTTCGCGACTATCGCGAGTTGCGCGACCTCTGGGTGGCGGTTGGAACCGCCGCCGGCCTGGAGCCGAAGAAGGCCCGTGCCCGGGCCGGCCGTAAGGCGGCAAGCTGATCATGCGGCCGCCGACTCAGCGTTTGGCGCCGACGACGTTGCGGAGCACGCCGATCCCTTCGATCTCCGCCTCCACCACGTCGCCTTCGCGCAGATAGCGACCGTCCTCGAAGCCGACGCCGTGCGTGGTGCCGGTGAAGAGGACATCGCCGGAATTGAGCGCCATCCTGGCGACGACGTACTCCAAACACTCGTCGATGGTCCAGATCATCTTTCCGGTGCGATCGCGCTGGCGTTCCTCGCCATTGACCCGAAGAGAAATTTCGACGTCGATCTGACCCGAACCACCGAACTCGTCCTTGGTGGTGATCCAGGGTCCAAGAGGGGTGGCCCCGGTGAGCACCTTCATCGTGAACAGGTCCACCCCGCCCAACGCCGACGGAGTGTCGCGTGCGCTCACGTCGTTGCCGATGGTGTAGCCCAGCACCGCGTCGGTCAGTTGTCCGCCGACCTCGCGGACCGGACGGGCGAGCACGGCAACCAATTCCACTTCGAAGTCCAGCTGCGCAGTGACCGCCGGGTTGGCCATCTCATCCCCGTGGCCGATGATCGCCACTCGAGGTTTGAGGAATCCCACCGTGCTTGCCGGTCTTTCGGTAACTCCGAGCTTCTCCAGGTGCGACCAGTAGTTCATTCCCACGCCGACGATCGTCGATGTGGGCGTGATGGGTGGCAGCAGCCGCACATCCCGCAACGGGACCGGCGAACCGGCGAGTTCGAACTCGGGTCGGCCTCCGGCCGCTGCGGCACCCCAGTCGGCGATCTCTCCGCGAATCGGTTGCACCGTTGCGGTATCGATATCTACCAATCCCCAGGAATCATTGTCCTGCTGACGAATCCGTGCGATTTTCACGAAGTGGCCTCCAGCCGCACCTCGACACTCACGATGGCCCCGATGGCCCGATCGAGGAACCGAGGTCGTATCCGATAGCTCAACCCGAAGTCCCGTCGGGCGAATCGGCCACGCCCTGTGACCACCAGTCGCGGCCGACCGTCGTCGCCCGAGAAGGACTCCACTCGAATCTGTAGCGGAACCGGTCGCGTGACGCCGAGCAACGTCAGCTCGCCATTCAGCAGAAAAGCCGCGGAATCGCCGGCAGCGGTGTCCGGACGCACGCCCGTCGAGCGATAGGACGCCATCGGGTTGCTACCCACGTCCAGCAGCCGTCGCGAGCGGATCGCCTTGTCACGGCCGGCGCTTCCGGTGTCTACCGAAGCGAGGTCGATCGTGGCAGCCACCGTGGAATCGACGGGCTCGCCGCCGACGACCACTTCCCCGCGCACGCTCAGCGTGCCGCGCGCGTTATGCAGGCCCAGATGAGACACGGAGAACTCCAGCCTCGACCGGGTTGAATCGATGGTCCAGGAACCGGGAGCGTAGCCCGGGATTTCCGGTGTCACAGTAGACAATCGGCGTCCTTAGCCCTACAGGTAGACGGCCAGGTTTTGCACACCCAGCGTCGCCTGGTCGAAGTAGACAGTCCGCGAGACGAGCTTCCACTCATCCCCGGTCCGAATCCTGTCCAGTCGGCGGGCCGGTAGGAACTCGAGTCCGGATTCGTCATAGCGGGAGCGCAGAAGCACGATCGAGCTGTACACCTCGTACTCGCCGGCCGTATCGGTTTCCCAGACCCGAACCTTGTGCACGATTCGCTGTGTCCGTGACAGCGGATTTTCCGACCACGCACTGTCGGTCTGTGTGAGCCGCATCAGCTTCAACATGAGCGTCATGATCGTTTCGTTGAAGTGATACATCTCCGCCTCGAACATGCTGCGGTCCCGGTGATCGCGGGTGGTGCGAACCGGTGCCCGGTAGACCACCTCCGGGGCGAGCAGCGCCAGCCAGGCCGGGAAATCGTTGTCGTCGAGCAGTGCCGACTCGTCTTCCAGAAAACCGACAATCTCCCAATGGCGCGCGTCGGTCACGGGTACCCGCTTACCCTGCGGCACCGGATAGCCGGTGTCCGCCATCACCATCGTGCTGGCCGGAGCGTTCACGTCCCGAGTCGCTTCAGTAGTCACCAGACCCTCTCTTCCATGAAGTCGCTGTAGCGAAGCCACCAGTTCCACTGCCCATCGTCTTTGCAGAACCCGTCATAGACGTGCGCAGGACCGGGCCAGTCGGCCGGCTTGTTGTCGCCGGTGATCGCCTGGTAGCGCAGCTTCTGCTGCTTGCCGATGGCACCGCGGGCAGCCTTCGCCTGCATCGGCCACGTGTCGGTGTCGTCGGCCTCGACGAACCCGCTGATACCGAACGACGCCGCGGTCATCAGGTTCATCGAATCACGCAGTTCGACCGGCGCGTCGCGTTCCACCAGCGGAAAAATGCCGACGCGGTTCCGTCGGGGAGCTGGAACGGCATGGCGAACGCGGCGACGTTGGGGAACAACGAGGCGACCTGTGGCGGGAACTCCGCCAGGATCCTGAGCTGGCCGTCATCGAAGCGGTCCTCCAGCGCGTCGACCATGTCGGGCGACATGCCCGCAGGCGGTGCCAGCCGCAACCGATCCATCGGCGTCAGCTCCGCCAGCTTCTTGCCCTTCAGCGCATTGATGTAGTGCTCTTCTCTCAGGTCGAAGCACCGGGCCCAGTGGCCCTCCCAGGCCGCACTCGCACCCGCCATCGCCGGCTCCTGGGAATCGCCTTCGCTGGAAAGGATTCCGAGTTCCTGCATCGAGCGATGCAGCGTCAGGGTGTGGAACACGTCGCCGGCGAACTGCTCGGCCGCGCTCTTCCAGTTCGACGGCACGATGAAGCGCTGAGGGTGGCCCAAGACGGTCATGCCGGAGCGCGACCGATCGAACATGAGGTCCCAATACCAGGTGATCGGGCCCAGGTAGTCACGCAGAGAAGGTGCGTGCTCGTCGAAGGTTACGAAGATCATGCCGCAATACTTGTCCACGCGCGCTCGGGCCAGGCTCAATTCCGCCTTGCTTCGCAAGTTCCCATGCATCTGTTCGCGCGCGATGGGGGAAGCCTGAAAGGTCCCGTCGGACTTGTAAGCCCAGCCGTGGTAGGCGCATTGGAACTGCTTGGCATTACCGGCTTCGAACCGGCACACCCGCGCGGCACGGTGCGTGCACACGTTCAGCGCCGCAGTGACGCTGCCGTCGGATTGGCGGCTGACGATCACCTGGTCTTCGCCGACGTACCGGAGCACGTAGTCGCCGTCGTTCGGGATCTCGTCCTCGTGGGCGACGACGGTCCACGCCTTGGCGAACAGGCGCTTGAGTTCCATCTGGTAGAGCTCCGGATCGCTGAGGACCCGCAGGGAGACTTCCCGGAAGTCTTTGTCAATGAGCTCCGAGAGCGGGGTCCCGTCGGACAGGACCAACCCGGTCGATGTGCGTCTCACCTCGTCTATGGTCACGTCGATTCTCCTTAGCTGGTTGATGTTTCGGGAACTGGGGCGGGCTCGAACACTGAAAGGTCCGGTGGCCGGGTGTTCAGCCTGGGGATGTGCAGTCCGCCGTCGACCGGGATGGTGGCACCGGTGATGAATCGGGCGTCGTCGCTGGCCAGGAATGCCACGACCGGGGCGATGTCATCCTCGGGATCGCCGATCCGCCCGCATGGGATCATCAAGGGAATCATGTCGGGCAGAGCGGGATTGGCAGCCACCATCTGTTCATACGTCGCCGACGCGGCGACCGGAGCGATCGCGTTGAC
>Ga0335071_10008746_pt1 | contig 10381 bp, 7 predicted proteins | sample Lox_Sample_15_FD_206724 | JGI IMG/M metagenome (GOLD analysis project Ga0335071, IMG submission 206724) | Soil microbial communities from Loxahatchee National Wildlife Refuge, Florida, United States - Lox_Sample_1.5 | ecosystem: Environmental > Terrestrial > Soil > Wetlands | place: USA: Florida...
GGGCTTTTCGCGCGCCAGATAATACCGGGCCAAACCGCGCAGTTCTTCGTACACCAATGGAATCAGCGACTTAAGCGCCGACTGGTCGCCCTGGCTCCAGGCGGCCAGGAGTTTTGTAACGTCTTGAGGTGCCGAGTCACTCACTCTTAAAGGCGCGAAAACTTTTGTTACAGTATATCCTTCTAACGCGTCCCAGAGGTTCGACGTCTAAAGGCGAACTTTTGTGTTAGGGGATGATCCTTTCTCGCGAGAATTCTCGCGTATCCAAATGCCACCCATGAGGAGGAACCAGGGGAGTATGTCGAAGCTAGCTCACCACGTTGCTATAGCCGCAGCCGCATTGGCCTTGCCGCTTGCGGCGCTGGCGGATATCAGTGGGACCCCCACTTTGCCGAGCGGTCAGAATTTTAACTTTGAAACCGGTAAGGCGGGCCCCTCCGGGGGCGATATCAGTTGGGATGGAACCAACATCAACTTTGTCGGATCGGCCACGGGAGTCGACGCGCCATTCTTGTCCGCGGTTTACGGCAGTATCACCGCCGGCACCATCTCCGGGTTCGCGAATGGGCTCTCTTCGTCTCCCATCACCCCGGCAGTGAATGATGTGCTCATCGTGAAGTCGAACGGAAAGCACTACGCCAAGATGCAGGTGTCCTCAGTGGGAGCGTCGCTTGTATTTAAGTTCACTGCCTTCGGCGTGACGCCGGTGGGTCCGAACATTACCGGCATCAGCAACAACTACAGCAATATCCCGCCGGGATCGCCCAACTACGGGATCGCACCGGGCACCTTGTTTGTGGTTTACGGTACGGGCTTAGCCAGCGGAACCAACACTTCAGAGACCTTTCCTCTGAGCACGAGCCTGGGCGGGACCAGCATCTCGGTGACGGTCGGCGGCAAGACGGTCAACGCCAGCATTTACTACATCGTGTCGACACAGGTGGCCGCGGTAATGCCTTCCAATACTCCGACGGGCAATGGGACGCTAACTCTGACGGCGGGCGCCAACAACACGCAGGTGAACGTAACGATTGTGGACAGCGCGTTCGGCGCGTTGAGCCTGTACGGCACGGGAACCGGGCAGGCGGCGACCTTCCATGGCACCCATCAGCAGGACTTTGTTTCGTACAATTCTCCGGCGACACCGGGCGAATACGTCGTCTTCTGGGGCTCCGGCGTGGGCGCCGACGCGGCCAACGACGACAAAACTCTGCCGCAGCATGCCGACAATCTCACCAACATTCCGATGAAGGCTTATGTGGGCGGCGTGGAAGCGCAGGTCTACTACCGTGGGCGGTCGGCTTATCCGGGCGTCGACCAGGTGATCATCATCATTCCGCCGGCGGCTGCAGCGGCCAGCACCAATGGACATGCGACATCCTCTGGAGTTCAATTTGGATGCAACGTGGCGGTGTGGTTCTTGAGCGGGGCCAACAGCAGGGCCAGCAACTTCACGACGATTCCGATTAGCGCGAACGGCGAAGCCTGTTCGGACGCCAACAGCATCTTTGGGGGAGTCAACATCTCCGGATTGAGCGGGAAGAGTACGGTAAACCTCGGCTTCGTGGAGATTTTCCAAAGCGTTAGCCTGGCTCCGTCGCTTCCGACCCTGTCCGTTCCGCACCTCCGCCGCCAGTCGCTGCGGCCGGGCGCCCCGCGAGCCGCCACAACGAGCACAAACAACGATGCTTTCGCAGACTTCGAACAGATCTCGGGCTTCGAGCTGGGGAACTACGCCAGTTACCAGGAGGCGTCCATTGGAAGTTGCGTGGTGTGGCAGTACACCTACGACAACACGACGACAACTCCGCTGCCTTTCACTTATACCGGGCTGAACGCCGGCACCATCACCGTTCAAAACGGATCGGGAGCCACGGCCCAACTGAAGAATCTGGGGTCCCAGGTGGGGTTCTATGACGCTCAGTTAGCGGACAATTTCATCACCACCGCGGGTGGAACTTTCACCTTCACCGGTACGGGCGGCACAACATCGATCTCGACGGGCAATGTCACGATCGGGCCGTTCAGCACATCGGTCAGCATCGGCACTCCGCTCTTCTCGTCTCCGAACCTGTTCACGGCGACGACGGTCAACCGGTCGCAAGGCTACAACGCGACCTGGAGCGGCGGCGCTCATGGAACATACGTCGAGATCGAAGGAGACTCGGTGGGTGACGGCATCATTGCCGGTTTCCTTTGCCTGGCGCACGATGAAGACCTGGCCTTCCAGGTTCCGGGCGCCGTGACCAGCACGCTCCCGAACGGTATTGGGAGCATCACGCTGAACAACATCGGCAACCCGGCCGCATTGAACGCGTCGGGTCTGGACTTCGGCTACGCGGTGGGCGGGGTCCTGCTGGAGAACGACAACATCACCTGGCAGTAGATTTTTGTCGGAGGAGACTCGGAGGCCGGGGCGCAAGACCCGGCCTCTTTTTGTTTATTCCATCACGGGGAACGAAAAGACGGGCTCAATGTCGACCGGGACCGTCTTGGCCGCCTTGAGAGACGCAGCCAGATCCGCGGGCATTTTGTCGTAGCGGTTGAACCAGGCTTCGGCGCGGGCGCGATCGCCGGTGGCTTCGATGGTCAGCAGCTCCTTTGAGAGCGACGCGATGGCTGCCGGCGCCTTGGCATAATCCACGGCATACCTGCCGTTGGCGCGGCTCACTGCCTTTTGCTCCAGCAGGTAATTGAACTCCATCATCTCGGCTCGGCCATGGGCTTCGGCGGTTCCATAGCGGACGGTGCGGAAGATACCGGCGACGTAGGAGGCATAGTATTCTTCGGCGCGGTCTTTGGGGAGCGCACCGTGGTCCATCAGCCATTGCAATCCGTACATGCCGACAACATCGGCCTTGGCCTCTTCGAGCGCTGAATAAACCGGGCCGATGGCTTCGGTGATGGCGACCTGCCTGCCGGCGACGTGCGCGTAGGCCGGTCCTAATCCGTGGCAAATCTCATGCAGGATGACGGCGGCCATATAGCCGTCGCCGGAGGCGCGCGCAGCCTGGGCGTCGGGCATAACGTACTTCGCCAGCGGGAGGACAACGTAGTTCACGCGCGCGTCCATGAAATTCTTGAAGAAGATTTTCTTGGTGCCCTTCGCTTCGTGGATGCGCGGATCGTTGGGCAGGTTGTCGGCGACGGCCTGGTAGCCATGCAGCAGATCGCCGGTGCGGAACGGCGCGTCGACTACTTCCATGGGCGAGGGCTGGCCCCGCTTGGAGGGACGGTCGGCCGGAGCGAGCGGCAGCGCGTCCTGGATGTCGGGGACGTATTTCTGATAAAGCGCGAGCTTGGCGGTTTCCGCTTCGTTGCGGATGAGCACGGCGGCTTCGAACGAAGTTTTGACGCCCAGCACGTCGTCCAGATACGTCTCATAGGGCGCGAAGATGACGTCGATCTTGGGATTGCGGAGGTCCACCCAGGCCAGGTCGCTCGCGTAGTAATCGTCGGTTGCGAGCGCGCCAGCGCGCAGGCGCAAAAAGTTCGCAAAGGCTTTGTCGTCGCTCAGTTCGGCGGCCTCCCGCAGCAGCTTCGCGGCCGGGTCGAGGTATTTCTTGTATTCGACGTGGTAAGGAATGGCTTCGATTTTCGCCGCGTCGCCGCGGATCACGGTGTAGGAGCTGTAGATCGCATTCTTCTCGGCCGGGTGCGCCTTGACGTAAGCTTCGATCTGCGCGCGCGTAAGCCCGGGAGGATAGATGTTACGGCCGGGCGGAATGGGCCCGGTTCCCGTGAATGGTTTGTTCTCGTCGATCAGATCGAAGCGGCCGCCGTTAATGGCCAGCAGACGCCGCAGATTCGCGTCCTTCGTTGTCCGGTACATTTCCAGGCCTGCCGGATCGCTCTGCTGCCAGTAAATGGCTTCGAATTGGCGGGAGGCGGCGACCAGTTTGTCCGCCATCTGGCGCTGGCGAGGGTCGAGCCCGGCGGGATTATACGGCATTTGCACCGGCTTCCAGCGGGCAAGACGTTGGGCGACGTCAGTGGCCTGAGGCGCGGCGAAAAGCAGCAAAAGGCAGATGAGTTTCATTCTGATCTATTCTAGGCGCGACTCTGGTCCTCTGTTCCGCATCGATACTTAGGGAAGGAGGGCTCATGCTAAGCTTACGAACCGTCCTGGAACAAGCCCAAGCCGGACGCCGCGCGGTGGGGCATTTCAATGTTGCCGATCTGGTGCTGTTGAAGGCGGTCTTCGAGGCGGCACGCGATCTGGACACGCCGGTGATCGTGGGCGCGTCGGAAGGTGAACGCGAGTTCATGGGCACTCGCCAGATAGCAGCCCTGGTGCAAAGCTTGCGTGAGGAATACGAATTTCCGATTTTTCTCAATGCGGACCACACGCATTCGCTGGCAAAGGCCATGGAAGCGACGCAGGCCGGGTTCGATATGGTTGTGTTCGATCTCTCGCATCTGCCTTTCGAGCAGAACGTACGCGAGACCAGGCAGGCAGTGGCGAGCTTGAAGTCTATCAACCCGTCGATGATTGTGGAGGGCGAGATCGGCGATATCGGAAGCGGCTCGGAAATTCACGACAGGGCGCCCGATCTCTCAAGGGGCCTGACGACGCCGGAAGAAGCGGCAGAGTTTGTCAAAGCCACCGGTGTCGATGTACTCGCGCCGGCTGTCGGAAACATGCATGGAATGCTGCGCAGCATGGTCTCCGGTGCGACACGGAAACGTCTGGATATTCCGAGGATTCGCGAGATTCGGCAGGCGGCGGGGACATTTCTGACACTTCATGGCGGATCGGGCACCGAGGACGGGGATTTTCGCGCGGCGATCCAGGCAGGAATCACGGTAGTGCACGTCAATACCGAACTTCGGCTGGCATGGCGGCGCGGACTCGAACAGTCGCTCGCTGCCAAGCCGGATGAAGTATCGCCTTACAAGATCCTTCCCGAAGCGGTGGAGCAGGTACGGCGAGTGGTTCGAGCGCGGCTGCAATTGTTCACGGGCCAGGCGGCAACGGCTTGAGCCCTTCCAGCAGCGTTGGCAGCAGCTCGGTCACTGTGGGGTGAATGAGCATGGAGCGCTGGATGGTCGTGTAGGGCGCCTTGGCGTACATGATTTCGAGGATGGACTGGATCACTTCATCGCCGCTCAAACCCAGGACGGACGCGCCAAGAATGAGCTTGGTCTCCGCATCCACCAGGATCTTCATAAATCCCTGCGTCTCGCTTTTTTCCTGCGCGCGGCCGACGCGGGTCATGGGCATGGTGGCGATCAGGGCCTGGCGCGCGCCGGCCTGAACCTCGGCCCGGACCTGGGTTTCGGTCATGCCGGCGTGGCCGAGCGGCGGGTCGATATAAAGAGCGTAGGTGCTAATGCGGTCCGGGAGGCGCCTCGGGTCGTTGGCGAGCAGGTTCGCGGCGACGATCTCGAAATCGTTGTACGAGGTATGAGTGAAGCCGCCCTGGCCGTTGCAATCGCCCAGGGCCCAGATGCCGGGCACGTTGGTGCGCAGCCGATCGTCCACGTGGATATAGCCGCGGGAGTCGCAGGCGACGCCGGCGTTTTCGAGGCCTAAGTCGTCGGTGTTGGGGCGGCGGCCGACGGCCAGCAACAAGTGCGTTCCTACGACTTCAGGCGGGCCCTCGTGGCAGTCGACACCGGCGGCGATCCCGCCATTATGCCTGGAAAGGCGGATGCACTTGGCGTCCAGGCGGAACCGGATGCCTTCGGCTTCGAGAATTGCCTGGACAGCCGCGGAGACATCCGGGTCCTCGCGCTGGATGATGCGGGACGACATTTCAATCACCGTCACTTCGCTTCCGAACCGGCGGTACATCTGGGCGAATTCCAGGCCGATGTAGCTGCCTCCGACGATCACCAAATGGGGCGGAACAAAGTCGACGTCCATCATCGAGGAGTTGTTCCAATAGGGAACGTCGTGAATGCCCGCCAAATCCGGCACTACCGCGCGGCCGCCGACGTTGATGAAGATCTTCTCGGCACGGAGCCGTTCGGAGCCGACACTGACCTCGTGCGCCGATTCGAACCGCGCCGCGCCCTGCATCACCGTACAATTCGGCATCGACAGCAGCCAGCTCTCCACGCCGGCGCGGTGCCGGAGTGAGATTTCGTCCTTGCGAGCCTTGACGCGCGCCATGTCGACCGCCACGGGACCGTGGATCGCCACGCCAAACTCCGCCGCGCGGCGCGCCATACGCGCGGCATAAGCACTGGCCACCAGAGTCTTAGTCGGGATGCAGCCGGTGTTCACGCAGGTGCCGCCGAAGAACTTGCGTTCGATGAGGGCGACTTTCTGACCGGCGGCGCTCAGACGATTGGCTAGAGACGGCCCTGCCTGACCGGAACCAATGATGATGGCATCGAAGGCCAGCGCCATAAATGAACACCCCCAGACCAGTTTATCTGTGCTGGTACTGGGACCAATGGAGCTTCACCCCTAGGGAGCTCCTGAGGTAGTTTTCGCTGCCGATTGGGGGTAACTCCCTTTTGATTCCTTGGAGTGCCTCGGCGATCCTGGAAGGAGATTCACGGAGGAACATGGAACGGTACTTGAGGTGTGCGCTTGGCGCGCTTCTTCTGGGAGCGCTGACGATTCCAGCCGCGGCGGACAGTGACGATCCCCGCCCGAACGGCCGTGGACACTTCGTCCGCGGTGGCCATCATCGCGACGCCGGCACGGGCCAGGCAGTGACCCAGGGCAACGGCATCAACTATCATGGCGGGCCGGTCATGCAAGGAACCACCCACGTCTACTACATCTGGTACGGCGACTGGACCAAGGACGCGGGCGCTAACGCGATTCTCACCGATCTAGCCAACAATATCGGAGGGTCGCCATACTTCAACATCAACACAACCTACGGCGACACGACCGGCAATGTGGAAAATTCCGTTTTGTATGTCACCAGCACCTCGGATTCGGGTTCGCTGGGAACTTCTCTCGGGGACAACGACATTTGGACCATCGTGACGAACGCGCTGGGCTCGGGCAAGTTGCCGCTGGACGCCAATGGAGTCTATTTTGTATTGACCGCGCCGGGCGTTGCGGAGACCTCGGGATTCCTTACGCAGTATTGCGGCTGGCATACGTACGGGTTTTACAACTCCACCAATGTCAAATTCGCCTTCGTCGGCGACGCACTAGGCTCTCAGCTCGGCAATTGCGCTGCGCAAACGGGCAGCAGCCCGAATGGAGACCCGGCGGCCGATGGCATGGCGTCGGTGATCGTGCACGAATTGGAAGAGTCGGTTACCGATCCGCTTCTCAACGCCTGGTACGACTCCAACGGCGAAGAGGATGCCGATAAGTGCGCCTGGACCTTTGGTAGCCTCTACTCCGCGAATGGCGCTTACGCCAACGTGCTGCTGGGCAGCCGGAATTACTTAATCCAGCAGGAATGGCTGAACGCCAACGGCGGGTTGTGCACTCTTTCCTATACCTCGAACGCCTCGCCTGACTTCAGCGTGTCGGTATCGCCCTCATCTCAAACGGTGGCGGCGGGAGGCACGTCCGGGAATTACACGTTGACGGCGACGCCGTCCGGCGGGTTCAGCGGTACGGTTACCTGGACGGTCACACCGCCGTCCGGCATTACCGCCGGCGCGGTTTCGCCATCCGGCACCTTTACTCTGACGGCCGCGGCGGGGCTGTCCGCGGGCACCTATACGATCGGCATCACGGGGACGAGCGGATCTCTGACGCATTCCACCTCCGCTAAGCTGGTGGTGACCACGGCCGGCACGTTCAGCATCAGCATTTCTCCAACTTCGGCCAGCGTGAAGCGGCCGGCGGCGGGCAGTGCCTCGGCGAAGTATACGGTGACGCTGGCGGCGTCGGGTGGATTTAAGTCCAACGTCGCGCTGACGGCGAGCGGAGGCACAACGGGAGTCACCCTGTCGCTCAGCCCGGCTTCCGTTACAAGAGGCAGTGGCCAATCGACGCTGACCGTGACCGTCACTCCCAGTGCACGGAAATCCACACTGACGCTGACAGTGACCGGTACCGGCGGCGGGGTGACGAAGAGCGCCAGCACGGCCGTTACTATTCACTAAGCCAGGAAAGCCAGGCCGGTCCGCCTCCGCCGACCGGCCACATTCCGGATGACCGCCCGGCAAGCGTAGAATCATAATGAGTAGGGATAGGGCTGCTTGTCGCGGAGTCATTCCATCACCATTCCGGTAGTGCGCTCGCCCAAGCGGGTCGGCCGGCTGTTCGGCGACCTGAAAGTGCGGCTGAAGCTGATGGTGCTGCACAACGTCTTCTTTTTGATCCTGGCTCTCGGCGTCTACTTCGCGCTGTATCCCTATCTGCCCGATCACGCCAAGGCCAACCTGTTTATCGTGCTGGGTGCGATCTACATCCTGGCCGTGCTGGTGCTGGAAACCACCATCATGCCCCTGTACGTCTACCGCCCGCTGAAGCTGATGCTGCAGGCCGATCAGGCGACACAGCACGGGGACCGCGAGCATGAATTGATCGAGGAGGGGCTCATCCTGGGCGACGAGATCGGTCAGATCATGCGGTCGCGCAATGCGACGGTGGTGGACCTGCGCAAGCGCGAGGAAGATCTGGAGGAAGCGCTGAGGAAACTGGAAGCGCAGGACCGGTTGGTCAGCCTGGGCTTGCTCAGCGCCAGCGTGGCGCACGAACTGAACACGCCTTTGACGGTGCTGCAGGGCTCCATCGAAAAGCTCACCGAGACCACGCACGATCCGGCGACGCTCGAACGGCTGGCGCGCATGCTGCGCGTTACGCAGCGCATCCGTAAAATCAGCGAAAGCCTGGTGGACTTTTCGCGTGTCCGCAAGCAGCGCATGGAGCCGGTGACGTTGCGCCCCTTAATCGATGAAGCCTGGAGCCTGGTGGCCATCGACGGGAAAGCCGCGCAGGCGCGCTTCGCCAACAATATCAGCCCGGAAGCGGTAGTGGTCGGCAACTCCGACCGGTTAATTCAGGTCTTCGTCAATCTGCTTCGCAACGCGCTTTACGCCATCCGTCCCTTTGGCCACGTGACGGTGAATTCGCGACGGCTGAACCGCAACTCGCAAGGTTGGGTTTCGGTGACGGTGGAGGATGACGGCCCTGGCATACCGCCCGACGTGCTGCCCGACATCTTCGAAGCCTTCGTATCCAGCCGTCTGGATGCGAAGGGAACCGGCTTGGGTTTGACCGTGGCCGAAGGCATTGTGCACCAGCATGGCGGCACGATTGCAGCGTCGAACCGGGCCGAGGGCGGAGCGTGTCTGGAAGTCGCCCTTCCGGCGTCCTCGGCGAGGCGGGCAGAGGCTTAGAGTTGGCAATGAAACCTGTTTCCGAACGCGGTCCTGATCCGGTAGTCCAAAGCGGCCTGGTGGACCTGGCGATTTTGGACGACGATCCGGACTTCTGCAACTACCTGGAAGACGCCCTGAAGGACGACGGACTGTATTCCATCCGCACTTTTGGCCACCCCGACGAGCTCTTTGACGGTTGCGAGCAGCGTCTGCCGGACATCGTGCTCCTGGACATGAAGATGGGCGAGTTCAAGGGCGACAAGGTGCTGGAGCAGCTGCAGGCCTCCTACCCGGGCCTGTGCGTAATCATCATCACCGGCTACCCGTCGCTCGAAGATATGCGCGCCACCTTCAAGATGAAGGTGTTTGACTATATCTCCAAGCCTTTTTCGCTGGCGCAACTCCGGCAGACGCTGCACAACGCCATCGAGAAATACGGCTTCGGGCGCACCGCGCAGGACCGGCTGCGCGAACGGCTGGGGCATCAGATTAAGATGCTGCGCGTGGAGCGCGACTGGTCGCTGAAAGACCTGGCCGCCGCCACCAAGCTGAGCATCTCGCAGATCAGCTCCATCGAGCGCGGAGCGAATCTTCCCAGCGTGGAAAGCCTGCTGGCCATCTGCCGCGCCTTCGACAAACGGCCGTCGGAAGTGCTGGCCGCGATCGAGTTCTGACTGGATGCGATCCACCGTAGAGGCGTTCGGGTTGGTGCGTCAATTCGCGGCCGCGCCCGAAGAAGAGAAGAGCCGCGAACTGATCCTCTCGCTGCTGGAGCACACCGAGGCGCCGTTTTCACGCCACCAGTTTCATCCCGGCCATATCACGTGTACCGCTGTGGTGCTGCATCCGGTGCGCGACGCCGTGCTGCTGATGCATCATCACCGGCATCAGCGCTGGCTTTTGCCCGGCGGGCATGTAGAACCCGAGGATGAAACGCTGGGCGGCGCGGCGCGTCGTGAGGCTATCGAGGAAACCGCGGTGCGAATCGTGCCCGGCGCCCCGGCGCTGCTGGCCGGGATGGATGTCCACGCAATTCCGGAGCGCAAACGCGAGCCGTTCCACCTGCATCACGACCTGGTCTTCGCGTTCGCGGCGGAATCCGAAGCGCTGGAGACCTCCGAGGAGG
>Ga0335071_10008747_pt1 | contig 10378 bp, 9 predicted proteins | sample Lox_Sample_15_FD_206724 | JGI IMG/M metagenome (GOLD analysis project Ga0335071, IMG submission 206724) | Soil microbial communities from Loxahatchee National Wildlife Refuge, Florida, United States - Lox_Sample_1.5 | ecosystem: Environmental > Terrestrial > Soil > Wetlands | place: USA: Florida...
GTCGGTGATGGGGGCGACGCTCGCCGACGGCGGAGTCAACCCGCTGACGCGCGAGCGCGTCGTCAGCGCCGCCGCCTGCGGCAAGACGCTTGCGGTGATGGCGACCGCGGGGCTCTACGAGACCTCGGGCGACTGGCTCTACGAGGTCGGCCTGCCCGGGAAGAGCGGGATCGGCGGCGGGATCGTCACCGTCTCGCCGGGGAAAGGCGGCCTCGGGACGTTCGCCCCGCCGCTCGACGAGGCGGGCAACAGCGTCAAGGGGCAGCAGGTGGCGCGGTTCCTCTCGCGCCGGCTGGGGCTGGACGTGTTCGCGTCGGCGCCTTTGGTCTAGAGAAGTATCCGGCCAGAGCCACGTATCGGAACCGCACTGTGCCGACCGGGAAACTGGTGCTGTGAGGTCCGGCTTTGCGGAGGCGTTTCGGCACGAGTATCCGTCGCTGCAACGCTATCTGCGGCGGCGGGTCGGGAGCGCGCTCGCCGATGATCTCGCTGCGCAGACGTTTGCGACCGCGTACGCGAACTGGGAGCGATTCGACCGGACGCGGGCGCTGCGCCCGTGGTTGTACGGGATCGCGGCGAATCTGCTTCGCCACCACTGGCGCACCGAACGGCGGCAGCTGCAGGCGTACGCGCGCACCGGCGTCGACGTTGTCGCAAACGACCTCGACCATGCAGTCGAGCGTGCCGATGCCGAGGGGCGGAAGCGTGAGCTCGCCGGCGCGCTCGCCGAGCTTGGCGACGCCGAGAGAGACATTCTGTTGCTGCATGCCTGGGCAGAGCTGACAGACCGGGAGATCGCGGAGGCGCTTTCGCTGCCGCTGGGCACGGTCAAGTCGCGCCTGCACCGAACACGGGCGCTACTGAGGAACCGCCTCAGCGGGTCCGGGCAAGAACAAGGCGGAGCGAGCTTGCTCGCCGAAGGAGAGCCTGAATGACCGACGCAACCATGCAGCTCCTGGCCGAGTTCCGCAGCGAGGTTCCAGTGCCAGACAGCGAGGCGACCAACCGGGCGTATCGGCGGATCGTGGGATCGGCGCGGGTGGCTGGCCCGAAGCCGACGTTCCGGCGCCTGATCGCACGCAGAAGGCTGACAGCCGCGCTTGTTCTCGGAGCTCTCGTGTTCACTGCTGCAGGGGTCGCTGCAGTCACCGCACCGTGGTGGCAGAGCGGAGGCCCGCCGGTCGATCCGCAGCAGGTCGTTGCGGTTGCCCGGGACAACCTCCCGGCACACGTCGATGTCGCGCGAGCGCGAACGGTCGTAACCGCCGGGAACGCCGCGCTCGTCGCCGTCCCACTCGATGCGACCGGTTACTGCCTGATCCCGGCGATCGACGGCCAGGCGACGCTCGGAGCCCAGTGCGAGTACCAGGTGACCGACCCGCAAAGCGGGGACGATGATCGAACAATCAGCGTGACCCGTCACGCGAGCGGTGACACGCGAGCGGCATGGATCGTCTACGGACGGATCACCGACCCGCGCGCAACGCAGATCGATCTCGGCCCGTTCAGCCTTGACCTGGCCGCCGGAGGCTTCTTCCTCGGTCAAGTCCCGCAGGCGCAGTGGGCGCAGCTGAGTGGCAGCGCAACCAGCGGCGCCATCCTCGATGGCTCGGGCGCGGTGCTGCACCGGGGCTGCATCGACTGGGCAAGCGAACCCGTCGGCGGCGCCACGGCAGGTGACGGCGAGTATCCGCTGCCGCTCTGGAACGCCTCGACCGGCGGCACCTGCGCCAGGCAGAGGCCGCCGGCGCAGCCGGTCATCGATCTCAGCCGGGCGACGAAGCTCTTCGACGTGAGGCTGATCCACGACGACGGCCCCTGGAAAGCCGGAGAGACGATCACGATGGAACGGGCGCCACGCTCCGACGGAACGACATGCCTGGTCGCCTCCGGCCCTGGAAACCACGGCGAAGGCCGCGGAGGCGAGTTCACAAACGCCTGCGCCGCGACCGCGGGAGCGACTTCGACCCAGCCGATCAGCGTCACGTTCGGCGCAACCCTCACCCATCTCGACGGGAAAGCCGCCTACGTCTGGGAGATCAGCGGCACCACCGAGCCGCAGATCGCCAAGCTGGAGCTTCGCTCCGACACCGCCACCACGTCCGTCCCAAGCGGCGGCGGCTTCTTCTTCGCACAGCTCCCCACGACCAGCCCCGGCCCGCAAAAGGGCACAGTCACGATGCCGCCGGGTAAGTGGCTTCTGGTCGGGCTCGACATAACCGGCCGGCAGGTCGCCCAAGTCGACCTGCCGGCCGCGCGACGACAGGCAACACCACACTGAGCTCGGCCGGCCGCCGCCTCGGGTTGGACGTGTTCGCGTCGGCGCCTTTGGTGGTTGACATGGATGTCACGTAGAGTCGTCGTGGGATGAGCGAGCCGACGCGCGAGAGCGTTTCCGACTTGATGCCGGAGCTGAAGGACGATCTGGCGCGGCTCGTCGCGATCCCGTCGATCTCCGTCGCCGACTATCCGGAGTCGACGCACGGGCCGATCCTCGAGGCGCACGACCTCGTCGTCGAGCTCCTCCGCGGCGCCGGCGTTCAGGACCTCGAGGACCTCGAGATCGCGAACACCGCGCCGGTGATCACCGGGTCGATCCCGGCTCCGCCGGGCGCGCCGACGGTGCTCCTCTACAGCCACTACGACGTCGTGCCGGTCGGCGAGGAGGCGAAGTGGGAGTCGCCGCCGTTCGAGGCGACCGAGCGCGACGGCGCGATCTACGGCGCCGCCGACACCAAGTCGAACATCCTCATGCACGTCGGCGCGCTGCGCGCCTGGGGCGGGAAGCCGCCCGTCGGGATCAAGGTCGTGATCGAGGGCCAGGAGGAGGTCGGCGGCGGCGGCCTCGCCGACTACGCGATCGCAAACCCCGAGCTGTTCGCGTGCGACGCGATGGTGATCGGCGACATGGGCAGCGTCCGGCCCGGCGTGCCGACGCTGACGATCGCGCTGCGCGGCATGGCGATGGTCACCGTCGAGGCGAGCACGCTCGCCGGGCCGAAGCACAGCGGCCAGTTCGGCGGAGCTGCGCCGGACGCGCTGATCGCGTTGATCCACGCGCTCGCCGCGCTCCACGACGAGCACGGCGACGTCGCCGTTCCCGGGCTCCGCCGCGAAGAGTGGCCGGGCGGCTCGTACAGCGACGACGAGTTCCGCGACCTCGCCGAGGTCCTGCCGGGCATCCCCTTCCTCGGCTCGGGCACGGTCGCCGAGCGCATCTGGTCGGGCCCGGCGGCGACGGTCACCGGCATCGACGTGCTCTCCGTCGACAACGCGGTGAACGCCGTCGTCCCGCGCGCGAAGGCGAAGGTGAGCATGCGCGTCCATCCCGAGCAGGACCCCGTCGAGGCGCAGCAGATCGTCATGCGGTACCTCGAGGAGCTGCGTCCGTTCGGCGTGCCGCTGACGGTCGAGCCCGCGGGCACCGGCAGCGGCTTCGCCGCGAAGACCGACGGCCCCGCCTACGCCGCTGCGCGCGAAGCGCTCGGCTCCGCCTGGGGCGGCGAGACGGTGATGATCGCGACCGGAGGCTCGATCCCGCTCGTGAACGCGCTGCAGCAGGCGGCGCCCGGCGCGGAGATCCTGCTGATGGGCACGACCGACGGCTTCGCCAACATCCATGCGCCGAACGAGCGCGTGCTCGTCGACGAGTTCGAGAAGGCGACCGTGGCCGAGGCCGCGTTCTTCGGCCGCTACGCGGGGGCCGCGTGAGCGACACCGCCCCGGACGCGGCGGAGGCGCCCGAGCACAGCTTCCTCGAGCGCATGCTCGACGGGATCGAGCGGCTCGGAAACAAGATGCCGCACCCGGCGGTCCTGTTCCTCCTGCTCTGCGCGTCGGTGATCGTGCTGTCGCAGATCCTCTACTGGTTCAACGTCCATGCGACGTACGAGGTCGTGAAGACACCGCCGGCCGCGGCCGAGCAGGTCTACTACGGCGGCTCGACGGAGCCCGTCTACGTCGGCCCGAACGAGCCGATCCCGGCGGACGAGTACGACAAGGTGGTCACCGAGACGACGAAGGTCCAGGGCCTCCTGACCGGCGACGGCGTGCGGTACCTGTTCACGTCGTTCGTCTCGAACTTCCGGAACTTCGCCGCCGTGGCGATCATCCTCGTCGTGATGATCGGGGTCGGCCTGGCGGAAGCCGCCGGGCTGATAGCCGCCCTGATACGCAAGCTCGTCGGCGTGTCGTCGGCGAGCACGCTGACGTTCATCATCGTCCTGCTCGGAATCGTGTCGAGCATCGCGTCCGACGCGGGCTACCTGGTGCTGATACCCCTGGGCGCAGCGGCGTTCAAGAGCGTCGGCCGAAACCCGCTCGCCGGGATCGCCGCCGCGTTCGCGGGCGTCGCGGCCGGCTTCGGCGTCAACTTCCTGATCACCCCGCTCGACGGCGTGCTGACCGAGATCACGAACGACGCGGCCGGCTCGGCGCAGCACGCCCACATCGACCTCGCCGCGAACCTCTACTTCGGGATCGGCTCGACGATCTTCGTCGCGTTCGTGCTCACGTTCGTGTCGGCGAAGTTCGTCGAGGGCCGCCTCGGCACGTGGGACCCGGCCGAGGCGGGCGAAGGCCCCCAGACAGCGGACGAGGCGCCCGAGGTCTCGCCGGCGGACGAGGCGCGCGGGCTGCGCTTCGCGCTCTGGGCGACGCTGGCGGTGCTCGCGGCGATCGTGCTGCTGACCGCGATCCCGGGCGCGCCGCTCCGCAACCCGGAGACCGGCAAGATCATCGGCGACTCGCCGTTCATGGACAGCCTGATCGTGATCATCACGCTCGTGTTCTTCGCGGCCGGGTTCGCCTACGGGCGCGGCGCGAAGACGATCAGGACGAAGGAGGAGATCATCGAGACGATCACCAAGTCGTGGTCGAGCCTCGCCGGGCTGCTGCTTCTCTTCCTGCTGATCGCGCAGTTCATCGCGTACTTCAACTTCAGCAACATCGCCGACGTGCTCGCGGTGAAGCTCGGCGACATCCTCGAGCATCTGAACATCGGCGCGGTGTGGCTGCTCATCGGCGTGATCCTGATCTCGATCGTCGTGAACCTGATCATCCCGCAGGCGATCGCGAAGTGGGCGCTGCTCGCGCCGATCTTCATCCCGCTGTTCCTGCGCCTCGGCATCGCGCCGCAGACGGTGCTGGCCGCCTACCGCGTCGGCGACTCGCCGACGAACGTGATCACGCCGCTGATGGCGTACTTCCCGCTGATCGTCGTGTTCGCGCAGCGCTACAAGAAGGACGCGGGAATCGGCACGGTCGTCGCGGTGATGCTCCCGTACGTCGTGATCCTGTCGGTCGCCTGGATCCTCTTCTTCGTTGCCTGGTACCTGCTCGGCATCCCGCTCGGGCCCGGGTCTCCGATTCATACGTAGAGGGAGTTCGGCGCGAGCCACACCACGATCACGTTCGTCGTGCTGGGAGCGACCGTGGTCGTGTTCGTTCTCGACCGGTTCCCCGTCGCGGTCGTCGCGATGGGCGTCGCGCTGTCGCTCTGGGCGACCGGCGTTCTCAACCTGAACCAGGCGCTCGCCGGGTACGGCGACCAGGCCGTCGTCTTCATCGCGGCGCTCTTCGTCGTCAGCGAGAGCCTCGACGCGACGGGCGTGACGACGTGGGCGGGCCAGATGCTGATCGCGAGCGTCGGGAAGAGCCGGGCGCGCCTCGTCGTCTCGATGCTGCTGCTGGTCGCGTTCGTCACGGCGCTGATCAGCGTGAACGGCGCCGTCGCCGCACTGCTGCCGGTGATGGTCGTCACCGCCGTGCGCCTCGGCCGGCCGCCGTCGCAGCTCCTGATGCCGCTCGCCTTCGGCGCGCACGCAGGCTCGCTGCTCGCCTTGACCGGCTCGCCGGTGAACGTCGTCGCCTCCGAGTACGCGCACGAGTTCGCCGGCGGGAGCTTCGGCTACTTCTCGTTCGCCGCAGCCGGCCTCCCGCTCGTCGCCGGCACGATTGCGATCGTGCTCGTGGCGGGGCCGCGGCTGCTCCCGGTTCGCCCTCCCCGCTCCGCCACACGCGACTTCTCGAACCACCTGCGCGCGCTCGTCGAGCAGTACGGCCTCCCCGAGGGCACGCAGCTCCTCGGCCGCAGCTCCGGGGTCGTCGAGGTGATGATCCCGCCCCGCTCGGCGCCGGTCGGCGACACGGTCTTCCCCGGCATGACGACCGAGAGCGGCGACCTCGTCGTTCGCGCCGTGCAGCGCCAGGGCGAGGACCTCCCCGGCGAGACCGTCCTCGCGGTCGGGGACACGCTCCTGCTCGAGGGCGACTGGGACGCGCTCGAGCGGAGGCTCGACGAACCGGACCTGCTCGTCGTGGACAGCCCCGAGCTCGTGCGGCGCCAGACGGTGCCGCTCGGCGCCGGCGCGAAGCGGTCGCTCGTCATCCTCGCCGCGATGGTGCTGCTGCTCGCCACGAACGCGATCCCGCCCGCCGCAGCCGGGCTGCTCGCCGCCGGCGCGATCGTCGTCTCCGGCGTGATGACGATCGAAGCCGCGTACCGCGCGATCTCCTGGACCACGGTGATCCTCGTCGCGGGGATGATCCCGCTCTCGACCGCCATGACCGAGACCGGCGCCGCGGCGAGGCTCGCGGACGGGCTCGTGAACATCGTCGGGAACGCCGGCTCGTACGCGCTCCTGCTCGGGCTCTTCGTCCTGACAGCGGTCCTCGGGCAGCTGATCAGCAACATGGCGACGGCGCTGATCCTCTTCCCGGTCGCGATCTCGGCCGCGGCCGACCTCGATGTGTCGCCGCGCCCGCTCCTGATGTGCGTCGCGGTGTCCGCCGCGGCGGCGCTGCTGACGCCGGTCGCGACGCCGGCCAACCTGATGGTGATGGAGCCGGGCGGCTACCGGTTCACCGACTACTGGAAGCTCGGCCTGCCGCTGCTCGTGCTGTACGGCCTCGTGGCCGTCCTCGTCGTCCCGATCTTCTGGCCGCTGTAGGCGTGGGCGAGGCGCTCGGATCCGTCCTTCCGATCGCGGTCGCGATCGCGATCTTCCCGGTGCCGGTGATCGCAGTCGTGCTCGTGCTCGGCTCGGAGCGGGGGCGCGCGAAGGGGCTCGCGTTCGTCGCCGCGTGGGCGGCGGGCCTGGCCGCGGTCGGCGCGGTCGTCCTCCTGCTCGCCGGTGAGGTCGGCGCGAGCGAGTCGGGCGAGCCGTCGACGTGGGTCGACTGCGTGCTGGCCGCGCTCGGCGTGGCGCTGCTCTACCTCGCCGCCAAGCAGTGGCGAGGCCGGCCGCGCGGCGACGACGAGCCGGAGAGGCCGGGCTGGATGCTCGCGATCGACCGGTTCACGGTCGCGAAGGCGGCTGCGACCGGCTTCGCGCTCTCGGGGCTGAACCCGAAGAACATCCTCCTCGCCGCCGCCGCCGCCGCCGAGATCGCCGAGCTCGGCCTGCCGGCCGACCGGCAGGCCGTGGTGCTCGCCGCCTTCGTCCTGATCGCGTCCGCCGGAGTGCTGGCACCGCTCGTCCTGGCGTTCGTGCTCGGCGAGCGCTCCCGCGACCCGCTCGAGGCGCTGGGTGCCTGGATGGCGCGCCACAACGCGGCGATCATGGCCGCGCTCTTCGTCCTGATCGGCGCCAAGCTGGTCGGCGACGCGCTCTCCGGCCTCACAGGCTAGGCGTTCGGGGAATGCCCCGATGCAGCCCTCCCCCGGCGGAGGGATGGTCACGGCGAGCCTTTCCTAAAGGAGGTCTTTCGATGGCAACCATCGAGAAGACGACATATGCCGCTCCCGGCCGGCCGGACAGCCCGGTCTCGCTGAACGAGCGGTACGAGAACTTCATCGGCGGGCATTGGGTGCCGCCGGTGCAGGGCGCCTACTCGGAGAACCGCACGCCCGCCACGGGTGAGCCGTTCACCGAGGTGCCGCGCTCGACGCCCGAGGACATCGAGCTCGCGCTCGACGCCGCGCACGCCGCCAAGGAGGCGTGGGGCGAGGCCTCGACGACCGAGCGGGCGCGGGTGCTCAACCTGATCGCCGACGCGATCGACGAGCACCGCGAGCTCCTCTCCGTCGCCGAGAGCTGGGAGAACGGCAAGCCGGTGCGCGAGACGCTGGCCGCAGACGTCCCGCTCGCCGCCGACCACTTCCGCTACTTCGCGGGCGCGATCCGCTCGGAGGAGGGCCGGATCTCGGAGATCGACAAGAACACGATCGCCTACCACTTCCACGAGCCGCTGGGCGTGGTCGGCCAGATCATCCCGTTCAACTTCCCGCTGCTGATGGCGGCGTGGAAGCTCGCACCGGCGCTCGCGGCCGGGAACTGCTCGGTGATCAAGCCTGCGAGCCCGACGCCGTGGTCGATCCTCAAGCTGATGGAGCTGCTCGAGGAGATCGTCCCACCCGGCGTGATCAACGTCGTGAACGGCCCGGGCGGCGAGATCGGCAAGGCGCTCGCCACGAACAAGCGGATCGCCAAGATCGCCTTCACCGGCGAGACCGCGACCGGCCGGCTGATCATGCAGTACGCGGCCCAGAACATCATCCCGTCGACGACGGAGCTCGGCGGCAAGTCGCCGAACATCTTCTTCGCCGACGTGATGGCGTCCGACGACTCGTTCCTCGACAAGGCGGTCGAGGGGCTCGTGCTCTACGCCTTCAACAAGGGCGAAGTCTGCACGTGCCCGTCGCGGGCCCTGATCGAGGAGTCGATCTACGAGCCGTTCATGGAGCGGGCGCTCGCGCGCATCGCCGCGATCAAGCAGGGGCATCCGCTCGATGTGGCCACCCAGATCGGCGCGCAGGTCTCGACCGCGCAGCTCGAGAAGATCGAGAGCTACGTCGAGATCGGCAAGCAGGAGGGCGCCGAGCTGCTGATCGGCGGCGAGCGGACCCACCTGGGCGGCGAGCTCGAGGGCGGCTACTACTTCGAGCCGACCGTCTTCAAGGGCCGGAACGACATGCGGATCTTCCAGGAGGAGATCTTCGGTCCGGTGCTCGCGGTCACGACGTTCAAGAACGAGGCCGAGGCGCTGCGCATCGCGAACGACACGATGTACGGCCTCGGCGCGGGCGTCTGGACGCGCGACACCGCGAAGGCGTACCGGATGGGCCGCAAGATCCAGGCGGGACGGGTGTGGACGAACTGCTACCACCTCTATCCCGCGCACGCGGCCTTCGGCGGCTACAAGGTGTCGGGCGTCGGCCGGGAGAACCACCGGATGATGCTCGACCACTACAGCCAGACGAAGTGCCTGCTCGTCAGCTACGACCCCGAGCCTCTCGGGTTCTTCTAGAGGCATGACGCCGGTGGGAGAGCTCAGCGCCACCGAGGCCGCCCGCGCGGAGCTCGCACGGCTGCGCGAACGGCACGGGCCGCTGATGCTCTTCCAGTCCGGCGGCTGCTGCGACGGCAGCTCGCCCCTCTGCCTGCAGGAGGGCGAGCTGCTCGTCGGGCCGGGCGACCTGCTGCTCGGCGCGATCGACGGCGTCCCCTTCTACGTCGACGCCGACCAGTACGAACGCTGGAACCGCCCTGCGTTCGAGCTCGACGTCGTGCCGGGCCTGAAGGACGCGTTCTCGCTCGAGGTCTCCGACGGCGTGCACTTCATCAGCCGCACGCCGTTCTGCGCCGCTTGACTTTGCTCCGCAAAGTTGCTCTACTTTGTGGTGCAAAGTAACTCGGAGGTGAAGCGAGATGTCGTTCGACACGTTCGGTACCCCGCCGGTCACAGAGCGCGAGGAGCCCGCCGAGCTCGATCCACGCTCCGCCGCGCAGCTGCTCGACGAGACCACCCGGCAGGCGCAGCGCCAGTTCGACCCGCGGCCGCCGTTCCTGACCCTGGTCGCGGCCTTCGTCGTCCTGATCGCCTACGGCTCCGTCTGGCTGTCCGTGCGCCACCAGCACCCCTACGCCGGCCCGACGCACACGGCGCTCGCCGTCCTCTACGGGACGCTGGCCGCCTGGGTCGTCCTCGTGATCGTCGTCCTCGGCCGCGCGGGCAGCGGGATCGGCGGCCGTGCGGCGCGCGAGCGGCGCATCAGCGGCATCGCGTTCACCGCCGTCTGGATCGCGGTGTACGTGTTCCAGGGCGCGCTGCACCACGAGGGCGTCAGCGACGCGATCCAGTACGGGATCTACCCCGCAGCGGCGCCGATCATCATCGTCGGCGGAGCCGCGGCGACCTGGGAGGCGGCGCGCGAGCACTGGCAGTACGTGGCCGTCTCGATCGCGGCGATCGCGATCGCGTGCGCCGGCGCGTTCACCGGCCCGGCGACCGTCTGGCTCGTGATCGGGATCGGCCTCTCGACGATCGTCGCCGCCTACGCCCTGATCCGGTTCGCGCTGCGGGCGGCATGACGGTCGACGAGCTCGATCCGCTGATCCACACGCCGGCGCGGCTGCGGATCGTCGCCACGCTGGCG
>Ga0335071_10008748_pt1 | contig 10376 bp, 8 predicted proteins | sample Lox_Sample_15_FD_206724 | JGI IMG/M metagenome (GOLD analysis project Ga0335071, IMG submission 206724) | Soil microbial communities from Loxahatchee National Wildlife Refuge, Florida, United States - Lox_Sample_1.5 | ecosystem: Environmental > Terrestrial > Soil > Wetlands | place: USA: Florida...
GTCACTTGTCGATTGTCGATCGACAAGTGACAATTTTTTTTATGCCTTCGGTGCTGGAGATTCTTCTTGTGCTGGGGAGTCCGCTCGGAGATAGAAGGCATAGAAGACTCCCTCCATTGCCGTCAATAGGAGGAGGGACGCCGCATCCCGGTCGAAAAACAGCCCGAACCCCTTCGGCGCCATGACGAGCTTCATGATGAAGGAGCTGATGCTCCAGCCGACGAAGAAGATCAGGCACATGAAGAAGACGGCGAGGAAACCTTCGCTGAGCCCTTCATCCTGGTATCTCTTGGTGAAGGCTCCCGCCATCGCCACGATGTGGAAATAGAAGACGAGGAGTGGAATCATGGTTAGTGGACCTCGCTGACCTTCATGGTTGCACGGAGGGTCATGAGAAGGATCTTGATGTCAAACGCCAGAGACCAATTCTCAATATAGTACAAATCGAACTTTATCCTCTCCTCCAACGACGTATCTCCCCTCAACCCGTTCACCTGGGCCCAGCCCGTCATTCCTGCCTTCACCCGATGCCGGTCGAGGTACTGCGGGACAAGGTGTTTGAACTGGTCCACGAAGAAGGGTCGTTCCGGCCTCGGTCCCACGAGACTCATGTCGCCCCGGAATACGTCAAACAGCTGAGGGAGCTCGTCCATGCTTGTCTTGCGGAGGAGAACGCCGATGGCGGTCCGCCTCGGGTCGTGCTCCTTTGCCCAGACGGGGCCGGTTTGCTGCTCGGCGTCCACCCGCATCGACCGAAATTTATGCATGGTAAAGAGACGGCCGTCCAACCCCAGGCGCTGTTGCCGGAAAAAGATCGGCCCCCGCGAGGAGAGCTTGACCGCAAGAGCGATCAGGGCGAAGAGGGGAAGGAAGAACAGCATCAACACCGACGAGACTGCAAGGTCGAAGGCACGCTTGGTGATGCGTCCCCAGGGCGTGAACGGGATCCCTTTCAACCGGAGGAAGGGAATTCCCTCGAGCTCGTTCAGGTGGACATGGCTCGTGACCTGATCGAGCATGTCGGGCACCATCATAAATTCAACGTTCATCCCCTCGCAGGAATGGACCAGGTCCATCAGTGCGCTTTTCTCTTCATGGGGAACCGCGATGAAGACGCGCTCGACATCGTGTGACCTGATAAAGTCCGGCGCGGCGGCCAGCGGTCCGAGCCAGGAAGCGTTGCGGAGTCCTTCGTCCTTCGAGGATTCCTTTGCGAAGTAGCCCAGGATATTGAAGCCGAACGAGGCATGGCGGTGAAGACGCAGGAACACCTCCGGGGCGGGTGGGGAAGTGCCGAGAATGATGGCGCGCTGGAGATGGATCCCGCGGCGATAGAGCGCCCGCTCGCCGACATTGATGATCGTCCTCCCGATGAATAGAAACGCGATCGACGTGGCCCAGAGAATGGCGACGAAGCTTCGGGAATAGGAGAACTGTCTGTACATGAATGCCGCTCCCATCAAGAGCAGCATGCCGAACGAGACGACACGGAAGATGACGAGGAGTTCGTCCGTGAGGATGACGTTCCGGCGTGTCCTGTACATCTGACGGGACTGCAGGAGGAGAAGCCACACCCCCACCACCACGATGGAGGTAAGAAGATAGTTCTCAAACGGTGGCGGGATCTCTTCGTGGAACCCGAGCCAAGTGAACAGGGTCGTGCGGAAGCGAAAGGCATAGGAGAACAGGAATGCCGCTTCGATGGCGATGCCATCGGAGAGCACGGACAACAGGGGAAGCAGGATGTCACCCCGCCGGGACGAGGAGACCTCAGCCATAGAGTTCTCGCTCCGCGAGGCCGCAGAGGATGTGCCCAATGGTAATGTGTCCTTCCTGAATGCGCTGCGTATCCTGGGACGGGACAACGATCGCCAGGTCGACAAGCGATTTCGTCGTTCCTCCGTCTTTGCCCAGCAAGCCGATCGTTCTCATCTTCTTCTCTCGCGCCCGGCGGACCGCGTTGTTGACGCTCTCGGACTTTCCGCTCGTGCTGATGCCGATGAGAAGGTCGCCTTCGTTGCCGAGGGCCTCCACCGCGCGGGCGAAAACATGATCGTAGCCAAAATCATTGGCCCCTGCGGTCAGCATCGACGTGTCGGTCGACAGGGCGATGGCGGGAAGTCCGGGGCGTTTGATCGTGGGGCTGAGCCGAATCACGAATTCCGTCGCGAGGTGCTGGGAGTCGGCGGCGCTCCCTCCATTGCCGCAGAACAGGAGTTTCCGCCCCGCGCGAAATGTTTCCACGATCAACGTGACAGCCTGATCGATCTGTCCGGAGCACTGTTCGAGTATCTTCTGTTTGGTCTCCGCGCTCGCCGTGAGTTCCGCGCTGATGAACACGAACCGATCCATCGTTCTGATCCTCGTTTCGTTGGTAGTCCGTGCAGGTGCCGCCGCCGCGTGGCGAGCGGCAGGTGAGGCATACAATCTACTTGAGGGTGCTGCGAACGACGCTCTCCGCCTGGCGGAGTGCGCTTTCGAGTTTCTGGATGTCCTTGCCGCCGGCCGTTGCCATGTGCGGTTTCCCGCCCCCGCCGCCACCGACGAGCTTCGCGAGAGCGCCGACAATCCTGCCGGCCTGCAGTCCGCGCTGTGTGATCAGGTCATCGGTGACAACACACACCAACGAGGCCTTGCCATCGAGCTCGGCGCCGAGGATGCCCACGCCGCTCGCAAGTTTCGATCGCAGGGCATCGCCAAGTCCCTTCAGTTCGTCGAGCGATGGAACGTCAACCTTGATGCTCACCACTTTGAATCCATCGACGGATATTCCCTCGTCCACCGCCTTCTCGATGAGTGAAGAAGCACCGTGCACGCGGGATTTGCTGGCTTCCTTTTCAAGATCGCGGATCCGATGCGCAATGCCTTCGATCTCCTGCTGTCGTCGCTCGATGCTGGTCTCAAGCGCGCGAACAGTGTCCGGACGAATCGCGTTGAGATCTACAAAAAGGCGTTCGTTCTGCCTTCGGGATGGCGGGGTTCCGCCTCCCAGTGCCTTTTCGAGCGACGTCTGTTGCTCGAAGAGATCGTCCAACTGTCGATCCATCTCGCCGAGCCGCCGCTGTTGATCGACGATGTAGTTTTTCAATCCGTCGCCGGTCACGGCTTCAATGCGGCGTATCCCGCTGGCGACGCTCGCCTCGGAGATGATTTTAAAGAGCCCCAGATCGGCCGTGTTGGTCACGTGCGTTCCGCCGCAGAGCTCAACGGAGAAGTTCGGATCGATCTCCACGATCCTGACGCGGTCCCCGTATTTGTCGCCGAAGAACATTTTCACATTCGGATAGCGCCGCCGGGCTTCGTCGATGGTGAGCCAGTCCTTCTGGTCGTTCAGCGCGTTCACGGGAATGTGTTGCGCGATCTTCTCGTTGACGATGTCCTCGATCGCGCGAAGCTGGTCGGGCGTGATCCGCTCGAAATGGTTGAAGTCGAAGCGCAGCCTGTCCGGCGCAACCAGCGATCCGTGCTGGTGGAGGTGCGTTCCGAGAATTCTGCGAAGCGCCTCATGGACGAGATGCGTTGCGGAGTGGTTCCGTTGGATGTTCATCCGCCGCGGGCTGTCGACCAGGGCCTCGACGTCCGCGCCACGCAGCGCGTCCGGAGAGCCCTCAAGCATGGAGATCTCGTGGACGATCCGTTTGTCGACCTTGAACGAATCGATCACCTCGGCGACAGCACCATTCGCCCGGATCTGTCCGATGTCGTCGACCTGTCCCCCTGACTCGACGTAGAAAGGCGTTCGGTCGAGGGAAACGTAGCGGTCGTCAATCAGCGCGCGGACGTGGGCCTTCGTTTGCGTTTGCGTGTAGCCGACGAAATCAGTGTCCTCGAGGTCCTCCAGTTTCGTGATGACGGCGGCGACGTCGGCGGCCTCCATCTTGCCCGATTCCCTTGCGCGCTTCCGTTGTTGCTCCATCAGGATGTCGAAGGCGGGGACGTCGACAGCGATGCCGCGCTCCTGCGCCATCATTTGCGTGAGATCAAGAGGGAATCCGAAGGTATCGTAGAGCTTGAACGCCTCATCTCCCGGGAACGTCTCTTTCTCTTCGAGGCGATCGAGCACCGAATTGAAAATCTCGAGGCCGCGGTCAAGGGTCGCATTGAAGCTCTCTTCCTCGCCCTTGATCACGCGTTCGATATGCGACTGCTTTTCGATGAGCTCCGGGAACACGCTCCCCATCGAGTTGACTACAGCGGCCGCTGTCCTGAAAATAAACGGCTCGTGCATCCCGAGATTTCTTCCGAACCTTGCGGCCCGGCGCAGGATGCGCCGCAGGACATATCCTCGACCGTCGTTTCCCGGAATGGCGCCGTCCGCGATCGCGAACGAAAGCATCCTGATGTGATCGGCAATCACCCGCATCGCGACCTGGTCCGGGGGGGCGCTGTACGGCCGGTTCGTGACCTGCGCGATGCGCTCGATGATCGGTGTGAACACATCGGTGTCGTAGTTCGACTGTTTTCCCTGCAGGACCGCGCAGATCCTCTCGAAGCCCATGCCGGTGTCGACGTGCTTTGCCGGCAGATCTTCCAGGCTTCCATCTTTCGTCCGGTTGTTCTGGATAAACACGAGGTTCCAGATCTCCATGACCCTTGGATCGCCCGCGTTCACCAGCGACCCGCCTGAGCGGTCGGACGTCAAATCGATGTGGATCTCCGAGCAGGGCCCGCACGGGCCGGTATCGCCCATCTCCCAGAAGTTGTCTTTCTTGCCGAAACGCAGGATGTGCGACGGATCAATGTCGGTTTCTGAGGACCAGAGGCGGGCGGCCTCGTCATCGGTCTCGTAGACCGTTGCAAAGAGTCTCGTCTTGTCCAGAGGCCAGACCGCTGTCAGCAGCTCCCACGCCCAGCCGATCGCCTCCTTTTTGTAGTAGTCCCCGAACGACCAATTCCCCAGCATCTCGAAGAAGGTATGATGATAGGTATCCCGGCCGACCTCTTCGAGATCGTTGTGTTTTCCGCTTACCCGGATGCACTTTTGCGTATCGGCAGCACGGACATACTCCCGGGATCCTGTGCCCAGAAAGACGTCCTTGAATTGATTCATCCCGGCGTTGGTAAAGAGAAGGGTCGGATCGCCATGCGGAATCACTGGGGCGCTCGGGACGATCTTGTGTCCTCTCTGCTCGAAGAATCGGAGAAAATTTGCTCGGATTTCCCTGGAAGTCATCAGAATTCAACCTGTGTCATAAGCTGGATTTCTTCAAGAACGGAGCTCACTTGAACGCACCGCGCGATCTCACCGGTATACACGATCGCCTTCCCCTTGGTATGGACCTCCCACGCCAGCGCTTCAGCTTTCGTTTCGGCGCATCCCGTCGCCTTGATCAACTGACCGATGACCTCTTCAAAGGTGTGGACGTCATCGTTGAAGAGGATCACTTTCGCGGGCTCCTCGGTCTTGACATCCGTTTCGTCCTGGACTTGTTCTTGCGGGCTGAGTGCCATCGCCTTTCTCGCCTCAAACTCTTAAATTATCGAAAAATGTTAACTTCTGCAAATTCAAGAACTTGCGCCCATTTCTGTGTGTATGTATATTGAGACTCACTTCAACAGGGTATTCACCATGATCTTTGACCTTGCAATGATCGAGAGCGTCTATCGAAGGACGCCGGCCCGAGTCCGCGTGGTTCGAAAGCTCATCGGCAGGCCCATGACGCTCACAGAAAAAATCCTTTATGCCCATGCCTTCAGACCCGTAACGGAGGCTGCGGAGCGCGGCGTCACCTACATGGACTTCAGCCCTGACCGTGTAGCGATGCAGGATGCCACAGCACAGATGGCTTTGTTGCAGTTCATGTCCGCAGGCATCGAGACCGTCGCGGTTCCTAGCACGGTGCATTGCGATCACTTGATCCGCGCTGAGCGTGGCGCTGGTGCGGACCTCGCACATGCCACCGACGAAAACCGCGAGGTCTATGATTTCCTTGCCGGCGTATCGAAGAAACACGGGATCGGATTTTGGAAACCGGGTTCGGGGATTATCCATCAAGTTGTGCTTGAGAACTATGCGTTCCCGGGCGGGATGATGATCGGCACCGATTCCCATACGCCGAACGCCGGCGGACTGGGGATGATCGCGATCGGCGTCGGCGGGGCGGACGCGGTCGACGTGATGGCGGGGATGCCCTGGGAATTGAAGTACCCGAAACTCATCGGTGTCCACCTGACCGGCGCACTCAGCGGTTGGATATCCGCGAAGGATGTCATCCTGAAACTCGCCGGCATCCTTACCGTGAAGGGGGGAACAGGATCGATCGTCGAGTACTTCGGCGAAGGCACCGCTTCGATCTCGGCGACGGGCAAGGCGACGATCTGCAACATGGGCGCGGAAATCGGCGCGACAACGTCTCTCTTCCCCTATGATCATCGGATGGCGGCGTACCTCAACGTGACCGGTCGATCGAAGGTTGCTTCGCTCGCTGACAGCGTGGCCGAATTTCTCCGCGCTGACCCGGAGGTGATCAGTGATCCGGCACGCTACTACGATCAGGTCATTGAGATCGATCTGTCAGCCCTGGAGCCGATGATTAACGGGCCCTTCAGCCCGGACAAGGCCTGGAAGCTTTCCGAGTTCGCCGACGCAGTGCGCACGAACGGATACCCGGAGGAATTGCGGGTAGCGTTGATTGGCAGCTGCACGAATTCGAGCTACGAGGACATCGAGCGGGCGACAAGTGTTGCGAGGAAGGCGCTTGCGAAGGGCCTCAAGGCGAAGTCGGAGTTCACCATCACTCCCGGCTCCGAACAAGTCCGCGCTACCATTGAGCGCGACGGGCACCTGAAGGTCTTGACGGACATCGGCGGCACGGTGCTTGCGAACGCCTGCGGCCCCTGCATCGGTCAATGGAAGCGTCACGATGTCAAGTCGGGCGACAAGAATTCCATCATCACGTCCTTCAACCGGAATTTCGCCGGACGGAATGACTCCAACCCCGATACGCATGCATTCGTTGCGAGCCCGGAGATCGTCACCGCGATGGCACTTGCAGGTCGGTTGACGTTCAATCCCGTAAGCGATACGCTCCCGGGTTTGAGTGGAGAGCAGGTAAAGCTCGATCCGCCTGCCGGAGACGAATTGCCACGGAAAGGCTTCACTCCGGGCGAATCAGGGTTTGTTGCTCCGGCGAAAGACGGGTCGGCGATAGCAGTCAATATCGACCCCAAGAGCGAACGGTTGCAGGTGCTCGAGCGTTTCCCCGCGTGGGACGGTAATGACATCATGGATGTTCCCGTGCTTCTCAAAGCAAAGGGCAAATGCACGACGGATCACATCTCCCCGGCCGGTCCCTGGTTGAAATACCGGGGGCATCTCGACAACATCTCGAACAACATGTTTCTCACTGCACTCAATGCCTTCACCGGCGATGCCGGCATGGGTGTGAACGCGTACACGAAAGAGAAGAAGGCGATTGCGGCGATCGCAAGAGAATACAAGACGCGTGGGATCGGCTGGGTGGTGATCGGTGACGAGAACTATGGCGAGGGCTCGAGCCGCGAACATGCCGCCATGGAACCGCGCTACCTCGGTGGGCGGGCCATTATCACCCGGAGCTTTGCGCGGATTCATGAGACCAACCTTAAGAAACAGGGAATGCTCCCCCTGACGTTTGCGAATCCGGACGACTACAACAAAGTCCGCGAGGATGACCGCGTTTCCATCCGCGGTCTCAGGCAATTCGAGCCCGGGAAGCCGCTCGCGCTGGTCTTGAAACATTCCGACGGCACCGTCGACGAGTGCGTTCTGCAGCATAGCTTCAACGTGCACCAGATCGACTGGTTCAAGGCCGGCAGCGCCTTGAATCAAATGTCCCGGGCCACGCCTAAAACCGCCCGCAGGTCGGTCCCGGCATCAAGAAAGCCGAAACGGCCCGCTGTTCAAAAACGACGTGCGGCTCCGGCGAAGCGTCGTACAAAGAAAGCAAACACCAAAAAAGTGACCAGGAAGAAGGTTGCCCCGAAGCGCAGCACGCGTACACCCAAACGGCGTGCGGCGACAAAAGGGAGGAACAATACTCGGCGCTGAAAAGTTGATTGGGTAAAAAGTCGTGATCGATGCCGGCGGTGCGATGATCAGTGCGTCCCGCCGGCTTTTTTTTGTTGAATTCGTGTCGTTTGTTAAACCGCTCGCGAATGAGTGCATCAAATCTACTGGGATTGATTCCAGACCGGGCCCTAGCACTTACGGCTGGAATTGTTCCCGCCTCTTTTGCGTTTACGTGGATAGAGTTTCCAGATCCCGGAGAGCAATTTCCGCGCCTTCGCTTACGGACGTTTGAGAGATGGTGTACGTGATGGAGATCGTGGGATAGGTGCCGCGAAGGGAGGGTTGCGTGCCGTGACAAACGAAGGGTTGTCCGGGATCGGACTTGGCATTCTGGATCGTCTGACAGATGTTTTTCCCACCAAGGTTCCCAGAATCTTTCAATCGCTGTTTCTTCGGACGGTAGGAAGCCCGATTGTCGATCGGTGGATCTTCAAGATGCACCAAAGGCGTCTGCGGAAGGTCCCGTCCTTTGAGCGCCTTCTTGTTGTCGCCGACGTTGGTATCGGCGACGCCCTAATCGTCCAGCGATCGCTTTCGGTGCTGCGGTCACTGTTCCCCTCATCCCGTATCGACTACGTATGCAGCAAAACGGCCGGCGAGATCCTCTTGTCACTTCCGGCTGCGGACCATGTCTATCCGTTATTCGATCGGCATGGGACTCCTTCCGGTCAATCGTACCGGGCGATCTGGGAGTTGCTTGACGCCGTGGAGTATTCCGCGCTTCTCAATCTCTCTCCGTTTCTGGACTCCCGGATCTTTCGGGCGAGCGTGCCCGTTCTGGATATTTACATTCCACTCGCGTCGCAGATCGTGAGGCTCTGGAGAACACCCGGGGAAAAGCGCCACATCTCGATCGCCGTCCCACAGTTCTTTGAGAAGTTCTTCTCGTCTGTGTCGGTCAGACAACCAGCGCTTGCTGCCGGCGATCATTTCCCGGCTCCGGGTGGGGAGGTGCTCGCCGGGAACGTCGTCTATATACCCGAGGCGTCGATCGACGCAGCCGAGGAGTTCCTGATGCGGAAGGGGTTGGGATCGCTGAACGGGATTGTTTTCTTCAGCCCCGATGCAACGTCCGTATATTCCATGATTCCCTTCACGATGCAGGTCGAACTGCTGCGCAGTCTGGCAGAAAACGACATGGTTGCATCGATCCTCGTCGGTGCCGCGTACGCGCAGAAGGGCATCGAACACCGTCTGATGGACGCGCTCCCCGCCCGTCTGCGCAATCGAGTCATCATCGTTCCGCACATTCCCCTCCCGGAATACGCCGCGTTGCTGGATGCGAGCGAAGTCTTTTTGTCCGGGGACGGCGGACCTTCGCATGTTGCCGCGGCATGGAAGCAATCGTGCGAGGGAATGCGCACGTTGAGGAATCGCACAGCGGTATTCACCGTCTTCGGCGGGACGGATTCCAGAATGTACGGCTACGACTCGTACCGTGACGACTATGTTGCCGCCTCACAACGGGCGCCGTCGAGGGTCTTCGACGCGCCTGCGCCATGCCGGAACATAACCTGCGTTGACAAATTGGGGAAGAGCTGCAGGGAAGTGCGGTGCTTCGCCGGTCTCCGAACGGAATCGGTATCACGCGCGGTGAGCGAGTATCTCGCCTCGTTGAGCAGGATGCGGCATTCGGCGTAGGTGTCCCGGAATCTTCCGCATGGCGACGATGAGAAATATCCTGGTTGAAGTGTGCGCCTATCTGATGGGATTCCTTGCCGCGATCCCTCTGGGAGCGACGCAATTGGAGATCGCACGTCGTTCGCTTTCGGGATTCCCGCGTGCGGCCCTGATGGTCGTGGCCGGCTCCGTGCTTTCGGACGTCATGTATGGCGTCTTCGCCTTCCTCGGCATAGCGCCGTTCCTGCGGGACGCGAAGGTCGTCGGGGTCTTCTGGTCCTTGAATGCATTGATCCTCGTCGTTCTCGCATTGTTTGCACTTCGGAGCTCCGCTTCACGGGAAACGCGGACCGCGTCCGTTCCGCTCTCGCTGCATGATCGACGTGCTTCGTTTGTGGTGGGGTTCTCCCTCGCAGTGACCAACCCGCTGATGATCGTTTGGTGGCTCCTAGGGGCAAGGGTCCTGACGGACGTGGGCCTCATGACGCCATTGACGCCGTTGCGGTCCGGTTTTTTCCTTCTCGCGGGAGGATCGGGGATCGCGTCGTACCTGACGTTGCTGACGTTCGGGATATATCGCGCGAAGCAGTTTCTCTCGGAGCGGGTGATGCGCCGCATCACCGTAGGATTAGGAGCAGGGCTTGTCGTCCTCGCGCTGTACTCCGCCGTCAGGTCCTGGATGGCGCTCAACGGAAGCGGATAGGGG
>Ga0335071_10008749_pt1 | contig 10376 bp, 9 predicted proteins | sample Lox_Sample_15_FD_206724 | JGI IMG/M metagenome (GOLD analysis project Ga0335071, IMG submission 206724) | Soil microbial communities from Loxahatchee National Wildlife Refuge, Florida, United States - Lox_Sample_1.5 | ecosystem: Environmental > Terrestrial > Soil > Wetlands | place: USA: Florida...
CGAGGTTGAGCTTCATCCGCGGGTCCTTCGCGTACTCCGCGTACATGTAGTCGCGCTCCTCGTCGGTGACCATCTCGAGGGTCAGCTCGTCGTGGTTGCGCAGGAAGAGGCCCCACTGGCAGTTGTCCGGGATCGGCGGGGTGTTGTCGAGGACCTCGAGGATCGGCAGAGCATCCTCCCGGCGCACGGCCATGAACATGCGCGGCATGACCGGGAACTGGAAGGCCATCTGCGACTCGTCGCCGTCGCCGAAGTACTCCACCACGTCGGCGGGCCACTGGTTCGCCTCGGCGAGCAGCACGCGGTCGGCATAGCCCGCGTCGATCTCGGCCCGCACGCGCTTGAGGAACGCATGTGTCTCCGGCAGGTTCTCGCCGTTCGTGCCGTCGCGCTCGTAGAGGTACGGCACCGCGTCGAGGCGGAAGCCGTCGAGGCCGAGGTCGAGCCAGAAGCGCAGGACGTTCAGCATCTGCTCCTGCACCTCGGGGTTGTCGTAGTTGAGATCGGGCTGGTGCGAGAAGAAGCGGTGCCAGTAGTACTGCCCGCGCACACCGTCCCACGTCCAGTTCGACGGCTCGGTGTCGACGAAGATGATCCGGGCCTCCGACCAGCGCTCGGGATCGTCGCCCCACACGTACCAGTCGCCGTACGGCCCATCAGGCTCGGCGCGGCTCGCCTGAAACCACGGGTGGTCGGACGACGTGTGATTCATGACGAGGTCGGCGATGACGCGGATCCCGCGCTGGTGCGCCTGATCGATGAAGAGGCGGAAGTCGTCGAGCGTCCCGTAGTCGGGATGCACCGAGAAGAAATCGGAGATGTCGTAGCCGCCGTCGCGCAACGGGCTCGGGTAGAAGGGCAGGAGCCAGATGCAGTCGATGCCGATCTCGTGCAGGTAGTCGAGCTTGTCGGTGAGGCCGCGGAAGTCGCCCGAGCCGTCGTCGTTCCCGTCGAAGAACCCGCGCATGTGGATCTCGTAGAAGACTGCGGTCTTGAACCACAGCGGGTCCCGCTCGAACCACTGCCCCGGATCGCTCATCAGACCAGCACCTTGATCACGTGTGCCTTGCCCGGGCCGAGCTTCACGTAGTTCCGGCCCGAGCGCCACGTGAACGCCTGGTCGGTGAGCAGCTCGCGCCCGTCGAAGGCCGGCGGGAAGTCGAGCCAGACGGGGACGACGCAGACACCGGCCTGCTCGGCGAACGGGTCGAGGTTGACGACGCAGAGCACGTCGTCCTTCGCATAGGCGATCAGCTGGTCGTTCTCGGTCTCGAGGAAGCGGATGTTCTCGAGACGCTGGAGCGCCGGCTCGGCACGCCGAACCTCGTTCAGCCTCGCGACGAGCGGAAGCAGCGGGCCGTCGAGCCTGCGCCGCTTGAGCTGGTACTTCTCCGAGTCGAGGTACTCCTCCGACCCGGCCCGCAGGGGCACGTTCTCGAACGACTCGAAGCCGGAGTAGATGCCGTAGCTCGGCGAGATCGTCGCCGCCAGCACGAGCCGGGCCTCGAAGGCCGGCGGCCCGCCCATCTGCAGGTACTCGTGGAGGATGTCCGGCGTGTTCGCGAACGCGTTGGGCCGGTAGAACGGCGCCCACGCGAGAAGCTCCCCGACGAACTCCTGCAGCTCGGCCTTCGTGTTCTTCCAGGTGAAGTACGTGTAGCTCTGGGCGAACCCGGCCTTGGCAAGCGTCGTCATCAGCGACGGCCGCGTGAACGCCTCGGCAAGGAAGATCACCTCGGGGTGCAGCGCCCGCACCTTGCCGATCAGCCACTCCCAGAACGGCACCGGCTTCGTGTGCGGGTTGTCGACCCTGAACACGGTCACGCCGCGCTCGACCCAGCCGAGGACGACGTCGTACAGCGCCTGCCAGAGCGCGTCGCGGTCCTCGGACTCGAAGTTGACGTTGTAGATGTCCTGGTAGCGCTTGGGTGGGTTCTCCGCGTACTTCAGCGTCCCGTCGGGGCGCCGGTTGAACCACTCGGGGTGCTCGGCCAGCCACGGATGGTCGGGCGAGCACTGGACGGCGAAGTCGAGCGCGATCTCGACGCCCGCCTCGCGCGCCGCGGCGATCATCAGATCGAAGTCGTCCCAGGTGCCGAGCGCGGGGTCGATTGCCTCGTGGCCGCCGAGCTCGGAGCCGATCGCCCACGGCGAGCCGGGATCGCCGGGACTCGACTCGAGCGCGTTGTTCGGGCCCTTGCGGTTCGTGACGCCGATCGGATGGATCGGCGGCAGGTAGACGACGTCGAACCCGAGCCGCGCGAGCTCCGGAAGCGTCGAGGCGACTCCGCGAAAGCCGCCGAACGAGCGCGGGAAGAGCTCGTACCAGGCACCGAAGCGGGCGAGCTCGCGGTCGACGTCGATCGCGAGCCGCCCGGACGTGGTCTCGCCGTACCGGTCGCCGGCGGGCAGCGCGAGGCCGTCCTCGAGGTCGACCGTCTCACGGCCGAGCAGCACCGCTCCTTCGGCGAGCTCGCCGCGCAGGTCGGTCTGCCCCGCCTCCGACTTGCGCCGCACCTCCTCCTGCCACGTCGCGATCCTGTCGGTCCAGGCGGTCACGCAGAACTGCCACCGTCCCGGCCGGTCGACGGTGAACGCGCCGCCGAAGCGGTCGTTGCCGAGATTGTCCAGCGGCTCCTCGCGCCAACGGGAATCTCCGGGCCCCTTCACGCGAACGGCGCCCTCGACGACGTCGTGGCCGTCCTTGAAGATCGTCGCGTAGACGGGCACCGTGTCGCCGACGGTGTGCTTCACCGGGTAGCGCCCACAGTCGAGTATCGGCTCGACCGCCTGGATCTGGACTCGCGACTGTTGATTCTTGGGTATGGGCATCGTGCGTGAGATTGTCCTCAACTGCCTGTCCTGACACGTGAGACTCGAACGCGCCTCCGGAATCCTGCTTCATCCGACCTCGCTCCCGCGAGGTGTACTCGACGACGACGCCTACCGCTTCGTGGATTGGCTCGCCGCGGCGGGCCAGCGATGGTGGCAGGTCCTGCCGCTCGGGCCGCCGGAAGGGCTGACCGGATCGCCGTACATGTCCCCGTCGGCGTTCGCCGGCTCCCCGGGGCTGCTCGCCGCCCCGAAGGCACGCGTCTCGGCGGCGGAGTCGGCGGCGTTCCGGGACCGGAACGCCTACTGGATCGACGACTGGCTGGCATTCGGGGGCTCGCTCGAGGACCAGGTGCGATTCGACCGCGAGTGGCGCGCCCTCCGCGCCTACGCCGCGGAGCGGTCGGTGCGGATCTTCGGCGACATGCCGATCTACGTCGCCGCCGGCGGCGCCGACCATCGCGCCCACCCGCGGCTCTTCCAGGCCGGTGCCGTCGCAGGCGTCCCGCCGGACTCGTTCGCGAGGACCGGCCAGCTGTGGGGCAACCCGCTCTACGACTGGACGGCGATGCGCGCCGACGGCTACCGCTGGTGGATCGAGCGGTTCCGGCGCACGTTCGACCTCGTCGACCTGACGCGCGTCGACCACTTCCGCGGCTTCGTCTCCTACTGGGCCGTCCCGCAGAAGCACAAGACGGCCCGGTTCGGCGTGTGGCGCCGAGGACCGGGCGCTGCGGTGTTCCGGGCGGTCGAGGCGGCGCTCGGGCCGCTGCCGGTGGTCGCCGAGGATCTCGGCGTGATCACCGAGCCGGTGGTGCGCCTCCGCCGCGAGCTCGGCTTCCCCGGCATGCGCGTGCTGCAGTTCGGACTCGGCGGCGACCCCTCGAACCCGCACCTGCCCCGAAACCACGAGCAGCAGTCGGTTGTCTACACGGGCACCCACGACAACGACACGACGGTCGGCTGGTGGCAGTCGCTCTCGCAGGCCGAGCGCGAGTGGACGGAGCTCGACCCGGCCGACCCGGCCTGGGCGCTGATGGCCGGCGCGTGGGCCTCTCGCGGCGCGCTCGCAATCGCTCCGCTGCAGGACGTCCTCCGGCTCGGCGGCGACGCGCGCATGAACCTGCCGGGCACCGAGACGGGCAACTGGTCGTGGCGCTTCCGCCGCAGCACCCTGACCGCAGAGCTCGCCGCGGACCTCCGCGAGCTGACGGCGCGCTCGGGTCGCTGCCCCTGACGGACGACGAGGTGACAGACTCGCCCGGCTGCCGTCGACGTGGCGGTGGCTGGACGAAGGAGGCTCCAGGCATGTACGCAATGGTTCGCACGTATTCGGTGGCACCGGGGCTCGCCGAGGGTCTCGTCGGACAGGCGTCGGAGGTGACGCGCGTGATCGGCGGCATCGACGGCTTCCGTGCCTACTACCTGATCCGCACGGACGAAGGCGCCGTCTCGGTGAGCGTCTACGACACGCAGGCCGGCGCGGAGGAGTCCGCGAAGGCGGCCGCCGCGTTCCTGCGCGAGAGCCTGCCCGACCTCGAGGTCGGCGCACCGGAGATTTCCTCGGGCGAGGTCGTCGTCCACGCCTGACGGCGATGCGGGCTCCCGACGAAAGGAGCATGAGATGTGGGCACGCGTGGCACGGTTCGACGGCGATCCGGCGAGCATCGACGAGCGGGTACAGCGGCTTCGGTCGGCCCTCGACGCGGGCGAGTTCCCGCCCGAGCTGGCGGACGCGAAGTTCCTGCTACTCGCCGACCGCGGGTCTGGCGGGATGCTCGGGGTGACCCTGTTCGAGAGCGAGGAGGCGCTCCGCAAGGGCGACGCCGCGATGAACGCCGGGCCGGGAAACGCGGGCAGCCGCTCCTCGGTCGAGTTCTACGAGGTGCCTCTCCACACGCTGTAGACGGTTTGCTCGGTCACGGAGTGACGATGGCGAAGCCTGGGTCGACCGGCGCCACGAGCGGCAGCTCCAGCATCTCTGCGATCTCCGACCCCGTGTAGCCCTCGTTCATCAGGCGGCCGCTCGAGACTCGTTCGGTCGCCGCGGCCCTCGGCTGCACGGCCGCCACGCGACCTGAGCGCACCTCCCGCGAACCACCAACCTGATGCGAGTGCCGGGGGAGGGAGTCGAACCCCCACGCCCGAAGGCGGCCGGTTTTAAGCCGGCTGCGTCTACCGGTTCCGCCACCCCGGCAGGGTCACGCTAACCGCGTCACGACGTGGGCGGCCCGTCGCCGGGCTCGTCGTCGGCGAGTGGAATGCCCTCCGGGCCGTGACCGCGGTACGTGTCGCGGAACGTCACGAACGCCTTCTCGACCTGCGGCGTGAAGGTCGGGCAGATCGCGATGTGCCCCTTGCCGAAGTCGCCGTTCCGGTGGTAGGTGGCCGGGTTGCCCGTCCAGGCGGTGATCGCGACCTTCGAGCCGAGCTCCGGGAACGGCGTGCCGAACACGCCGTCCGGCTCCTCGTTGTAGAGCGCATCGAGCTTGGCCACGGTTGACGAGGGAACCTTCGTCCCCCACCACAGGATCACGCCGCCATGCTCTTCGTTGTGCACGACGCGCCGCGGGTTGATCGGCGTGGTGTAGAAGCCCCAGACCGCCCAGTACGGGTAGTGCTGGCCGTTCGAGGGCGGGGTCGTGTTCCAGGGGAATTTCTTGGTGAGGCTCACGACATGGGTGATCCCGCCGGGCACGTACGCCTTCACCGTCTTGAACGTGCAGCCGGCCGACGTCATCGCCGCCGCGACCTTCGTGTCGCTCGGCGTGGAGCTCTTGTTCCCGAGCGCGATGAACCCGACGACCGCGATCAGCGCGACGACCCCGGAACCCGCGAGCACGTACAACGTCATCCGCTCACGGTCGGCGGAGCTGCGCCGGCGCGTGTCCTTTCGCTGCGCCGGCGCCTGGACGCGGCGCGGCGGCGGGGGCGTCTTCGGCTTCTTCCCGGCCATCGGGCCGCCATTCAAGCGCAAACGGCGACGTGCTCGCCGAAGAATTCCGCGACGGCCGCCTGCTCCTCGACGATCGGGCAGCGAGGAAGGGCGCCGAGGAACGAGCGCCCGTACGGGCGCGAGCGCAGTCGCGGGTCGAGGATCGCGACGACACCGCGGTCGGCGTGGCCGCGGATCAGCCGCCCGAAGCCCTGGCGCAGCTGGAGCATCGCCGTCGGCAGCGCGTAGTCGCGGAACCAGTCGCCACCCGCCCGCTCGACTGCCTCGCAGCGCGCCTCGTGCAGCGGGTCGCCGGGCGCCGAGAACGGCAGCTTGTCGATCACGAGCAGCGACAGCGACTCGCCCGGCACGTCGACGCCCTGCCAGAAGGTCGAGGTGGCGAGCAGCACCGAGCCGACCTCGGTGCGGAAGCGCTCGAGCAGCCGCTCGCGCGGCGCCTCGCCCTGGACGAGCACCTCGTAGGGCACGCGGCCGCGAACGCGGTCGCGGTAGGCCTCGAGCGCGCGGTAGCTCGAGGTGAGGACGAGCGCCCTGCCCTCGGAGAGCCCCAGCAGCGAGACGATCTCCTCGGCGCAGCGCTCGGCGAATCCCTCGCCGCGGGGGTCGGGCATCGAGCGCGGCAGGTAGAGGAGAGCCTGCTCGCGGAACTCGTAGGGCGAGCCGATCACCGCTTCGCGCGCACGGTCGAGGCCGAGGCGGCGGCGCACGAACCCCGCGTCCTCGCCCGTCGTCAGCGTGGCCGAGACGAGGACGCTCGTCGGCCCGTCGTCCCAGAGCCGCTCGCGGAGCTCGGCGGAGACGTCGACCGGCGCCCAGGCGACGGCATCCGGCTCCGACCAGACGACCCGCTCCAGCTCGCGGGTCTCGAGGCATGCCTCGACGTCGCCGGCCACCGCCAGCGACCGCCGAGCCAGCGCGTCGAGCTCCTCGCCCTCCCCCTGGAGCGCGAGCGCCAGGTCGCCGAGCGCGTCGACGAGCACGAGGGCCGCCTCGGGCGGGAGCTCACGCACGCGGCGGCGCCCGGATGCCGGTGCGACTGCCCGGAGCAGGCGCTTGCCGGCCCGCTCGACCCGGTCGAGGGGGCGCGCAGGCAGCGGCCGTTCCGCATCGCGGCACGCGCGTTCGACATCGAGCGCGAGCCGCCGCAGCCCCTGCCGGGAGACGCGGCCGCCGAGCCACGACGCCGCGCTCTCCTCGAGCCGGTGCGCCTCGTCGAACACGACCGCGTCGTGCTCCGGCAGCACACCTCCCCCCGACGCCAGGTGCGCGAAGTAGAGCGCATGGTTGACGATCACGAGGTCTGCGTGCGAGGCCCGCTCCCGCGCAGCCTCGGCGAAGCACGCCGAGACGAAGGGGCAGCGCCGCCCCGAGCAGCGGTCGGGCCCGACCGAGAGCTCCGCCCACAGCGCGGCGGTCGGCTCGACGTCGAGCTCGGCGCGGTCGCCGGTCTCCGTCCCGGCGAGGAACGGCTGCATCGCCTCCCAGGCCTGGGCGTCGCGCCCGTCCGGGAGCAGGAACGGCTGGAAGCCCTGAAGCGCCCGCCGGCAGAGGTAGTTCGCCCGTCCCTTGAGCACGCGCACGTCGACGTCGGCCCCGAGCGCGGCCGCGGCGACCGGCACGTCCTTGTGCAGGAGCTGCTCCTGAAGCGCCTTGGTGGCGGTGGCGACGACGACCCGTTGACCCGACGCAAGCGCAGGGAGCAGGTAGGCGAGGCTCTTCCCGACGCCCGTGCCGGCCTCCGCGACGAGGTGCTCGCCGGTCGTGAGCGCCCTGTCGACGGCATCGGCGAGCGCGGCCTGCTCCGCGCGGCGCTCGTAGCCGGGCAGCGCGCGGGCAAGCGCGCCGTCGGAGCCGAAAAGCTCGTCCATTCCCCGGAAAGCGTACGCGGGCGAACGGATGTTCCCTCCGGCCTCCGAGGCCCTCCGAGCGAATCGTCCGCAATTTGCGAGAAAGCGGCGTGGAGCTCGGTTGACGTGCTCTCCGGCCCCCGTCTAGATTCTCCCCGTCGGATCCGGTAGCTCTTCGGAGTCGTCGGATCCGGCACTCAGCTCCGGTAGGCCCTCGGGCTCGCCGGGGCTGATTTTTTTGGACCGCTTCCCCGGCGCCGCCGTGAAGAGTGCCGTCCGACGGCCTCCGTATCGTTTTTTGGCCCATGAGCCAGGCGGTCTTCCTCGTGATCGGTCTTGCCGTCGGCGCGCTTGCCGTCTACCTGTGGGCGCGCGAGCGCCTCGCCCGCGGCGACGAGCGCGCCCGGCTCGCCGAGGAGACCGACTCCGGGTGGGAGGAGCGGCTCAAGGCGGCGACCGGCGACGCACTGCTCCGAAGCCAGGCCTCGCTCGTCGAGCTGGCGGAGGCCCGGCTCGCGCCGATCAAGGAGACGCTCACCAAGTTCGAGGAGCAGGCCCGCGCGCTCGAGGACAAGCGCGCCCGCGAGGTGAGCGCGATCGGCGTACAGCTGCGCGAGGTCGTCCAGGGGCAGGAGCGCCTTCGCACCGAGACGGGCAGCCTGGTCACGGCGCTGCGCGCCCCGCACGTCCGCGGCAGCTGGGGCGAGATGCAGCTGCGGCGGGTCGTCGAGCTCGCCGGCATGCTCGACCACTGCGACTTCGTCACGCAGGACTCGACGCGCGACGACACCGGCTCGCTCCTGCGCCCCGACCTGGTCGTTCGCCTTCCGGGCGGGAAGACGATCGTGGTCGACTCGAAGGTCCCGATCGAGGCGTATCTCCAGGCCGTCAATGCCGAGGACGCCGACCAGAAGCTCGTCCACCTGCGCCGCCACGCCGCCCAGCTGCGCGACCACATCGGCAAGCTCGGCCAGAAGCGCTACTGGCGCCAGTACGACTCGCCGGAGTTCGTCGTCATGTTCGTCGACGAGGGCCTCTATCGAGCGGCGCTGGACCAGGACGGATCGCTGCTCGAGGCCGGCATCGAGAACGGCGTCATCGTCGCGTCGCCGGCCACGCTGATCGCGCTCCTCCGGACGGTGGCCCACGGCTGGCAGCAGGAGCGGGTGGCCGAGAACGCGCAGCAGATCGCCGAGCTCGGCCGGGAGCTCTACGAGCGGCTCGGCGTGTTCGCCGGGCACTTCGCCAAGGTCGGCCGCAACCTCGACACGGCGGTCAACGCCTTCAACCAGGCCGTCAGCTCGTTCGACACCCGCCTCCTCGTCACCGCGCGCAAGTTCCCCGAGCGTGGGGTTGCAAGCGGCAGTGCCAATAATGATCCTCCCGAGGTGAAGCAGATCGAGCGCAAGCCGGCGACGGTCAGCGCCCCCGAGCTGCACGCACTCCCCCGGCACGACGCCGACGCCGCGTAGACCCGGGAACGTCTGGCCGCCTCCTGGCGTTTACTTCAACAGGACATTGTCGAGAGGAGCACGTTGAGCGACCAGAACGTCCACGAGCTGATCATCATCGGCGGCGGCCCGGCCGGGTACACGGCCGCGCTCTATGCAGCCCGCGCCGACCTCGAGCCCCTCGTCATCGAGGGCTTCAACTGGGGCGGCCAGCTGATGATCACGAGCGACGTGGAGAACTACCCCGGTTACCCCGACGGCGTCATGGGGCCGGAGATGATGGCCGACCTCCGCCGGCAGGCGGAGCGCTTCGGCGCGACGTTCATCACCGACGACGTCACGAAGGTCGACTTCTCGGGCGCGCCGCACCGCGTCCACGTCGGCGACGACGAGTACCTCGCGCGCGCGGTCGTGATCGCGACCGGGGCGAGCGCGCGCTGGCTGGGGATCGACAGCGAGACGCAGCACAAGGGCCGCGGCGTCTCCGCCTGTGCGACCTGCGACGCCGCCTTCTTCCGCGACAAGGACGTCTACGTGGTCGGCGGCGGCGACTCGGCGTTCGAGGAGGCGCTCTTCCTGACGAAGTTCGCCTCGCGCGTCCATCTCGTCCACCGTCGCGACCAGTTCCGCGCGTCGAAGATCATGGTCGACCGCGCCGAGCGCAGCGAGAAGCTCGACTTCGTCCTCAACGCCGTCGTCGACGAGATCGTCGGCGACCTGAAGGTCGAGGCGCTCCGGCTGCGCAGCACAGTGACCGACGAGACGTGGGAGGTGCCCGCCGACGGCCTCTTCGTCGCGATCGGCCACGATCCGAACACCTCGCTCTTCGTCGACCAGCTCGATCACGACGAGAACGGCTACCTCGTGACCCAGCCCGGCAGCACGCGCACCAACGTGCCGGGTGTCTTCGCGGCGGGCGACGTGCAGGATCACACCTACCGGCAGGCGATCACCGCCGCCGGCTCCGGCTGTATGGCCGCCCTCGACGCCGAGAAGTTCCTCGCGTCGCTCGAGGGCCATCCGGGCACCGCACTCACCGCCGGGCGTTAGCGACGAGAGTCGCCGTCCGGCGACGTGCGTAGCCTCGGGCCGTGCCCGAATGGCGCGACCTGGTCGACCCGCCCGCCGACACGTTGCAGGAGGCGCTCCCGGGGGAGATCCACCGGACGGCGCTCGCCGCGCTCCTTGCTCCGCACCAGCACGACGACGAGCCCCGTCCCCGGATCGAGTCGCACGGCGACTACGTGCTCGGGATCCTGCTGCTGCCGATCGAGGTGACTGCGGAGAAGC
>Ga0335071_10008750_pt1 | contig 10375 bp, 6 predicted proteins | sample Lox_Sample_15_FD_206724 | JGI IMG/M metagenome (GOLD analysis project Ga0335071, IMG submission 206724) | Soil microbial communities from Loxahatchee National Wildlife Refuge, Florida, United States - Lox_Sample_1.5 | ecosystem: Environmental > Terrestrial > Soil > Wetlands | place: USA: Florida...
AATTCGCGGGCCTCGCGTGCGCCATAAAGAACTCCGGTATTGGCAACGGCATAGAGGAAGTCAGTGAGACACGTCTGAAAGTTCTTGCTCCCAACCATATCGAACTTCAGCACGGATGGACTGAAATGGGTCAGGGAGTCAACACCGTAGCCCGCCAAATCCTTTGCGAGGTGCTTGGACTGGATAACTCGGTAAGGGTGGACATCAAATGCTCTACCGACACTGAAGTGATGGGGGGAGTAACCACGGCGAGTCGCGGCACGCCGTTGCTGGGCCATTCGGTGATCGCTGCTGCCGAAAAGCTTAAAGAGGATCTGAAGGGACGTCCTCTTGCTGACCTGGTGGGCAAAGAGTACTTCGGGAGATACGTGGTCGACTGGACTACCAGCCACAATGTTGAAGGTGAAATACGGAGCCACTTCTCGTACGCCTTTGCAACACACCTGGCAATACTGGATGAGGACGGCACACTGAAGACAATCTACGCTGCGCACGACAGCGGCAAGATCATCAATCCCACGCTATTCGAAAGCCAGATTGAGGGTGGCGTGGTCATGGGCATGGGCTACGCGCTGAGCGAAAAGCTGCCGCTTGAGAAGGGCCGGCTGACTTCTGACCGCATGTCCAAGCTCGGTCTCCCTAAAGCAAAAGATGTCCCGGAGATTAAAGTGATAGGCGTGGAATGCCTCGACCCGATAGGACCCTTCGGCGCAAAAGGTGTTGGTGAGATCGGCACCATTCCGACTGCGCCTGCAATCGCGAACGCCTATTACAAGTACGACGGCGTGAGGCGTTATTCCTTGCCGTTGACCCCTCCTAAGAGAAGGACATGAAAAGAGCAATGATAGAATCTTCATCGCAGATAACCGCAGATGAAGACAGAGAGCGATTTTCGCAGATGAGTATGCATTTGAACAGCATTGAGATAGAGCGTCAATGCTGTTCACACTCCAGCGCTCCCGCGCGCTTCTCCCCCTCCGCCGCAGGCGGATTGGGGTTGACCGGCTGTGTCGCTTTATCCCACAGGCGGTCAAAAATAAATTATCTGCGTTCATCATGGCCTTTATCCGGTTTTATCTGCGATAAAGCTCGGTCTTGTGGAGTCTTTTTGGATCGAAGTAATTTGCACAGTTATTAGAAACTTGGAAAGGATGTCATCATGGCTCTATATCTGAAAGACGCTACGTTCGTTGATTGGCAGAATTTCCAGATGAAGAAGACGTGCCTGGCCGTCGAAGCAGGCCCTGATGCGGGCTTCTCTTTCCTTGAAAAGGTACCGCCTCGGGATAAGCTCAAGGCGGGAGAGCGCATCCTGGACTGCGCAGGAAAACTTGTTACAAAGTCCTTCGGCTGCGGTCATCATCACATTTACTCCACGTTGGCCAGAGGCATGCCCGCACCGCAGAAGTCCCCTGTCAATTTTGTAGAGATCCTGACGTATATCTGGTGGCACCTCGACAAATGCCTGGACCTTGAGATGATTGAAGCGAGTGCGCTCGCATCCGCAATCTATTGTGCCAAGAACGGCGTCACCCTGATCGTCGACCACCACGCATCGCCTTTTGCCATAAAAGATTCCCTGTCCACCATTGCCAAAGCTTTCGATCGTGTGGGACTCTCACATCTTCTCTGCTATGAAATCTCCGACAGAGACGGAGAAGCCGTGAGGGACGCCGGCCTCGCTGAGACAGATGCGTTCCTTTCGGCAGGCTACCAGGGGCACGTGGGCCTGCATGCCTCTTTCACCGTGGGTGATGAGCTTCTCAAGAGCGCCATCGCCCTTGCCAAAAAGCACAACACCGGCATCCACATGCATATAGCCGAAGATCTCGCTGACCAGGAGCAGACGATGGCGAGGTACGGCGTGCGTGTCGTCGAGCGTCTGAAGCAGGCAGGTACGCTAGACCTCAAAAAATCCATCCTCTCTCACTGCATTCATCTTTCAGAGGGCGAAAAGGAACTGATACGCAAATCGGGGGCCTGGGTAGCCCAGAATGCGGAGAGCAACCAGAACAACAACGTGGGACTGGCCAGCTACAAGTCGATTACGGGTAACGTTGTCCTGGGTACCGACGGCATGCATAGCGACATGCTGCGCAGCGCGAAGGCCGCCTTTCTCGTGGGCCAGGCCACAGAAGGTACCGGCTTCGATGAAATCTACACGCGCTTCCGCAACGTGCATCGCTATGCGCGTGAATTCGGTCTCCGCGGTGACGGAGATAACAACCTTGTTCTCCTCGACTATGACTCGCCGACCGAGGTGACATCAGACAACTTCCTGGGCCACTTTGTTTTTGGTATCGATTCCCGTCACGTGACCACTGTCATCTGCAAGGGAGCGGTAATCGTTGAGGAGGGACGCGTCACGACCGTAGACGAAACAGAAGTACTGGCGCATGCCCGCGAGATGGGCAAGAAGCTCTGGGCCGCAATGAAACGGCGCGCACAATGATCGATTGTCTGTCCGCGGTGATCGGCTACTGATGGAACGGGCTCTCATAAAAAACGGAACTATAGCGACGGCGGACGATACATTCAAGGCAGACCTGCTGATCGATGGCGGTTTGGTTGCCGAAATCGGGTCGGGCCTTGAATGCCCTGGCGCGCAGGAAATTGATGCCACCGGCTGTTATGTGCTTCCCGGCGGCGTGGATGTGCACACGCATCTCAATCTCACAGTAAACGACGTGAAGGTCTCCGACGGCTTCTTTAATGGAACCGCGGCGGCCGCGTTTGGCGGAACCACCTGCGTTGTCGAGCATCCCGGATTCGGGCCCGCGGGCTGCTCGATCCAGCATCAGGTGGCACACTATCAGAAAGAAGCGGAAGGCGAAGCACTAGTTGATTATGGATTTCACGCTGTTTTTCAGCACACTGATGGGAACGTTCTGGACGGGCTACCCGACCTTATTTCAATAGGCGTGCCCACAGCCAAGATCTACCTGACCTACGATGGCCGGCTCACCGATTATCAGATCCTTGAGGTTTTGGACGGCGCGCAGCGCGCGGGACTCATGGCCGCATTCCACGCTGAGAATGATGCGATCGTGACATTCCTTTGCGAAAAGTTCCGCGCCGAAGGCAAACTGAGCCCGATATACCATCCCCTCAGTCGCCCAGATTACTGCGAGGCTGAAGCGATCCAACTGATCATCAGCCTTGCAGAGGCGGCAGGCAATGTGCCAGTCTACATCGTCCATCTGTCAACTGCATCCGGCCTTCGCGCTATAGAAAGTGCACGACACCAAGGCCTTCCTGTGCTGGCAGAAGTCTGCCCCCAGCACCTGCTCCTGGACGATTCCTGTTACGCGCAGCCCGACAACGCCGGGCTCAAATTCGTCATGGCGCCTCCGGCAAGGAAGAAAGCAGACTGCGACGCCTTATGGGAGGGCCTGGCTGCCGGTTCTATCGACGTGGTTGCTACTGATCACTGTTCTTTCAGCTTTGCTGACAAGGTAAAATTCGGCGGCTCAGATTTCACGCGCTGCCCGGGAGGTATCCCCGGTGTGGAAACGAGGCTCCCGCTTTTGTTCTCCGAAGGCGTCTTGAAGGGTCGTCTGGCGCTCACGCGTTTCGTGGAGGTCGTGTCGAGCGCGCCTGCGAAAATAATGGGCCTGTATCCCCGCAAGGGCACACTTGCTCTGGGTTCGGACGGCGACGTCGCTATCTTCGATCCAAATGCCGAGAAGGTGATTTCACCGGAGACTCTTTTTCATAATGCCGATTATTCGCCTTTCGAAGGGATGCGGGTTCGGGGCTGGCCTGTCGCAACGCTGGTGCGCGGCAAAGTAGTGATGCAGCGCGGTCGGCTGCTCGCAGAAAAGGGATGGGGGAAGTACGTACGCAGATCGCTTCGCTAATGAGGGCAGATGGAAGAGGGTTATTCGTTAGAGGAGGTCATAAAATATGAAGTCCGATAAATTCTGGCCGTGTGATATAGAGACGCTGCTCAGGTGGATCCTGGAAGAGGAGAAACACGGGCAGATATGCGGGATTCGTAAGGAACTTTTCTTTGTCCCTCAGGAAACCGATTCATTCCGGATGCAGCGCTACGGGCAGCTCCTGGAAACGCCGCTCGGCGTTGCAGCGGGTCCGCACACGCAGCTTTCTCAGAACCTTATCAGCGCCTGGCTCACAGGGGCCCGCTATCTGGAGCTTAAAACCATTCAGGTTCTGGACGAGCTGGAAGTGACCAAGCCCTGTATCGACATGACCGATGAGGGGTATAACTGCGAGTGGTCACAGGAGTTGAAGCTGGAACAATCCTTTGACGAATACCTCAATGCCTGGATCCTGATGCACATTCTTAAGGATACGTTCGGATGGGGATCGCCCGCACAGCGAGGTTTCATCTTTAACATGAGCGTCGGGTACAACATGGAAGGTATCCTCAAACCCACAGTGCAGCGGTTCCTCGATCGGATGCAGAAGTGTCCGGCCGAAAAAGCCGAGAAGGTTGAGCGCCTCGCCAGGTTCTATCCCCGCATCAAGGAACTGGCCATTCCGGATTGCATATCAGACAATGTCACCATCTCCACAATGCATGGCTGCCCCCCCGATGAAGTTGAAAAGATAGGACGCTACTTCGTGGAGGAACGCAGGCTCAATACTACGATCAAGCTCAACCCTACCCTGTTGGGGGCCGAGGCTGTGCGCGACATTCTGAACAACAAGCTGGGATTCGAAACGCAGGTGCCTGATATTGCCTTCGAACACGACTTGAAATACCCTGACGCAGTCGCCCTGATCAAATCGCTCCTTCAAAGCGCCAGGAAGGTCGGCGTGGCGTTCAATATCAAGCTGACCAATACGCTGGAGACAAGCAACCAGCAGCAGAATCTCCCGAAGAATGAACAGATGGTCTATATGAGCGGCCGCGCTCTCCACCCGATCAGTATCAACCTTGCCGCCCGCCTGCAGAAGGAATTCGAGGGAATGCTCGACATCTCCTTTTCCGCGGGGAGTGACTGCTTCAACATTGCCGATCTTCTCGCCTGCAACGTAAGGCCGGTGACGGTCTGTTCAGATATCTTAAAGCCCGGAGGCTACGGCCGACTCTCTCAATATCTCGAGGAGGCGAAAAACGCCCTTAGTGGTAAGGGCGCACGCACGCTAGAAGAGTACATCGTTGCCTGCAGCGGAGGCGCGAAGAACCCTGCACAGGCCGGGCTCGTGAACGTGCAGGCCTACGCACAATCGGCGACCACGAATGAAGCCTACCGTAAAAGCCTTTTTGCGTACGATAACATCAAGACCGCGACCCCATTAAAAACCTTTGACTGCATCCACGCGCCGTGCATGGCCACCTGCCCTGTCAGTCAGAACATCCCGGCCTACATGTACTATACGGCCAGGGGAGATTACGAACGGGCCTACCGCGTCATTACGGAAACCAACCCCTTCCCGAATGTCCAGGGAATGGTGTGCGATCATCAGTGCGAAACCAAATGCACCAGGATCAACTACGACAACCCGCTGCTGATCAGGGAAATCAAACGCTTTGTTGCGCAACGCTTCCAGGGACCGGCCGATAGCCTCGGCAGATCAAAACCTGTCGCTTCCAACGGAATCAAGGTGGCGATCATCGGTGCAGGGCCCTCAGGCCTCTCGTGCGCCCATTTCCTGGCCCTGCAAGGTTTCGAGGTACAGGTATTCGAGCAGAAACAATTCGCGGGCGGGTGGGCTTCAGACGCCATCCCTGAGTTCCGCCTCGATGACACGAGCATCAGGAAAGATATCGATGCCATTCTGTCACTCGGTGTCACTGTACAGTACGGGACCCGAGTCGATCGCACAACGTTCGAAACATTGCGCAAGCAGTTTAATTACGTGTACATCGGCGTGGGAGCGCAGGAGGGAATGGCGCTCGGGGCCCCCGGAGAGCAAGCAACCGGGGTAATGGATCAACTCCGTTTCCTGAGCGCTGTGCGTCGTGGAGAGCGCCCGAATCTCGGGAAGAGAGCAGTTGTCGTGGGCGGAGGTAATTCCGCGATGGATGCTGCACGAGCGGCTAAGCGCCTGGTAGGAAAGGATGGAGAAGTCACGGTGCTCTATCGGCGGACCAGAAAAGAGATGCCTGCTGCGCCGGAAGAAGTTGAAGCCATGCTACATGAAGGGATCAAGCTGGTGGAACTTGCTGCCCCTGAGCGCGTGATCGAGACGGATGGCAAGGTCACGTCACTTGCGTGCTATCGGATGCAATTGGGTGAGAAAGATGCCAGCGGCCGTCCCCGCCCGATTAAGGTAGAAGGCTCTCTCTTTAACATGAATGTGGACACCGTGATCGCAGCTATCGGCCAGCGCGTCAACCTCGAGTTCTTTCCTGAACAACAACTGAAAGTCAACCCGACAACGCAGGAAACGCAGATCGAGAATGTTTTCGCCGGAGGTGATGCTGTCCGCGGGGCATCGACCCTCATCAAAGCAATCGGGGACGGCAAGCGGGCAGCCGGATCCATCGCAAAGCGTGCACTGAAATCATTCGCTGCAACGACGAGCGTCTCCTGCAAAGCTTCAGATCCCGAAGATCTGATGACGCGAAAAGCCCGCCGTCAAAAAGGCGCTCGCCTTCAGGAAACCGGCCTCGACAACCGCGCGGGGTTCGACCTGGTAGTCAACACCCTTGACGAGAAAACAGCACAGGAAGAGGCCGGCCGCTGTCTCCAGTGTGATGAACTCTGCTGGGTCTGCGTAACGGTCTGTCCCAACAGAGCGAATATCGGATACGCACTTGAACCGCTCACCTTGAAAGTCCAGCAGGTGAAAAGAGTCGGCAAGAAGATTGAAATTTCCGATGCGGAGCCCTTTTCCATCGAGCAAAAGCTCCAGGTCTTGAACATCGGCGACTACTGCAACGAGTGCGGCAACTGCGCCACGTTCTGTCCCACGAGCGGCGCGCCTTACCTCGACAAGCCCAAATTCCACGTGAGTCTCGAAAGCTTCGCTTCGGCACGATCCGGTTATTGCTTCACCAGCCCCAGCCGTCTTGAATACAAGCATGATGGCCGCGCTGCCAGTCTTGATATCGCTCCCGATGGTTACATCTATGAGAATGACGAAGTGAAAGCCGAACTCGATAAGAATTACAGGGTGCAAAAGGCAGATCTGAAATTAAATGGCGAGGCACAGGCAAGCCTGCTTCATGCTGTCGAAATGGCGGTTCTCTCCCAGGCTGTTGGCGGAGTCCTGCCCGTGGCGGCGGAAAGAGGCCTGAAACAGTAACGTGCGATCCCGAGACATCTATACAAATATGCGAAGGAGGTCGATATGCAAAACAAGAAATCTGTCCACCAGGTAGACGAAGTATTGCCCGCGGGCAAGCTGTTCCTGCTTGGGCTGCAGCACGTCCTGGTCATGTATGCGGGCGCTGTTGCGGTTCCGCTCATTCTCGGCAGCGTTCTGAAGCTGCCCAAGGACCAGATCGCCTTACTTATCAGCGCCGACCTCTTCGCCTGCGGCGTCGTCACCCTGATCCAATCCATAGGCATCTGGGGGTTCGGCATCCGGCTTCCCGTGATGATGGGTGTTACCTTCGCCTCTGTCAGCCCGATGATGGCAATGGCTGTCAATCCCGAGATAGGCCTGCTGGGGATTTACGGATCGGTCATCACCGCCGGCATCTTCGGTGTGCTCGTTGCACCTCTGATCAGCAGGCTTCTACCGCTCTTTCCGCCGGTGGTCACAGGCACGATCATCTCGGTAATCGGCATTTCCCTCATGGGCGTGGGCATCAACTGGGCTGCTGGTGGACTGCCCAGTTCGCCAGACTATGGCGCTCCGCTGCATCTCACGGTAGCACTGATCGTGCTGCTGGTAATCCTTCTTATCATCAAATACATCAAGGGATTCTTTTCCAATATTGCGGTTCTCATAGGCATCATAGTCGGCTTTGTCATCGCCATGGCTCTCGGCAAAGTTAATTTCGGCGGCGTAGCAGACGCCAAATGGATTGCCCTGGTCTACCCCTTTCAGTTCGGTATGCCGAGGTTCGATATTGTCGCCGTTCTTTCCATGTGTCTGGTAATGATCGTGGTCATGATCGAATCCACAGGTATGTTCCTGGCTCTTGGTGAGATCACCGGAAGAGAGGTAAAACGGCAGGACCTCACCCGGGGCCTCCGGACCGACGGCCTTGGTACGCTGATCGGCGGCATATTCAACACCTTCCCCTACACGTCCTTCTCTCAGAATGTCGGCCTGGTAGGCGTCACGGGTGTGCGCAGCCGCTGGGTCACGGCCACGGGCGGTCTTATCCTCGTCGCATTCGGTCTCTTCCCCAAGATGGGGCACGTGGTGGCATCGGTTCCGCAGTTTGTTCTGGGCGGGGCCGGCATCGTGATGTTCGGCATGGTTGCGGCCACAGGCATCCGCATCCTGAGCCGTGTTGATTTTGAGAAGCAGCGCCACAACCTCTACGTGGTCGCTATCAGTGTCGGTATGGGTATGATCCCGCTGATCTCCAACAAGTTTTTCCAGAACATGCCAAAGACGCTCTCTCCCTTGCTCCACAGCGGCATACTGCTCGCAGCGATCACGGCAGTAATTCTGAATGCCTATTTCCATGGCATGAGTTCAGGGGAGGAGGCCCGTAGCCAGGCCGCGTCGAGCACTCACGGCAGCGAGGCGTAAGACCGACGTCGGGGACTTATTATTCGGCGACTTTGCAGTTACAGCAGGCGGGTATGCTGTGAGCCCTTCCCTCGAGGAAGGCACGGCGAACTTCCTGGAACGGCGCTCCATTCCATATCTTTTCGAGCGTCTCCGTATTCACGTCGCCGAGGATGGACTTCCTCGTATAATCAACGCAGCAGATGGGAACTTTTCCATCGAACGTGATAACGAGTGTGTTGAAGGGCCTGCGGCAGAAGAGAACCGGTGAGAGCTCCCGGTCAGCATGCTTCAGGGAGCCTTGCACATCTCCGCTGCGCGTCTCGAACGGAAGCACCTTAAATTCCGCTCCCAGTCGCCTCCAGAATGCCGGTGCTTCATCTAGTTCTGCCTGAACAATGTTTGTCTCGACTGCAGTCACGGTTACTTTCGGATGAACATTCCTGCCGCGCATCTCGAGGAAGCGCTTTACACTCTCCAGCGTGCGCTGAAAGGAAAGCCCCGGCATAGAGGCCTCGTACGTTTCCCGGCTCAATCCCTGGAAGGAAATATTCAGCTCATCAGCAAGATTCTCTTCCAGGATTCTCCGTGCTATTTTTTCGGTGAGAAGTGAAGCATTCGTTGTCAGAGAAATAATGGTCCCCGCGCATTTCTGTCTGATGATCGCGAGTCGGTCGCAAAGATGCGGATCGAGCAATGGCTCGTTGATGAAACAGGGAATGATTTTTTTCACGCGGTGCGCGGCGAGTTCATCGACAATTCTTCCAAACAACGCATCGTCCATCCTACCCTTTGGGAGGCTTTCCCGTATCGCCTCATACGGGCAGAAAACGCAAAGACCGTTGCAGCCCGACGCAGTCTCCAGGAGCACTGTGTCAGGAAAGGCCGGAGTCTCTTTCCGGAAGAACGAGAGCGCCAGATTCCTAAGTGGTGCCCCCTTTTTTCCTATGAAATATCTTCTGGGCATTCGTGACGATGTTCCTGATCAACCTCAATACGGGACCGGCTGGTCCGTATCGCTCGCCGGGTGAAAGAGAGGGAGCCGATCGAAAGCATGCTGCATGGCTTCCTCCATGGGAATCCCGGCCATTATTAACCCGATCTCCTCCACCGTTGCCTGGCCGCGGTCCACGATACCCATGATGCGTCCTTCGTAGATTATGGCGATTCGATCCGAGAGGCTGCGGATTTCGTCCAGGTCCTCGGAAATCAGCAGGATGGCCTTGCCCGCTGCCCGCTGCTCCAGGATACGCTGGTGGATGAACTCGGTTGCGCCGATATCAACGCCGCGCGTAGGCTGAGCTGCGATCAGCAGCTTCGGGTCACGGGAGAGTTCCCGCGCCATGATGAGCTTCTGAATATTGCCTCCTGATAGATTCTTGACCGGTGTGTCAAGCGCCGGGGTCTTGACGCTGAACTCTTTCACCAGCTCGCGTGCGCGGGCCCACATCTTGGAAATCTTCAGAAAAATCCCGCTGGCGTATTCAGGTGAACCGTGATCCCGCAGGAACAGATTCTCCTCTACTGAGAAATCGGCAATCACGCCATCGCGCATCCGTTCTTCGGGAATATACGCCACGGCCGCTTCCATCCGTTGAAGCGGCGTGGCATGGGTTACGTCCTGCCCGTCGACGAGGATCGCGCCTCCAGTGGCCTTTCTCAGACCGGTCACGCATTCCGCGAACTCTCGCTGGCCATTGCCGGACACGCCTGCGATGCCCACAATTTCACCGCACCTGACCTCCAGCCCCACACCCCGGAGCGCCTC
>Ga0335071_10008751_pt1 | contig 10375 bp, 12 predicted proteins | sample Lox_Sample_15_FD_206724 | JGI IMG/M metagenome (GOLD analysis project Ga0335071, IMG submission 206724) | Soil microbial communities from Loxahatchee National Wildlife Refuge, Florida, United States - Lox_Sample_1.5 | ecosystem: Environmental > Terrestrial > Soil > Wetlands | place: USA...
AGTACGTCCTGTCTTGGATGCCCGCTCTAATGCCTGAACAGCTGTGGTTGCGTCTTTTCCTTGGGCACGAGCCAGATCAACAGTTGCTTTGATTAAACGAGTTATATCTTCATTCGTTACTTTAATACCTTGTTGCATGTAATTATTAGCAATACGATATAATGCTGTATCATCTGCTAATCCACGTGTAGCAACACGAAGCTTATTTAAATATTCATCTGGATCTTCTCCAGCACGTTTCGTTAACTTTTCAAACTGTTCTCTTAACTGTGCAGCTGGTCCAGTAGCTTCAATTAAAGCCTCTCCTAGTTTGTGTACACTTTCTACTGCCATTTGCAAAAGATGTTCAGAAGCATCAGAGATTACATTTCCAATGCTAGCGCCAGCGGCGATCATACCAATAGGACCGCCGCCGAAAGCGCCAGCTAGTACTCCCCCAACACCACCTAATATTCCTCTGCCTCCTCCACCACCAGGAGCAGCTGCTTGAGCATTTATCCTAGACTGTTGTTGCTGTAAACGAATACGTTGCTGAATTACTTGCAGTTGCTGTTTTTCTAAACGTATCTGAGTTTCTTGTAACGTAGACTGTTTTTTAAGCTCAGCTGTTTCTAAAGCAGCCTGTTGAATCTTTGTTTTAATTGCTTCTTGCTGTTGTTTCTGCCATGCTGCCTTGGCACGATCAAACTCTGCCATTGCTTTTGATTCAGCAGCAAGTCTTCGCTGGTCATCAATTTGTTGCTTGGTTAAAGTTATCTGCTCCTTTTGAGCAGCCTTCATTTGGTTCGCATCTTTAATAGATTGTTCGTTTACTTCTTTTAACTTTGACTGAATTTCCCTGACGGCCTGCTTCCACTCGGTAGTACTAATACCAAGTTTGACAAGTAGTTTCTTTACTGTATCGTCTGCCATTACTACCTCCGTCCGGGCCCTTTATTTCCGTATGCCTCTTTTATCCGTTCATCGGTGATACTTATCTTCGATATTCCATCTGGTAATGGTATGCCAATACTTTGCATATACCGTCTCGCATCTTCACCTTTTACTTGCCCCAGATAAATATCTCCCTTGTGAGCTATTAACCTTCCACGCTTATCATAGATATCTTGTGCAGCGTAGAACTCATCTGGTAATCCTTCTGGAACAATATCACCATCGTATGTATTATGACCTTTATTACGTTTCTTTCCTGATTCTGACTCTTTCATTCTTTCTTTGAAGTACTGATTTTGCTCCTGCGATCTCCAAGCCATTAATACTAATTCAGATCGGCAAAACTTTTCTTCAATCTCCCAACGAGGCATCTTGAATGTTTCAACTATTGAGCTCGCTGCTGCAACTGATGGATATCGACTCCGTTCAGAGTCGTCATCGTCGTCAGGCCACTTTGGGAGATTTTGGAGAAAAAATCCCGCAATCTATTGACCTCGATCTGAGCTTCTATTACTCTCCATTGACGATCTAATGAAATACTATTCTGTACCCATTCCTTTGTGACAATACTTTTCTTTCCGAATGGATTTAAACACATCACAACACCTTCAGCTAGTACTTCAAAAGAATCTTCAAATAAATCTAAAGTCTTTTTCAGACGATCTTCAAACTTGGTGTTCATTGAAGCTTGAACTACTGCTTGGATTTCTCCAGCTTTATCCAACAGCCTAGTCTTGAATGCATTGTAGAACTTACGTTCAATGGCTGATGGTAATTCACGAATCATGAAATAATATGTCTTGACCTCAGGCTCTTTGTCACTATCAATGTCTTCGTTTACTATCTGTACTTCAAACTTGAACGAAGTATATTCCTGGGAAAGGATCTTTTGAAGATCATTTTCTGTCGGTGGTGTCTGTTTCTTTACCCATTCTTCGTGAAGCTTGGCCAATTCCGTACGAATAATTTCGTTTTTCTTTTTATCCAGCTCAGCTAATTCGTTCTCTTTCCAGAAGTTAAATAACTGCTGATATTCTTGACGAATAATCGGGCGTAATTCTGTTTCAAGTTGTCTGCGTATTACCCATAGATCTACTTTAGTGGGATCTTGTGTTTCAGTGGAAGGAACTTCCGTACTACTGGTATGAACCCCTTCTTTTTGATTTTCCATAATCTCTCCTAATTATTCTTACGCATTCGGGAATATTAGTGGGGCAGTTTTTACCTGCCCCACTACTTAGTAAAACAATTACAATTAGATTGCAGCCGCTTCGTTATTCTTGTAGTAGTAACCCTTATACGCTACAACAGTTTCACCGTCAAGAGGATCGTCAAATGCTAGTGCGTTAAACTTAGCATCCAACTGCATTCCACCTTCATCTGTTGTACCAATATTTTCAATCGTCCACGGTGCAGCGTGATCGTTTAACTGTCCGATTGAAATGTGAGGATAATAGATTACTAACTGAGCACCGTCTACTGTATTGCACTCTAGTAAGCAAGTCCACTCTGAAATGTAAGTTCCGCCTTCTCTTGCCACAAAGCCTTTGATCGGAACAACCTTTAGAGTATTGCCTCCTAGTATAGCGCCTGTCTGTGTATTTAACACTGGAGAACCTTGTGCTTGTGAATAGTTTCCACCACCCACAAATGGCTGATCCAATGTTAACTGATTTAATCCAGCACCTCCGATAGCAACTACCCTAGCTACGTAATCTGTATTCTTTCTAAAGTAGTCAATATCTGTTACTGCGTTCTGATAAACTGGAACTCCGGTATCTGATAATGCCGATCCAAATGTTCCAACTACGTAATCAATATCTATTGCTATATAACTACCTACTGCAATCTGTGCTTGCCATGCCGGACGATCAATTGTTAGTAATGGTGCAACAGATTGTGGTGAGTTCCAGGCAACTGGTGATCCTGGGTTGTACGATGTTACAATTGCAAACACTGTACCAGATGCTGACAATGGTCCAGTGGTTCCACCGGATAATCCAGATGCAGCTAGGATATTTAATACGTTTGTTCCAGTAGCTAACTTGTACTGCAGCCTGCCATACTCGTTAAACTTTAATTCAAAAGACTCACCGACCTGGCCACGATATTGAGCACGAACTGCTCCACGATAGCCTGATCTTACTTGGCCGATTTTAGACTCAACTGACAACTTGAAATCTTTAATCCATCCTAGATCAGCCAATCCAAATGGCGGATAGTAGGAGTCAAATGGTCCTTGTGTCATATCAACGATTGTAGGACCAACTACTGTACTTGTTAATGCAATCGCCTGTGTAGTGTTGAACGGTGCGAAATAGCAACGCCATCCAGCGCCAACTACTAACTTATTTTTTCTGACCTATTTGTTACTAGCTTTCGCTAGGGCTGGTCATTTCTGCCAGCCTCTGCAAGTTCCGTATTCCTTGCAGAGCGGACTATCGCATAACTTTAGTAAAACAGCTATTACTAAAGCCCCTTCTCGCTTAGTCTCTCACGGTCTCTTTCGAGTTCCGCCTTGTTCCCATCGCAGGGTTCAAGTCAATTAGAGAAGGTTTTGTACAGCCACCATTCGTTAGTTTAATGGCTGTTGTAGTGATTTAGGGAATGACATTTATATTATCCTTTTCTCCACTTTACGCGGATGGGATACGTGTCCGCCTCTACGACGTGATCACGTTATGTGGTAATCGTATCAGTCATATCTTGAATCCGAACAGCTGCGGATCCATAAATATTTCCTGACGGTTTATCGATACGTTCGTGGAAAACAGCTGGAACCCATGTTATTGCTTCAGCAGGTACTTTTGGCGTTCCTACAAAGGTTTCTCCTTGTAGTTGCCAACTTAGCTTCGGACAATAATTAGGATTCAATCCATACAACAGTTCCTGTTTCATGTTCTGTCCCGTTCGATATCGGTCACCACGATTAGCTTGCTTGACATTTATAGCAGCTAAGTCAGTTCCCTTATTTATCCATACCCATTGTACTTGATGCATGACTATCGGTACTGCAGGAGACCATCCTGCTCTTCCAACTGGCTCTTCTCCTAATACAATTAGATAAAAAGCATCAAAAGCAATTCTCTTAGCAGGCCAATCTTGAGCATTAAAAATTCCTTTTACTACTCTTTGTGAGTTAGCAGTTTGTATCCTAGCTTTAACCCACTCGTAAAAAGAATCTACAGCATCGCTCAGCATTATTGTAAATACTCCGTCAAAGGTTTTATTGGTTTTTCAGTTACTACACCCCAGTTATAACCATACTTCTCACAATAACGATTAGCTGCTTTGTATTTCTGTCGAGTGCTTTCTTTAAATTCACCTTTTATTTCTACAAGCCATTTCTCGCCATTCTTTAATTCTAGTAAAAAATCTGGAAAGAAGGAGTGCTTCTTACCTTTGTAACGATATGGAATGGCAAATGGTTCTGACACAAACTTTTTAACTAACGACGAGGTACTTAATAACTTAATAAATGCTAATTCCCATCCTGATCTATAATAAATCCTTCCACTTTTCTTTGCACACATCCATCCGTGGGTGAAGCGAGGATGACCGCCAATATTTGTGATTGAACGTTCTCCTGTGGCGTATTGTTTTCTAATTGTCCTTGATTTCTTACGAGAAATTCGTGCTATAAACTTAGGATCGGACCATTTATTTCTTACCTTTGCACGATACTCTGGATTTTTCCAACATCTCCTCATTTTACTACTCATCATACGTTGATGATCAATACTCTTCCAAAGTTTCTTACTAGCTTTTGCAATCTTCTTTTTAGTTGAATTAGTATGTGGCTTACGTTTCTTTCCACATTGTGCTTCACTTATCTTTTTACGCCAAGATGTGGACCTAACCTTTGGTAAATACTTTCTAGCTTTACGTGCTCTACGTCGTAACTCCTTCTTCATAGACTTACGACGCATATGATGTCCACGAACAAAATTACCATGTGAAGCATTTTGTCCACATCCACACTTACATTTAGATAACATTACAATCTCCGATTGGCGTACTGTTCTCGAAGTACTTTATATGTTTCGATTCCCATTGCCAACAATAATTTCTCTTTAGCCTCTTCTGACGGTGGTTCCATTAATCCTGCTGCGTAATATACCCAACCCCACCAAAAACCTTCTGGTAACTTTAATCCCTGGAAGCTAGAACATTCCATTGTAATTGTTACACCAAAGAAATCTGATACTTTACTCATATCTGCATCTGATAAAATAGCTTCCTTCAGATTGGCACGATGCAAATTACCGTCATCCCATTTCGTAAATGTTAAATTTGCACTTTCGAAATTAGCAAACTTACAATTAGCTCCAGAGAAATTAGCATAGGCTAGGGAGGCTCCTCTAAAATCCGCCTTCTCTAAATCCATTCCAGAAAAATTAGCACTATGCAACTTTAATCCCTTGAAACATTTTCGATTTTCTTTTGCTATCTTTTCTAAATGCTCCCTCGTCCACGCCGCCATGTTATTCCACTCCAAAGTTAGTTAATGCCAATAATCTAGAATCATCTTTATCGTCCAACAATATGTCGTCTGGGTAAACGACTTGAAAGCTCTTACTTAAATCACCTTTATCAAACGGAGCATGATCTGCAATTACTTTGACAATACGTTTCATTGCTCTAATGCCCGCTTGATTTAATTCTTCTGTTATTTCTCGTGCTGTAGTTCCTTTAAACTGTATTTTATCTAATTCCTGTTTTATGATTGCCCAGTACAAATTTTCATTTAACTTTATATATCCAAATGGAGCTTGTATGGAAAGCCAAACAGTTTCTCCATCTGGATTAATTCCTTGAACTGTCTTTGGACCTTCTTTAGTCTGTCGGATATTTCCCCATTCCCAAACCATTGCATACGCCGAGGCTGGTCCGACTGAAGCTACACCTACAGATATTTCTTTGTCATGCTCTTCGAGTTCTAATAGAAACTCGTCAAGCTTGTCAAACATTATCGTAGGATAGACAGTCGGAACCATTGTTATTTAATGATCTGGTAAATGCCTACTAACAAGTTGTACGTTGCACTATCAGCAGCAGATGTGATAATGCCACCTGTTGGTGCTGTCAGTGATCCTTGCACCATTGTACCACTCAAGATATATGCTAAAAGTTCAGCCGCTTCTTGAAATCTAAGAAGTACTGACTTTAACACTCCTTGCAAGTCCATCATCGGACCTGCAGCTGCAGTTGCATTTGCTTGAGCTGTAGTACTGAATGGTGCGTTAGCGATTGCACTATTCATGTCGGTAATAATCTGTGTTGAATTTGACACAAACTTCCCAAATGCGGGGAAGATATATGTCATAAACAACAGTTTAAAAATAGTCTTCACGACTTTTCCTCCGTATTAGATTTACTTACTTTACTTTCTTACACTCTCCCTCTAAAACTAGCAGCAGGAGAAAACTGTATTGAACTACGTTTAAATGACTCTGTTACAGGTGATAAATCTTTTACATTTACTTGCATCTTGTGAGGCTGTCCAGTTGCACGACGAGTCTGGAATGTTGCTGTTCCATCTTGACCAAATGCTAGAATCGTTCCTACTAGCACTTCAGCATTTTTATTGTTATCCATCTGACGACGATAGATAGCTTGGTCTTGTAGCTTTAATTCAGTAGTTGGTTCTTCTGACATTAAACCTAATTCCAAACTGCCAACTCCATCAACCATTTGTCTTAATGTTGCCATCACTCCTCCTAAGGCGTTCTTACTTCTTTTGAAGCTGTTGCTAATTGTAGTTCATGAACATTAGCAGTTACTATCCATTGAATTGTCTTTCCTCCAGTAATGTTCTGGAATATTGATTCAATGGAATACATCCTATCTCCATACACTAAACCAATTATTGAAGCTGTTTGCGCTCCTGTCTGATTAATCCCACCATCCCAATCTCTTAGAACATCATATGAATCTAATATCGCAGGATACATCTCTAAAATATTTTCTATGAATGTAGCACTTATCTGAAACTTCTTAGCTCCAAACATTAACTTCCCATTACTAATTCCTATATCATGGTAGGAAACATCGATTACATCCGGTGGTGGATCAATATAAATATCTGTGAATCCAAGTCCTTCTTCACCTGAACCAGAAGCTACTATCGTTAATCCTAATTCTTGGAAGTCTCCTGTAGGAGCAAAATTTTGAACTCTGAGAAAGCATTGTAATCCACCACGGATAAACCGTTGTTGTCCGTCTACCATTAACTGCAAACCTTCTCCGAATAATCCACCAGTTCCCATAATTTCCTATCTCAGTAAGCTATTACAACTTTAAAGGGATCTAACATTCTGTCTACAGTACTATCAATTAATTCTGGTGTAAAAGATACATTGGCAGTACCACGTGTTTGAATTGATCGCAGTGCGGTAACACCACCGCCTTTGGCTAGATAGTTTCTTATCAGTGCTGCACATGCATGTTTTATCGGACGTGGCATATTTAATGGATCATATCCAGATGTGTAAATAATTACAATTTCTGTATACTGTCCTAGATACAATCCTGCTGGTACCCATATCTCTCCGGATGCCACATCAAAATCAATTTGACCTATTGGTATTGGAGTAAATCCCGGAGGACCTCCAAAGAAACTTGCTACTTGCAACAAATTCATTCCATAATTTAAATCCGGATATATTGCAAATTCAGAACGTCGTGCATAGCCATATCTTCCAGAACATCCTAAAATTGGAGATAACGTTGACCCTGGAACAGCAGTTACTGGAGTATTTGCTGCCTGTGCACCATTCCAAAAATAATTAAGACTTAATAAACTATTTTCTAACGGTGCTCCTTGTTTGTTTAAAGGAACATTGTTTGCCGATGCTGTTATTAAATTTATATAGTTCTGGGACAATGCCATCATCGGCTTGAAACTTACACGTAAAATATTTCTATTACGGGCCTGGAGCAAGAGTCTCTCGATATATGTTGTATATGCAAGTGATCCTTGCCCAGTTCCGTCTACTCGACCACAGTGTTCATCTATGAGTGTCGACGCCGCGTCTACCAATGAAAGGACAGCTGGCTGTCTGTTACTGTCAGGCAGGCCAAACATAGTCAGCTCGTTCGGTAATATATACCGAGGCTGAAACATTCCTCTTAAAGGATAAACTGTCGGCGTCGAACTCATAATTTAATACACCTATTATCGTACCGTGTACATGTGTGCGCAAGTGTAACTTGCACCCTTAACTACCACTGCTCCAAACTTGATAATTACGAATTGAGCAGCTAAGTTGCCCAACAGTCCAAGTTGGAATACACGCGGTACAGGACTTGTCAGCCAGTGATACTCAATGAATTCTTCTGAAAGAATAAAGAACTCATACTGACTAACTGGTGCTCCTGGGTACGCCTGTAATACAGGGATAAACGGTTCTGGGATTAATGGTAACAATCCGGCTTGCGTCGGAATTGCTTTCACAATAACACCAGGCTGAATTTCCGTCTCATTGTAGTACAACTGGAATGACTTCGCTTCTTTGTCGAAGAGATCCAGTCCTACCGGTGATCCGTAGAACCCCGAAGGCTTTACTTCGAAATCTGTTCTGCTGACCATCTGAGCAACTTGTGTTTTCAAGTTGTCAATCAACGATCCAGAAGCTGCAACAAAACGGTTCTGGCTGTATCCAGGCACTGCACCGCCACCAACGTTCAGTGTCGCTGCACTTACGATTTGACCAGAAATTCCGAAGTAGTTCAAGGTTGTCGGAATTACTAGGTTAGTATCGTTGCCTGTCCACAACTGCTGATCGTGAAGTTTCAGAACTGAATCGACTGAGTCGGTTAAATCCTTGGCTTCAAGATAAGCGAACTGTCCTTGCTGCTGGTTTACTTCTACGTCGAAGATCGAATAATTGATCTGCGAGAGTAATGCCTTTAACGTCACAACGTTCTCTTGGCGAGTCGGCTGTGATGCTGTCGGGCTAATTACCCTTGGATCTGTCGACGTTGCTGTTGGAATTGCAGTCTCTTCAAAGTAACGAGACGGTTGTCCTGTTGCTGGTGTCTGGTTAATGCGTTGGCCCAATACGCCTCTACGGCGGACTAGGTCAAAGATCTCAGCCTGGTAACGGTTAGTTTCGATGGCGCCAGGCCCGAGATAATCAGCAGCGGCGCTGATATGACCGATTGCTTTTCCTTTTCGTAATATACCGCTCATTGCTATTTATCTCCTAAATAATTAAATTATTTCCTGACGCACTGTTAGTTGGCGTTACCATAACCACGATCTACAATACCTGTTTCCAGAATACCTTCTTGCATCATCAGGTTCTTCATTCCAATACGAGTCTTGATATCTAACATGATTCCCGACCGTTTTGCAATTTCGAACATCTGATCAGCCTGGGCAACAGATAACTTCTCTCCACTAGCTTTAAGTTCTGATAAATTGACTCCAGCCTTGGATGCCAGATTTGTTAGTTCTACTGGCATTACGGAACGACGGGATTCAAGAGATGCATAACGTTCAAGCTGTGAAGACATTGCTTGCAACTGACGACGAGTCTTCTTGCGAAGATCATCGAATTGTTCACTTTGTGCATTTATACGACGAACGAGTTTACGATTCTCTCGAGTCAAACTGCCAATCTGCTCAGCAGCTGCTTCGATAGACGTTGCGTTTACGCCTGGGAATGGTTTCTTAAATGCTTTCATTTTACCCTTTCTCCCGGCGGCCTTCATTGGAAGACGTCCTGTTGCAACGTTACCCGGGAATTTCTCCCCTTGTCGTGGAGGCTTAGTTACAGTTTTCTTGCTGCCTTTGTTCTTTGCACCTTTGTTGACTTCACCTGGGTCTTGATCCGGAGGATCCTTGGCCAGATCTTCCATGGCTTCTAGATCATCGTCGTCATCTGACGAATCATCATCGTCTGAGGATTCATCATCGTCCCCACGAGCCGCTGACATATTGTCGTCATCGTCATCGTCGTCATCGTCGCTCTTAGCAGCCATATCATCGTCGTCGGACTCATCGTCCTCTCCACGTGCTGCCATGTTGTTGTCGTCATCGTCATCATCTTCGCCAGCAGCAGTAACGACGATTTCATCATCGTCATCGTCATCAACATCAGCTGCAGCTTCAATTAAACGATGCCCTCTCATATCTGCCATTTCGTCCGTAATCCTCTGAGTCGTTGCTTTGAACTCTTGGATTACTGGAGCTAGTGCTGTCGAGATTTGACCGCCAATAGCAGCAGCAAGCAGCTGCAAGTCCCCGTTGCTCTGAGGACTTACATTTTGCTTAGCCGCGGCATGCTTCTTCTTGTCCTTCTCCTTTGCCATTTTGTCCCCTTCTCCGCCGGCCGCCGCAGCTACGGCTGCCTGTGCGGTCGCTAAAATTTCTTTGTTTCGTAACAAAATATTTCTTACATCTCCTATGTCTTTAGCATTCGGTTTTAATTCTTTC
>Ga0335071_10008752_pt1 | contig 10373 bp, 7 predicted proteins | sample Lox_Sample_15_FD_206724 | JGI IMG/M metagenome (GOLD analysis project Ga0335071, IMG submission 206724) | Soil microbial communities from Loxahatchee National Wildlife Refuge, Florida, United States - Lox_Sample_1.5 | ecosystem: Environmental > Terrestrial > Soil > Wetlands | place: USA: Florida...
TGCGCCATCACGTGCACCGGGCCTGATTGCTCCGGCATGCCGCGACCGTGGAGCCCGCGAAGCTGACAGTGGTGGCCAGGGGCGGGATCGAACCGCCGACCTTCCGCTTTTCAGGCTGAGGCGATGTCAGGACAGGCGCGTATGTGCTGGCCAAGCTGGACGAACTAGACCAATCTCGGGCGTTCAGAGCACGCGATACGAGCGGCGCGGCGGATGCGCAGCGGATGAAATCGAACCTGTGACCCACATGGGCACGGGGTTGTGGTTGATGGCGTCCTCTAGGGGCGCCACGCCCAAACGACTTGCCGCAGGCGCCAATTCCGTTACCCCCAAAGAGGCCTCCTGGCCAGGCACCCACATTGTCCGGCACCGCAGTAATCGGGTCCAAGGCAGCCGGAGGCTATGCAGCGGGCACAGCAGCGAACTCCGCCAAAAAGCCGCCGTAGAGGCGGCTTTGGAGCTGGTGTAGGCGAGTCGCCGCGGTGCAGCTGTTAGCGCGGGGTGGCGATGCTCGGGGGCGAGCCGGTAGTCGACGGCCACGACCGCGATCTTCAGTTCCTGGGCCCGGTCGAGCTCGTCGGCCAGTTCGATGGTGCGGTTGTTGCCCGCAACCATCCCGCCGCCGTGGGTGTTATAGATGACCGGATGCGGCCCCACGGTGCCGGTCGGCCGGCAGATAAGCAGGTTCACGTCCGGCGCGCCGGGCGGCCCCGCGACGACCCGTTCGTGGAGGTCGAAGGCTCCCCCACGCCGGATGGCGTCATCGGTCAGGCTGCCGGCCACCGTTCGCGCGCGTCGGTCGGCGATGAGCTCCGGGGTCAGGGGCGTTTGAAGGTTGTCGAGTATCGCCTGCAGGCGTGCTGCCAGCTGGGCGTCGAGCGGGGGTGGCGGCCCGATCCGCGGGCTCATGGTGCTGATGGTGATGGCCCTCTCTCGCGCAGTGTCGAGCCACCCGGGTGGCAGACGTGCAGGCTCCGGTACAGGCACCGCTGCTGGGTGGGGGAATCCTTATAGGCGGTGCGGCCGTGAGAGATTCGGGTGTTGTCCAACAGAATCGCCTGGCCCGCCTCCAGCCTCAGGTGAGCGAAGTGCGGGCTACCGGGCAGTGCCGCTGCGCGCAGGAAATCGACTCCGCGCTGCAGGTCTGCCGCCGTGGCCCCCCGGGGCACCGCCCATCGGTCCGTTTCGGTCACGCAATAGCGGCAGACGAGTCGGCCGTCCTGGACGGCGAACGCCGGCCCGGCGTTCAGGTCATCGCAGTTGTTGATGTTGGCTTGCCGGATGAGCGCACCCGGCGTGGCCAGTGCCGCGGCGGCGCGCACGTCGATGGAAGCCAACTCGGCGTAGGCGGCCGAAGCGTTGAACAACAGGGTATCGCCGCCGTGCGCCGCCGGGCAGGCGCACAAGAGCAGCGACGCTTTGACGTACCCGATGTCTTGCAGGGTGCCGTCACAGTGCAACTGCTGGTTCACCGTCCGGCCGAACGAGGGGTGCCCGGCGTCCGCGGTGCCCGCGTTCAGTGCCGCCGAGATCCGCGCGACGGGGTTCGGGGGGGAGCAGTTGAGGCGATAGAGTACGGGGACGAGCGGTTCGCCCAGACCCAACGCCGCCGCCAGCGCCAACACCGTGTCCGGTGTTAGCGTTCCGGGCGGCAGCTGCATAACCACGAAGCCGTGCCGGTCATAGCGGTCCGCGATCCCCTGACGTTCGGCCGCCCCCATTGATTGAGCATTGGCCAGGGGCAGCGGGACGTCGGGCAACCCCTGGAATGTGACAGTCACCGCCCTTGCCGCGGCAAGGATTTCGTCGGCACTCACCCGGCTAGGCATGCGCACAGCCCGTCGAGGAGGCGGGGGTTGTGCTTGGATCGGACACAATCCGGTGCACCACCGGCGGTGGCAAGGGCCGCTCGGCGTCGATCATGAACGCCGATCTGGTGCCGTCGATCGCGGCAGTCGGGTCACCGCGACTGTAGTGAACTTCGGCCAGCATGTCCCCGGGCTCGACATAATCGCCGATGCGTCGTAGCAGTAGCACGCCCGCTGCGTGATCGAGGGCCGCGCCGTGCACGAGCCGACCGGCCCCGATGCGCAGCGCCGCGCAGCCAATCGCGCGCGCGTCCACGGCCGTGACCCAGCCCGGTCGGTCAGCGACGATGGTGGCGCGGTGCGCCGCCGCGGGCAATCGGTCGGGCCGTGTGAAGACTCCAGTATCGGCGCCTTGCGCCGTCGCCCAGCGCACGAACTGCTGGTAACCGGCTCTGCTGGCGAATGCGTCGTCGACCCGACGGTCGGCCGCGCCGTCACTGAGGTCGGGATCTGCCAGTTGCAGCATCAACCGGGACAGAAACCGGCAAAGCTCGGATAGCCCCGGGACGTGTTCCCCGGCCAGGACCGCGAGCGCCTCCTTGACTTCCAGCGCGTTGCCGACGGCACAGCCCAGTGGCCGGCTCATGTCGGTCAGCACGGCCTGACACCGGAGCCCGAAATTTTGCGCTACCTCGACCATAGTCTCGGCCAGCCGTGTCGCGGTGCCGGGATCAGGTGTCAACGCGCCGGAGCCGGCTTTCACGTCGAGCAGCAGGGCGTCCGCGCCGACCGCGATTTTCTTGCTGACTATGCTGGCCGCGATCAGCGGGATGCTGTCAACCGTCCCGGTCACGTCCCGCAGGGCGTACGTCGCACGATCGCCGGGCGCGAGTTCGTCGCTGCTGCCCGTGATCACCATGCCGACCTCACTCAGGATCCGCCGCACCGCGCTGGCCGGCAGATCAAGCCCCAGGCCAGGAATCGACTCCAGCTTGTCCACGGTTCCGCCGGCGTGGCCCAGACCGCGTCCGCTCATCTTGGCAACGGCCACCCCGCACGCGGCGACCACCGGCACGACGACCAGGCTCACCTTGTCCCCGACGCCGCCGGTGCTGTGCTTGTCGAGCACCGGACCGGCCGTGTCGCCGAGTCGCAGCCGGACAACGCTGTCGACATAAGCTCCGGTCAGCGCGGTGGTTTCGGCCAGGTTCATGCCCTGGCAGGCAACGGTCGCCAACCAGGCCGACATCTGGTAGTCGGGAACGCGGCTGGCCAGGAAATCGTCAACGATGCGGGCGATCTGCCCTGAGTCGAGCGGCTGGCCCCCCCTCTTCTGAATGATCGCCTCAATCAGGTGGGCCGACGCGTCCCCCGCCGTCGTACTCATCGGCCCGCTGTTGCCGTGGCCTGCAACAGCAGGTCGGCTACCGTCGCGATGCCGCCTTCATCGATGGTCAGCGGCGGCACGGCCATCACCGAAGGCCCCAGAAGCCACAACAACAACCCCGCTTCCTCGACGCGCGCGTGAATCGCCGAGGCCGCCTCCGGATCCGCGGTTTCAACCACAGCGAGCAGCCCAACACCGCGCAGGTCGATCACTTCCGGTAAACCGGCGATCGGGGCCAAGCGCTCCCGCAGCATCGCGCCGAGACGCTCAGCGCCGGCGACGAGGTGGTCTTTTTCCAGGAGATCAAGCGTCGCCAGGGCGGCGGCGCAAGCGACGGCGTGCCCCGACGTGGTGTGCCCGTAGCGCAGGCCGCCGATGAGCGGTTCGCGCTTGAAGCTGTCGTAAATGCGCTGCTGCACGGTGACCGCGGCGATAGGGAGGTAACCGCTGGCCAGGCCCTTGCTGGACACCACAATGTCCGGTTCGGCGTCTTCGTGCTGGAACGCGAACATCTTTCCGGTGCGGCCGTAGCCGGTGAACACTTCGTCGACGATCAGCAGCGCCCCGGCCGCCTGACACCGGGCCTGCAGGCCGGCGAGGAAGCCGGTGGGCAGCACAATGCCCCCACCGACGTTGAGGAACGGCTCCACCACGACGGCCAGCGGTCGATCGTCGGGATCGGCGTCGAGGGCCTGCTCAAACGCCGACAACAACAGCTGCAACGATTCGGGCCGGCGCAGTTCGCGCGGTGGCACCGGCAGCTCGACATTCGTCATCCGCAGCGGGACCGCAAACGGATGCCCCACATGCGGCAGCCCGGACAGTGTCCGGGCCATCAGCGTCGAACCGTGGTAGCCGCGGCTGAAGGCGACGACCCGCGACCGCGGCTCGCCCACGTGCGACGAATAGCCGCGCGCGATCATCATGGCCGCCTCGAGTCCTTCGGATCCGCTATCGACGAGAGCGTCCGCGACAGCGTGTTGGGCAGGTAGGAGGCGATCTGCTCGGCGAGCAGGCCGGCGAGGTCGTGGCCTGCGACGGAGATCTCGAACCCGTGGAACCGAAGTAGTTGCCAGCGGACGGCCTCTGCTACCCGGCATGGGCGTAGCCGCAGGTTGAGTTCAGCGACGACGCGTCAATGTATTCCTTGCCGTCGACATCGCAGACCCGATAGCCCTCACCGCGCGTGAGCATCAGCCGGGCCCGATCAACCGTCAGCGGTGACCAGGTGTGCCAGACGTATTGCCGGTCGCGGTCACGCACCGCCGCCGCAGATGTGGTGGGGCCAGCCTTGCTGGTTAGGTTCTGTGCCTGCATCGTCGACCTACCCAATTCCTAAATCTCAGTCAGTTCGCGCTGATCTGCGCCGGGTGTTAAGACGTTCTGCACCAAGCCATAGGGCGGGGCGGAGATCAGATAAAAGTGGTCGCCGGGCACCCGCGCTTGCTGAAATCCGCCGATGGTCAGCGTGCGCCACGGCCGGCGATCCGCGTCGCGGTCGCAGTCGCCGACGATGCTGGTCACGGGGCATCTCAGGAGGGGGCCGGGCTCGCGATGATACGCATGGAACATGTGTGAGTCGCTGCGGACGTCGGGCAGGACCAGTTCTTGGAAGAGCGGGGCGGCGGCGAGCTCCGGATCGGTTCCGCCGAGCTCAACGAGCCGGTCGGGAACGGCTTCGTGGCCATCGAGCGGCTCGTGGTCCGCAGACCCGTCGTCGGCGTCGCGAGACCCCGAGGCAAACAAATGCAACACCCGCACGCCGCGTGCCTCCAGCGATCGCGCTGTTTCCAGGGCGATTACCGCGCCCATGCTATGACCGAACAGCGCGAGCGGGAGGTCGTCGAGCTCGGTGATCGCCACGGCGATTGTCTGGGCGAGGGAGCGCAAATCGGTGGGCGGTGGTTCTTCCAAGCGTTCCGCGCGTCCGGGGTAGCAGACCGCCTGCACTTCGATTCGCGGTAGGTGATTGCCCCAATCACGAAAGAAGGCAGGGGAGCCGCCGGCATGTGGGAAGCACACAAGCCGGTACTGCGGATCCGGGCAGGGAACGACGCACCGCAGCGACCTCGGGTCAGGCACTTCGGCAGGCGGAGACGGGACGTGACGCCCCCTCCCGGCGCGCGCTGCGCGCAACCGCGCCGCCACCGCCCGCCGCTTGTCGGCGCGCGCGGTCTCCTCCTCGGCAACCCCGTCCCGGATCAGCAGGGCCTGGGCAGACACCGTGGTGTGCTGGAACAGGGCGACCACTGGTGGCCGGGTCCCGGTGTGGCGCTCTAGCGCTTCCTGAAGCCGAAACATCGCCAGGGAGTGGCCGCCGATGTCGAAGAAGTTCGCGTTGGTGGGTACGGCAGGGACCTTGAGCACTTCGCTCCAGGCCGCGGCGACCTGGGCGGTGCAATCGGGGTCGGGCACTCCGGCATCCGCGGAAGGTGTGCCCGAGGTTCGATTGTCCTGCGCGACGGCGCAGAGCGCGGCGGCGTCGACCTTCCCGTTCATCGTGCGGGGAAGCCGGTCGACGACGCGGATGTGGTCGGGCACCATAGCCGCCGGGAGCTGGTCCTTGAGTTGCTCGCGTAGCGAATGGGCGCCGATCTCCGGGCTGGCCAGCACGAATCCGGTGAGCGACGCCTGCTCGCGATCGGCGACCACTGCCGCGTCGCGCACTCCGGCCAGTGATCGCAGCGTCGCGGCCACCACGCCCAGCTCGACGCGGCACCCGCGGATCTTGACCTGTTGGTCTCGTCGCCCGATGAAGTCCAGCGTTCCGGCCGCATTCCAGCGGACGACATCGCCGGTTCGATACATACGGGCACCGGCGGTCGGGGCAAACGGATCATCGAGGAACGCTCGTGCCGTCGCTTCTGGGCGCCCGAAGTAGCCGCGCGCAACCCCCGCGCCGGCGACAAACAGCTCACCCCGCTCGCCGCGGCGGACGGGGCGCAGCTCGTCATCGAGCACATACAGCCGGGCGCCGGGGATCGGGCGCCCGATTGTAACCGGGCCCAGGCCTTCGAAGCGGTGATAGCTGGCCCACACCGTTGTTTCGGTGGGACCGTACTCGTTCACCAGCGTCACGGACACCGGAAAGAGCCGGAAGTGACGCTCGACTACCTGCTGGGCCAGCTGCTCTCCGGCCACGGTCACGGTGCGCAGCGTCGACAACTCTGCGGTGTCAAGCCGTTCGGCGGTGCGGAGCAGTGACTCGTATAAGGCGGGCACGCACAACAGATGGGTCACCCGATGGGCAGCGACAAGCCGGATGAGCCGCTCGGGGTCTTGCACTTCGCCGCGGGCGGCCACCACCAGGCAACCGCCGCTGGTCAGCGTGCCCCACAGCCCCGCCACCGACGAGTCGAAGGCCAACGGGGACACCAGCAGGAAAATCGGTGCGCCTGGGTAGACGCACCGGCGCGCCAGCGTAGAAGCCGCCAACTGGCCGTGCTCCACGACGACGCCTTTTGGTTCCCCGGTGGTCCCCGAGGTGTAGATCAGGTACGCCGGATCAGTCGCCTCGACCGGCACACATGTGGTCGGCGGCGTCGCACACGGTGCCGCCACGGCGGCGTCGGTGGCGTCGATGATGGGCAGATCCAGATCCGCCACCGCGGCCCCGGCATCGTCGGCCACTACCACCGCGCTCACGCGGGCATCGCGGAGAATCTCGGCGATCCGCCGTCGCGGCTGCAGGATGCTGACCGGCACGTACGCCGCCCCCGCCTGAAGAACGCCCAGCACCGCGGCCACCATGGCCGGCGACGGCTCGACGAGCACCCCGACGTGGTCGCCGTGGCGCACGCCGCGCGCCGACAGCAGCGCGGCGATGCCGCGCGCCCAGGCGTCGAGCTCACCGTAGGTAAGCGAAGCCCCACCGCTGATTACCGCGGCAGCTGCGGGGGTCGTGCAGGTGAAGTTCGCCACCGATTGCTGCACGGTAAGGAATTCCCCGGCCGGCAGCGGGCCGCCGCAGCCCAGGGCGATCAGGTCGTTGGTCTCTTCGACACGCAAGATCGCCTCGTCCCCGACGGCAATCACCGGATCCCGCGATGACAATCGAGCCTCCCCGCTTGATCGGGAGCTGCCGGTTGGCGCCGTACCGTCGGCGTCGCTGCGGAAGGCGAACCTGGTCCGCCAGCTGGGCCGAAACCGACGGCACAAGATGTCGCAAAGTCCCGGCAGACTCTGTAGTTGAGACATATACCACCTCAGCCCAAAAAACACGCACTTTAGCGTTAATGTCGGTGACCAGCGCGGCGGCTACGGTATGGGTCATGAAGTTGGCGGTCGTCGGGGGCGGATCGACATATACGCCGGAATTGGTTAGCGGATTAGCCAGCGCATCCGGTGGGCTAATCATCGATGAGATCGCGCTGATCGACCCCAGCGCTGAGCGGCTTGACGTGGTCGGCCCGTTTTGCGCCCGCATTATGAAAGCCGTTGGCCATAGCGGTCAAATCCGTTGGACCGGCGACCTCGACGATGGGCTCGACGGGGCGGGAGGCGTCGTCGTGCAGCTTCGGGTGGGCGGCCAGCAGGCGCGACAGCGCGACGAGAGCTGGCCGCTCGAGCACGGCTGCCTGGGTCAGGAGACCACTGGTGCCGGTGGGCTTGCTAAAGCGCTGCGGACGGTCCCAGTTGTCCTTGACATCGCCAAGCAAGCGCGGCGGCGCGCGGACCCGTCGGCGTGGATTGTCGATTTCACCAACCCGGTCGGCATCGTGACGCGCGCCCTACTGGACGCGGGGCATCGGGCCATCGGTTTGTGTAACGTCGCGATCGCTTTTCAGCGTTATGTAGCAGATCTGATGGGTGTCCCAGCGGACCTCGTCACGCTGGATCATGTTGGGTTGAACCACCTCACTTGGGTGCGCGCGGTCATCGTGGATGGCTGCGATCGACTGCCGGATCTGCTCGACACCCACGGCAACCAGATTGCCGACCGCGCCGGGGTGCCCCTCGCCCTGATCCGGCAGCTCGGCGTCGTCCCGTCGTCGTACTTGCGGTACTTCTACTTCCACACCGACGAGGTGTCGCGGCAGCGCACCATGCCGACCCGGGCCGAGGAGGTCGCCACGGTCGAGCGAGGCCTGCTGACCGCGTATGCCGACCCCAAGCTGGACCGCAAACCCGCCCTGCTGGGTCAGCGGGGTGGGGCGCACTACTCCGACGCCGCGGTGGCGCTGCTGCACTCACTGGCTGCGGATCACGGTGATACTCAGGTGGTTAACGCGCGCAACGCGGGCTCGTTGGACTTTTTGCCCGACGAAGCGGTCGTCGAACTGCCCGCCGCAATCGCCGCCGACGGCGCCCGACCACTGCGCCCGGCACCGCTCGCCGCGTCGCTGCGCGGGCTGGTTGCGCACGTGTCCGCTTACGAAGAACTCGCCCTGGACGCGGCCTTGCGCTGCGGTCGCCAGCGCGTCGTCGCCGCTCTGCTTGCGCATCCGCTGATCGGCCAGTTCGACCTGGGGCGCGCTAGCCGACCGGTTGATCGCCGAAAACGCGCACTACTTGCGCTGGGCCGGTGGGCAGCGATGAACGATCTGCCGGGTGTGCTCGCCATCGACGCTGGCAATAGCAAGACCGACGTCGCCCTGGTGGCGTGCGACGGGACTCTGCTGGGCAATGTCCGGGGGCCGGGTCTGCGGCCGCCGGTAAATGCCGAGGCTACGCTGCGGGCTCTCGGCGAGTTGGTCGATCAGGTTCAGCGCCAAGCGGGTCGTCATGGGCAACCGGCGGCCCGGCATGTGTCGGCGTGTGTGGCCAAAGTGGATCTGCCCGCGGAGGAGGAGCGACTGGCCGCGGCATTGTCCGCGCGCGGCTGGGGCGTTACCGCCGAGGTCGCCAACGACACCTTTGCGGTATTGCGCGCCGGCGTGAACCTCAGCGCGGGAGCGTCAATCGGCGACGCGCTTTGGGGAGTCGCCGTGGTATGTGGCACCGGCATCAACTGCGCGGGTGTGCACCCGAACGGAGACACGGCCCGCTTCCTGGCGTTGGGTGATATCAGCGGCGATTGGGGCGGGGGGGTTTCCTGGGCCGGGCAGCGCTGTGGGTGGCGATGCGAGCAGAAGACGGCCGCGGCATCGACACCGGCCTGCGGGAAACCGTGGCGGCGGTGTTCGGTGTCGGATGTGTGCGCGAGCTGGTCATTGCCCTCCACGAAGATAAGGTCGCCGAGGCCGAGCTGGCGCAACTTGCTCCGTTCGTCCTGGCCGCTGCCCGCTCGGGTGACGGCATCGCCCGGGCCCTCGTGGTGCGCCAGGCAGACGAAGTAGCCACGATGACGCTGGTCGCGATGCGCCGGCTGGGCCTAGTGGGCTGCGCCACGCCGGTAATCCTCGGTGGCGGGGTGCTGACATCGAACGACGACCTGCTGATCGGCGGAGTGCGCGAACGGATCACCGCGCAGGCACCGCGCGCCCAGGTCAGCGTCGTAGCGGTGCCTCCGGTCGTCGGGGCGGTGCTGCTGGGGCTTGATCGCATCGGACTAGCCCCGCAGGCTGAGGTGTCATTGCGTGCCGCCTACGGCTCAACTGCCGTCAGGTGACTCACGTGAAACCCGTTGCACCTCGGCGTCGATGGCGTCGCGGTAAAGGGCCGAGAACGACGACACGGAGGGCAACACCTCGCATCGGTCCACGCTATGGTCAGGGTACGGAAGCGCAAGCCCGACAAGGGGATTGACCTCGACGCGGGAGCGGTCGTCGAACCGGGCGTCGAGTTTGGGGTCGAGCAGCCGATGTTGGGGATTGATCAGTGCGCCGACGACCAGAACGTCCTGGGCGCCCACCGGCCCGCGCACCGTGCCCAGTGTGGCCCGAGCGCAGCCGCAGGCGGTACGCAGCTGCGCCATGAAGTCCGAATACAGTGAGTTCGCTTCCATGTCGCCGAAGGCATACGCCAGCTCCACGTCCACCCGCGGCCACTTGCGCAGGAAGCGGCGGTAATTGGCTTGTTCGGTGCGACGATTCGCGGCCTGGTTGCGCACATGCGGCAAGTGCAGGGCGTACACGTCGCGGCACAAGATGATCGGAGTACCGCTGGCACAGATGCGGTAGCCCCATTCCAGGTCGTCGACTCCCCATCCGTGGAAGTTCTCGTCGAAGTAGAGCTGGTGGGTGCGGACCGTCACCATCGGCAGAGCAATGAGTCCCGTCCACGCGAACGCCCACGGG
>Ga0335071_10008753_pt1 | contig 10373 bp, 8 predicted proteins | sample Lox_Sample_15_FD_206724 | JGI IMG/M metagenome (GOLD analysis project Ga0335071, IMG submission 206724) | Soil microbial communities from Loxahatchee National Wildlife Refuge, Florida, United States - Lox_Sample_1.5 | ecosystem: Environmental > Terrestrial > Soil > Wetlands | place: USA: Florida...
GGTCGAGCCTGGGTGATGCACCGGGTTGGCGAGCTGGCGGGGCGGCTGCTGGATGCGGGACGTCCGGGCGACTTTAACCAGGCAATGATGGAGCTGGGAGCGATGGTGTGCACGCCGCGAACCCCGGAGTGCCTGGTTTGCCCGCTGCACGCCGACTGCACCACGCGCGGCGAGCACAAGACAGCACAGCGCTTGCCGATGACCAGCCGGGCCGTGGCACACGCGCTCTCGGTTCGTACACTGCCGGCACAAGGCAAAGATCGCGGACCCAGAGTGCGCGAGGTGCTTTTGGAACAGCGCCCAGAGGAAGTAACGGTGATGCCGGGGCTTTGGGAGCTTCCCCGCCTGCGCAGTGCGAAGGTGCCGGAGAGAAACCTGCGCATGACGGTACGCCACGCCATCATGAAGGTGAACTACTACGTACGCATCAGGACGGTTTTTGAGGATGATGTAGAAGCGATGACGGTGAAGGCCGGGTTGCGGCGCTGGGTTCCGCTGCGCGAAGCGGGAGGTATGGCGCTGACCGGGCTGACTCGCAAGGTTTTGACGCGGGCGCGGCTATTGCCCGTGGTTGCGATGGACGCGATTGCGCCGTCGCAGGATGAGACCGTAACCTGATGCGTGGTTTGCTCACGATCGAAGGCGCGCGCGATCTGAGGATTTGGGCGCCCGCGACCGGCGCAAGGTCTGCACATTCGTTGATGGAGTTCTTCAATGCATCGCAAGATGATTCCGGCAATCGTGTTGCTTGACCTGTTGATTGGGCCGGCCTGCGGCGCACAGCAGGCCGGCGCCAGCCTGGTTCCGAGTATTGCGGGGTTTCCTGAGGGGGCGCGTGCCGCAGCAGCGGCGATCGATCCCGAGAAGATCCGCGCACACGTGCGTTTTCTCTCTCTCGACTTGCTGGAGGGGCGCGGTCCGGGCACGCGGGGCGCGGAGTTAGCAGCGGAGTACATCGCAACGCAGTTTGCGTTAGCGGGGGTTGAGCCGGCCGGAGATGACGGGAGCTACTTTCAACGCGTTCCGCTGTATGCCGTACACACTGTGGAGGACAAGACAAAGTCCTCTTTCGTGCCAGAGACCGGCGAAGCAGTCAATCTCGCTTATGGTTCGGAGATTGTGGCAAAGGATCAGACCGGCCAGGCGACAGCAGAGATCGACGCGCCGATTGTTTTTGTGGGCTACGGCATTCATGCGCCTGAATACAACTGGGACGACTACGCCGGCGTGGATGTGAAGGGGAAGGTGGTGCTGGTTATCGTGAACCAGCCGCCTTCGGACGACGAGAAGTTCTTCAAGGGGAAGACGCTCACATATTACGGGCGCTGGACTTACAAGTATGAGGAAGCCGCGCGTCGCGGCGCCACAGGCGTGCTGCTTGTTCATCGAACGGACCTGGCCAGTTACGGCTGGGATGTGGTGCGCAATTCGCAGGCTGTCGAGAAGAGCTATCTGGAAGGCGATCCGACGGCGACCCTGAGGGCCGCCGCGTGGATTCAGCATGATGTGGCGCAGAGGCTGTTCACGCTGGCCGGGCTGGGCGACCTGGACCAGGCAATCGAACGAGCCGGGAAGCGAGGATTCCGCGCTACTGGGCTTTCTGTCCGCCTGCGCGCGCATGTTGAGAGCCGCGTGCGCCGCTATGTGAGTGCGAATGTAGTGGGCCGCGTGCCGGGGGAAAGCACAACCAATCAGGCGGTGCTTTATACCGCGCATTACGACCATCTCGGGATCGATCCTGATGCCCAGGGCGACAAGATCTACAACGGCGCGGCCGACAACGGAACGGGATGCGGCATTTTGATGGAGATGGCGCGGGCGTTCGCGCAAGCGAAGATTCGGCCGCCGCACGCGATGTACTTTGCCGCGGTGACTGCGGAGGAGCAGGGGCTGCTGGGCTCGCAGTACCTGGGGATGCATCCGCCGATTCCTGCGGGTGGTTTCACGCTCGACCTGAACTACGACATGCTGCTTCCCATTGGCGTGCCGCGAGCGGTGACGCTGGGAGGGGCCGAGAGGCTGGATTTCTGGCCGACGGTTGAGCGCGTGGCGAAGGCCTTCGATCTGGAGATCGTGGCCGATGCCGAGCCGGGAGCGGGGCATTACTACCGCTCCGATCATTTTTCGCTGGGGCGCGTAGGGATTCCGGCATTTTCGGTGGACCAGGGCGAACTGTTTGAAGGGCACGACCTGGCGTGGGGCCGCGCGCAGATGGAGGACTACGAGGAACACCACTATCACCAGCCGAGCGACGAGTACCGCACAGACTGGGATTTTCGCGGCGACGCCAAGCTGGCGCGGTTTGGATTTGTGCTGGGCTGGCTGGCGAGCGGACAGACGAAACCGGTGGAGTGGAATGCGGGCGACGAGTTCGAGGCCGCACGAAAGGCGAGCGAGAGCCAAAGATAGTGGGCGGGCTTCTGAAAGCTCGGCAGATTCAAAGAGCGACGGTCGTTGACGTATAGTTTTGCGCAGGGTTTCCCCTTCGAAAGGACCTCGCACATGTATCTCGATCGTCGTGCCTTTCTGAACGCGTGTTCCGCCGCGGGCATCACTTCTCCCCTGTTGCCGGGGATCCTGTACGCGATGGCTGCGCAGGCGCAGGAAGAGCAGGGCCCAAGCGGCCAAGGTGACAAGGGGATGGAAAAACCACGCGCCCTGGCGAAGATTACGCCGGAGATGCTTGACGAGGCATCGGCGTTGGCCGGGGTGGGACCGTTCACCGCGGAACAAAAGAAACTGATGCTCGAGGGGTTGAACGATCAGCGCGGCAGCTACGACAGGATCCGCGCGCAGAACCTGCCGAACTCCGTTCCGCCAGCGTTCGTGTTTCATCCGGCACGGGCGGCACAGCCCGGCGAGACGCACCTGGCCAGCGTGGGGGCCAAGCCGCAGTTGAGCTATGCCAGCCCTGACGCCCTAGTCCCGAATGCTCCCGCGAACCTTGAAGACCTGGCCTTTGCCTCGGTGCTGGAACTAGCGGCGCTGCTGTGGAACCACAAGATCACCTCTCTGGCGCTGACGCAGATGTACCTGGCGCGGCTGAAGCGTTACGACCCCAAGCTGCATTTTGTGATTACGCTGACGGAGGAGCGCGCGCTGACGCAGGCCAAGGCTGCGGATGAGGAGATGGCGGCGGGACTGTATCGCGGACCGCTGCACGGGATTCCGTGGGGCGCGAAGGATCTGCTGAGCGTGAAGGGCTATCCGACGACGTGGGGCGCGGGAGGCTTCGAGCACCAGACCATCGACGAAGACGCAACCGTGGTGAAGCGGCTCGATGAGGCGGGCGCGGTGCTGGTGGCAAAGTTCTCGCTGGGCGCGCTGGCGATGGGGGACAAGTGGTACGGCGGGCGAACGCGCAATCCATGGAATCCGGCGCAGGGTTCGAGCGGGTCGTCGGCGGGTTCGGCTGCGGCTGTGGCAGCCGGGTGCGTGGGCTTCGCGATCGGATCGGAGACGCTGGGGTCGATCTCATCGCCTTCGACGAGATGCGGTGATTCCGGGCTGCGGCCCAGCTTCGGCTTTGTGCCGCGGACCGGAGCGATGGCGTTGAGCTGGACCATGGATAAGCTAGGGCCAATATGCCGGACAGTGGAAGACTGCGCGCTGGTGCTGGACGTGATTCACGGACCAGATGGAAAAGATCTTTCGGCAGTGCAAGCAGAGTTTCACTGGGATCCGACCTTCGACTGGTCGACATTGCGCGTGGGCTACCTGAAGAGCGAGTTCGACCCGTTGCCGCCGCTGGAATTAAAGCAGGCCGCAGCGAACGAGACTGCAGAGGATCAGAAGAAACGGGAAGACAGCAATGCGGGTCTGCAGGAGGCGCGCGCCCGGCGCGACTACGACCGCCAATATGAGCAGGCTACGCTGACCAAGCTGACGAAGATGGGGGTGAACCTGATTCCAGTGGAACTGCCCAAGCTGCCGTGGGACGCGATGGTTCCGCTGCTGACGGCTGAGGCGGCAGCGGCCTTCGACGACCTGACCATGAGCGGCCGCGACAAGCTGCTGACGGAGCAAGGGCCGGAGGACTGGCCGAATCAGTTCCGCATCGCCCGACTCTATCCGGCGGTGGAATACGTTCAGGCGAACCGGTTGCGCACACTGGCGATCCGGCAGTTTGCAGAGCTTTTCAGCAAGGTCGATGTGATTGTGACGCCGACAACGGATGCGCAACTGATCGCGACGAATCTGACCGGGAACCCGGCGGTGATTGTGCCCAACGGGCTGCGCGGCAACGACGCACCGGCGCCCCCGGCGGTCGACGATGGCGACCATGACGACATTGGCGGTCCGGGCACGCCGGTGTCGATTACGTTTCTGGGAGGCTTGTATCAGGATGCAAAGCTGGCGGCGTTTGCGTCTGCATATCAACAAGCGACAGGGTTCCAGAAGACGCACCCGAAGCTGGATTAGCGGGTCAGCGAGTTAGCAAGTCAGCTGCGCGCGTGCTGGCGAGTTGGCGAGCAAGGGTTCGTGCCACGTCTCAGAGTGGAGGCGTGGGGTAACCGCTTGGGCTCTATCCTCGGGACGCGCCGGCAAACTCGCTCAACTTCACTCGCTGTTCGAGAGCTTCGAGTTGAAGTCGCAGGGCGCGGCCCTGGTGCGCGAGTCGCTCCCAGCGGGCTGAGAGCAGGTTTTTGTCTTCAGGAGTGGTCGCTGAATTGAACGCAGCGATCAGGGCGGCACAGCGCAGATCGGTAAGCTGTACGAAGGCTTTAAGCTCTTGGACATCTAGATTACGCATAATCAACTATCCTTAGGCCTGATTCGAGAATGGCCATTGTGGCGCCTGGGGGTGCGCGGAAATGTCCTTTCTATGAAAATAGTGTGCTCTCAGGCGTCCTACCTACGTGTGATCTGGATCACTCTGCTGCGCAAAAAGGCTTGGTAGCCTCTGTTGGAGTGCAGGCGAAGGATTCATGCCGGTTGCGGGCGGGGACGCCCGCACGACAGCCGGCAAGGATGCCGGCGCTACTGCTTACAGGATCACCCGCCCGCAGCACTCCATGCTCCCCGAAATTCACACATTGAAACTCAGAAGCGCAGTCCTGGGATCCCACGTCTCAGAATCGAGACGTGGGGCACCCGGAGTCCTAGATGAGCCGGCGCTTCACTTGGGCGCAGGTGGAGTGGTTGACTGAGGCGGCGTTGTGGGCTGCGGCGGCGCAGCCGGTTGTGGATTAGCTGGCTGTGCCGCCGGTTGCGTAGCCGGAGCAGAAGCGGCGCCGGGAGCCGCGGCGTCTGGACTGGCCGGGGCGCTGCCGGGAACTCCAGTGGCCGGAGCAGACGGATGGGCCGGTGCAGCGCCGGGTTGACTTCCAACGCCGGGATGCGGCGGGACCGGCATGGGATGAACGCCACCGGGCATTCCGGGCCGAGGCGTCGGCGCGGGCATATCCGTCACCTCCACCAGTTCCACATCGAAGATGAGGTCGGATTTGGCGGGGATGCCGGGATGGTCGGGACGATCAGGGATGTTGCGGGTTCCGTAGGCCATTTGCCAGGGGATGAAGATACGGCGCTTGCCGCCGATTTTCATGCCGTCCAATGCGTAGTCGAAGCCGGGAATCACCCGGCCCATGCCTTGCGGGAAGGCCATAGGCTCGGGATCTTTCATCTTGGGTTTGCCATCGTCGCCGAGCTCGGGCTTGCCGTCTTTGCCCATCAGAGGCTGCTTGTGATCATCCCAAGAATCGAATTTGATGCCGTCGGCGGCGCGCCACCCGGTGTACTTGATGTGCCACATTTTGCCGGACTCGCCCAGCGCACCGGCGCCGACCTTGATGTCTTCGTAGTGCAAGGAGAGGGGCGTCTGCAGTGGCCCGTGAGCGAGCCGGGGAACTCCCGGGGGAAGCTTGATCCAAGCCGGGATGCTGGCTGCGGGCTTGGCGCCGGGTGTGGCGGCAACAGCGGTCTTGGCAGCAGGGGCGACGGTCTTGTGGGCGGTTGCGGAGGGCTGCGATGACGGAGCGGCGGGAGCTGCGGATGTCTGCGCCTGAGTGTTCGCGGAGGCTGTCAGAGCCGCGGCAAGGAGAACGAGAACGAGTGGTTTCATGACCTGAGGAATCTCCAACGTAATTCTTCAGCGAGTTTATCAGCCCGGCCGGATCGTACGAGATAAGTATCAGGCTATTAACATCCCGGCGAGGAGCGCGGTACGCGGTGCAAGATGTTCGAGCAGAACAGACTCGTGGGGCGCATGCGCGCCCTCGCCGACAGCGCCCATGCCGTCGAGCGTAGGAATACCGAGGGCCGCGGTGAAGTTTCCGTCGGAACCGCCGCCGGTTAAGGCTTCATCGAGGGCGAACCCGAGGTCGGCGGCAAGCGCCCGCGCCTGGCGATAGAGGCGCACCGTTCCCGGACGGCGCTCCATGGGCGGCCGGTTGATGCCACCGGTCACGATGAGCTTGCAGCGTCTGTCGGAGGGCCGGAGGGCGGCGAACCTGCGCGCGATGCGCGGGCCGTCGGAGGCGCGGGGGATGCGGACGTCGATATCGGCCCATGCCTCTGCCGGAACGACATTGCTTCGCGATCCGCCGGCGGTCACGCCGACGTTCACAGTGAGTCCGCGCCCGAGGTCGCTCCAGCGGCTCACAGTGTCGACAACATGAGCCAGCTCGCGGATGGCGCTGGCGCCCTTTTCAAAGTCGACTCCGGCATGGGCGGCGATTCCCTTCACCACGATTCGCCAATCGCCGATGCCTTTGCGGGCTGTTTTGCAGGCCAGTCCTTGCGCAGGCTCGACGACGTAAACCGCGGCGCAGGTTTTTGCGAGAGCTTCAGTAACTGGTCGCGAAGCCGGGCTGCCGACCTCTTCGTCGGTGTTGAGGAAGAGGATGATCTCGCGACGCAGCCGGCCCGCATCGAGAAGAAGTTCTATGGCGGTGAACGCGATGGCCACGCCGGCCTTCATGTCGAGTGTCCCTGGGCCCCAGAGCCTGCCTTTCTGCACATGGCAGGGCATGGACTTTAGCGTGCCGACGGGCCACACGGTATCGAGATGGCCGAGGATGAGGATGCGATCGAGCGAGGAACTCGCGCGCGGACCAAAGCGGGCTTCGAGGAGATTACCGTAGCGACGCTGGCGATGGAGCTTGACGCGGCCGCCGAGATGGCGCGAGTGTTGAGCCGCGACTGCGACACAGGCGTCCACGTGCTCTTTGGAATCAGATGGCGATTCGGCCAGAACAAGTTCTTTAGCGAGATGCCGCAGCTCAGGCTGCTTGCGGCGCGCACCGGCCAGCAATGCGCGCATCGGGATGTGTGCATCGGGTGCTATTTCCATTTATGGTCCCTTACGCCCCTTCGATTGGTGCAGGAATCAACCAGAAACCGAATTGATTCTACGAGGTTAAGGGAAGCTCCTGCTCGCGGACTTTATTATTCCTTCAGGCCGAAAATGCTCGGAGTGTGGCAAAAGCGACACACCCGCTCTTTTGCACAGTGCGCTAATCTGATGAGCGGACAGGTTTTCTGGTTGGAGTGATCTTTGGGTCAAGCAACACATCTGGAACAGACGGTCGCTGAAGAGCTGGAATTCGCGGGAGTGGGACTGCACTCGGGAGCTCCGGCGAAGATGCGCCTGCTGCCCGCCCCGGCCGGCTCGGGCATTGTCTTTCGCCGCACCGATCTCGATGACTTTGAGATTCCCGCCATCGGGCGCAATGTTGCGAAGGTGAGCTACGCAACCAGCCTGATGCGACAGAGCGTGCTGATTTCAACGACGGAACACCTGCTTTCAGCGCTGATCGGCATGGGCGTAGATAACGTCATTGTCGAGATCGACAACCTGGAGTTGCCGATTCTCGATGGCAGCGCGCTGCCTTACGTGGAAGCCTTTCAGCGGGTGGGCATGCGCGAGCAGAGACGCAAACGTGAGGCATTGCGGGTCCTGCACCCGGTGGAAGTGCGCGAGGGCGACAAGTTCATCGGCGTGTATCCGGGGCCTGGCTACAGGATCGAGTACACGATCGAGTTTCCTGAGCCGATCGGAAAGCAGAAGACGTGCGTGGATCTGGCTGCGGAGACTTATGGAACGGAGATCGCGCCGGCGCGCACATTTGGCTACAAGGCCGATGAAAAGAAGCTGCGCAACATGGGACTGATCCGCGGGGCGAGCGCGGAGAACGCGATCATCCTGAATGAACACGGGCCGGAAAACGGACCCCTGCGCTTTAGCGACGAGTATGTGCGGCACAAGGTGCTGGACCTGATCGGGGACCTGGCACTGGCAGGACGACGGCTGGAAGGGCATGTGGTGGCAGAGCGCGCCGGGCACGCGATGCACACGGCGCTGGTGGCGCGTCTCCTGAAGGACCGCTCGGCGTGGGAACTGGCGCACGTGGCGGCGGCAAGACCGGAAGAAGCCCGGCACGAAGCGGAGTTGGTTTCCAAGGTTTCAGAGCCGAGACCCGGAGAGCCCGCGCTGGCGAGCGCGTAGGTACCAGGCAACTCCAGCTGACGCGCCACTGCTCTTTCTCCTGGTTTGCGAAATCGCAGACAGGTGACGAATCCATCTCGCATCGAAAGAACAACCGCAGTTATAGATGACGCTTTGCGCCACCCAAGGCCATGAAAATAGGGCGACGGGGAGAACATGTGCGGGCGAGGACGCCCGCACGACAGCCGGCAAGGATGCCGGCGCTACAACGACTATTTTCAGGGCAGATCCTTCGACTGCGTTTGCCGCAAACGACGCGGCGAACTCTCCTCAGGATGACGGGTCACCTGTGCTGAAGACTTTAGAAATAACCCACTAAGGCACAACTAGCTGATGCGCTCGATGGCCATGGCTGTGGCTTCGCCGCCGCCGATGCAGAGCGCGGCGATGCCGCGGTGGAGATTGTATTTCTCGAGGGCGGCGAGCAGAGTGACGAGGATGCGCGCGCCCGATGCTCCTATGGGATGACCGAGAGCGCATGCTCCGCCGTGGACATTGACCTCTTCGTGGGGCAGATTGAGATCACGCATCGCGGCCATGGCAACGACGGCGAAGGCCTCATTGATTTCGAACAAATCGACATCTGAGGGAGACCAGCCGGTGCGATCGAGGAGACGACGGATGGCGCCGATGGGAGCGGTGGGAAAGAGTGCAGGTGTATTCGCGAATGTGGCGTGCGCAACGATGGTTGCGAGGGGCTTGAGGCCGCGGCGATCGGCTTCAGAACGGCGCAAGAGCACGAGGGCGGCAGCACCGTCGGAGATGGCGCTGGAGTTGGCGGCGGTGACGGTGCCGCCTTCGCGAAAAGCGGGCTTGAGCTGGGGAATGCGATCGGGTGTTGCCTTGCCGGGAAGCTCATCGTGGATGACTTCGCGCTGGAGTTTGGCGGAGGTGACGGTGACGGGGGCGATCTCAGCGCGAAAAGTGCCGTCGGCGGTGGCTTTTTGAGCACGATCGAGCGAGGCCAGGGTGAAAGCATCCTGCTGCTCGCGAGTGAAGCGGTAGCTTTGCGCGCAATCTTCCGCGAAGGTCCCCATGAGGCGGCCTTTGTCGTAAGCGTCTTCGAGGCCGTCGAGGAACATGTGGTCGAGGACGCGCCCGTGGCCCATACGGAGTCCTGAGCGCGCGCGGTCGAGGAGGTAGGGCGCGTTGGTCATGCTCTCCATGCCGCCGGCGACCGCGATTTGTGCGCTGCCGGCGACGATGAGGTCGTGGGCGAGCATGACGGCTTTCATGCCGGAGCCGCACATCTTGTTCACCGTGGTGGCAGCGGTGGAAACGGGCAGACCGGCGGCGATGGCTGCCTGGCGCGCGGGGGCTTGTCCCTGGCCGGCAGGGAGCACGCAGCCGATGAGGACTTCGTCGATGGAGTCGGCCGGGGCGGCGGCGCGTTCGACAGCAGCGCGGATGGCGACGGCGCCCAGTTGGGGAGCGGCGAGGTCTTTGAAGTCGCCCTGGAATGCGCCGATGGGGGTGCGCGCGGCGCCAACGATGACGATGGGATCGGGAGTGGGCATGAGTGCTCCTGCAATCGCTGGTGGCAGCGTCCCTACGGGACTCCTTGCGTTCTTGAAACACCCTTTCCCCACGCTAAAGCGCGGGGCTAACAAGCATCGCGCCTACGGCGCACTTACTGGCGGCCCCTGGAAGGTATGCGCAAACTTGCACAATCTCGGCTCTAAGGTACCAAACTAGCGAGGGGCCATGCGAAGGGCGCCATCGAGGCGGATGGTTTCGCCGTTGAGCATGGTGTTTTCGCAGATGTGCCGGACGAGGGCAGCGAATTCTGCCGGGTGACCGAGGCGAGGCGGAAACGGAACGCTCTGGCCGAGCGACTGCTGCACTTCCTGGGAGAATCCAGCCATCATGGGCGTCGCGAAGATGCCTGGCGCTATGGTGACGACGCGAACGCCGAAGCGAGCGA
>Ga0335071_10008754_pt1 | contig 10372 bp, 8 predicted proteins | sample Lox_Sample_15_FD_206724 | JGI IMG/M metagenome (GOLD analysis project Ga0335071, IMG submission 206724) | Soil microbial communities from Loxahatchee National Wildlife Refuge, Florida, United States - Lox_Sample_1.5 | ecosystem: Environmental > Terrestrial > Soil > Wetlands | place: USA: Florida...
CGAGCCCCACAGCTGGCGCGTCAACGGGCAGAACTGCCTGCGTTGCCACAGCAACATCAAGCGGGAGATGGAGTCCCGCAGTCGCCGGCTCAGCCTCGCGCCGCGCTCGATGCTGGAGACGCCCGCGGCGGTCGCCGACTTCGCGTCCACGGGACCGATCGCCTGGCCGGAGGCGCGGGCGCCGCAGGGCCCGCGCGCCGCGGCGCAGGGCGGGCCGGCCCGGCCGCCGCGCTTCTCGCACGGCGACCATCGCGACCAGAAGTGCTCCAGCTGCCACTCGAGCCGCGTGAAGCACGGCGAGCTGCTGGTGCGGTCGGTCGCCGACTGCCAGCGCTGCCATCACAGCGGGCCGGAGCGCGTGGTGTGCGCCACCTGCCATGACGTGGCTGCCCTCGGCCGCGCCACACTGCAGACGCTGCAGACGTTCTCCGTGACGGCCAAGCACGGCACCGAGACCCGCCGCCTGCCGTTCGAGCACGCGCGGCACCAATCGTTCCCCTGCGTGCAGTGTCACACGGACACGGTCTCGCGCGCCCCAGACGGCGCCTCGTGCGCCACCTGCCACGCCGGCCATCACGCCGCCGAGGCCAACTGCGTCACCTGCCACGCGGCGACGCGGCCGATCGCCGTCCACAAGGCGGCCGACCACCCCAACTGCGTGAGCTGCCACGGCACGCGCGCCGCCGACCTCCCGGCCACGCGCGCGATGTGCCTGATGTGCCACACCGCGCAGGCGAGGCACGTCCCGGGCAAGCCGTGCGAGCAGTGCCACAAGGTCCTGGCGCAGAGCTGATGCGCCTCCGTGCGTGGTGCGGGACCGTCGCGCTGGCGCTGGCCGCCGCGGCGTCCGGCACGCCCCTCGCGGCCCAGGCGGTGCGCCTGCACGGCACCACCACCACCCAGTACGTCGAGCTGCGGCCGATCGTGTACGACTCGACCGCGAACGCCGACACCGGCGCCTACGTGTCGCTGCCGGTCGCCTACGCGGCGCCGTTCACCCAGGACCTCGAGCTGTCGGCCTGGGGCTTCGGGGTGACCGGGCTCCGGGCGTACGCGCTGGTGCGCGGCCGCGCGGCCCTCGGCTCCAGCCTGATCTGGCCGCAGTCCGACACGCACTTCGAGGCCCTGTACGCGTACCTGGAGCTGGAGCAGCCGCGATACCTGCTCCGCCTGGGACGGCAGCAGCGATCGTCGGGTCTCGGGTTCTACGGCTTCGACGGGCTCACGGCCGCCTGGCGCCCGCTGGCCGCGCTGCGCCTCGAGACCTACGGGGGACGCGGCCTGGCGCGCGCGTCGATGGAGTCCTTCAACGCCTCCGCCATCACGTCGCTCGACCCCCTGCGTCCCGATCAGGGCACCATCCTGCTCGGCGCGTCGGTGTGGGCCGCGCCATCGCCGCGCTCCACCTTCAGCGCGATCTACCAGCGGGAGATCCTGAGCGACCGCAGCGGCCTGGTGTCGGAGCGCGCGGCGTTCGACGGCCGCGTGGGCGTCGGGACGCGCCTGATCCTGTCCGGCTCGGCGGACGCGGACATCGCGCGCCAGCAGTGGGGGAAGGCGCAGCTGAGCGCGATGGTCCTCCTCGGGCACGGCAGCTCGGTCGAGGTCGAGGCGTTCCAGTACCGCCCGGCCCTCGACCTCTCTAGCATCTGGGGCGTGTTCATGCCGGAGTCCCATGCCGGCTACTCCGCGACGGCGACCGTGGCGGCCGCCCGCGACCTGTCCTTCACCGGCGCCTACACCTACCGCCACTGGCAGCCGCTGAGCAGCGGATCGCCCTTCCTCGTCGACGTGGGCGACGACCAGAACGAGCTCACCCTCGGCGCGCACGGCCGGCTCGGCGCCTGGGCGCTGGACGGCAGCTACCACCTCGAGCTGGGCTTCGGCGGCGATCAGAGCGCCGGCGACCTCGCGGCCGCCTACGCGCCCGAGGACGGCTGGCGCGCCGGCGTGCAGGCCACCGCCTTCCAGCAGACCGACATGTTCCGCGTCGCCAGCGGCACGGTCTACGGCCTCGGAGGCAACGTCAGGACGCCGCTGACGAGCCGGCTGGGCGTGAGCGCGAACCTGATGCGCTACTTCCACCGCCGCCTGACGGGCACGACCGGCGTGGACTGGAACCAGACCCGCCTGTCGGTCACGTTCGACTGGACCATGGGCGCCGACGCGGACCGCGTGGGGGACTACCGGTGACCGCGCGCGTGCTCGCGGGCCTGTTCGCGCTCGCCGCCGTGATGGGCGCGCGGCCAGCGCCGCGCCGGCCGGGAGCGGTGCCGGCCATCCGGGCCGCGGCGGACTCGTTCCCGCACGCCCGCCACGCCAAGCTGTTCACGACCTGCGCCTCGTGCCACGCGGGCGTCATCACCGGCGACTCGGCGCGCTTCCTGCCGTCGCCGGAGCTGTGCGCGACCTGCCACAACGGCGAGCTCGTGCGCGCGGTGGACTGGGCGCCGCATCCTCCGCGCTTCACGAACGTCCTGCTCGACCACGCGCGGCACCTGGCGATCTTTGCGCGCACCGGCGTCGCACCCGAGCACGCGTGCCAGCGCTGCCACGCGCCGGCGGATTCGGCGGGCTTCATGATCGTCGGTCGCGCCGATCCCGAGCGGTGCGTGAGCTGTCACGGGCGCGGCGCGCCGAGCCACCTCGTGCAGCGCTCCTGCGAGCCGTGCCACACGCCGCTCCACGATGCGCCGGCGCTCGCCGTTGCCCAGATCCGGGCGTTTCCCCGGCCGCCATCGCACGACTCGACCTGGACCCTCAACCACGGCTCCGCGGCCACGGGCTCCACGTGTGCCGTGTGTCACGCGCAGCAGTTCTGCGCCGCGTGTCACGTGAACGCCCGCAGCGTCGGCGCGATTCAGGGTCTCGCAGCCGACGACCGGGTCGCGACCATCGTGCGCACGGAGACCGTGACCTATCCACGGCCGCCGTCCCACCTCGCCGCCGCGTGGCCGCGGCAGCACGGGGTGGTGGCGCGCGCCGGCATCGCCGAGTGCGCGAACTGCCATACCCAGCAATCCTGTCTCGGCTGCCATCGCGCGGCGGAGCGGGTGATGCCGGTGCTCGCCCTGCCCCGGCGCAGCCAGGGCGGCGCCGCCGGCGTGGACCTCTCCGGACTCAAGCCGGCCGATCACCTGCCCGACCAGCTGCTGCGCCACCGCGTCGTGGCGGCGGGAGGCACCGGCAGCTGCAACGTGTGCCACCGGCCCGCTTACTGCGTCAGCTGCCACGACGCGGCCAAGGCCCCCGGCTTCCACGGGCCCGACTTTGTCTCGCGCCACGCCCAGCAGGCGTACGCCGCCGAGGCCGAGTGCGCGTCCTGCCACCAGACGCAGGTGTTCTGCCGCTCGTGCCACCGCAGCCTCGGCGAGAGCAACACCGGCGCGCCGATCGGCAAGTTCCACGACAAGCAGCCAGGCTGGCTGTTCGGTCACGGCGGCGTCGCGCGGCGCGCGATCGAGACGTGCGCCGGCTGCCACGAGCAGAGCTTCTGCCTGAAGTGTCACTCCGCCGTCGGCGGCCAGGGGGTCAACCCGCACGGCAACCACTTCGATCCGAGCGTCCAGGGTAAGAACATGGCGACGTGCCGGCTCTGCCACGGCTCGAGCGTGCCCTCGCGCTGAGGGGGTCGGGCAGACGGAGGCTGGGGCACAAAGCCCCATGCGTCCACTGCAGGGTGCGGAATTACGATGGTCCTTGTTGCTATCACGGCCCACTGAGGCCAGCTTTCGGGACAGGATGACTCACATCGCGACCCAGCCGGACCCCTCGCTCGTCGCCGCCATTCTCGACATGGCGGACGATGCCATCATCTGCGTCGGGCCCGACGACCGCGTCCTGTCGGCCAATCGCGGGGCGGAGCGGATGTTCGGCTGGAACGCCCAGGAGCTGGTGGGCCAGCCGTTCGCGGTCCTCCTGCCCGAGGAGGAGCTGGCGCGCGGCGAGATCGACTGGATGCGCCGCACCACCGACGCGCAGGGCGCCATCCGCGACTACGAAACGCGGCGCAAGACCAAGGACGGCCGCATCGTGGACGTGAGCATCACGCGCACGGCGGTGCACGACGACTCCGGCAACCTGGTCGGCTACTCCGCGATCCTTCGCGACATCTCCGACCGCAAGCGCATCGAGCGGCAGCTGCTGACGGCCGAGCGCCTGGCCACGGCGGGCCAGGTGGCGGCCGGCGTGGCGCACGAGATCGGCGCGCCGCTCACCGCCATATCGGTGGCCGTGGATCACATGCTCCAGTCGCGCTGCAACTTCTGCGGCGGCGGCGAGGAGATGCAGGTGCTGCTGTCGCAGACGGACCGCATCGCCAAGCTGGCGCGCCGGCTGGTGAATCTCGCCAAGCCGGCCGGCCTGGTGTTCACGCCGACGAGCGCGAACGAGGTGGTCGAACAGGCCACCAGCCTGGTGCAGCCGCAACTCGGCCGGCACCGCATCCGCCTCGAGCTGGACCTCGACCCCTCGCTGCCGGCCATCCACGCGGACGAGGCGCAGCTGCAGCAGGTGCTGATCAACCTGTTCCTCAACTCGCAGCGCGCCATGGCCGACACGGGCGGCCTGCTCAAGATCGCCACGGGCCCGCACGCCGCCGGCATGGTCGAGATCGTGGTGTCGGACAACGGCCCGGGCATCGCCGAGGCCGACCTGCCGCACATCTTCACGCCGTTCTTTTCGCGCTCCGGCGGCACGGGCCTGGGCCTCGCGCTGGCGGCACAGATCGTCAAGTCGCACCGCGGGACCATCGACGTCGCCTCCCGGGTCGGCCACGGCGCGACCTTCACCATCCGGATCCCCGCATCGGTGAGCCAATGACCGAACCCGAAACCGTCGCGCCGCCGCCCGTCCAGCGCCGCGTCCTCGTCGTGGAGGACGACGCCGTCGTGCTCGGCCTCCTGACCAAGATCATCGGGGAGGCCGGCTACGACGTGGTCGGCGCGCCGAGCGGGGAGGCGGCCCTGGTCGAGCTCGACAAGCAGCTGTTCGACGCGGTGCTGCTCGACCTCAACCTGCCGGGCGTGCAGGGCATGGACGTGCTGTCGGTGGGGCCGACGCTGCAGACCGACGTGCCCTTCATCGTGATGACGGCGTTCGGCTCCGTGGACACCGCCGTCGAGGCGATGAAGCGCGGCGCCTTCGACTACGTGAGCAAGCCGTTCCGCACCGAGGAGCTGCTGCTGACGCTGCGGCGCGCCCACGAGGAGACGGAGCTGCGCCGGGAAGTCGCGCGGCTCCGCCGCCACGTGAAGGAGGAGGGCCCCGGCGTCGAGATGGTGGGCCGGAGCGCGGCCATCGAGCGCGTGCGCGACCTCATCGCCCGGGTGGCGCCGAGCCGCGCCACCGTGCTCATCACCGGCGACACCGGCACCGGCAAGGAGCTGGTGGCCCGCTCCATCCACTTCATGAGCGGCCGCAACGAGCGCCCCTTCGTCGCGGTCAACTGCTCGGCCATTCCCGAGACCCTGCTCGAGTCGGAGCTGTTCGGGCACGTGAAGGGCGCGTTCACCGGCGCGATAGCGAACAAGCGCGGCCTGATGGAGGAGTCCAGCGGGGGCACGCTGTTCCTCGACGAAATCGGCACGGTTTCCGCCAACATCCAGGTCAAGCTGCTGCGGGCGCTGCAGGAGCGCAGCATCATGCGCGTCGGCGGCCGCGAGCCGGTGCCGATCGACATCCGGCTCATCGCCGCGACCAACCTGGATCTCGGCGAGGAGGTGCGCGCCGGGCGGTTCCGCGAGGACCTCTACTACCGCCTCAGCGTCTTCCCCATCCGTGTCCCGCCGCTGACCGAGCGGCGCGACGACGTGCCGCTGCTGGCCGCGTTCTTCCTCCGGCGAGCCGCCACGGAGCACGGCGTGACGCCGCCGGCGATTCCGCCTACCACGATGCAGCGGCTGATGGAATACGAGTGGCCCGGCAACGTGCGCGAGCTGGAGAACTTCATCGAGCGCTCGGTCATCATGCACGCCGGCGCCAAGACCATTCCCTTCGATCCCGCCGAGGGCCTGTACCGCCGCCGCGAGCACGACGTGCTCAAGACGGCCAGGACCGAGCGCTGGAACCTGGACCATCTCGAGCGCGAGTACATCCTCGCGGTGCTCGAGGAAGTGGGCGGCCACCAGGGCCGCGCGGCCGAGGTGCTCGGCATCGACCGGCGCACGCTCTACCGCAAGCTGAAGCGCTACCGCGGCGAGCCCGAGGACGGCGAACCCGACGACCTGGGAGACGAGCCCGAGACGTCGAGGGTTGAGACGGGCTAGATACGCCCGGGTCCGCCCGGCGCGGACACGATGTCTCATGACCCCCACGGGCCCCGGCGGAAGTGCGCCGGGGCCTCGTTGTAACATGATACCCTGCAACTGGTTACGAAACCGTCGCCGATTCGCTCCCGTGGTACGCGATGCGCATCGGTCGGGGGACGTGATCGAGTCCCTTCTGATCGCCGTGGACGCCGCTCCCTTTGCGGATCGCGTAGCCGGTTGGCTGCCCGACCTGCTGAGCGCGGGCGTGCGCCGGGCGACGCTCTTCCACGCCATCGAAGGCGTCGGCGCGGATTGCGTGAAGGAACTCGACGACCTGCGGCCACGTCTGGACCGCCTGGCCGTGCAGTTGTCGGCGCGCGAAGTGGAGGCGGACATCGCCCTGAAGCGCGGCGACCGCGTGCGGTGGCTCACGTCGCTCGCCGAGCTGAGGACCAGCCAGGTGTTGGTGCTGGGCGTGCGCTGCTCGGTCGCCCCGAGCCAGCCCACGATCGGCTCGACCCTGCGGCTCCTGCTCGAGGAATCGCACGTGCCGCTGCTGGTCCTCCCCGCGCCGGCCGATCCGGCGGGGCCGCGGCTGTTCGATCAGCCGCTGCTGTTGTCGAGCGGCCGCACCAACGCCGCGCTCGAGGCCCGGGCGCGCGCCCTCATCCCGGTGCCGCTGCGCGCCGCCGCCCTGCTCTCGGGCGACACCGCGCCCCAGGGCGCCTCGCTCATCGTCGTGGGTCCCGACCTGTCGGGGCACGCGTGTGAACGCTTGATCACTCGAAGCTCCTGCCCGGTGCTCGTCTTCCCGGCCCCGTCCCTTTCGGTCCAACCTGAGAAGGGCCCGAGTACCGTAGTCACCCCACCGTCGGAAGTATCGGGCGCCGCGCGCAAGGGCTAAGTCAGCAATGACCTCGGCCGCTCGTGCGGTGCCCGACTTCCGAGTCGGGCACTTTCGTTATCGGGATGCGGCGATGAGCGCCGGAGGTGCCGGCGCGGGCAGCTAGAGGGCGGACAGCTCCGCGAGGACTTCGGCCCCGTAAAACAGGCGGATGTACTTCGCCTGCGTCGGCGTGAGCCGGCGCACCGCCCATGCGAGGTGCACGAAGTGCGGCTCGACCGGCGCGCGCAGCGGATGCATGCCGAGCTCCTCCGGCAGGTGGCTGCCCTTGCGCGCGTTGCAGGTCGAGCACGCGGTCACGACGTTGGTCCACGCGTTGCTCCCCCCGCGCGAGAGCGGCACGAGGTGGTCGCGCGTGAGGCATTCCCGCTGGCGGAGCTGGTGCTGGGTGCGCGCGCAGAACTGGCAGCGATAGCCGTCGCGCGCGAACAGGAACGTGTTGGTCACCTGCCGGCGGAAGCGCCGCGGCACGTGGACGAACTTGACCAGCCGGATGACCGCCGGGCGCGGAATCGCGAGATGCTCCGAGCGCGACAGGCGCCCTGCGTCCGCCTCGACGATTTCCGCCTTGCCGTCGATGACGAGCCTGAGCGCCCGCCGCACCGGCACCATGGTGAGCGGTTCGAACGAGGCATTCAAAGCGAGGCATCGCACCCGGAACACCCTCCGAGGCCAAGCCGCGTACTCGCAAAAAAACCCGTCTCGCTCGCAGCGAACGGGACGGGATGACGCGGGTGCTACGATTGTCGAAACCACGTCCCAGGGGCGCCCTACCCGGCGCCCTGATTGGATACTAGCGCGTGCGCGGCGCCCCGGCAAGCACGGGCGGCCGGTGCGCTCGGGCGTGCCGCGCGCTAGCTGGCGAGCGCGGCCCTGGCGGCGTCGAGCTGCGCGAGCACCGCGCTCCGGGCGGTGCCGCCCGGCAGCGCGCGCCGCTCCACGGCGGCCTCGGGACCGCCGAGCGCGCGCAGCGTGGCCGGCAGGGCCGGGTCGAGGGCCCGGGCCTCGGCCTCCCCGACGCCGGTCAGCGGGACCCCCAGCTCCTCCGCCCGGCGCACGAGCGCGCCCACCAGCGCGTGCGCGTCGCGGAAGGCCATGCCGGACGCGACCAGGAGGTCGGCGAGATCCGTGGCCAGCACCGAGGGATCGAGCGCCGCGGCCATGCGCGCGGCGTCGGGCGCGAGCCCGCCGACCACGCCGGCCAGCAGGTCCGCCGCCTGCTCGGCGAGGTCCACGGCCTCGAACAGGGCCGCGTTGTTCTGCTGCAGGTCCTTCTGGTAGCCGGTGGGCATCGCCTTCAGCGTCGCGAGCAGCGCCACCAGGCGTCCGAGCAGGTGGCCCGCCGCGCCGCGCACCAGCTCCAGGGAGTCGGGGTTCCGCTTCTGCGGCATCAGGCTGCTGCCCGTCGTGAACGGCTCCGACAGGCGGACGAACCCGAACTCCGCGGAGGAGAAGAGCACCAGGTCCTCGGCCAGCCGCGACAGGTGCGTGCCGGCCAGGGCCGCCACGAACACGGCCTCCACCGTGAAGTCGCGGTCGCCGACGGCGTCCATGGAGTTGGCGCTGACGTCCTCGAAGCCGAGGTCGGTGGCGAGGCGCCGCCGATCCACCGCGAACCCCGATCCCGCGATGGCCCCGGAGCCCAGCGGCAGGACGGCCGCGCGCCGGCGGGCCTCGCCCAGCCGCGCCCGGTCGCGGACGAGAGGCCAGACGTGCGCCAGCGCCCAGTGGGCGAAGCGCACGGGCTGCGCGCGCTGCGTGTGGGTGTACGCCGGAAGCAGCACGTCCACCCCGCGCTCGGCCTGGCCGACGAGGGCGCGGGCGAGGGACGCGAGCGCCCCATCCAGCCGGCCCAGCGCCCCGACGGTCCACAGCCGGAGGTCGGTGGCCATCTGGTCGTTGCGGGAGCGCCCGGTGTGGAGCCGGCCGGCCAGGGGGCCGATGGCCTCGCCGAGGAGGCGCTCGATCAGCGAGTGGATGTCCTCGTCCGTCGCGGCGTCCGCGGCGCCGGCCGCGAGCGCGCCCTCGACCTGCGCGAGGCCCGCCAGCATCGCCTCGCGATCGGCGGCCGTCAGCACGCCGCAGCGCTCGAGCGCGCCCACCCACGCGCGATTGGTCGCGAGGTCCTCGCGCCACAGCCGCCGGTCCACCGGCAGGCTGCGGTTCAGGCGGTCGAGTCGCGGATCCATCGGCTCCGCGAAGCGGCCGCCCCACATCACGTGCGACGCGTCAGGCACGGGCGCCGGCCGGAACGCGCGCGAGCTCGGAGAGCGCCCGCGGCGCCCAGCCCAGCAGCGCGGCGACGCGGCGCGAATCGAGGGACGTGTCGCGCGGCCGCGAGGCCGGGCGGTCCGCTTCCTGGATCAGGGCGGGATTGAATCGGTACAGGTCGCACAGGATCCGCCCCAGCTCGACCCGGCTCAGCCGCTCGGGGCCCGCGACGTGGAAGAGGCCCGATACCTCGAGCGCGCACAGCTCCCACGAGGCCCGGGCGAGATCGTCCACGTGCGTCGGGCTGCGCCATTCGTCGCGGTACAGCGTCACGCCCTGCCCTCGCACCAGCCCGTCGCACTCGAACGCCGGACGCAGCATGATGCCGCTCTCGCCCACGAGCAGCGAGGTGCGGACGACGACCGCGCCGGCGTGCTCCGCGCGCACCAGCCCTTCCGCCTCCACCTTCATCCTTCCGTAGGTGGAGAGCGGCGCGCTCGGCGACTGCTCCGTGTAGCCGCCCGTGCGGCCGTCGAAGACCATGTCGGTCGAGAACAGGACGAAGCGCGCGTCGCCGCCCGCCGCCGCCCGGGCGGCGGCGACCGCCGCGTCCACCGTGATGGCCGGATTCGACTTGTCGTAGGCACAGAAGAAGACCGCGGAGGGTCGCTCGCGCTCGATCAGGTCCCGCACGGCGGACGGCGACGCCAGGTCGAGGTGCAATTCCCGCCAGTTGCCCGGGCGGACCGGCCGACGGCCGCCCGTGCCGACGAGCTCAACGTCGCGGGGGGCCAGCGCCAGCAGGCGCGAGCCCAGGAAGCCCGACGCGCCGACGACCAGCGCGCGAACGGGCCGCGGGCTCAGTCGGCGGCCTCCGCGTGGCGCTGGCCGAGCCGCCGCTCGCGCTCGGCCGCGGTCCGCACCGCCAGGCCGTAGAGCCGGATGAACCCTTCCGCGTCGCTCTGCCGGTACACGTCGTCGGCGCCGAAGGTTGCGAGCCCCTCGTGAT
>Ga0335071_10008756_pt1 | contig 10371 bp, 7 predicted proteins | sample Lox_Sample_15_FD_206724 | JGI IMG/M metagenome (GOLD analysis project Ga0335071, IMG submission 206724) | Soil microbial communities from Loxahatchee National Wildlife Refuge, Florida, United States - Lox_Sample_1.5 | ecosystem: Environmental > Terrestrial > Soil > Wetlands | place: USA: Florida...
CGCGCCGATCTCGCAGGACAAGTTCTGCAGCAACTGCGGTTCCAAACTGCAAGCCGGGGCCAAATTCTGTCCCGACTGCGGGACCAAGCAAGAATAAGTATCCTCCAGGTCATGCTGAGATAATAGAAGAGCGGGTGCTTTGCACCCGCTCTTCTCATTCCCTGCGCCGGAAGGGGCGGGGATAAGGCGTCATGATCACGGCGAAACGGCGCAGCGGAAACCGGCATCATCGGCGGAGAGTTTGGGCTTGTTCCAGTTGCGCCACCAGGAAGTGAGGTGGGAGCTGTTGTCTTCCTGGCCGGAGTCCCAACCCCCGCCGCGCATCACGCGCCCGTCTCCGCCTTTGGCCCCGGTGGGGTTTTTGATGACGTTCGGCGCCTGCACGGCGTCGTCAAAATAGTGCCCAGCGGTGTACCAGTCCTGGACCCACTCGCCCAGGTTACCGATCAGGTCCAGCGTGCCGTATGGCCCGGCGCCGGCCGGGTAGCTGCCGACTGGGGCGAAGAATTTATAGCCGTCGTCGAAACTGTATTTCGAAGGGTCCAGCTGCTGGTCGGCCACGTTGGCGCGCGTCACATCATAAGGCTGATTCCCCCAAGGATGGAGGCGGCCGTCCGTGCCGCGGGCTGCCTTTTCCCATTCCGCCTCGGTGGGCAGACGCCGGCCCGCCCACTTGCAGTAGGCTGTAGCGTCGAACCAGCTCATCTGTGCCACGGGATCATTATCCTTCTCGGTAATGTTGGTGGCTGGCCCCTGCGGGTGCTGCCAGTCTGCGCCGGAGACCAGGCTATCGGAGTCTGATGAAACCACGTAAACAAACCCGGTGCCGCTCTTCTGGGCGTCGGTCACATACTGGGTGGCAGCGACGAATTTGGCGAACATGGCATTGGTCACCTCGGTCTGGTCGATCCAGTAGGCGTCCAGGTAGACCGGCGCATACAGATGGTCGGCATTGCTGACATCCTTGGGTGCGCCCATGATGAACTTGCCGACCGGCACGTAATCCTCCACCATCCCGTCGGTCGGGGAAATACGGGTGGTGGTCCCGGGCTTTGAAGAGGTTGTTTCGGTGGGGAGGAGACCTGTATCGGTGGCCTGGGCCGGCATGCCGGTAGTCCCGCCTGCAGTCGGCTGCGAAACTGCGCCGGGTGTGGCTGTTTGGAACGAGCAGGCCAGGATGGCGGAGGCCAGCAGAACCATGCCGAGGAATGGTGCACGATATTGTTTCATATGTTTTCCCTCCGAAATTCCACGTCGAGGACGGCTGTCTTTACAACTCGCCGATGACATCCATTATACTTCGCCCCAAGTCATCGAATTTTGCGATCCACGAGGGTTTTTACACGGAGCGATGGTTTTATCACAACCCTCGGGGTCCTTTGTGTTAAAATCCTGCCATTATGCAGACTACCTTGTACGCGATCGGCTTTGCAATTCTTGGCTACCTGTGCGGTTCGCTGCCGTTCGCGGTCTGGGTCACCCGCCTGGTCAAGGGCGTGGACGTGCGCGACGCTGGCTCGGGTCACGCCACTACGACCAATACCATCCGCCAGGCAGGCTTCCTGCCGGGCGCGGTCGTTTTCATTTTCGACGTGGCCAAGGGCCTGCTCCCGACCTGGCTGGCGCTGCACTTTGCCCCGGTCAGTTGGATCGCCGCGCTGACGGCCGCCCTGACAGTCGTGGGTCACTGCTGGCCGCTCTTCGCCGGCTTTCGCGGCGGGATGGGTCTGGCGCCCGCCAACGGCGGCATGATGGCGGTCTTCCTGCCTGCCATCCTGATCAATTATGCCGTGCTCGGTTTGCTGACCCTGGTCTTGCGCCATAGCGCCCGCGCCAGCGTCATTACCGGGATCCTCTTTGCGCCGATCATGTGGGCGATCGGACTGCGCGGCCCGGTCCTGTGGATCGCCGCGGCAACCGGCCTGGTCGTCGCCATCCGCTTCCTGAGCGACTGGAATCGCAAGTACCGCGAAGTCTGGCTGGACCGGGAGAATAAAAGCGGTTAGGAAAAAGTACGGATCACAGGAATCGAAAGCCGAGGACGGGATGCGTTAGCCGTCCTCGGCCTTCATATCAACTGGGACTGTCTGCTCCGTTGACGGCCCCGGGGAAATTGTCGATGGATCAGGCCGGCTGCAGGGCGCTGTCGCTGACCGGCTGGACGTTCTGGATCATGCTCCAGATCCCGCTCGGGCAGGCGGCGGCGCAGAAGCCGCAGCCGATGCAGCGGACCTCGTCGACGGAGAAACTGACCTTGCCGTCGGCGGATTCGTGCCGGGCGATCGCGTTTTGCCCGCAGATGTAGACGCAGATGTTGCATTCCCGGCAGGTGCCGCAGGAGATGCAGCGGTCGGATTCTTCCAGCGGGTTGGCCGGAACCTGCTTGGGGCGTGAGTTGAAATACAGCAGCTTCAGGCGCTCGGGCGGGATGACCTGTTTGCGGGGCAGCTCGAAGGTCCCGCCGGATGCGCGGGCGTCCAGCGAGAGGGCCGCCACACGGCCCTGGCCGATGGCATCCGCCAGCAGGCCGGGCTTGACCGCGTCGCCCACGGCATACACCTTGGGATCGGTGGTCTGGCCGTACTCGTTGACCGACAGCCACAGCCCTTTGGTCCGCCCGATCATGTCGGGGATCCATTCGGTCTGGGGGACTTCGCCGACCGAGACGATCACCACGTCGGCGGGCAGGGACTCTCCGCCCTCGAAAACGACCTGGCCTTCCTCGAAGGATTTGACCGTGCGCGGCCAGAGCACGCGGGTGCCGAGGGCCATGGCGGCGGTCCGTTCGCGGCTCGAGCTGGCCGGCTCGCGGATATCGACTGCGGTGATGCTGGAGGCGCCCTTTTGCCAGGCCATTGTGCAGGCATCCATCCCCACGTCGCCGGCGCCGATGACCAGCACGGACTTGCCGGCCACGTCCACGGCGGGTTTGCCGGCGTTGCAGCTGGTCAGGTACTTGAGGGCCGGGATGGCTTTCTTCTTGCCCTTGAAGTCCGGGATGCGCGGCTCCTGGGCGCCGATCGAGACGATCACCCCGTCGAAGGCGCGATAGATCTCGTTGAACTTTTCGTGATCGACTTGGCAGCCGGTTTCGACTTTGACGCCCAGGTCGAGGATGTGCTGGAGTTCCGCCTGGACCAGGTCCTTGTCCAGGCGCTCGTCGGGGATGGCCTGGGCCATCTTACCGCCCAGGCTTTTCGAGCGCTCGAAGATGGTGACGGAATGGCCGCGCAGGGCCAGCTGCCAGGCGGCGGAGAGGCCGCCCACGCCGGACCCGATCACGGCGAACTTGCGGCCTGTCGCCGGGGCCGCCGGCGGGTTGGGCAGCTCGGCCGAGAAGCGTCCCAGCGGCCCGATCAGGATGGAGTAGTCGATCTGCTGGCGAGTGCAGGCGGCCATGCATGGGTTGGGGCAGGCCGTTCCGCAGACCGAGACCGGGAAGGGCGTATACTGTCGGACCAGGTCGAGGGCTTCGGTGAGTTTGCCCTTGCGCAGCAGGTTGATGCGATCCTGGGTGGGGATGCCGATCGGGCAGGCTGCCTGGCAAGGCGCGGCATAGGCGGCGTTGTCCCAGACCGGGTAGAGGGCCCGGTCCTCGCCGGTTGGGACGAGGGGAGTGATCTTGCCCGTATCGTTGAGGACGTCCCCGAACAGTCCGCCCTCCATCCAATTCGTGGCGTGGAAGTCCTTGAGCGAGACGCGCTTGGACAGTTTCGCCTCGGCCTGGGACCTGGCGACGATCTTGCGCCAGCCGTCAAAGGCCGAGAGCTCCTCGAGCAGGGCCGGGCGCTCGATCGACTTCAGGAACTCGGGCAGCCCGGCTTGCAGGAACTCCCGGTCGGACGGGCTCAGCGGCTCCGTCTTGACGTTTGCCGGAAGCTTGCCAAGCGGGCCGCGCACGTAGACCGTCCCGCCGACCATGCCGACGCACGAGCGCTCGCCGATGACTGAGTCGAGACTCTCGCAGTCGTGGCCGCAGACCACGGCGATCCCCCCGCCCATGAATTCGAAGGAGAACGAGCCGGTGCTCTTGAGAACCCACAACTCCGGGGAGGGGAAGGCCGGGTCGTGTTTCATCATCGAGCCGGAACGCGTCCCGACCCGTCCGCCGATGTAGATCCTGCCATCCGCGGCGGCGTAGCCGGTGGTGTCACCGCTGTCGCCCTTGACGGTGATGCGGGCGCCGGCGTTCAGCCAGCCCACGTCAGCCGGGGCCGAGCCCTCGACGATGATCTCGGTGCCGGGCATGCCCATCGAGCCAACCCGCTGGCCGGGGTTGCGGACGACGAATTTCAGGACCTTGCCCTGGCGGTTCCAGAGCGGGCCGCCGATGTCGTGCTGGCCGGATGCGTCGATCTCGAATTCCGTCTCTCCTTCCGCCATGGCCGTATAGATCTGCATCAGCAGATCCTGGGTGGACTGGCGCTCGTGCTCGGCGAAAGTAGTCAGGCGTTTCATCAATACCTCAACATTTTTCAACACAAAGGTCACGAAGGTTCACGAAGGAAAAGACACTTTTCGTACTTCTTCGTGCTCCTTCGTGTCCTTTGTGTTGAATGCTTTCAGCAGGCATAGGCGATCTGCAGGCGTTCGGCGATGGATTTGTTCATCGAGATCAGGGCGTCGCTGCGGCCGATCGGCAGGCTGGAGTTGCCGATGGGGGCCATCAGTTTTTTCAGTTCGCTGTCCATGGACAGGAAATAATCGACCACGTTCTGGGCCACCGCGTCCACGTCCAGGCGGGAGACCAGGCGGGGATCCTGGGTGCAGATGCCCACCGGGCACTTGCCGGTATTGCAGGCGTTGCAGCGGCCCTTCTCGTTGCCGACGCAGCCGGCCAGTTGCAGGAAGATCTTGGCCGAGAAGACCCCGCTGGCGCCCAGGCAGATGGCCTTGAAGGCGTCCGCGGCCAGGTCGCCCGAGTCGCCGAAGCCGCCGCCGACGAAGAGCGGGATCTGGCCCTGGCGGCCCTGTTCGACCGCCGCCAGGTAGCAGTCCCGCAGCTTGCTCAGGATGGGGTGACCGGTGTGGTCCATGCTGACTTCGTGGGCTGCGCCGGTGCCGCCCTGGATGCCGTCCATGAAGAAGCCGCCGACGATGTGGTAGGGGTCGCGGATCAGGTTGTTGTAGACGGCCACGCTGGTGGCGCTGGCGGCCACCTTGATTCCCACAGGCACGCGGAACTTGAAGGCCGCGTTCATGCTGAGGAACATCTTCTGGACGGATTCCTCGATGCTGTACAGGCCCTGGTGGTTGGGCGGGCTGAGCAGGTCGGCCTGCGGGACGCCGCGGATGGCCTGGATGTGCGGGGCCACCTTCTGGGAGGGCAGCAGGCCGCCGTCGCCCGGCTTGGCGCCCTGGCCGATCTTGATCAGGAGGCCGGCCGGATCGGTGACCATCTGCGGCATGGCCTTGATGATGCGGTTCCAGCCGAAGTGGCCGGAGGCGATCTGGACGATGAAGTATTTCAGGTATTCGGAAGTCAGCAGGCGCATGGGCATGCCGCCCTCGCCCGAGCTCATCCGCACCGGCAGCCCGCACTGTTCGTTCAGGTAGGCCACGGCCAGCGCCAGGGCCTCCCACATGCGCCAGGAGAGGGCCCCGATGGACATGTCGCCGATCATGACCGGGTAGATCCACTGCATTGGCGGGGTCTTGCCCTGCATGGCCAGCTTGCCGTTCTCGACTTTGAAGGGCAGCTCGCCAGCCGGCAGGTTGCGGCCCAGTGGGGTGAGCAGGTCGAAGGTGTGCCGGGCGGCATCCAGGGCCGGGTCGGTCATCTGGCTGATCCGGCCGACTTTGATGTAGTCGAGGGCGCGCACCGGGATGTGGTGGGCGCGGCCGCCGCGTTTGATCGGGGTGCCGCCCCTGCGGGCGACCAGCGGGAAGCGATGCTGCTCGTTCGTCACCGGGCGGATGGAGCCGGTCGGGCAGACCCGCTCGCACATGGTGCAGCCGCGGCAGGCCAGCTTGGAGTCCTTGACCTGCTTGATGGCCAGGACGACGTGGTAATTGGCCACCGGGGTGGGGAAGTTGCCCACGCTGACGGCCTGTCCCTGGCGCATCAGCCGGGGCTCGATCGAGCCGAAAGTGCAGGCGGCCACGCAGGCGCCGCAGCGGATGCAGGTCTCGGCGTTCCACTCGATCTTCCAGGGAAAATCGGTGGTGTGCGAGCTGTTGACGTAGACGGGTTTGGCCAGCGGGGCGCGGGTCTGGCCTGCGGCGGGCGCCTGGACCCCGAAGGTGGTGGAAACGGACAGGGGCTGCCCGGCCTGCTCGTAGGGCTTGGCCTGGTCCACTTTGAGCGGCGCGGGGCGGTTCATTGGAGCCATTCTTCCACCTCCAGGTTGTTGTTGATCATGACCGTCTCACGCTCGCCGGGATAGACATCCGTGGTGTAATCGCGCTCGGGCAGGGCAGTGTTGACCCCGCAGACCTCCGAAGCGACCGCCACCAGGTCGTCCTGGCGGCCCAGCACGAGCGGGCGCAGCTTCTTGGAATCGGCGATGACGCCCATGCGGTTGTCGGGCAGGACGAAGACGACCGTGTTGGGCCCGTTGATCTCCAGGTGCTGGCAGGACTGGCGGATGTGCTCGAGGACGGGCGCCTCCGGGTGCTGTTTCATCTCTTCGAAAGGCAGGGGCGTCAAGACGTGCTTGTAGTAGGGCAGCGGCCAGCCCAGCTCCTCGACGATGTAATGGAGCGTGTACAGGAAGCATTGGGTGTCCGATTCGAAGCCCAGGTAACCGGGGTTCAGCCCGTTGAGGAAGTCCCGGTTCTTCTGGTAGAAGGTATCTTCGCCGTTGCCCATCAGGGTGTACCCTTCCAGGAAGAACGGGTGGGCGGCGTAGCGGACGATGTGGTAGTTGGTATTCTGGCGGCACTGGGCCGAGATGACGCGCGCCTGCAGCCAGTGGCCCTCATTCCAGAGCTGGAAGTAGGTGCCGATGTCACGCGGGTCGCCGACCTCTTTGAGGGTCACCACGTCGGGCCAAAAGGAGTAGACGTAGCCCTGGTCGCCCTCGGCCAACAGCCGCCGCAGGACCAGACGGGTGTTGACCAGCAGCTTCTTCTTTTCCTCCCAGGAGCGTCCAATGTAATTTTCGGGATAGCGATAATTGCGGAAGACATAGATGGGCATCTTCTGGAAATCCAGCCCGGGGCGGTCGTCCACATCGGGCTGGTAATCGAACTTGACCGTGAAGCCCAATTTTTCGAGATATTCCTCCACCCGGTCGAGCCCCTCGGAGGTACAGGCCATCGAGAGCAGCGGAAATTCCTTGAAGTTGGCGAAAGCGCCTCCCAGGTCCTGCATCACCATGGCGAAGCCGGAATTGTCGTGGCCCTCCTGCATGGCCAGCATCATGCGCAGGACCATGGCGGGGGCGACGGGTTTCTTGGACTTGATGGCGGCCATTCTACACATGGGCGGCGTCCTTCCTTGCGGACAATCCTTCCTCGGGGATAAAAAAAGGGGCTGCTCTTTGAGGCAGCCCCCGATCCGGTCGGGTGGTATTCGGGCGTAGTGGTGCGCGACCAGGGCTGCCTCAGGAACTTGGGGCAGTTATCCTTGTGTTGTTGCGAGTTGAGCGGTCGGTGGAGAAGGTGGTATTCATTGGGGCAGGCCAATCCAGAATGATCTAGCCTAAGTGTATATACAATGGATGGGCTTGTCTATTGGGAGTATTCCCAAATTCTCGGGGCGGATTTTTATATAAAATGCCGAAAATCGGGTGGATTTCCCCTCGTGCGAAGTAAATTGGCCTCTTTTGCCTTGATCCAGGGGTGGTTTAACTACAGAGCACACAGAGAAAAGCCCTTGATTTCTCACTGGACTCAGTGTGCCCCGCGTGAAAACCTCCACGCGCCGGCCTTTTCCATCATCATTATGGAAGATACGCAGGGCCAGGCGGGCGTTAAAGCGGTCTGATGTATTTCTCCTGATGACGGATATATTCGTATTCGGGCTGGGTAAATATAGTGTCGTGATGATTTTTCTGGCCTGCCTTGGAGAGGGCCAAATTCCTGAGGACAAGATAGACGAAGCCAAGTACCCCTGAGTAGCGGAAGCGGTTGCCTAAGTTGAATTCGACCCAATTGACCAGGCCCTTATTCTCCCGGGACAGCGCCAGTGTATGGACCCGGCCATACCAGAGTCGCATGACGACCAGAAATAGGACGGGAAGGGAGATGGCCCAGATGAGATCGATGGTCATGCTGTGCGAGAGCTGGACCACGCGAGCGGCGTCGGCGGTGCCAAGCTCGCGTTCGAGCGACAAGAGGCCGACATTGTTGAAGTAATCGAGGATAGGGATGAAAAACATGAAGGCCATTAAGAGCAGCGAGATGGAGAAAATATACTTGAAAAAGTATTGCTTTTTCTGGCTCAACAGACATTCGGGGCAGAAATCGAGGGACAACTGTTCGATCTTGCCGTAGGTGGTGGTGGTGCGGATGGTTGTTCGCTGGCCTGAGCGGCTGGTCTCGGTCTTCTTCTCCAAGAGGTCGGCGGCGACGAAAGGAAAGCTGATGACCTTCTCAAAGCGTTTACCGCAGATATCACATTTTGGCAGTCCGTTGGACTGTTCATCTTCACCTTTGCTCTTTTTGGCGTATTGATCCAACCCATCGAAGTTAATCGGCTTCAGGGGCGTCTCATCGGGTTGGTTATCCAACCTATTTCTGCGGGAAGTGTTTGCCATGCTGCTCCTCTGGAATAGATATTCGGTCTTGTCGTAGGTCCGGGGACAAGCGGCTGGCTAACCGCCGGTCTTTTCCATCATCCGGTAGATGTGCAGGGCCAGTTGCATGGCCAGGCGCGTCTCGGGGTCGTCCAGGTCCACGCCGGTCAGGCTGGAAATACGTTCCATCCGATAGATGAGCGTGTTGCGGTGGACGAACAACGCTTCGGCCGCCTGGGAGAGGTTGCCGTTGTGTTCGAAGTAGACCTGCAGGGTGTGGATCAGCTCGCGGGCCCCTTCGGAGGCCAGCAAAGCCCCGAGCATTTCCTCCTGGAAGCCGATCAGCTCGGGGCTGTTCTCGAGCTGGATCAGCAGGCGATAGACCGACAGGTCCGGGAAGTAGAGCGGATGGGGTTCGCGGAAGCGGCGGGCCAACTCGAGGGCCTGGCCGGCCTGGCGGAAGGACGAGCGCCACTCGCTGATGTTGTTGGAAGCGGTGCCCAGGCCGCACAGGATCAGGATGTCCGCGTATTCCCGCCGGCTTTGCTCGAGGACGGCCTCGGCCAGCTGAAGGGCGGTGTCCGGCCGGTGCGGGCCGCGCGGCACCTGGCAAAAACAGACGATCTCCTGGCCCATCGGGTTGACGATGACCTTCAGCCCCAGGCGGGTCACTTCGCCGTTGACCAGGGTCTCCAGCCGGCGTCGGGAGGGCGAAGCCGGTCCCGGCCAGGCGAAGCGCATGGCCACGTGGGCTTCGGAAAGGTCCAGGCCCATGTTCTGGGCCCAGAGTTGGGCGTCGTGCGGGGAGAGATCCTCCTGGAGCAGGGCGTTCAGCAGGTCACCCTTCAGGCGTTTTTCGGCTTCCCGGACGGCCTTGGTGCGCGACATTTCCACTGCACACACCAGGGCGCCCTGCTCGACGACCAGGCTGTCGAGGGCGTCCAGCTTGCCGGTTTCGCTGACCAGCGACAGGTAACCGCGGGCCATCCCGCCGACCGTGATGGGCGCCACCAGGCGGGTCAGGCCGTCGGCCAGGCTTTGTTCCACAGTGACGGCGTGCAGAGCGGCCAGCTTGCGGTCTCGCAGGGATTCGGGCAGGCTTTCCAGGCTGGTCAGGGAGGCCAGGATCTTGTTCCAGCGGGATTTCAGGCCGCTGCAGCCCTGCTGGGCGAGGACGTTCAGGCGCTTGTCCTGGGCCAGGATGCCGCGCCCGGAGATCTCCGCCATGGCGCTGACCAACCCGCCCAGGCCCTGTCCCTCCGCCTCGATCTGGGAGAGCTGGACGTGGATGCGGACGCCCTGTTCCATCTGGGCGACATGTTGGTTGATGAGCACCGTCAGCAGCAGGCGCTGGACGGTCTGGGTATTGACCTGGCCGGGCATGCCGACGACCGTCAGGCCGGCCGGCAGGACATTCTCGGGCGGCGAGTCGTCGCCGAGACAGACCACCGCCGCGACGCTGCGGTCCCTGGCCTGGACCAGGGTGGCGGAAACGTTCGAGGCGTTCGAGAGGATGAAGATGTCACCCTCCTGGGCTTCCTCGACGCTCGTCACGACCCAGTTCAGGTGGGGCCGTTCGTTGGTCCCCTCCGCCAGCCAGACGACGGGCGTCGGGAAGGCCAGCCGGAAGAGATCCTTGATCGTCAGGGCAGGGGTTTTCATATTAAAAAAGTTGTGCAATTATATCAGC
>Ga0335071_10008762_pt1 | contig 10365 bp, 8 predicted proteins | sample Lox_Sample_15_FD_206724 | JGI IMG/M metagenome (GOLD analysis project Ga0335071, IMG submission 206724) | Soil microbial communities from Loxahatchee National Wildlife Refuge, Florida, United States - Lox_Sample_1.5 | ecosystem: Environmental > Terrestrial > Soil > Wetlands | place: USA: Florida...
GGGGGAAGCAGTTGTTAGTTGCTCTTATCTACCCTGGGGGTGGATAGTTCTTGAAGAGTTTCGCCATAGCTTTTTGCAGAGCTTTGTAGTTTTTGCCCGGGTCCTTCTTTAAATCAATAGTCTTGGTTGCGTCGCCCCGCCAGATAAGCTGCTTTTTGGCAGGGTCATAGATGTCGATCAGTAACATACCGACGGGAATGGTAGAAGTCTGGCCGGTTACGGTGCCATTACCCCATCCTCCGGGTCCCCATCCGCCACCCCAAGGCCCGCTGCCCATTCCGAAGCCGTTCAAATTGACACTCTTTTCCTCACGAAGAATGGCGTGATAGCTCACCATCAGGTCCCCGCCGTTCTCCACCCTGGTGAGTCCTTTCTGCCCGAGTTGTTCGTCGACCGCCCGCTGAACGTCGCGGTCAATCAACTGATCCGGCACCTTGCTGCCTGGACCATCGAGATCAACCCACTGGTAGGTCTTGTAGGTTGAGAAGTTAGCGCTGCGATCGTAGTTATAGTGGACCTCCTGCCCATAAGTGGACACTACTGTCGGGAATAGAAGGAGCGAGAGTATGAATAGTTTGATGAATTTCATTCGGGATCCTCAGTAAAATGTCGCTTCTGTGTTGTCTGGTACCAGACATGGCCTCACGTTCCAGATATCGGTTGCATATTCGGCGATGGTGCGGTCGCTGGAGAAGTTACCTGAAGCCGCAACGTTCAAAATTGCCTTGCGAGCCCACTCGTCGCGATCAACATATAGCGCGCGCAAACGGTCATCTGCATCCAGGTAGGATTGCAGGTCCGCGAGATGCATATAGTGGTCCTGTTGGAGCAACACGTCGCGCAGCGGAGCAAAAACGCCCGGTTCATTGCGGCTGAAGTAATCTGAAAACATCAAATCCAAAGCTTCGCGGGTCTCTGGTTCGTGCTCGTAATGCCATTTCGGGTTATACCAGCCGCGACTGTTGGCTACCTGTTCTGCCGACAGGCCGAAGAGCAAGAAGTTTTCCTTCCCGGCTTGCTCGACCATCTCGATCGTGGCGCCATCGCGTGTGCCGATTGTCAGCGCCCCGTTCATCATGAACTTCATATTGCTTGTGCCGCTGGCTTCGTAACCTGCGGTTGAAATCTGGTTGGAGACGTCACTGGCGGGTATCAAGTGTTCGGCCAAGGAAACGCAATAGTCCGGGAGGAACACCACCTTGAGACGCCCACGGACGACGGGATCGCCGTCAATGGTGCCTGCCAGATTGTTGATGAACTTGATGATCAGTTTGGCGAGCTTGTATGCGGGAGCAGCCTTGCCGGCGAAAAAGAAAGTTCTCGGATGAACGTCTGAAGAAGGGTCTTTGAGCAAGCGGTTGTAGAGAACTACAATCCTGAGAGCATTCAGCAACTGCCGCTTGTACTCGTGAATGCGTTTGATCTGGCAGTCGAAGGTCGCGTCAGGATCAAGTATCTGGCCGGTTGCGGTCTTCAGCCACTCGCAAAAAGCCTGCTTAGCTTTGCGCTTGGCCCTTCTAAAATCCTCGCGGAAGCAACTGTCGGCTGCGAATCCACTTAGCTTTCTAAGCTGGCTCAAGTCAGTGATCCAACTTTCGCCAATCGCATCGGTTATCAGGCTGGCCAACTCGGGATTGGAGAGCAATAACCAACGCCTAGGAGTGACTCCGTTGGTCTTGTTATTGAATCTGTCAGGAAAAATATCAGCCAGGTCTCTTAAAGTAGTACTTCGCAACAACTCGGAATGAATTGCGGCCACTCCGTTGGTGCTATGAGATCCCACTACGGCTAGATTTGCCATTCGAAGTGTTTTGGAGGCGCTCTCCTCGATCAGGCTGACGCGCTGAACGCGACCTTCATCGCCTGGGAATACTCGGCGAACATCGCTCAGGAAACGACGATTGATTTCATAGATAATCTCCAGTTGGCGTGGCAGCATTTCTTCGAACCATGACACTGGCCATTTCTCGAGCGCTTCCGGCAATAGCGTGTGATTCGTGTATGCGAGGGTATTTTGTGTGATTTGCCAGGCCTCGTCCCATCCGAGCTGAGCCTGATCGACCAAAATTCGCATAAGTTCCGGAACCGCCAGGGCCGGATGCGTATCGTTCATCTGAATGGCTATCTTCGACGGGAGTAAGCTCCAATCAGAATTGCTCTTTTGGAATCGGCGCACCGCATCTGTCAGCGAACATGCGACTAAGAAGTACTCCTGCAGGAGCCGCAGAGTTTGTCCCTTATAGCTCGAGTCATCCGGATAAAGCACCCGCGTCAGCGTCTCTGCGGAGAGTGTCTGCGCGAAGGCTTCTATAAAGTCTCCATGAGAGAACTCTTCGAAGTTAAAGTACTCCGGCGCCGACGCAGCCCATAGGCGCAGTGTATTGATGGTCTTGCCACCGTATCCGATTACCGGACGATCAAACGGGATGCCGATCAAGGTGGATGGGCGTCCTGGTACCGGGCGGAGGCTCCCTCCACTCAATTCGAATGAACAACCTAGGGTCACCTCAACTTTTTCATTTGGGCGCGCAATCTCCCATGGATCCGAAAAGCGAAGCCAATTGTCCGGTAGCTCCTGTTGCCACCCATCTTTTATCGACTGCTTGAAGATGCCGTACTCATAGCGGAGTCCATATCCCATGGCCGGGAGCTGCATAGTCGCAGCAGATTCTACAAAGCATGCAGCCAAACGTCCCAGTCCGCCATTCCCGAGTCCCGCATCGGGTTCCTGCTCTATCGTTTCAATGAGGTTGAGGTTCTTGTCCTCGATCACCTGATTCGCTAATGGGTTGAGCAAGAGATTCATCACGTTATTCGCGAGTGATCGCCCGATGAGAAACTCCATCGAGAGGTAATAAAGGCGCTTGGGATTTCGCTGCTCGTATGTCCTCTCGGTTAGTAGCCACCGCTGAGACAGAATGTCTCGAACGGAACGGGCAAGGGCTTCGAATCGATCGCGCGCCGTGGCCGCGGATAACTCGACGCCGTTGTCAAAAAGCAGGTGACGTTCATAGAGGGCTTCATCCGTACCGGCAAATTGAACCGGGCCACAGCCGTATCGGGTCCTAAAGAGCTCCGTTACATCGTCTTTTACTGGCGGCTTCCATTCAACATCAGTTGGCATTGTCGAATCCTTGAAGGGTTTCGGAAATAGCTACCACTCGCCGAGTATCAGCTACCGGTATAGGTAGAGAAGTGTTCGAAAGGCAGGGCTCGCATTTGACCCGGTAAAGCTGAAGTAGCTTATACATCGCGTAGATGGCGAAACCCACCACCGCGAGACCACCCACCAGCCAGCCGACCCTTCCGGCGTAAGCAGCCGCACGATTCAGGTCATTGCTGAAGACATACCCTAAGCCCGAATAAGCTACGGACCAAAGGCATGCACCCAACGCTTCAAAAGTCAAAAAGCGCAGCCAACTGGTACGCGATACTCCCGCAAGAGGTGGCGCAACGAGGTCCAATCCGGGTACAAACTTGGCGAGCACTAGTATCGGCGGTCCATACTTCGCGAAAATGAGTTTTGCCCGGCGATCGTGAGCGTCAGGATCTCGGGTGAGACGGTGAATAAAGTGGAGGACCTTGTTGCCGCGCAGGCGCCCAGCCTCATACCAGGCCGAATCCGCCAGCAAACAGGCGATCACCGCTAGGACTACCACAGGGACAAGTGCCAGCTTTCCTGACGCTGCGATTGCCCCAGCCGCTACCACGAACAGATTCGCGGGAACGGGCAGGCCTATTTGCCGCGCGAAAACGGCGGTGAACAGGATCGCATAGCCATGTTGAACGACAAATTGAGCAATTGCGTGCATATTGGCAGGCGCAAGTGAGGGATTGGCGCCATCCGTAAGAGGGCAGTTCAGCTTCCAAAGCAAGCAACGTGTAACTCATTGAAATTGCGCGATCGGGCAGGATTTTCGGGTATAGGCCAATGCCGACCCACGGGCAGTGCCCCGGTTTCGTAGGCAGGTGGGGCACCTGCCCTCGGCGTGAGTGGTGCGAGACCGACACCCTGGATGAGTGCCCGAGGCCGTCGTTAACTTGAGTCTCTGTCCGATTCGTCGGTCATTTGCCCATATGTGGGCGCCGGATGAGCGCGTCTACTTGCAAGTTACGCCAATGCAATGGACCGCTTTGGTTCGCAGATTGCAGATCAATGGCTCGACGTGAATTTAAGGCCTAATGTGCGATTGGGAATCGCTGAGGAGGATTAGTGTGAACAACAAGTTATCGCCTTCTGCTTCTGCGGCACTCGCCGAGGCTTCTGACGAAATATGGCTGGCTCGTGGGGAACTGCTATTTCGTGAGGGAGAGCAATCTTCCGGAGCGTACATCGTCAACACTGGAACTGTGAAACTGTTTGCAACCTCTTCCGCTGGTAAAGCGTTGACGGTACGCACCGCTGATCCCGGCGACATCATTGGTCTAAGTGCCGCTCTGGCAGGCTGTCGCAACGATACTAGTGCCGATGCGCTGGAGCCTGCATCTGTCTGTTACGTCACGACTGATTCGCTGTATCGACTGATGAGCTGTTACAACGACCTTTCGTTGTGGTTAGCCGAGCAACTCAGCACGGAATATTTCTGTCTATGCCGGGAATTGTCGTTGCTCGGACGAGGTCGAACAGCCATGTCGAGACTGGCGAGACTGTTGGTGGGTTTTGTCGAAAAGGCTGGTTGTAAGCATAGTCCTTTGGTTCTCAAATGCCGGCTGACGCATGAAGAAATGGCACAGATGATAGGGACATCTCGCGAGACTGTGACACGACTACTCTCGGAGCTCCGCGAAACTGCCATCGCATCGCTGAATAACAACACGCTGCAGGTGAACAACTTTGACCGCCTGCAAGCGCTGACACATTGAGCGGGAAGTGGGATGAAATACGATGAAGTTAGAGCACGCCGGTGCGGAAGCCAAATGTCGTTAGTTCAGATCGAAGACACTCAACCGCAGGAAGCGATGAGCGTCCGACAGATGTTTGAGCAGTTGGCGAGAGACGAAGCCGCGATGGTCCGCGAAGCACGCGAGCGAGCCCTTAAGCATATCGGGTTGAACACGGCGTCGATCGCCGGGGGCGCTTCGGATGATGATCTCCTCACTGGCAGGTGGTGACCAGCCAGCCCATGATTTCGACAATCAGGCCTCCGCGGACGCACACGACGGCCTCTTATGACCTATGTTTCTGGCAAAGCGTTCTTCAGCCATTCCGGACGGAATATTCCGAAGTACGGAATGTCATGCGATTTGATTGACATTGTCTCCAGCGAATAATCGAACTCCACACCGCAATCGCAGCACACACAATATGTCCGGCTGCTGATCGTAAACACACGGCTCAGGTTGCTGTGATGGCAACCAAAAAGAAACTCAAGCAACCACCTAACGTATCGCATAAACCCTCCACACCGGATCGTCTTACTCCCTGAAAAGTGCAAGTCGGGGACCAAATTTGCTCTTGTGTATCCTCTGCAGTTTCAATTACTTACGAAAGCACCGGCCCAACTTCCCATGTTTGCGGTTGGGCAGGTACCCTGTTTTGGGCAGATAGACCCGAAGCACTCTTCTCAAAGACGAAGGGCAGCCCGGATGAGGTCACCTGACCCTGCGACGGCATCTACAAACATCTCGGTAACCGTTTGGTCCGACCTAAATGAATGATGTTAAAGAGATTGGCACTGCGAGCATTCGGCACTCAGGTTGCTCAGTAACCTCATGGAAGTGCAACTATGAGCGTAACAAGTTCCCTAATCATGCTCGCGGCGTGGGTGCTAAGCCTGATCACAGTACGGCAAGTAGTTAAACACCGTCACAAATGGGGAATCAGAGCAGTTGATCACGGCGTCATGACTGAGCCGCGGAGAAATGCTACCGCGATTCTGTACGTTTGCTCGGCCTGTGGTGAGGCGAAGAGTATGACTCTGGCCGGCACCTTCCAGCTTGAGCAGATACATTCCTCATTGCCTGTTCTTGTGGGCAACAAAGAGAAGCGGGATATGGAGGGTATTCCCTGGTCGGAGGCTGACAAAACATTTGCGAAGAGCCTGAAACTAAAGCTGTGATTCGATTGGATCTCTGTCCCGTCAAGCATTCGGCAGTAGACCTACTTGAGGCTGGCTGGCCAATTGAGAATCACAGAGTAGCTTTCGGAGAAGCCTCTGCGCGGCTCCAGCACCAGGAACTTACGCCCGTCGGGAGTGACAGCATATTGATTGATAGTCGGATCCGGTATTAGGCCAGTATCGAAGAGTCTCCTTGGAACGCCGATTCTCGCAGGAGAGCCCCGCTCCACGGAAGCGGACATCAGCTTGCCTTCAAGATCAAGGAAAAATAGTTCCCGCCCGTCTCCGCGCCAACGCGGTTGGGCGCCCCCGGACACCGATACTTGCTTGATCTCGTGAAAAGAGGGAAAGGACGCGATGAAGACCTCCCATCTTCCAGTACGATTTTCTCCGTAAGCGACCAACTGGCCATCAGGCGAAAGGTGAAATTCGTCTTTCAGGAAACTCGAGGTATACAACGCCTTCGGTTTCTGTACGCCGTCGACAGGCATCGTTGAAAGTGTTTTCGTGTCGTGCGTCAGCAGAAATTTTCCATCGGGTGACCAATCTTCCAGCCAGTGTCTGTCGTTGTCACCATAAACCGTTTGTGGTTGCTGGCTTCCGATTTCAATCTTCTGAACCAGGAATGGCGGATCGCTTCCACCATTCGGAAGAAGGTTGAACGCAACGTATCGGGAGTCGGGCGACCATACTGGATCCGATTGAGCGTGGGGATCCGTAGTAAGGGGGGTGGTTGTGTTGCTCGCTAAGTTGATAAGCCACAAGCTTCCGGTAGCGTGTTGAAGGAAGGAGTTCAGCGCCAGATACTTTCCATCGGGTGAAAGCGTAAACTGCTGAAAATCGACGATAGGTTCAAAGCTGCCGACCGTGCTGCCATCCCTCGCATACCAGTTGAATTGGTCGAAGGATGACCCCTCCGAGGTGCCGTACATCAGCACTCCGTTTTGAGAGGCAGTGAATTCCGACGTGCCAAGGTATGCTGGGGAGGCGGCAACGTTGTGCGCCACCAGAACCGGATCGCCGATTTTCTTCAGTGCGTTCCAGTCCATACGCTGCGCATAGAGGCCGTGGTCTTGCACAAAAAGCAAGTAATCTGGCACCGCTGTCGCCCTGGTTTGACTGCTGAGCAACTCAACTGGCGCTCCTCCATCCAGCGACTGCGCGTAGATCCTCGCTCCCGGATCACTACTCGTCATGTTTGTGCGAGCGAGGTAGATGAAGTGCTTGCCATCAGGGAGGAACTGAACCCACATCTGGCTCACCTGGCCAGGGAGGAGAGAGGTTACGGGCCTCGCATCACCGCCCGCAGTGACGCGCAAAATCGGACTATTTACTGCCTTGGCGAACAGGATAGTGCTATCGGGACCCCAAGCGCCTTGCGCGATTTCCGGAACGCTGTACATAGCTTCGGGCATGCCGCCTGAGCGGCGTATCCTCTTCAGTTTGCCCCCTGCCCAGAATCCAACATATTGCGAGTCAGGCGACCAAAAGGGAAGTAACGCACCCTCCGTCTGATCCATCCGTTGCGCTTCGGAAGAACTCAAAGGCCTGAGCCACAACGAACTTTGTCCCGACGCATCTGTTGCCGCGAAGGCCAGCATTTCGCCGTCGGGAGAAAGGGCGAAATGTTCGAACGGATGCCAGTTCCGATGTAGTGTCACTCCTGGAGGGAGACCGAGTGACAGGCGTACAGCATTCATCGGTGGCGGTTGTTGGAAATGACGCAGCGAGGTTAAGAGCAAGAGACCGATTATTGCTACCGCCACAAGAACCGTGCTGACGGGCATGCGCTTGCGCGATTTCGCTGTTGCCTGCGCGGGTTCGGTTGTCGGCTCCTTGGTTTCACTTGTTGCCGGGGAAGACCAATGAAACTCCGGCACATAAGAACCCGGCGGCAGTTCGATTCGGACCTCTGGTGGAGGACTGACCTCCCTGTAATACTGCGCCAGCCTTTTTCGAACCTCTGTCGCTCGCACGCGCACTACGGCATCGTTCGAGGTGTCATAGTCGGCCGGCCGGTGAAACATTTCGACACCAATTTGGCGCTCGCGCAGAGCGTCCAAGTCGCCGGCCAAGGTATGTTCCACTATTAACCGCAGAAAATCCTGGCAGCGTTTGCTCCCAACAAACGCAGGGCTCGAAATCACCGATTCCAGTGCGTTGCGAACCGTTTCGGTCTGTTTCGAGTCGAGATGATCTGTTTTTTGCAACTGGTGCCCGTTCAATATCGCGCTATATTAACGCTTAACGTCGCTTAACGGTAAGCACATTCGATTTGCCCAACCGACAGATACTAAAGAAGTTGCTTCCGCTTAACGGGTCACATCGAGCCATGTCATTCTGAATAACCTCCAGTTGAACTGTTCCGAACATTCTCAGGGACCAAGATCCGACCTAGAGTCAGGCAGATTCAAACCGGGTCACCCGAGCAACGAGGATTCGGAGGCTTTTATGGAACAAGCGAGTGCTGGTCGGTCAGGTTCAAACGTCGCATCGGACAAGAGCTTTGGCAAGGCCGGTCCGGAAGGCGTGTCGCTGGATGTGCCTCGTTCCAAATCTTGGCCGACCATCGTAGCGCTGATTTCCGCATTTTTGGCGGTCGCTTTCTTCATTTTGGCCCCGCAAGTTCACGCTCTCGATCCGGACAAGCGGGTGAGCCAGTACATCCACAGGTCTTGGCGAACACAAGACGGTTCTCTGCCGGCCGGGATGTTTTCCATTACCCAAACGTCTGACGGGTTCTTGTGGCTCTTGTCGCTCGCGGGAGACGTTTATCGGTTTGATGGCGTTCAATTTCTGCCGTGGCATTTGCCTGAGGGAAGTTCTAACCGGCCGCTCGCGAAGATCCTTGCGGACGGCGAGGACGGGCTCTGGATTGGAGCCAATGAGCTTCTCCACGTAAATCACGATGTCGTGGTTTCTCGGTTCCCGTTGAAAGGACTTCACGCCTTTCAAAGCATGATCGAAGATCCTGATGGTTCTCTGTGGGTGGCGCTGCGCTCTTCAGACGCGCCCCTCTGTCATGTTACTGACCGGGCAGTCAAGTGTTTCGGAAAGGGATCTGGACTGACAATCTCGCGTATCAATGCGCTGATGGATGACGGAGACCGAGGCTTTTGGCTCGGAGGGATGACAGCCCTCCTACATTGGAATCAGGGTGCTATACAGGCGTACTCGACAAAGACATCCGTTTCAAGTTTAGCGCGCACTCCGGATGGAACCGTGTGGGTTGGGATGGATGGGGAGGGACCAGGCCAAGGGCTGGCGCAGTTGAAAGGTGCAAACGTTAAGTCGTTCGTTGTCCCCGGTTTTGACGGGAGCAAGGTCAGCGTTAGCAGCCTGCTGCTCGATCATGACGGGAACCTTTGGGTCGGCACCGACGCTAACGGACTATTCCGGATTCACGGAAATCATGTGGAGCATTATGGCCGCGTTGATGGCTTGTCCGCCGATTCGGTCTGGGCTCTTTTTGAAGACCGTGAAGGCATTGTGTGGGCGGGAAGTACCAATGGCATAGATAGCTTTCGCGATCCTCGCGTCACGACATTTTCTGCCGCGGAGGGATTGGGGAAAGACTTGGCCGCGGGCATTCTCGCCAGTAGAGACGGTACGATCTGGGTCGCCAACAGTGGATCGTTAGATCGAATTAAGGATGGGGCTGTCACGTCGATTCGCAAAAGCAACGGTCTTCCGGGCTATCAAGTCGCTGCCATGCTTCAAGACCACGCGGGCAACTTGTGGGTCGGAGTGGATGACGGACTCTATCTGTTCAAAAGCGGTCAGTTCCATCCCGTGCCAGGACCCAACCACAAGCCGTTTGGAATGGTCGTTGGAATGGCCGAGGATGTCGACGGCAATATCTGGGCAGAATGTGCGAGTAATCCCCGAACTCTGGTGCGCTTACACGACTTTGAAGTACGCGAGATATTCCCTGCCTCGGAAGTACCTCCTGGGCACAATCTCTCTCCGGATCCACATGGCGGAATTTGGATAGAGACGCTCGAGGGAGATTTGGTGTGGTTTCGCAATGGCATCGTGGAAACGAAAATACCGCGAGATCGAAACGGTTCGCCATTGCATCCTAGAGTTCTGGCACAGGCAGATGGCACCGTTCTCGTGGGCTCGGAAAACGGGATTTTGGGGTGGCGCAAGGGAAAATTGCAGCGGATGACCACGAAGAATGGGCTCCCATGCGACTTCATTATCAGTTTCATCGAGGACAGCGAAAACCATTGGTGGCTCTACACAAGATGCGGAGTCATCGAATTGTCAGACGCTGAAATGCAAAGGTGGTGGGCCGACCCGG
>Ga0335071_10008763_pt1 | contig 10364 bp, 8 predicted proteins | sample Lox_Sample_15_FD_206724 | JGI IMG/M metagenome (GOLD analysis project Ga0335071, IMG submission 206724) | Soil microbial communities from Loxahatchee National Wildlife Refuge, Florida, United States - Lox_Sample_1.5 | ecosystem: Environmental > Terrestrial > Soil > Wetlands | place: USA: Florida...
AACGGCACAACCGCGCGCTACTACGTCGTCTGGATCACGCTGCTGACGCCGGCCGGCGTCGCGCACGTGAACGAGGCGACGGCCGGCTAGTACTCGAGCTTCGCTCGCCGCTCGTGCCGTTCGAGCGCAAGTGCGACGAGACGGTCGAGCAGCTCCGCGTACGGGATGCCCGACGCCTCGAAGAGCTTCGCGTAGACGCTCGTCGACGTGAAGCCGGGGATCGTGTTCAGCTCGTTCACGACGACCTCGCCGTCGTCGCGGACGAAGAAGTCGACGCGCGCCATCCCCTCGCACTCGCCGGCGACGAACGAGTCGACCGCCCGCTGCTGCACGAGCTCGATCGTCTCCTGCGGCAGCTCCGGCGGGATCACGAGCTCCATCCCGCCCTCGTCGTACTTCGACGCGAAGTCGTACCACTCGTGCCCGAGCGTGTCGATGCGGCCGGGGAGCGACGCGACGGGCGGCGGCACGCGGTTGCCGAGCACGCCGCACTCGACCTCCATCCCGGCGACGAACTCCTCGACGAGCACCTTCTCGTCGTGGCGGCGCGCGAGCTCGACCGCGGCGACGAGCTCGGCCTCGTCGTGCGCCTTCGAGATGCCGACGGACGAGCCGAGCCGCGCCGGCTTCACGAAGACCGGGAACGGGAACGGGTTCGCGACGGGATCGCCGAGCCGGATCGTGTGGTGGCGCGCGACGGGGATGCCGCTGTCCCGCATCACCTTCTTGAACAGGTCCTTGTCCATCGCCACCGCGGAGCCGGCGACGCCGGCCCCGACGTACGGGACGTCCGCCAGCTCGAGCAGGCCCTGAACCGTCCCGTCCTCCCCGAACGGCCCGTGGAGGATCGGGAAGACGACGTCGACCGCGCCGAGGGCCGCGAGCGTTCCGGCCGCGGCCGGGACGGGCAATGTCTCCGCGGGACCCGCCCCGGGGTCTGACCCCAGGACGTGGCCACGCGCCCCCGCATCGAGCTCCCAGCGCCCGTCGCGCCCGATCGCGACGCCGACGACGTCGTACCGCTCCGGGTCGAGCGCCTCCGCGACCGAGCGCGCCGACGCGACCGAGATGTCGTGCTCGCTCGACCGCCCGCCGGCGAGGAGCGCGACGCGGATCCGCCGGCTCACGGCGGCGGCGTCGTGGCGGTCGTCGTCGCGCCGACGAACCGGCCGACGTTGATCGTGACCGTCGCGCCGATCGCGGCGGTCGCGCCGCCGTTCGGGTTCTGGCTCTGGACGATCCCGTCCTGGCTCGGGTCGGTCACGTTCACGTTGACGATGCGCACCTTGAGGTTCTGCGCCTGGATCTCCGCGGTCGCGGTGGAGATGTCGAGGTTCGTCACGTCCGGGACGGTCGTCGTCTTCGGCCCCTTCGAGACGGTGACGGTCACCGTCGAGTTCTTCGCCGCGGTCGAGCCGCCGCCCGGGCTCTGCGAGATGACCGTGTTCGCCGGCTGCGGCGAGTCGACGAACGACGAGCTGACCTGGAAGCCCGCCGCCTGCAGCTGCGCCGTCGCGCTGTCGATCGACTGTCCCGTGACGTCCGGGATCGTGATCGGCTGCGGGCCCTTCGACACGTTGATGCGCACCGTCGTCTCGATCACGACCTTCGTCCCCGCCTTCGGATCCTGCGCGGTCACCTGCCCCGCCGGCGTCGCGGAGTTCACCTCGTGCACGTCGGGCTTGAGATGGAGGTTCTTGAGCTGCGATACGGCCGCCGACTCCTGCTGGCCGACGAGCGCCGGCACCGCGACCTTCGGCTTGCCCGTCGAGACCCAGATCGTGACCGGGTTGCCCTTCGGGATCTTCTCGCCCTCGGTCGGGTCCTGCTGGTACACGAGCCCCGGCGCGGTCGTCGGGCTCGGTCCCGTCTTCGCGACCGGCGTCAGCCCGATCGCGCGGATCTTGTCCTCCGCCGCCGACTGCGTGAGGTTGATGTAGTACTCGACCGCGACCGGCGCGTTCGACGAGATCTTGTTCGAGATCTGGTCGTAGAGGAACCAGCCGCCGACGATCGCGCCGATGATCAGCGCCGCCGCGGCGATCCACGGCCAGATCGGGCGCCGGTGGATCGGCTCGTCGAGGTCGTAGTAGACCTGCGTCGGCGGGCCCGCCGGCGGCGGCGGCGCGGTGCGGCGCGGCGGCGGCGCGACCATCGTCGCGGCGATCGCCATCTCGCCGGTGTCGGCCGCGGAGAGGATCTGCGTCGCCGACTCCTCCGTCTCGCGCGACACGGCCATCCCGCGCGCGACGCGGTCGAGGTCGCCGTCCATCTCCTCGGCGCTCTGGTAGCGGTCGTCCGGGTCCTTCGCGAGCGCGCGCATCACGAGCAGGTCGAGGTCGTGCGGCAGGTCGGCGCGCTTCGCCGACGGCGGCTCCGGCGTCTGCGACAGGTGCTTCATCGCGATCTCGACCGGCGTGTCGCCCGTGAACGGCGTCGACCCGGTCAGCAGCTCGTAGAGCACGACGCCGAGCGAGTACAGGTCGCTGCGCTGGTCGACGTTCGTCCCGCGCGCCTGCTCCGGCGAGAGGTACTGCGCCGTGCCGACGATCGAGCCCGCCTCGGTCATCTGGCTCGTCCCCGCGCGCGCGATGCCGAAGTCCGTCACCTTCACGCGGCCCTCGCCGTCGACGAGGACGTTGTGCGGCTTGATGTCGCGGTGGACGATCCCGTTGCGGTGCGCGAAGCGGAGCGCCGACAGGATCTGCCGCGTGTAGTCGCACGCGACCGACAGCGGCGCCGGCCCGCGCGAGACGATGAGCTCCTTCAGCGAGCGGCCGTCGAGGTACTCCATCGCGATGTAGTACGTCCCCTCCGCCTCGCCGCGGTCGTAGATCGAGACGATGTTCGGGTGGGTCAGCGCGGCGGCGTTCTTCGCCTCGGCGCGGAACCGCGCGACGAACTGGTCGTCGTTCGCGTGGCGGTCGTTGAGGATCTTGATCGCGACCCGGCGGCCGAGCTCCTGGTCCTCCGCGAGGTAGACGTTCGCCATCCCGCCCGCGCCCAGCTTGCGCACGATCCGGTAGCGACCGTCGAAGAACGATCCGATGAGCGGGTCAGTCGAGGCCACGGGGTCTCGTAAGGGTAAAGGGACTAATGACCACGGAGGAGGTTCTCCAGCACGTCTTTCGCGATGGGTGCGGACACGGCGCCGCCGAAACCGTTCAACTGCTTCTCGAGGACGACGGCGACGGCGTACCGCGGGTTGTCGGCGGGGGCGAAGCACACGAACCACGCGGTGTAGACGTGCGGGACGCCGGTCTCCGCCGTCCCCGTCTTGCCCGCGACCTTGACGCCGGGAATCTGGGCGGCGGTGCCCGTCCCGCCCTCGACGACGAGCTGCATCATCTGGTTCAGCTCGGCGGCCGTCCGCGGCTTGATCGCGCGGCCGAGCATCTCGGAGCGCGTGTCCTTCACGATCGAGCCGTCCGGCCCGACGACCCGCTGGACGACGTACGGCCGCGGCACGACGCCCTTGTTCGCGATCGTCGCCGCGACCATCGCCATCTGCAGCGGCGTCACGAGCATCCGCTCCTGGCCGAAGCCGAGCCGGCCCGCGTCGACGAGGTTCTGGTCCTTCGGGTCGTAGAGCACGCGTCCGTGCTTCGTGTAGACGTAGAGGCCGCTCGCCGCGCGCTCGTTCGCCGGCGTCTCGAGCGGCGGGATCGAGTAGAAGCCGAACCGCTTCGCGTAGTCGAGGATCACGCGCGCGCCGAGCGCCTTGCCGACGTTGCAGAACACCGAGTTGATCGAGTGCTCGAACCCCTGGGAGAGATCGACGTTGCCGAACGCCTCGACGCCGCCCTGGTCCGGGTTGCCGGCGTTCGACACGGGCTTGCCGTAGTCGACGCAGTAGCCCGGGTCGTAGAAGTGCGACGCCGGCGTGAACTTCCCGGTGTCGAGCGCGGCGGCGGCGGTGATCATCTTGAAGGTCGAGCCCGGGACGTAGAGGCCCGCGGTCGTCCGGTTCAGGAGCGCCGACGCGCCGCCGCAGAGGCCGCGGATGCCCAGCACCTTCGCGTAGCCGCCCGGCTTGTCGATGAGGTTCGGGTTGTACGTCGGCGACGACGCGAGCGCCAGCACGGCGCCGGTCCTGATGTTCATCGCGACGACGGCGCCGCAGTTCCGCCCGAGGTCTTTGAGCGCGAGCCGCTGCGTCGACGGGTCGAGCGTCAGGACGAGGCTCGAGCCCTTCACCGTCCCGCCGCCGAGCCGGTCGAGCTGCCGCCGCCACGCGTTCGAGAGATTCGTGTTCGAGCCGGTGAGGTAGTCGTTCATCGACTCCTCGAGCCCGGCCTGCGAGCGCGACGCCGTCGAGTAGCCGACGGTCTGCGCGGCGAGCCCGAGCGTCGGGTAGCGGCGGAAGTAGAGCGTCTGCCCCGCGACCTTCTCCTTGCGGTTCGCCGCGAACGTCACCTTGAGGTTCTCCGGGACGATGATCCCGCGCTTGATCGTGAACTGGACGACGCGCTCGATCGCGTTGTCCTGCCGGTCCTGCAACCCGCCGGCCGCCCACGCCTGCCAGTACGTCGTCGCGAAGACGAGCGCGGCGAGCATCAGCACGGTGACGAGCGCGAGGCGGCGCAGCTGGTGGTTCACGCCGCGCCCTCCCGCTCACGGTTCGCGCGGTCGGAGACGAGCATCAGCCCGGCGAGGACGAGGAAGTTCGAGAGGACGCTCGAGCCGCCGTACGAGACGAGCGGCAGCGTGATGCCCGTGAGCGGGATCACGCGCAGGATCCCGCCGACGATGATGAACGCCTGGAGCCCGAAGCCGAACGACAGCCCCGCGGCGAGCAGCTTCGAGAAGCCGTCGTCCGCCTGGAGCGCGATCCGGAAGCCGCGCAGGACGAACACCATGTAGAGCAGCAGCAGCGCGGACGCGCCGACGAGGCCGAGCTCCTGCCCGAGCGCCGAGTAGATGAAGTCCGTCTTCAGGTCCGGGACGATCGCCTGGCCCTGCGCGTTCGTGAACGTGCCGCTGCCGAGCCCGGTGCCGCCGAAGCCGCCGTGCGCGATCGAGTAGAGCGACTGCACCTCCTGGTAGCTCGTGCAGTCCTGGCGCAGCGCCTGACCGCCGGTGAACGGGCAGTAGACGGGGTGCGTCGTCCACGGGTGGAGCCAGTTCGTGACGCGGTCGCGGACGTGCGGCGTCCCCTGGTAGACGGCGACGGCGCCGGCGAGGAACAACCCGATGCCGACGGCGACGAACGTCACCCGCGCGGTCGCGACGTAGAGCATCCCGAGGAAGATCCCGTAGTAGAGGAGCGCGCTCCCGAGGTCGGAGGTCGCGAAGAGCACGAGCATCGCGGCGCCCCAGATCACGAGCAGCGGCCCCCAGTCCTTCAGCCGCCCCTGCGCCAGCACCTCGCGCTTCTCGCGGAGATACCCGGCGAGGAAGACGATCAGCGCGATCTTCCCGAGCTCGCCCGGCTGGAACGAGAGCCCGCCGGCGTGGATCCACAGCCGCGCCCCGTTCACCGTCTCGCCGATCACCGGCAGCAGCGGCATGAAGAGGAGCGCGAGCGAGCCGAGCCCGAAGAGGTACTTGTAGTTCTCGAGCACGCGGTAGTCCTCGCGCAGCCCGAGCAGCGTCCCGGCGAAGACGGCGACCGCGATCACGATCCAGAGCCCCTGCTTGAACGCGTTCGACGGGCCGAGCCGGTAGATCTCCGTCAGCCCGATCGCGGTCAGGAGCCCGGCGATCGGCAGGAGATACGGGTCGGCGCGCGGCACCGCGACGCGCGCGACGATGTGCGCCGCGAGGTAGAGCGCGAGGAAGAACGCCGCGTACGTGAGCGACGCGCCGGAGATCTTCGACTGCTCGGCGATGTAGACGCTCGCGAAGCCGATCGCCGTCAGCAGCCCGACGGCGACGAGGTTCACGAGCTCGCGGTTCCGGAGACTCACCGCGTGAACCCCCAGACGACGAGCAGCACCGCGACGAGGAGCAGCACCGCCATCGTGATCGCGATCCGCACGCGCGACTCCGCCGGCTGCGTCCGCGGCGCCGGGACGCTGCGCGAGCCCGAGGGCGGAGGCGGAGGCGGCGCGGAAGCCGGTTCGGGCTCGGGCCCGGCGGCGGGCAGCGTCATCGTCGCGCTCGTCGGCGCGTCGCCGACGTCCGCGATGCGGAACGCGACGACGGTGATGTTGTCCTCCCCGCCGTGCTTGTTCGCCTCGGCGACGAGCGCCTTCGCCGCGCGGGCGAGGTCGTCGCCGTTCTGCTCGACGAGCTCGAGGATGTTCTCGTCGTCGACCATCGTCGTCAGTCCGTCCGAACAGATGAGGAACACGTCGCCGTCCTGCGCCGGGACGGCGAACGCGTCGACGTCGACGTCGGGATCGGTGCCGAGCGCGCGCGTGATCACGGCGCGCTGCGGGTGCGTCTCCGCCTCCTCGGGCGAGAGCTTCCCGCTCTTCATCAGCTCGGCGACGAGCGAGTGGTCGTCCGTCAGCTGCTCCATGCGTCCGCCGCGGACGAGGTACGCGCGCGAGTCGCCGACGTGGCCGATCGCGACGGAGGCGCCCTCGACGAGCGCGACGGTCATCGTCGTCCCCATGCCGGAGACGGTCGGGTCGGCCGTCGACGCCTCGTAGACGCGCCGGTTCGCCTCCTGGAAGAGCGACTCGACGCGCTCGACGCCGCCGAGCTGGCCGACGTCCGTGTCCTCGACCGCGGCGGCCGCGAGCTTCGACGCGACCTCGCCCGCCTGCGCGCCGCCCATCCCGTCGGCGACGGCGAAGAGCGGCGGCGCGACGACGTACGCGTCCTCGTTGCGGCGCCGCTTGCGTCCGGTGTCGGTCGCTGCGGTGAACGCGGACACGCTCATTCGTCGAACCTGAGGTCGGTCTCGCCGACGGTGACGACGTCGCCGCCCGCGAGATGCCGCGGCCCGTCGATCCGCTCGCCGTTCACGAACGTCCCGTTCGTCGAGCCGAGGTCGTGGAGCCACATCCCGTCGCGGCGCGGCTCGAAGCGCGCGTGGAGCGACGACGCGAACTCGTCGCCCTCGATCGAGACGCCGCACTCCTCGCCGCGGCCGACGGTGAGCGGCGACGAGTCGACCTTGATCTCGAGGCCCTCCCCGAGCGCCGGGCTCGCGAGCACCGTCAGCTTCGGCTCCGCGCGGCGCGGCGGCGGGGGCGGCGGCTCGATCCCGAGCTCGGCGAGCTCCTGCGGGCGGAGGATGACGCTCTCCTGCGGCGGCTTCGCGTCGCGTCCCGCCGCGGTCTTCACGATCCGCCAGATGAAGAGGTAGAGGAGGACGAGGAACGCGATCTTGAGGACGAGCAGCGCCTCCTCGAGCGCCGTCGAGGCGAGCAACACGGGGCTACACCTACTCCGGCTCCGTCGAGAACGCGATCTCGGTCTCCCCGACGACGAAGGTGTCCCCCTCCTCGAGCTTCGCCCGCCGTGCGGGCTTCCCGTTCACCTCGACGCCGTTCGTCGAGTCGAGGTCGACGATCCAGTACGCGGAGCCCTCGCGGACGAGCTCGGCGTGGCGCCGCGACACGTTCGGGTCCTCGACGAGGAGGTCGCAGTCGCGCGAGCGGCCGAGGGTCGTGCGGTCGGAGGTGATGCGGTGGCGGCGGCCGTTCCACGAGAGGACGGCGATGTCGCGCGGCTCGACGACGACGGGCATCGCCGCGGAGGGCTCGTCCGGCTCCTCCGCCGGCGGCCGGTAGACGACGGTCTCCGACGCGGGGAGCGGCGGCGCGACCGGCGCGGACGGCGGCGTCGGCTTGTCCTTGCGCGGCTGGATCACGCGCGTCGAGATCCCGAACTCGCCGCGGCCGAGGTCGTCGTCCGTCTCGAGCTTCACGAGCGGCGGGCTCAGGAACGCGTAGTTCTCGCGCTTCGCGTGCTCGACGATGTACTCCTCGAGCTCGCCGAGCAGCGACTGCTCGTACGCCTCGAACTGCTCCCGGTCGACGCTCGAGAGGTAGACGGTGTACTCGTTCGGGACGTACGTCCGGCTGACGGAGACCGTGCGGTGGTCGTCCATCTCCTTCGCGAGCTTCCGCGCGAGCTCGACCGGCTGGACGTTCGTCCGGAAGGCGCGGCCGAAGACGCCCTCGAAGAGCGATTCGATCTTCTGCTCGATCCCTCTCAGCATGGGCGTCGCGCCTGAATGTAGCTCGACCGACCGGCCGGAGAGCCGGTCAGGTGCCCGCGCGGAGCGCGACGGCGGCGGCCGTGATCCAGGCGGCGAGGACGAGGGGCAGCGCCGCAGCGGCGGGGACGGGGAGGAGCGTCGCGACGAGCATCAGCGCGCCGAGGCCGGCGGCGCCCCAGCGGCCGCGCGCGACCGCGGCGGGGAGCAGCGCGGCGACCGCGGCGAGCGCCGCCGCCTCGAGCAGCAGCCCCGGCTGTGCCGCGGCTGCGCGGACGAGCGAGCCTGCGACGTCGAGCGGGTCGCCTGCTCCCGTGACGCCGATCCCGAGCGGCGCGCGCGCTCCCGTCAGCGGCAGGCCCGTGTGGCGGACGCCCGCGACGAGCGCGGCGACGAGCACCGCGGCCGCGGCCTGCGCGGCGCGACGGTGCCAGGCACGCAGCCCGAGCGTCGCGAGCGGGAAGAGCGGCAGGAGCGAGACCGCGGCCGCGGGTGGCCCGAGGATGAACAAGAGGCCGCCGCGCGGCTCCTTCCAGAAGAGCGCGAGCCAGAGCGCCGCCAGCGCCGCGTACACGACGGCGAGCCCGAGCGAGACGTTGCCGAGCGGGAGCACGGGCGTCGCGAGCGCGACCGCGAGCCCGAGCCGCTCGCGGTACAGCGACGCGGCCGCCGCGGCGACGGCGAGCCCGATCGGCCAGCCGTGCGGGAAGAACGGCATCAACGCCGTCGCGCCGCCCGCGAAGAGCCCGGCGAGCGCGGCGGCCGCGACGCGGCCCGCCTGTGCGGGGACCGCGACGTCGAGCGTCGCCGCCGTCCCGCCGCCGCGCGAGCGCTTCCGCCTCCGCGGCGCGGCCGCTCCGCGCAGCGACGCCGCGAGCGCGGCCGCGGACGGCCGCCGCGACGGGTTCGGCGAGAGCGAGCGGTCGACGAGCTGGAGCATCCCCTTCGGCAGGTCGGGCCGAAGCTGCTCGAGCGGCGGCGCGCCGGCCTCGATCGCGCGCGCCGTCTCGAGCATCGAGGTCTGCCAGAACGGATGGCGCCCGGCGAGCGCCTCCCAGAGCATCACGCCGACCGACCACACGTCCGCCGCCTCGGTCGCGTCCTCGCCGGCGAGCCGCTCCGGCGCGATGTACGCGAGCGTGCCCGGCACGTCGCCCTGCGCCGTCAGCGTCTCCGCCTCGGCCATCCGCGCGAGCCCGAAGTCGAGGAGCCGCGCCGACATCCGGTCGCCGTCCGCGAGCAGGACGTTCGACGGCTTCACGTCGCGGTGGAGGATCCCGGCGCGGTGCGCGTGCGCGAGGCCGTCGCAGATCTGCGCGCACGCCTCGATCGCGGCCGCGTCGTCCAGCTCGCCCGCGCGCATCGCCTCGCGGAAGGTCCGGCCCGGGACGAACTCGTACGCAATGTAGACGTGGCGCGGGTCGCGCGCGAACGCGTACGCCCGCAGGCAGGAGGGATGGCGCAGCTTCGCCGCGGCCTGGGCCTCGCGCTCGGCGCGCTGGGCCGCCTTGCCCTCGCGCGCGACGATCTTCAGGGCGACGTCGAGGCCGTTCTGCTCGTCGCGGGCGAGCCAGACCGTCCCGGAGCCTCCGGTTCCGAGGGGGCGGAGAGGGCGGTAGCGGCCGAGGACGAGTCCCCTTCCTTCCAGCGCAAGCGCAGCGTTCGACATACGCCCAGACAGGTTGGCGACCGGGTCGGACTCTCCTCTCCTTCGGATCCCGGCGGGAACCAGGCTAAGGTTGTCCAGCCCCGATGAGCACGGTCGACGACGACAACATCGAGTTCGACTTCTTCGACGAGCCGGAGACCCAGGAGGCGCCCTCCAGGCGGCGGATGCCGAGCCGGCCCGGCCGGGGCGGCGGGGACGGCCCGAAGCGCCCGTCCGGGCCGCAGACCGGCGTCGTCCCGCTCGTGCGGCTCGCCGGGCTCGTCGCGATCGCGATCGTCCTCGTCGTGCTGCTCGTCTCGTGGGTCGGCGCCTGCGAGGGCAAGAGCAAGCAGGCCGAGTACTCGGGCTACATGGACCAGGTCTCGACGATCGCGAAGAACGACCAGCGGCTCGGCACCGAGTTCGCGAACAAGCTGATCTCGCCGGCGCTGAAGCAGTCCCAGCTCCAGACGGCGCTCGAGCAGTACGCGCAGCAGGAGCAGCAGGTCTACGACCAGGCGCAGCAGATCCGCCCGCCGGGGCCGCTCCGCCAGATCCACCAGAGCCTCGTCAACGCGATCGAGCTCCGCGCGAAGGGCC
>Ga0335071_10008764_pt1 | contig 10364 bp, 7 predicted proteins | sample Lox_Sample_15_FD_206724 | JGI IMG/M metagenome (GOLD analysis project Ga0335071, IMG submission 206724) | Soil microbial communities from Loxahatchee National Wildlife Refuge, Florida, United States - Lox_Sample_1.5 | ecosystem: Environmental > Terrestrial > Soil > Wetlands | place: USA: Florida...
CACTGTTCAACGTCCTCCAGGCACAGGCCCCGACTGCAACCCCCACTATGGTTGCAACCGTGACCACTGCAGCTCCGACAACGATCGCAACCCCGATCCCGACCACCGTAGTACCCACGACGACAAAATCGCCCGGGTTTGGTGCACTTGTTGCACTGATTGGTCTTGGGGCAATTGCGTTCATTATCGTGCGCAGGGACTGAACTAACATCTAAATTTTTTCTTTTTTCGTCAAATCGATGAGAACGCTTTTTAGACCTGTTATCTTCACGATTCTGCCCTTCTGACACACAGGAACTGATGAGAAGTCACCCGTTTCAGAAAAATCCTATTATTAGTGAAATTTCTCCTGTGTCAGGGACAGCACTGAAAGAATGTGCAAATATACCGGTACTATACCGGTACTGAACACCCGGACGATTTTTTATGATGGTACATCCTATGCTCCTGTAACAGGGGTACCTTCCCCGGATGGGGGTTTTACCCGATGGTCAGCGGAGCAACTCTATGCGATTTACCATTAAAATTCTCGATATTGCAACGAGACGGGGGATCCTACTCAACCGCCTCGATGCCCGGAATATCGGCGTACTGGATGGGGACCGTGTCCAGGTCATCAATCCCAAAAACGGTGTAGCTGTTACTGCGGTTGTTGCCACAACTTCCACCCTGGAAGGGCAGGGTGCTGCCGGTGTTTACCGGACCACCAACCTGCGGCTGAACCTTTCCGATGGCGAGGAGGTTGAAATACGGGAAGCCGACCGCCCCGCCTCGCTTGATTTCATCAAGAAAAAGATGGACGGGGGACGCCTCTCAAAAGACGAGACCCTGACGATCATAAAAGATGTTGTCAACGATGACATCTCTCCTGCGGAACTCACCGCCTTTATCACGGCGTCATATATCAACCCCCTTGACATGGACGAGGTCGAGCATCTCACCAGAGCCATGGTCGAGACCGGGGAACAGATAAAATTCGCGTCGCGTCCCATTGTCGATAAGCACTCCATCGGGGGAGTACCGGGCAATAAGATCTCGTTGCTGGTGGTCCCGATCATTGCAGCCAGTGGTCTCAAGATCCCCAAGACCAGTTCCCGTGCTATCACCGGGGCCGGGGGGACTGCCGACCTAATGGAAGTTCTTGCAAACGTCGAATTCTCCTCTCATGAAGTTCAGGAAATGACTGAAAATGTGGGAGGCTGTATTGTATGGGGGGGTGCCACCAATATCGCTCCCGCGGACGACCGCATTATTCTGCAGGAATATCCCTTCAAGATCGATGCCCGTGGCCAGATGCTTGCCAGTGTGATGGCAAAGAAATTTGCTGTCGGGGCAAACCTTGTAGTCATTGATATTCCGGTAGGTAACCACACCAAGGTGCCGACAGTTCAGGACGGCAGGAAGCTCGCCCGCGAATTCATCGAACTCGGTGACCGTCTTGGCATGAAGGTCGAATGCGCCCTGACCTACGGCGATATCCCGGTCGGTCACAGTATCGGCCCCAACCTTGAGGTCAAAGAAGCCCTCCATGTCCTGGAGGGGGCAACCGAACCCAACTCGTTTATCCAGAAGAGCATCTCGCTTGCGGGCATCGCGCTTGAGATGTCCGGGAAGGCTGCCCGGGGAACCGGCACCCAGATGGCACAGGAGATCCTGTCCAAGGGAAAAGCGCTGGAAAAATTCCGGCAGATTATCGAGATCCAGGGTGGTGATCCGAAGATTAAATCGGACGACATCCAGGCCGGTGAACACCGGTTTGTGGTCAACGCCCCGGCATCAGGGTATATTGTCGAAATGAACAACCAGTCCCTGATTACGCTTGCACGTATTGCCGGGGCACCTCACGACCGGGGCGCTGGTATCCTGCTCCATGCAAAGAAGGGAACGCTCATTAAGGCCGGCGAACCGCTCTTTACCATCTACGCTGAACGGGAATGGCGCCTCCAAAAGGCCGTGGAAGAAGGACGCCACCTTGTACCAGTAATGGTGGAAGGCATGCTGCTTGACCGGGTGCCGTCCCTGTCTGAATTATAACGGACGCTGCCAAAGGAACCGATGGGCTAAAATACGAGCACAGAGGGATTATTTATTATGAATGCCTCTCGTATTCGTTTCCTTTTTGCGTTGCTCTGTATTATCGCATTCTGCAGCGCTGTACAGGCGACGAACCTGCTGATCACAGTGCAGGATAACCTCGATAATACAACCATTCCCCATGCCACCGTGTTCCTCAATGGTGACAATGTCGGTCTCACCAACAATGCAGGCCAGTTCCTGCTCCAGTCCGGACAAGGGAATCTTAACCTTCTTATCACCACAAATGGCTACGATGACTGGGCGGGAACGATAGACGCAAATACCACCACGCTTTCCGTTACCATGAACCGGAAGACCCTGTACCTGAATGTCTCTCTCTTTGACTCCAATACGCTCCAACCGGTCTCCGGGGCAACACTGGTTCTGACATCCACCAACTCTTCCCAGAATACCGCTACTGATACAAACGGCGCTGCAACGTTCGGTGTCACTGCATTCACGTATTATTCCCTCAATATCACCGCACCAAATTACCAGCCCCGCAGCGACACCATAGAGGTCGATGCAGCGAACCAGAATGTCCAGTACTGGCTGCTTTCCGCCAACCAGTATTCCTTTATTGTCCGGGACCAGAACACCCTTGCACCCATTTCCGGTGCAACCATCAGCGTTAATTCAGTACTGCTGGGAACAACAGACTCACGTGGTGTCCTGATTGCACCGGTGAGCCGGAACGTTCCGCTGACCGTTCAGATTCAAAAAACGGGTTACCAGACCGTCAACCAGTATATTACTATTGGAACAAATCAGGCAGTTGACGCAGTCATTCTTACGCCGGTGCCGGTCAGTGGCTTTGTCTTTGTACACGATCAGCGGTGCTGACGTCTCCATCAATGGCACGGTCGTTGCAACCACCACAACCTATGGCAGTGCCACCCTCCAGAATCTTGTACCCGGTACCTATGCGATCGTCGTGAGCAAGGCAGGATATACACCGGTAAATCAGCAGATCGATATTACCTCCACTTCAAGTCAGTTTCCGGTGGTCCTCACCCCGGCTACGGTAAGCCAGACTCTCTATGTCCAGGATACCGACCAGAAAAACATAGCCGGCGCAACAGTCCTTCTGAACAGTGCAACCGTTGGGACGACGGATCAGCGCGGCGAGCTGGATACCCAGCTTACCTATAACACGACCTACAACATCACCGTGACCCATGAAGGATACCTTCCCCAGATGGTAAAGCAGGAGATATCTCTGGGCAATACCACGACCCCCCTGACCATTATCCTTCAGAAGAACATGGACTGGGGCTTTGTCACTCTTATCGGGCTGGGCATTCTTATCGTACTCTTCATCTATGCGATTATCCGGATCGCCGGGCGCAGGACACACCATCATTCAACGAAGAGGAACGAAATTTAATTTTTTAGTTGGCCATCAGACCTATTTTTCAGGGAAAATTATCGTAAATTTCTCCTTGAGCTGGCCACGAAGCATTGATACAAGAAAGTTCACTTGTTCGAATTCTCTAAAAATCACGGTTGTAAAAAAGCGGACCCAGCGGGAATCGAACCCGCGTCCTTGGGTTCGAAGCCCAAGAGGATATCCTCTACCCCATGGATCCTTCCCAACGTATTTCCATCAAAAGATATTAAGCATTCTCTACCGATAAATTAGTGGATGATACTATCCGCACAGGAGATTACCCGCCGGCTCCGAAGTGATCTGACACAGGAAAAACTCCACATTGCTCCTTATGCTGCGGAATGCCAGCAACCGGCCTCCTATGATCTCCGTGCTGCCGAGGATCTTCTCCTGCCCCAGGGGGTATGTACGCTGGTCCCGAGCCTTGAATGGGTGGAACTCCCTCCCGATGTTGCGGGGACACTCCGCTGCCGCTCATCGTTTGGGCGGCAGGGGGTGCTGATGGGTGGAGGTTTTGTTGACCCGGGCTTCCGGGGACAACTGACCCTCTGCCTGACCAACATGGGGCCAGCTGACATCGAACTGCGCCGGTCAGAACGCGTTGTCCAGATGATCCTTCATGAGGTAAAGAATGGAAGCGAACGATATGCCGGCCGATACCAGGACAGTTCCGGTGCCGTGGGGGCAAAAGAGTCATGATACGCACTGAACGCAAGTATATCGAGATCCTGCGTATCTTAAAAGAGCACCGCGAGCCGGTCGGGGCAAAAAGACTCTCGGAATTGATGGCAGAGCGGGGTTTTGTCCTGAGCGACCGGGCGGTCCAGTATTACCTCAGTTACCTGGACTCGATGGGATTTACCGAGAAGATCGGAAACCAGGGCCGGATCCTCACGCCAGCCGGCCTTCTGGAGACCGATAATGCTCTCGTTGATGACCGGATCGGGTTTATCATCTCCAAACTGGAACGCCTTGCCTACCGGAGCACCTTTGATCCCGCAACAGGCACCGGCGATGTAGCCTACAATCTCTCTATAGTCCATAAAGACGATCTCGATCGGGCTCTTCATGCATTCGATGAAGTCATCCAGGCCGGGTGTGGATTCTTTAACTCGTACCGGATCCTCGATCAGGATCCGAGAGTACCTCAGGATTGTGTCGGAGTGATCACGTTGTGCAGTATCACCATGGACGGTCTTTTCCAGAGAAATGGCATCCCGGTAAAGATGGCATACGGAGGAAGGCTGGAGATCGAGAATAACGTTCCTCAGCGGTTCCGCGACCTGATCGGGTACCGTGGTACCACCATTGATCCCCTCGAACTCTTCATCTCTTCAGGTCTGACCTCCATTCATGACTTTGCCTGTACAAAGACCGGAATCGCCCTTGCCAATGTCCGCGAAGTGCCCACCTCAGCCCGGGGTGATGTGGAAGAGACCATCCGGCTGATGAACAGTTGTGGTTTTGTTTATCCGGTTTCAATGGGGAATAAGGTATTCAACCTGCCGGACAATCCCTACCGGCTTTCGATTGTCGCGTACAGCGGCCTCAACCATATCGGTAATTGCGTTGAGCAGGGTATTTCCATCCGGACAGAGATCGGAGCGGGAAACATTCCCTTCTCAAAGGTGGCGGAGATCAACCACTGATATCAGGTCCGGTCATCATCGGGGGTTGACGACCGGAATTTTTTCTTTCCTGATGCCATTGACGAACTTTCCGGTGTACCAGCCGCCTCTCCAGCATCCGGAGCAAACCTGATTTTTTTTGTTTTGATCTCGGTATGGATCAGTGCCTCATCCTTTACCCGTAATGGCTCTTTTAAGGGGATGGTTTTTCCCAAAAAGATGTCATCACGTGTTGGCTGGACCCGCCCCTTCATCCCGATCTTTGATTCTTCAAGAGATACGGTTGCAGACCCGGCTTCCCATTCTACCGCAGATTCAAGTTCTTCCTGTCGTAGAGGGCTGTTCTTCTCGCCGGTTTCGGGATATTCCGGTCTCTCCAGATCGCCTTCAGGCGCTTTCTTTTTCTGGCGGATGATCGTCTTGTGAGGTGATGCCGGTACCGGGGTCTCCCGGGCTGGTACGGGGCTCTGAACCGGCGACTTTGCCGTAACTCTCCTTATAATGGTCCTTGTTTCCGGCGTTTGGGTTGTCCGACCCTGTGCCGAAGAGATCTCATTTCCGGTGTGCACAGGATGTACATTCTTATGTCTGTCCGGATCAGGTACCTGCTTCGTCATTGGCGTCCTTTGGGCCGGAGCCGGTTTTAACGGGATGTTTCCTTCATATCCAGATTCGATTGCTCTTCGTACAGGCGCCCGTGTCTGCTGCCCGGAGGAGATATGGTCATACCCCCGTTTTTCCGGGAGATGGTGCTCGCTCTCTTCACCCTCCCCGGGAGAAACGGGTGGGGGGACATTTGACTGTACTTTCGGTTTTGCGGAAACGTCATCCCTTTTTTCCGCGGTATAGCGTCCCACTGCCGGGATATTCCTTTCTTCAGGAATGCGGGGGCGTACTTCCTGCTGTCGTGAACCCTGGGAATGTGCTACAGGAATCTGAATTTGGGATGTCGGATTATCCGGGAGAACATCTCCTCCTCCCTCAGAATGCCGGGGGATCCCGGCCTTCTTCGGCTTTTCTCCCGGGAGACGAATCATATCATCCCGGAGATCAGACCCGCTCCATAACGTAGTGACGGCAGAACCTCCGCCCTCCGACTGCCGGCCTGCGGCAGGGGGAAGATTGAGGGAAGATGTTACCTGACGGGAGACGCCGGTCCGGTACTGCTCCCGGATCTCCCGAAGCTCGGTCACCCTCGGTATATTTTCAAGGCCACTTAAAACGACAATGATTGCCACATTCTCTGCGCTGGTGACCGGGTAATCCCCGGATCTCATCTCCATGCCGGCAATGCTCCGGTCAATCCATTTGCGGACGGTCATGAACCCCTTCATGGATATCTCATGGGATGGACCGGCAACAAGTATCAACGCCTTTGCAGCACTGGTCATATCGCAGGGAATGGAAACTTCCTGATAGATTGCCTGCTTGGCAAGCTCGATAATCCGTTCAGCGCTTTTCCGTTGTTCCAGGGAAGTATTCGAGGTTCGCAATCGGGAGAGGAATGCAAGCGGGCTCTTGGAGAGGTGTTCCACTGCGTACCCGATGGAGATAAATCCCATTCCCATAATGGTGTTGAGCACTTCGCTCGAATCCATCACAACTTCTGCGAGTTCAATACCCCCATCGGCGCGGAATTCGCCAGCCCGTAACAGAAGGCTGATCCTACGGATTATGCTCTGGTTCAGCAGTTTATTCGTGATCTCCTCGGGAGTCAGCTGGGGCTGGTTCCTGCCCAGCCCAAGAAAGCCGGGCCCTTTGGATATCTCTTCAACCAGAGCATCCCTCCGGGCAGCGATCTTCTTGAGCCAGGTCTCGTTGTCAAAAAGGATGGTCCCGTCAAGGAGTGGGGCTATGGCATCTATATCCTCGGCCGCTTTTGCCGATCGTTTCTCTCCCTCAGTCAGGGCCGGGAGGGTGACCAGTCCGAAGATCGGTTCGGTAACGGATTCCCTGAGTGCCGCGATAAGTCCGGGAACCCCATCCGTCATCCTGCCGCCAAGGCCGCAGCAGAGCAGGATTGCGTCTGTCTCGCTCCTCTCCATATTCTGGACACGGGCGATAATCTCTCCGATATCGATCATCCCGGACTGGGGCGATTGCAGAGTCTGGTCCGGGATCTCTGGATCGATGGACGAAAAATCGATCTTTGCCGAATCGGGAAGCGTTTTCAGCTGAGCGAGGGCTTCACTGTCAACATCGATGACGAGCGCCTGAACGCAGGTTACTTTGCTGCTTTTCCTGTCATTGGCATAGAGTGCCCCGGTAATGCGACCGCCTGCTCCCCCCACGCCAATTGCAAGTACTCTCATGGATCTTCCCGTTGTGTAAATCTGACAGGGTAACTGTAGCAGGGTACTTATTTTCTCCTGCAGTTCAATATCTTATAGGATATACTCACCTAAAAATGTGTAACGGGAAAAAGCCGGTTCGGTCAGAAAAAAATCATGCCGGTTGCACTTTTCCTGCAAGGCTGCTAAACCTGAAATGGGGCCTGAATATTGATTTCATCCTTGCGTCTTTCCCGGATTGGGCCCCGTATTCCACCCCGCAATCCCGAAATACCGTTTATCGGGCGTTAATCTGAGCTGTATGGCATTTGCGCCCAGATTTAAATGATAATTTATTTAAATGCGTGTACGGTAATACTCCATGAGGTGAACAAGCCTTGACATACGGAATTGAATTTGTACCTGGGAATGTCAATGTAAAGCAGGTTGTCAACTATTGTAAACTTGCTGAATCCAAGGATATTGACTTCGCATGGATCACCAACCACTACAACAACCGCCACTGCTACCCCACCCTCGCAGCCATTGCACAGGCAACAACGACCCTGAAGATGGGTCCGGGTATCATGAACGCCTTTACCGACACGCCGGCTGCGATGGCCTCTTTCATCTGCACGCTCAACGAAATTTCCGATGGCCGTGCAGTGCTGGGTATCGGGCCCGGTGACCTCTCAACTCTCCCGAAGCTGGCAATCAACCCGGAAAAGCCGGTTGCCCGCCTCGAAGAGGCAGTTGTGCAGATCCGCAAGCTCTGTGCCGGTGAGGAGGTCAAGAAGTCCGGCATGAAGTTCTTCGACTATGACGGTGCAAAGCTGACTGGTGTCAACCTCCCCGGAAAGAAGGGTGTCCAGATCTACATCGGTGCACAGGGCCCCAAGGTCCTCGAGCTCGCTGGAAAGGTTGGCGACGGTGCCTTAATCAACGCATCCAACCCCAAAGACTTCCAGATTGCTATCCCGATCATCAAGAAAGCATCCGATGCAGCAGGCAAGAAGGCCTTTGATGTCGGTGCATACACTGCAATGTCGATCGACCGCAGCGAAAAGAAGGCACGCAATGCGGCAAAGATCGTTGCAGCATTCATCGCAGCCGGCTCCCCGCCCGAACTCCTGACCCGCCACGGTCTTGACCTCAACAATGTCGCCAAGATCAAGGCAGCACTCGGGAAATTTGACTTCAAAACCGTTGGAGAGCTCGTGGGAGACAAGGAGATCGATGCATTCACCATTGCAGGAACCCCGGAAATGGTCAAGCAGAAATGCGAAGACCTCACGAAAGCCGGTGTCACCCAGATCATCTTTGGTTCACCACTCGGTCCCGACATGACCACCTCTATCCGCCTCCTCGGCAAGTATATCGTATAAGCAGATCTCACTCTGCCGCACATACCCGCCGAAGACAGCCCCGAGAGGGGCTGCTGGCAGATAGATAACTTTTTTTCTTTATTTTCTCTGAATCCATTCCGATGAGAAAAATCGGATTCTCCGAGGACCGGGACAGGTCCAATGCGACGTGCAAACGTCTATCACCTCTCTGACAGCACATTATTCATGAGAGGACATGTTTGCCGTAACAGATGTTGCCACCGGCCGGGGAATTCTGCAGTACCGTGAGGAACGCCTGACCGGACTCCGGTGCCGGATCAGCCCGGAGCGGCTCAAACGGCATATCGATCAGCCACTCTCTCTCCCTCATGAATCTTCAGACTGCCCGTTCTGTCGGGAAAATATCTTTTCCGTTACGCCAACGTTCCCGGACGGCTCCCGGATTATCATTGGAGAAAGTGTCACCTTTCCCAACATGTTTCCGTTCGCTGCATGGCATACGGTGACCGTGATCACGGGTGATCATATCGTGCCATTGTTTACCCGGCAGCAGATAGCCGATGCCCTCCATGCCCAGACCGAATCACTGCTGCGGTTTGGGGGATATCCCAGCATCAACTGGAACTACCTGCCTTCTGCCGGGGCGAGTATTGTCCATCCCCATATGCAGGGAATTGCAGACATGCATCCCTCGTGGCTTGTTGAGCGGTACATTGCCGCAGGTAAAGAGTACACAGCAAGGAACGGGAAACCGTACTGGGATGCCGTACGGGAACAGGAACGGTCTTCGGACCGGTACCTTTTTGGTGATGAGATCCTCTGGTCAGCCCACGCGGTCCCCCTTGGTGAACGTGAAGTGCGGGGGATCCTGCCGGTGCAGTGCCTGGATGAGCTGGAAAGTTATATTGATCCTCTTACGGCAGGCATTCTTGAGATTCTCTCCCTGTATCGCAAACTGGGTACCTATGCATTCAACATGGCAATCTTTTTTAGCCATGGAAAAACCGGGAAGTTCCGGGCTTTCTGCTCCCTGATCTCCCGGATCAATCCCAATCCCCTGTCAACCAGCGACTCGGCGTTCATGGAACGCCTTCACCATGAGCCCGTGATCCTGACTCTACCCGAGGATCTTGGTAAGTACTACCGGAATGAAGGCCGGTGAGCCATCACCGGGAATTATGAAAGGTAGTACAAAAAGAAAAAAAATTGAATAAAATCACTCAAATTTTGCAACGAGTTTGGTCTTGCGGACGAGCGTACCATCCTTCTTGTGGGCCTGGCGCAGGATGCAGTCTCCTGCCTTCTCGAGCTCGCGGGCTTCGTCGCACAGAACTGCTGCCACTCTCATCATTTCGTGAGCGCTTGCAACGATCGGGATGTACTTCTCCCATTCCTTGGTCATGAAGCAGCCCTTGACATTCTGTCCAGCAACGGCCATTGCGATCTCGTGGGCAGCGCGTGCCTTTGCCAGTGCGAAGGGGTTGGTGAACTCACCATCGACCGCCTTGTCGGTGGTCATAATGATCTTGGGGAGCTCGATTTCTGTGCCCTTCTTACCTGCCTTGACCTGGTCGATGACCTTGTCAAGGGCAACCTGCAGCTTGCGGAATGCACCGGTCATTGCCAGTACTTTTACGAGGTTGCCGTTATAATC
>Ga0335071_10008765_pt1 | contig 10364 bp, 9 predicted proteins | sample Lox_Sample_15_FD_206724 | JGI IMG/M metagenome (GOLD analysis project Ga0335071, IMG submission 206724) | Soil microbial communities from Loxahatchee National Wildlife Refuge, Florida, United States - Lox_Sample_1.5 | ecosystem: Environmental > Terrestrial > Soil > Wetlands | place: USA: Florida...
GCCGCCCGCGAGAACGACGTCGATCCGAAGCTCGTCAAATCCGTCATGCTCGTCGAGTCCGGCTTCAACCCGGCCGCGATTTCCCGCAAGGGCGCGCGCGGTCTGATGCAGCTGATGCCGGAAGTGGCAGCCGGGCAGGGTGTGCGGGACGTCCACGATCCGCGCGAGAACATCGGCGCCGGCACGCGGGAGCTCTCGCGCCTTCTGCTCAACTACCGGGGCGATCTCGTGAAGACCCTCGCCGCGTACAACGCGGGCGAGGCGGCCGTGGACCGCTACGCGGGCGTTCCGCCCTACGCCGAGACGCAGCTCTACGTGCGCAAGGCGCTGGCGGCGTTCTACGGCCGGTCCACCCTCGGCGGCGGTTTCGGCAAGTCCTCGACCGAGTCCTTCCGAGGCGCCGCGGCCCCGGAAGGGCGGACCGTCCAGTGGAAGCGCGACGCGAAGACCAACCGCGTCGTGCTGACCACGAAGGACCGCCCGGCGCCGCGGCGGCTCGGCTAGCCCGCGCGGCCGTGTCGCGCGCCGCCGGCGACCTTCCCCCCGTGGACCAGGGTCTTTTTCTGCTGCACCTGAACCGCGCCCGCCGCGCGGTCCGGGCCGCGAACCTCGACGAGGCGTGGGCCGAGCTCGAACAGGCGCGGTCGCTCCGTCCCCAGGACGAGGACGTCCTGAACCTGGTCTCGCTGCTGGAGTTCAAGCGCGGCCGCTACGACGAGGCGGCCTCGGCGGCGCGGCTCCTTCTGGAGCGCAACCCTTCGTCGGAGGTCCTGCGCTCGAACCTGGGGCTGATTCTGTTCAAGTCGGGCCGCCTGGCCGAGGCCGAGAAGGAGCTGCGCGCCGCGATCGAGGGGGCGCCCGGGCACCTGCGCAGTCACTTGTACCTCGGCCTGCTCTACCAGACCCGGGGCAAGCTCGGGCTGGCGCTCGAGCACCTGCGTGTGGCGGGCGCGCGCCGCCGGGTCGCCGAGATCGAGGAGGCGCTGCGCCGGCCGGGGCGGGAAGCCGGGTCGAGACCCCCGGGCAGCCTTTCGGACACGGCGCCGTCGCACAAGGCGGCGGCCGCGGCGGGACCGAAGGCCACGGAGGCGCGCTCGGCCGGCTTCGAGCCGGCGTTTCCGGAGACCGACGAGCCCGCCGGCTCGCCGTCGCCGGAGATCGCCGTTCCGGCCGCCGGCGAGGCGCGGCCCCTCTTCAAGGTCCGTCCCGAGGGCGGCGTCGAGGTCGCCTCGCGCGGGACGGTGTACGTGCGCAAGGGCTGCGTGGCCTGGTACAGCGGGAAGATGCATTTCGCGCCGGAGCCGGCGTTTCGCGGCACGTCGCTCGAGCGGATGCTGCGCTGCAGCGGTACCGGAACCCTTCTCGTCAACGACCCGGGCCGACGCGCCTACCGCCGCGACCTGAACGGCCAGACGCTCGTCGTCGAAGGAAGCCGCCTCCTCGCACTCGACCAGGGCCTGACGTTTCGCCTCGACGCGATCCAGGACTTCCGCCGCGGACGGCGCATCGACCTGCTGCGCGTCCACGGCCGCGGCAGCGTCGTGTTCTCGGTCGGCGGCCCGGTGTTGACGCACGAGGTGTCGGGGGCGTTTCCACTCTCGATTTCCTCGCGCGACCTCGTGGGGTGGACGGGGGAGCTGGTCCCGTCGGTGCTCGATGACCGGTTCCTCGAAGAGGTCATGCAGCCCGACATCGCGAGCCCGCCCAAGATCCGCTTCGAGGGCGAGGGCGTCGTGTTGACCGAACCGCCGCGCCCGCGCCGGCGCGCCGCCGACATGGACCGGCCCGTGGACCAGCGCCGCAACTAGCGCGCCGCGAACTCCTTCAACCGCGCCTCGGTCTCGTCGAGGATTCGGGTCATCGCCGCCGCGTCCTCGTGCTCGCAGTAGAGGCGGACCATCGGCTCGGTCCCCGAGAGGCGCTGCAGCAGCCAGCCCTTCTCGCCGAAGAGATACTTGACGCCGTCGCGATCCTGGACGGCGGTCACGGCCTCGCGGGCGACGGCGGCCGGCGCCTCGACCCGGACCTTTTCGACGTAGCGGCGGACGAGGTCGACCGGGAGGTAGACGTCGCGGCGGCCATAGGCGAAGCGCCCGAACTCGGCGGCCAGATCGTTGAGCGCCTGGCCGAGGGTCCTGCCCGAGAGCGCGAGGCTCTCGACGAGGAGCAGGGCGGAGAGCACCCCGTCGCGCTCGGGCAGGTGGAGGGAAAAGGCGTACCCGCCGCTCTCCTCGCCACCGGCCACGGCCTCGCCCCGGTTCATCAACTCGGCGACGTACTTGAAACCGATCCCGGTCTCGACGAGGGGCGCGCCGAGCGCCCGGGCGATCCGGTCCACCTGGAAGGACGTCGAGAACGTCTTGGCGATGCCGCCGCGCGCGCCGCGGTTGCGGAAGACGTGCAGGAGCAGGAGCGCCAGCACCTGGTGCGGCGAGACGAAGCGGCCCCCGCCGTCGAGGACGCCCAGGCGGTCGGCGTCGCCGTCCTGCGCGACCGCCAGGTCGAAACCGCCGGCGCGAACGCGGTCCGCAGCGGCGCCGAGGTTCGCGGCGATCGGCTCCGGATGAACGCCGCCGAAGAGTGGATCGCGGCTGACCCGGATCCCTTCGACGCGCAGCGCGCCGCCCGCCAGGATCTCGGGCAGGAGCGTCAGCGCCGCGCCGTGCATCGCGTCGGCCAGCACGGAGAGCCTGGACCGGCGGATCGCCGCGACGTTCACGAGCGCGGCGAGACGGTCGCGGTAGGGCGCCGCCAGGTCCACGACCTCGATGCGCCCGGCGCGCTCGGCCGCCGGAAGCGGGCGATCGGCCTCGGCGGCGATCGAGGCATAAGCCGCCGGCGGGGCGCTGCCGCCGAAGTGAGCCTTGAACTTGAAGCCGTTGTAGCGGCCGGGGTTGTGGCTGGCCGTGATCGCGATGCCGCCCTTCAAGCCCAGCCGGCGGACGTGGAAGGACACGGCGGGGGTCGGGATCGGCCGGTCGGTCAGCAGCACGTCGATACCCGCGGCGGCGAAGACCTCCGCCGCCGCACGCGCAAACTCGGGCGAGAGGAAGCGGGTGTCGTGGCCGACCACGATGCGCCTCGGGTCGCCCGGGCCGCTGTCGGCGAGAGCGTAGCGCGCCGTGGCCGTGGCGATGCGGCGGATCTCCGAGAACGTGCAGTCGTCGGCGATGACGCCGCGCCAGCCGTCCGTGCCGAACGCGATCGTCACGGAGTGGGGCCCGCGGCGGGCGCGCGGAACGCCGCGAGCCTGGCGTCGTCGTAGCCCTCGCGGGCGAGGAAGTCCGAGGCCTTGCAGAAGCGAAAACCGCGGGCCTTCAGGCCGTCGAAGAGCAGGCCGATGCGGTTGGCGACGGGCTCCTCCCGATCGCTGCCGAGGTGGAGAAGCACGATGCCGCCGTTCTCCGCGTGGGCGACGAGCCGCGAGATCAGCCGGTCGGCGGGCTGAAAAGCGCGCGAGCGCGGGTCCGTGATCCAGTCGAGCCCGTCGAGCCCGGATCTCCCGCCGGTCCAGCCGACGTGCCAGTAGCCCTGCTCGGCGGCCCAGCGCCGGATCTCGGCGTTGTGCTCCCCATACGGCGCGCGCCACAGCGGCGCCATCGTGCGCCAGGTCGCGTCGCGATAGAGACGGGCGGTGCGGGCGAGCTCGGCGGCGAGAAAGGCCCGCGTGACGCCCGGGCGCGTGACCTGGCGGCCGTCCGACGAATACGTCGTCAGATGGGGGTGGGTGTCGGTGTGGTTCCCGACCTCGTGCCCGTCGGCGGCGATGCGGCGGGCGATGTCGGGGTAGTGCCGGATGAAGTCGCCGGTCAGGAAAACCGTCGTCCGGATCCCGCGGGCCGCGAGCGCGTCGAGGATCGCCGTGGCGCCCCGATCCGACGAGCCGGCATCGAACGAGACGAGAACGTCGGGGCGGTCGTCCGGTCCGCGCGTCAGGTCCGGAGCCGTGGGACCTCGGGGCGCGCCGAGCGGCGTGGGAATCGCGGGCGCGAGCTCCGCGGCGCGCGGGCTCGCGCCGGAAGGGACCGACGGCCGCGGCGCCGGGGGGGGCGCGGGGGTCGGCACCGCGAGTGCGGCCAGCCGCGGAGCGGCCACGATCGTGATGTGGGGCGGCGAGAGCGGCGCCGGCGTCGCGGTGGGTCGGACCACGGCGACTTTCGGAGCGGTCGGCGCGGCGGTCGGCGGCGCGTAAGCGATCGGAGCGGAGAGGGGCATGGCGCCGACGCGGAAGGGACCCTTTTCGCGGATGCCCTCGAACAGGAACCGGCCGTTCTCGACCGGGGCCGCGGCCAGAAAGCGCGTTCCCGAGAAGAGGAAGACCGCGCCGCCGTCCGCCGCGGTGCCCTCCAGACGCAGCCCGGCGGGCGTCTCGACGAGCGTTTCCAGGCGGGCCGCCGCCACGCCGCGACTCCCCCGGGCGAGCCCCGTCGGGAGAGGCACGCGGTCGAGCTCCCGAACCGTCTTCAGCGCGAGCAGGACCGGGGCCGCAGCCGCGAGCAGGACGGCGGCGACCGCCAGTCTCGCCGGCACGGGCGTCGACAGCACGCCGCGGACGCGGCGCCAGACGGCGTGTCGTCCGGCGTCCCGCGCGCACTTCTCCGTACAGTAGAGGTGCCCCCGCATCCGCACCTCGCAGAGGCGACAGACGGGCTTGCGGCAGTGGTGGCAGGATTTGTGCGCACGGCGGCCGGAGTGGACCGGGCACGGGACGTTCACGACGACATTTTAAACGGGGCGGCGCGCGGCCCGACCGGCGACGAGAAGAAATATAGTTCCGAGGGGCGACATTTGAAGATCAACCTCCCGAACGCGCTGACCCTCCTGCGCATTTTTCTCGTGCCGTTCCTGGTCGTCGTGCTCCTGACGAAATTCGACGGCCGCGAGACCGTGGGGCTCGTCATCTTTCTGACGGCGGTGGCGACGGATTTCCTCGACGGCTGGCTCGCGCGGCGCCGCGGGGAGATCACGACGCTCGGCGCGTTGCTCGACCCGATCGCCGACAAGCTCCTGATCTCGGCGGCCTTCATCTCGCTGGTGGAGCTCGGTCTGGCGCCGGCCTGGATGGTCGTCGTCGTCATCGGCCGCGAGTTCGCGGTGTCGGGCCTGCGCTCGATCGCGTCGGGGCGCGGCATCGTCATCTCGGCGTCGGTCTGGGGCAAGATCAAGATGGGCACACAGATCGCCGCGGTGTCCCTGCTCATCCTGGCGCTGCGCCACGAGGGGTTCGCGCTGCCGGGCCGCATCGCCCTCTGGGCGGTCGTGGCCGTGGCGATCGTCTCGGGGACGGAGTACTTCACCCGCTTCCTGCGCCGGATCGTCCTCGAAGGCCCGCGGCCGGGCGACTGAGGAGGAGCGCGCGGCGGCGGCTCGGTCAGACCCGCCGCAGCAGGAACCGCCAGATGGGGCGCCCTTCGCGCGCGTACTTGATCTCGTAGTTCGTCGGGGGAGGCGCGGGCAGGTCGTCCCAGGCGCCGCGCTCGAGCGACGGGACGGTGTCGACGAGCGTCTCGAGCTCGCGGCCGTAGTCGGGGTGATCGGTCGCGAGGCGCATGGACCCTCCCGGCGCGAGGCGCGAGGCGGCGATCTCGAGAAACACGCCGTCGAGGAGCCGCCGCTTCTTCTGTTTCTTCTTCGGCCACGGATCGGGAAAGTAGACGTGCAGCGCGCGGAGGCTCGCGGGCGCGAGCGCGGTCTCGACGAAGAGGCGGCCGTCGGCGCGGACGATCGCGGCGTTGCGCAGGCCGGAGCGCTCGACGCGCTCGCGGCAGAGGCGGTAGTAGGAGAGCGAGCGTTCGACGCCCAGAAAGTCGTGCTCCGGGTTGCCGCGCGCGGCGGCGATCAGGAAGCGCGCCTTGCCGCTCCCGATTTCGACTTCGAGCGGTGCGGTGCGTCCGAAGCGGGCGGCGGCGTCGAAGGCGCGGGCCGGCCAGAGCTCCTCGTCGGGGACGGAGGGGAAGCGGCCGGGCGCATCCCGTGTGCTACCCTGACTTCGCAACGCCCCGATTGTCATGCCCACGATCGTCTTCGTCAACGAGGGGAAGGCCGGTGTGGTCGCCGACGGAACCACGATCCTCCAGGCTGCGCTGGATCTGGGCGTCAAGATCAGCCACGTCTGCGGCGGCAACGGCACCTGCTCGACCTGCCGCGTCGAGGTGGTCGTGGGCGGCGAGAATCTCTCGGCGATCAACCCGCAGGAGAAGGCCTACGACATGGGCGACGGCCGCCGGCTCGGCTGTCAGGCGCGCGTCCAGGGCAACTGCGCGGTCCGCGCGTTGATGATCCCCAAGGTGGAGCTCTACTAGTCCAGCCGGGCGGCGACTGCCCGCGCGAACTCGCGGGTCCCCGTCGTGCCGCCGAGGTCCGGCGTCCGAACGCCCGCCGCGAACGTCGCCAGAAGGGCCCGCTCGATCCGCCCCGCGTGCTCGGGCAGGTCGAGGTGGCGCAGCATCAGGATCGACGACATCAGCAGCGCCGTCGGGTTGGCCTTGTCCTGCCCGGCGATGTCCGGGGCGGTACCGTGGACCGCTTCGAAGATCGCGGCGTCCTTGCCGAGGTTCGCGCCGGGGACGACGCCGAGGCCCCCGACGAGGCCAGCGGCGAGGTCGGAGACGATGTCGCCGTAGAGATTCTCGAGCAGCAGCACGTCGAAGGTCTCCGGGTTCATCACGAGGCGCATGCACGCGGCATCCACGATGCGGTCGTCGGCGGCGATGTCGGGGTAGTCGAGGGCGACTTTCCGGAAGCACTCCAGGAACAGGCCGTCGGAGAGCTTCATGATGTTGGCCTTGTGGATCGCCGTGACGCGCCGGCGCCCGTGGGCGCGCGCGTACTCGAAGGCGTAGCGCGCGATGCGCGTCGACGCCACTTCGGTGATGATCTTGAGCGACTCGACCACGCCGGGGACGACGGTGTGCTCGAGGCCGCTGTAGAGCGACTCGGTGTTTTCGCGCACGACGACGAGATCGACCCCCTGAAAGCGGCTGGCGACGCCGGGAACGTTCTTGACCGGCCTCAGGTTCGCGTAGAGCTCGAAGGCCTGGCGCATCCGCACGTTGACCGACTGGAACCCCTTCCCGATCGGGGTCGCGACCGGCCCCTTCAGCGCGACGCGCGTGCGCCGGATGGCCTCGAGGGCGGCCGCGGGCAGGGGATCGCCGGACCGCTTCTCCGCTTCCCTCCCGACGACCACCTCTTCGAACTCGAGCGGCGCTCCCGACGCCCGGAGGATCTCGACGACCGCGTCGGCGACTTCGGGGCCGATGCCGTCGCCGCGGATCAAGGCGACCGCGCGGCTCACTGGGCCTCCCGCCGCTCGGCCGGTGCCGGCAGGATCATGCGGACCTTGCGGATCGCGGTCGGCGTCGCTTCCTCGACGATGAAGTCGGCGAAGCGGCCCTTCCAGCGGTCGCCTTTGCGCGGGATCCGGCCGAACCGGAGCATCAGGTGTCCGGCGATCGTCTCGGCCTCGTCGCGCGGCAGGCGGATCCCGAACTGTTCTTCGAGCTCGTCGAGGCGCAGGCTCCCGTCGAGCAGGTACGTCCGCTCGCCGGCGGCCAGGAAGCCGGGGTGCTCCTCGTCGTACTCGTCCTGGATCGGGCCGAGGAGCTCTTCGATCGCGTTCTCGATGGTGACGAGGCCGGCCGTGCCGCCGTGCTCGTCCACGACGATCGCCATGTGCGTGCGGCGGCGGCGCATCTCGCGGAAGAGATCCTCCGCTCGCTTGAACTCCGGGACCAGGAACGGCGCGTCGAGGTAGCGCGCGAGCTCGAAGCTCTCTTCCTCGGCGTCGGAGAGGTCGAAGAGGTCCTTCGCGTGGAGGATGCCGACGATGTTGTCGATCGAGCCGCGGTACACCGGCAGCCGCGAGAGCTTCTGTTCGCGCAGGAGAGCCTTGAGGTCTGCGAAGCTCGCTGTCTCGGGGAGCGCCACGATCTTCGTGCGCGGGACCATGATGTCGCGCACCGTCTTGTCGCCGAACTCGACGACCTTGTGGAGCAGGCGCGTCTCCTCGCGATGGATGACGCCCTCGTCGGCGCCGAGGTTGAAGACGCTCTTGAGCTCCTCTTCGGTCAGGCTCTGATTCGCCTGCGAGACCCCGAGCACGGCGAGGACGCGATTGGTCAGTCGGACGCAGACCTCGGCGATCGGGGCGAGGAACTTCATCATCCACGAAAGCGGCACGACGACGGCGCGGGACACCGAAACGGGCGAGGCCGCGCCGATCGCCTTGGGCGTCATCTCGGCGAACACGAAGAGCGCCAGCGTCGAGAAGACGACCGAGGCCGGGACGCCGTAGCGGACGCCGAACCAGCCCGTCGCGAGCGTCGTTGCCGAGGCCGACGCGGCCGACATGAAGAGGTTCTGGCCGATGAGGATGACCGCGAGCAGGCGCGGGGTGTGGGCCTTGAGGCTCCGGATGAGGGCGCCGCGGCGGTCTCCCTTCTCGCGCAGGCGCTGGAGGTCGATCCGGCCGAGCGCGACGAGGGCCGTCTCGGAGCCCGCGAAGAAGGCCGAGAGGGCGAGCGAGAGGAGGAACGCGATGACGTAGAGGGTCGTCTGTGGAGCCATGAACCGTCCTTTCGAGTCCTGAGCCGCCGAGTCTACAGGCGAAGGCCGCCGAGGCGTTCGAGGGCCCAGCGGGCCGCGTCCGAGAGCCCCGGCTCGGCCAGCGTCGCGGCGCGGCGCAGCGCCGGGAGGCACTCCCGGTCGCCACGCGCGCCCGCCGAGAGCGCGGCGTTGCGCTGCAGTCCGCGCCGCGTCGCGCGGTTGACGGCGGTGGCGCCGAAGCGCCGGCGCCAGGCGCCCTTCCCCATGTCGAGCAGCGCGGCCCGGGTAGGCGCTTCGGGCAGAGAGCTCGCGGCGGCCTCGAGCGGCGCGTTCCAGGGACAGACTTCCTGGCAGACGTCGCAGCCGAAGACGTGCTCGCCGAGCGCGGCCTTCCAGGCGTCGGGGACGGGGCCGGCGTGCTCGATCGTCCAGTAGGCGAGGCACCGCGAGGCGTCGACCACCGCCGGCGCGCGCAACGCGCCGGTCGGGCACGCGTCGAGGCAGCGCACGCACGCGGCGCACTGGTCGGCGACCGGCGAGTCGACGGGAAGATCGAGGTCGGTCACGATTTCGGCCAGCAGCAGGTAGGAGCCCTGCGCCGCGTCGATGAGGCAGCCGTTCTTGCCGATCCAGCCGAGGCCGGCGGCGGCGGCGAAAGCCCTCTCGGACAGCGGTGTGGAGTCCACGCACACCCGGCTCGACCAGCCCTCGCCGAGGCGTTCGCGGGCCCGGGCCACGACGCGCGTGGCGCGCTCCCGCAGGGACCCGTGGTAGTCCTCGCCCCGGCTGTAGCGGGCGAAGACGGTCCCGTCGGAAGCGCGGTACGGGGCCGGAGGGTGAGGCGCCGCGAGGCAGACGACCGACCGCGCCCCGGAGAGCAGTTCCCGGGGCGAGCGGCGGATCTGGCGAGTCGCCTCGAGGTAGCGCATGCCGGCGTGGAAGCCCGCGTCGAGCCAACGCTCGAACCGGTCGAACTCCGGAGCGGAGTCGGCGAGCGCGACGCCGAAGCGCGTGAAGCCCTCGCGCTCGGATTCCTCGTGCAGGACGCGGCGGGCCAGGAGTCGGTCCGGAGGCCCGTTCGCGCGCACGACGGCGGATGCTAGCATCGGCGCCCGAAGGAGGGCGCGTGGCCGAGCGCGACCGGTTCTCGACTCGGGTGTTCGGGCTCGCCGTCGTGGCGCTGCTCGCGTACCTGTCGTTCCGGATCTTCGAGCCCTTCTTTGCCCCGATCTACTGGGCATTTCTGCTCGCGTTCATGCTCTTCGGCGTCAACCGCTGGCTGCGGCGGGCGCTCGCCGGGCGCCACGGTCTCGCCGCGGCGCTGCTGACGGCCGCCGTCGCGCTGGGCGTCGCGATCCCCGCCGCGGTCGGCGCGGTGGTCTTCGCAAAGCAGGCGGTCGAGCTCGCGCACCGGCTCTCGGCGTCGGCCCAGATCTACCAGATCGCCGGCGTCGGCGACGTCGTGAAGATCCCCGTGATCGGGCGGGGCCTGGATTTTCTCCGGGAGCGGTTCCACGTCGACACGGATCAGGTGCGCGACTGGTTGATCCAGGGAGCGCAACAGGCCGTCCAGTTCCTCTTCGCGCGCAGCCGCGACGTCCTGTTCGGGGCATTCGGCATTTTCGCCAACGTGGCGCTGACGCTCTTCGTGCTCTTCTTCTTCTTTCGCGACGGCGACGCGCTCGCCGCGAAGCTGATCCGCCTGATCCCGTTCGACCCGGAGAGGAAGCGCCTGTTGAACGACCATCTGCTCGCCGTGACGCGGGCGGTCGTGTTCAGCACCGTCGTGACGGCCATCATCCAGGGGACACTGCTCG